>OHKJ01001298.1_pt1 | contig 9512 bp, 6 predicted proteins | sample 1568791 | NCBI WGS metagenome assembly OHKJ01 (sample SAMEA3879584, study PRJEB24766) | human gut metagenome | biome: human-associated habitat; feature: feces | place: USA | collected 1985/1987 | reverse complement strand
GCGGAACCAGCAAGACAGTTCCTTGACGGTGCAAACCCATTCGCCGGGCGAGACTGTATAACTGATCCCGTCAATACGGCGATATGAGGTGCGGAAGTTTGCATAGCTGCAAAGTACAGTAAAATGAAAAAGGCCGGAGCCTCCGTTTATGCGGATGCTCCGGTCGTTGATCAGTTTGTGGATGAACTCACGATAAATCCGGCATCGTGGGTAATCTACCACTTGTTTAATTTGAAGTTGGTATTCAGGCATGGCAGTCTCCTCTTTACTAATTATTAAAGGTAGGGAAATAAAAGTCATAAAATGTTTCAATAAAAACCGTTGACTTGGATGGGCTTGGAGGTTATCATATAATATGTATGCGTCTGCGATTAAACAAACAAGCCGTTCTTCATGTAGAGATTATGGTGGATACGGCATACTGGGATAGCATAGCAGAATGCTGCCATTCCTGTGCCAGTAATATGCCATAACAGACGCACTACAACTTTCTACAATTTTTCTACAACTTTTGAGGCGAAAAGGACGGCACAAGAGGACACAAGACGAATGAAAAAAGTTTCACGAATCGAGTATTGTGCGAGTTTTGAACCCTTACAGAGCGGCATGGGGCAGGATGGAGAGAGCAAAATTTTATTCCCGACCATGAAGCCGCTGAAAGATGTGAACGGGAAAAATGACGTAAACGAAAAGGCGGTTTCTGCAGGTGCGGATGATGTAGAATCCGAGCCGGAGAAAATAGATTTCTCGAAGGTGAAGATCGAACCTCTATTTGAAGAATTTGTCGACTTCGATACTTTTGCAAAATCTGATTTTCGTGCGGTGAAGGTAAAAGAATGTGAAGCAGTTCCAAAGAGTAAAAAGCTCTTGAAATTCGTTTTAGACGACGGAACAGGCAAAGACAGAGTGATTTTAAGCGGTATTCACGATTATTACGAGCCAAAAGAGCTGATCGGAAAGACCTGTATCGCGATTACAAACCTTCCGCCGAGACCGATGATGGGCATTGATTCCTGCGGTATGTTAATTTCCGCCGTTCACACGGAGGAGGATGAAGAAAGACTCCACCTTTTGATGGTAGACGATCATATTCCGGCTGGAGCAAAGTTGTACTAAGGTGTAAATATTCTACCTTTTTAGCGAACGTGTTTCGTTCGATATACAAATCAGTGCGATACAAGACACATAACCGGCATAAGGAACGGGACAGTGCGTTAACAGATATTAACTGCTAATGTACTGTCTCTTTTTATCGACGTCTGAACAAAACTCGTACTATATGCTGAACGGGTAACAGGATAAAAGAGCTTTAAGACGTGTTAAAGACATTCTAATCTGACTATAATAGTATATAACTTTGGTTTTATAAATAAATGAAGGTATATCTCATTTAAAACTCGTCTGACTTATATACCTTGCGCAGCGTTTTAGGGGAATTGTTAATTGAAGATTTGATAAGCTAAAGCCTTGAAATACCGCCTCTTTTGGTATATAATAACCAATATCGTACGGCCTAAGAGCCACCAAATAAAAATAAAGGGTAATGTAAAATGAAAGAAATATTATTGAGAGAACTTTTCAGAAATACTGATCAATATCAGGATAAGGAAGTAACCGTAAGGGGCTGGATAAGAAACAACAGAAGCTCAAACAAATTCGGATTCATCGAACTCAACGACGGTTCTTTCTTTAAATCCGTACAAGTGGTTTATGAAGAGGAATTTATAGATAATTTTGAAGAAATATCAAAGGCATACGTGGCCTCCGCTCTTAATGTGAGAGGCGTCGTAACCCTTACTCCGGGCGCAAAACAGCCCTTTGAGATAAAAGCTAAAGAAATCACTGTAGAAGCGATTTCCACGCCGGACTATCCGCTTCAGCCCAAGAGGCACACTATGGAATTCCTCAGGGAGATAGCTCATCTGAGACCGAGAAGCAACACCTTTGCCGCAGTTTTCAGAATCAGATCCATAGTGTCTTACGCGATACACAAGTTCTTCCAGGAACAGAACTTCGTATATGTGCATACCCCGATAATAACAGGAAGCGACGCCGAGGGGGCAGGTGAAATGTTCAGAGTCACCACGCTGGATATGAACCAGCCGCCTAAGACGGAAGACGGCAAAATAGATTACAGCAAAGACTTTTTCGGCAAAGAGACCAATATGACTGTAAGCGGACAGCTGGAAGCGGAGACATACGCTCTCGCTTTCAGAAACGTATATACCTTCGGGCCTACGTTCAGAGCTGAGAATTCCTATACGGCCAGACACGCTTCCGAGTTCTGGATGATAGAGCCGGAGATCGCATTCGCAGACTTGCAGGACAATATGCGGCTGGCTGAGGACATGATAAAGTATATCATCAATTACGTTCTCGAAAACGCTCCCGAGGAGATGAACTTTTTTAATAGCTTCATAGACAAGGGACTGATAGAAAGGCTCAACAACATAGTCAATTCTGAGTTCGGCCGCGTGACCTATACGGAAGCCGTAGACCTCCTGAAAAAATCGGGCAAAGAATTCCAGTACCCTGTAGAGTGGGGTATCGATCTTCAGACAGAACACGAGAGATTCCTGACAGAAGAGATTTTTAAGAAACCTCTCTTTGTGACGGATTATCCTAAAGATATAAAGGCGTTCTATATGAGACTCAACGACGACGGAAAGACAGTTGCAGCTTGCGATCTGCTGGTGCCGGGAGTCGGAGAGATCATCGGAGGAAGCCAGAGAGAAGAGAGGCTGGACGTACTGACCAGAAGAATGGAAGAACTGGGTCTCTGCGAAAAAGACTACTGGTGGTATCTTGACCTGCGTAAATACGGCGGAGTTAAACATGCAGGATACGGTCTGGGCTTAGAAAGAATAATACTGTATATCACGGGAATGAGCAACATAAGAGACGTTCTTCCTTTCCCGAGGACTCCTAAGACGGCTGAATTTTAAATGAATAAACGGAATTTCGGTGTAGCGGCGGTAATAGTTTCTGCGGTGTGTTTCGGTTTTGTGCCTATGTTCATGCAATATCTCAAGAGCATGGGAGGCACGACCTTGAGCGCAGCCTTTTGCAGGTTCTTTTTATCGCTGCTGCCTATATATTGTTATTTAAAAATAAAGAGAGTGCCTCTTTCCATAACAAAGAGACAGTTTGCAAAAGTATGCCTCATAACGATAGCAGGCTACGGAGGAACATCCCTTTTGCTTTTCTTCTCGTACAATTATATTCCTACGGGAATGGCCACGACGCTGCATTTCTGTTATCCGGCTATGGTCATAGTTTTCAGTATAGTCTTTCTCAGAGAAAAGATAAGACCGCTCAAGCTATTGTGCGTGGCCATGTGCCTGGCGGGAATGTTCATGTTCTATGACGTCGGGGGAAATATAAGCCTCACAGGTATCTTTCTGGCGTTCATATCGGGGAACACCTACGCTTTTTACATATTATATCTTGATAAGAGCGAACTTAAAGAAATACATTCTCTCAAACTGATCCTCTATATGAATACCGTGGCGGCGGCGCTCATAGGATCAGTGGCTCTTGCGACAGGCCAGATGATTTTACCGTTTCCGGCGGCTGGCTGGGCAGCGGCCACAGCATTTGCAGTATGCGTATCTTTTATCGCTGTCCTGGGGTTTCAGATCGGCGTCAAATATACCGGAGGGCAGAGCGCAGCCATATTGAGTACTCTGGAGCCTATAACCAGCGTTATAGTCGGGATCACAGTTTACGGAGAGAGCTTTTCTGCCAAGGGCGTAGCAGGCTGCGTCCTCATATTGGCGGCGACGGTCATAGTGGCTATGATAAAAGAGGATGGGGTGAAAGAACCGTGTTCAGATCAGGTGTAAAGAGAGCGCAGCACCAGAAGATTACAAGATGGGCGGGCGGCCGTACCAGGCAGCTTGCCATATATCCTCAGGATGCTCAAGGCGATAAAGCCTTTGATTTTGTATTTGAAATAACATCATCTACTACTGATATAAAAGAAAGCGAATATACCATATATGAATCCTATAACAGGACTCTGATGATAATATCGGGAGAATCGATACTGACCTTAGAAGACGGCGATACGTACAGTCTCTCTCCCTATGAGCAGTGTACTTTTGACGGAGCCCTTAAGGTCTTAAGCAGGGGAAGAACAGTCGATTATGAGATGACCCTGAGAAAAGGTCGGAGCGGAAGGGTCGAATTTCTCGGCAGAGTATCTGACTTGAGCATAAAGGCGGGCCCCGGTTATCTTGGGCTGTATTGTCTCAAAGGCAGTTTGAGGATATATTCAAAGGGCGGAGAGCGCCTGCTATACGAGGGAGATCAGTTTTCTGCCTTTTCTGACGAAACGAAAGAGCTCCGCTTAGAAGGCGAAGCTCTTGTCATTCAAACGATTATAGACCTGTGATATTGGCGGCGAATTTCGCTGCTTTTTCTTTTATATCCCTGATCTTAAATATATCTCCCGGCTTGCCGGCAGTTTCGATCATGGCAAAACCGGCGGGGAGTACGAGATTTTTATTCATGTTTATAGCGCCTATTATCTGCTGAGCCACTATGTCGCCGCCGCTGTATCCCGATACGATTACAGCGAAGACTTTCTTTTGGCTGAAGTCATGAGCCCTGAAGACTGCCGTAAGGCGGTTTATAAAAGCCATGATATTGGCGCTGACAGAATCATTGTAATTGGGGCAGATCAGGACTAATGCGTCACAGTCGATGATGGCCGGGTATACCTTCTCCACCATCACTCCTCCGTAAAAACATCCGGCATTTTCGCCGAAATGAAGACAGTCGTCGTATTTACAGCCGCGGCAGTCAATCAGCTGCCCGTTTCTTATGGAGATGTCTTCTATATCGGCTTTATCTTCCATGTTCTTTCGGATCATCTCCCACAGATTAAAACTGTTGGAGGTCGTCTTGTTCCCTGCGTGTACGGCGAGAACCTTTTGCTTGCCGGAGGAGGACGTATTCTTTATTGACGCCGCTTCAAAATCAAGCAGTTTATCCGTCAAAAGCATAACACTTTTTTCGTAGGCGCTGTATAGATCCGTATCCCACAGATCTGCCAGTACCCTGAAATTATGGAGATCTTCTGAGGCTTCCACGAGAGGTTTTCCCGGGAAACTCAAACCGGCTATATTGGCCGCAAAAGCTATCCTGCGGCCCAGATCTTTAGTGAACATATCTCCTCGCCCATCTATGACGATGGCTCCCGCCGAGCCTGTCAGAGGCTTTGACGAGGCGTGAGACTGAAGATAAGAGAGTATCTTGCAGGCCTCTAAATTTATTCCCCCTTCATCTATCTCTGCTATGAACAGTATCTTGGCTTTTCTGAGACTGCCTTTGCCGGCAAGAAGACAAAACTCGTCCGCTGCGGTGATATATTCCGCTTCTATATCATTTCGCTTTCGGCAGGCGGCAGATATCGCTTTTTCCGATATGGTTTTCAGACGGCCGGACGAACATTGGGCCGGCAAGTCTATGATAAAAAGTTTCATCATTTTCTTCCTGTCACTTTATCTGACATAAATTCCTGTAAGATACTTCTATTCTTCGGTAGAGAGTTTCGGGAAGCGGTATGTCTTCTAAAACAGTGTTTTTTCTGTCTATGCGGTTCTTTATACCTAAAAACGCGCCATCGCCGCCCTTTCCAAGATATACGGAACTGTAGTTCCACTCTCCTCTGAGAGTGAGGATGAGAGATATTGCTCCCGATGATATGGCCGGGGCCATATAGGGTTTGAATCCGATGCTGCGCATCTTGAGATTTGCCTCTACTGTAAGCTTTGTAAGCCTGAGAGAAATATCATCGTCGTAATTTTGGATACTGTTGGCTATAACGAGATCGCTTCCGTGAGGGCCGTAGGCTCTGCCTTCCATGATATATGATCTGAAAGAAGGGTCTTTTGCGGCAAAGTATTCGGCTCTCTTGTTCATGACTCCAAGACCGTAGCCCCGAACCTGTCCGGCAGAGAGGCCGGAGGAGAGAAGAACTTCTTTGCACAGGGGATCCACGGGATCTGACACGACGGCGAAGATACCTTTAAAAGAAGCTTCTGCGGCAAGATGTCCGTAATGAGCAGCTATCTTGCGATTAGCGTCAAACTGGGCCATTCTCACGTCGCCGCCTTGGTCTTGACCGACGGCTGGCACAGACTTGCTGGCGCAGAAGACTATCATATCGCAGTCAAACAGATCTCCTTCGGATATGATCTTTACAACCGGGAGAGCGCCGCCCTGCCCGCACGTCTCAAAAGGCCAGCCCATCTGATTCATCTCCATCTCGTATCTGCTTGCCGCCGCCGGGTTCATATCATATATGCCGATAGAATCTATCAGCCCTCCCCCCAGGAGCTTAAGCCCCAAAAGAAGAGTCGCGCCCACATCTCCCAAGGCAATTATATTGACTTTGAATCCCGATGCCTTCAGCGGCGTCGGCAGAGACAGAGCCTCAGATTCAGGGCATAATTCCCATATATGTCTCTTTACCATTTGAACATCTTCCTCATTCTTATCAGTTTTTCTATATCCGTTTCTACATAGTCAGAAGGTGCAGTGTTTTCGTCGGGCCGTATATGACTGACTATATCGGGGTTTTTAGGATCTATGATGACTTCCCCAAGCCTCTTAAGAGTCAGTTTTTGCTCGAACTCCTTTTGATATTCATCTTCCAGCGTTTCGAGTATATCTCTGGCATTCTCGAGACAAGTCATGGAGTAATCATACAGATTCTGTCCTGATATATTGCCCAGGAATGTAGGTACGGCGAAGGGAAGAAGAAGATTCAGCGAAGGTATGGTGGACTGACTCTCCACGGCGACGCCCGCATCTTTCATGCTGTCGCCTCCTATATAAGGGTACATATCACTTTCATCTATCCAGCATTTGAGATTAGGCAGAAAATATGCGCTGTCCACCGTTCTCTCCTTTATGGTCATGAGATCACGGCCACGTCCTGTCTGCACGCCTACTACAGTTTCTACGACTTCCACATCGTTGGATTTGAGGATAGGGTCTATCTCGTTCATCCTGTAGCCTTTGTGGAGCAGGTCGTCTACCAGTATCACCGGCCGGTTGAAAGATTTTATGGTCCTCACCTGATTTTCTAAGGTGGAATAATAGCTCTTCTCTTCTATGGTGAAATCTGACACGTCTCTGTAAAAATATTTTTCCGTGTGCATTGATTTGGTCACCGTGTTTGGGACTGCCGAACCTTCCAGCAGCTTTCCAAAAGGCACCGCCATGTATTTTCCATAGGATTTCTCCGCATATGGAAGAGGAGAGACTTTGTTGATTCGTGCGATAAGATTTATTATCTTGTGATACATTATCCCTGAATTATAGGATATGATCAGCTCCCCAGGATATATGGACGTCAACATGGAAAGCATCTTGTCATGAGCTTTTTCTACTGCCGCAAGGACGGCCCGGTTCTTGTTGAGAGGATGCTTTATAACAGTGTCGACATTTTTAAATACGATCACAGGTGAGCGCATATCGACGGCGAATATAGGCCTTGCTCCCTTTGGCGCTATGTTGATGAATCCCTGCTTTTCTACTGCTTTTAAGATGTCCGGCGAAAGGCCCGCCTCGTCGCAGGGGTGGTAAACTACGTAAGTGTAGTCTTTGGCCAGTAATTGTGAAAGCAATTCCACAAGGATTATCTGCGGAAGGTTGGCGATGCTGCTCCTCTGGCTGAAATAAAGGCCTCCTATGACGGCTATTGAACCTGCCGCCCGGCTTCTTATATATGCGGCGATGTCCTGATCGCCAAATACTCTGAGCAGGTCTATGCTGTCCAGCCTTGACGCAGCGGCCACAGCTACTGCAGTATTTTCAAGATTTCCGTCTCTTAAAGCTACCATCCTGACTTTATCTGAATCAAGATAAGAGGAGACGACGTCCATATCATACCCTCTGGCTGAAAGTTCGCCCTTGATACCATAGACCACCGAAGAATCGCCTCTTTTAAATTCTTCCAGGTGTATATCTCTGGCCTGAAGGACATGTTTATAAGCGGGTTCTCTCATGTAGAGACCTTTTTCGAATATATAATTCTGCGCTACAGGATCTATCAGGTTGGATATGTCTCTTCCGGAGTCTATATTTTCTCTGATCCTGGTTGAGCTTATGTCTTCAAAGTATTCTTCCAGGTGAAGATTTATTATCTTTCCGTCGATGGGATAAGGCTTCTTGTTCGCAAAGCCGTCTCTTCTTTCGTCGGAAGTACGTTTGAATATTATATGATCCAGAGAATGGATGGAGTTTTTTGTAGGAGCGGATCTGTAACAGGAAGCGTTTTCTATGACGTCGCTTCCGGCCACAAAAGAAAGCTCCTTGCCTTCGAAGATCTTTTTAAGTCTTGCAAGGTCGGAAGGGTTGGCGATATTTACAGGAATATCGTCGGGGAAAATATAAATATTTTCTTCATCAGAAACGGACATACTGAGTATCTTGCGCCGCTGAAGTCTCGGCTGAGTCTTCTTGGACCAGCTAAACTCGTCCAGCGCCAGATAAACTTCGTACCCCATGTTGCGTATTTCCGTGGCAATAGCCTTATGACTGCGGCTGAAAGGATCGAAAGTCCCTGGGAAAAAGGCTATCTTGTTTATTTCCGGTATGTCGAAAGGACCGATTTCCAGCTCGTAATCGCAGATAAAACGATATATATGTTTCAGCACTGCCGCGTTGTTGAAGAAATCCAGTTCTTCTTCGCTCCTGTTTTCGTACAGAGTAAGGATCCTCTTTCCGCAGTGGCAGAAGATATGGTACTTCTCTTCCGGAGAAAGGCTGACAGAACCGAAGATATTCATGCCGATGGTCCAGAGGGCTTCCTGACTTATCACAGCGTTATAGTTGGCGAAGCCGCGGATTATAAGGCTTATGAGTTTATACTTTCTATCGGATCTGACTTTTTCTGATTCTTGATTTCCAAAGAGTTCTTCATATATGCGATAGTTTTCGATGATTACGCCAAAAGTATGAAGCACCGCTGCAGCGACCTGGCCGTTGGTCGCTCCGAGAAACTTTTCAAGGTCTAAAATAAGTTCGTCCAGCTCCCGTGGCGGCAGGTGAAGCATTATGAGCCCGAGATAATCGGGGATATATTTTGAAAACTGATAGTCTCCGATCTCAAGACCTTTTCCGAGTTCTACTGCGATCTCATTTCTCTGCTCAAGAGGCAGTTTGTCTATGATGGATACCAGGGCGGAACCTGCGCTTTTTCTGACTATTACGGTCTCGCTGACCTTGACCAGGTTTCCCAGGTGGGTAGCGACATGCAGCGCCTGGCCTATTCCCGACCTTTCTTCCAAGGAGCGGAGCATAAGCTGTATGTTGGCTACTTTTATCGGCCAGGGAGTGCTGGCCTTGAGGTTATCCAGATACATTTCGGACAGAGAATCGTGAGAAAGATCGTTCTCCGGATCAAAGCCCAGGCAGCCCTTGAGTTCTCTGCGATATTCTTCTTTATCCTGACCTGCACCGAAGTGATTGCGCACGTCCGCCGCCGCTACTTTCAG
>OHKJ01001288.1_pt1 | contig 9568 bp, 9 predicted proteins | sample 1568791 | NCBI WGS metagenome assembly OHKJ01 (sample SAMEA3879584, study PRJEB24766) | human gut metagenome | biome: human-associated habitat; feature: feces | place: USA | collected 1985/1987 | reverse complement strand
CCCACTCCAGCGTCTCCTTGTTACGTGCCGCACCCATGAAGATATTACCGCAGGTTGTGATAATCTTCTGCATACCGACCTTGCCGTAGTCAGCCTCCAGCTGCGGAAGCTCCTGGAAACCTAAGGTCACTGCTACCTTGTTGGAACGTGCCGTACCGATAAGACGGTCTATCTTGTGAAAGTACAGTGTCGGAAGCTCGTCTACGATGATGCTTACCGGTATATTGCCCTTTGAGTTCACCCTTGTAATAAGACGGTTTAGTACCAGAGCATTGAGCGAGCCGATAACCTGTTCCTTTTCCGGGTCATTGGCAATCACCAGATAGCTCGGATTGGCCTTGTCAGAAATTTTCAGGTCGAAATCATCCCCGGTGAATACCCAGTATGCTTCCGGAGACACAAGACGTGCGGCGTTCACACGAAGCGTACCGACCATACCTTCCAGCTGGTCATTCGCCTTGTTTTCATAAGCACTCTTGAAAGGAGCCATCAGTGAAGCAATCCTGTCATCCTGCATCAGGATATTGAATACCTGGTCGTATGGCCTTCCGAGGAATGAAAGCACATGCGGCATATCCGAGAACTCGCCGGTTACGGTATCCGGTTCCACTTCATTGCCATGCTCGTCCTCATACCAGCACCTCTGAATCAGAATCTTCCTGCCGGTCCGGTCCTTATAACTGTATTCGTTCAGGTCCACAAACATACGGTCCTCGTCAGTCGATACGTCATTGCCGTTCTCATCCACGAAATCAAGTACCACATTGCCGTCCTTGTCTATGGCATTGAAGTCATCCCAGTTGCGTATGACAATCTCCAGCTTCTTTCCCTCCAGTGATATGAAACGCTTCAGTTTCCTGCCGTTCCTGAATCCGACCGGATGGAAGTTTACAAAGAAATAGATGATGGCAGCCAGGAAGTTTTCCGCAGAGTTGGTGAAGAAGGCTTCTGAACCGCCCTTCTTCTCTCCACCTCCCTTGTTGAGCGAGGCCAAAAGAGTAGCCGCCGTTTCAGAAGCGGCAGCCAAATCCGGGATATATTTCCGCTGAATCGGATTGATACGGTTGGAGTATTCCACATCGGTAAAATTTACTATACGGAATCCGCAGTTCTGAGGCAGTTTACCGGCTTTCCTGTTCTTGCAGTACTGATAGAAAAGCGTCTGTGCAAGTGTCGGAAACTTGAAGTCATATACCATCATGGCAAATCCCTTTGCTGAGTGCTGCCTGATGAACGGGTCAATGATACCGAAAGACTTACCCGAACCCGGCGTACCCAGAACAATCGTACCACGGAACGGATTGATGATATTGATCCATCCTTTGTGCATTTTCTTTTTCCAGTAGTATATCATCGGAATGTTCACCGAATAATCATTGCTGACCAGTGTTTCAGACTGCTGGAACGATTCGTTCTCAAAATTGAAACGGTCCTCACCAACCTTATAGTTGTAATACTTGGCAATACCGTCCAGTCCCTGATGTACCAGCATGGTACCCACCACGGAACTGACCGCATACAGAAGACGGTTGGCAGGAAATCCCATCCAGCTGAATCCGAAACTCATGCCATGGAATACAAAACAAAGCCCTACAAGTGTCAGACCGACCAGTACCGGATAGATGACCATTGTCCTTACATTGAACTTCAGTGACTTTTCAGCCTTTGTGCCTATACAGACAATACAGATGCATACCAGTTCAGCAACCTTACAGCCAGATACTGAGTTGAATACCCTGAACCGTGCCAGCAGGTCAAGAACGAACTGCGTAACCCTGTTGTCTGCCGTAACAGGCAGGTTCATGATGATTTCAATAATCAGAAATATATAGATGCAGCTTCTGAAATAGTTGTACATCTGCTGCTGTTCCCTTGTTTCCTCAAATGCCATACGCTCTAACTGTATATGAATTTACTAAAATGGAACCTTTATCCCCAGCAGCAGACCGTTGCGGAAGGTATCTCCATGCAGGAAGTTCACATTGTTCTTCTGTATGACAGAGAACTCCAGTCCGCTGCGGAACACATAGCTGTATTCAAATCCGGCCTCCAATCCGAAGAAGAACTTCTTCTGTACCGCACCGAACTGTGGCCCCAGACGAAGGCGCATCATGCCGTTCTTGTACCGTGCCAGACGGTGCTTGTAAACCATACCGCCATCCCAGAAATATCCTTTCCAGAAATTGTGACATACAGGTTTCTGCCAGTGATTTCCGACCTCACCGTATACTTCGACCGCATTTCCGTATGAAAGCGGATACTCATAACCCAAAGTGGCATTCAGCGTACTTGGAAAAAGGAATCCGGCATTGACGGAAACCTTTCCGGTCTGTGCCGATGCACCGATGAATGCAACCGGGCAAAACAGAATGAACAGAATCTTCTTCATGGTCTATCTTTTTATGGAATGATCAATATAATAGTAGGGATAATAGTCGGCACCGTCCAGAATATCCGAGTCGAAGCCGTCCGCATTGAGAATGTCCTCATACTCGATGGTGAGTACCACCACACGTCCACTAATCTGGTTCTCGGAAATCTCCAGACGGAGCACCTTCTCTTCAGGGAAAGTGAGCTTCGGAAGTACAAGCACGTTCCTGTAGTCCTTTTTAAACTTACGGGTGTTGTTCATGGAGAATACCGGAGTAAGTTCTATGGTCTGTGAGTTGGTTGCCTTTGTTTCCTTTTTGTCAGTAAGTTTTACCCTTATTTCTTCAATGTCGTATGCAATCCTGGTTTTGTTTTTCAGCGTATAGTCCAAAAAGAAATAGTCACCGATGGAATAGATATTGTTGATGTATGCCCTGATTCCGTTTTTGTCTGATACAATCTGGTTGAATTTTCTTCTGCTTCCATAGACAGCCCAGGCATATCGTGCAATCTCGGCCATCGGCATGGAAACCTCCGGATTGATATAGGACTGTGTCTCATTGTAGGATACATTGTAGATGGTAGAAGCATATTGGGGTGATTCGGTATAGAGAATGTCATACTGGGCAATATGACGCTCACCGATAATGGTGAGTGTACCCAGCAGTTCGTTTTCGCTGTAACCTTCAGACGATATGGAATCATTCCCCAGATAAGGTTTGATGCGGACGATATTGTCTGTACACTGGTTGCCTATAATTTTAGTAGTGGAAATATCCACCATTTTGATGTTCTCCGGCATTACAATGTGCGTGGTCACTTCCCGGTTGATGTATATCTTCTCGTTGGCCGACAGATGTACGGCTATGCCTGTGATAAGGCATATTATCAGAATAATTCTGGTTTTCATATTGAAATATTAAAATGTTACTATAATTTTCTTTGCTGTATTCAGATATATCAGCGTGCATCCTCCGAGTTTATCAGATAAACAATGGTATTGTACTTGATTTTCGCCTTGTTCTTTCTGATATTGGAAGATATGGCAGAAGTTGCAGAGTTATACATGTTCTGCAGTGACTGGAGTGCAATGGCCTCCGTGGAAATCCCTGTACCGTAACCGTCAGTGGATTCAAAACTGATATTCTGCTGTACCGTATTGGAACCTGCATCCTTCATGAAATCCCTGAAAGCCGATTCAGGAACATAGAAGCCTTCCATACCGTCATTGTCAAAAACAGAAAGCTTGACCTTGATGAACCTGTCGCCGATAAGAATACTGGTTATGGAAGCCCTGACACGCTGCTGTCCGAAACCTGTTACCGTTCCATAAAGGTAAGTTCCCTTTTTCAGCTTTGTGCCGCTTACCGTCACATCGTCCAGAAGTTTGAACCGCAGACGTGTACCTTCATGCGCCTTTGTAGTCTGGTCAATCATGGCACGTATCAGCTTGTTCTCGGCAAATTCATCCGGAGCAGTAACCGTATTGAACCTGTCGGCATTGGTGTCATCAGACTTGATTACCAGACTCGGACGGTTGCGTTCCCTTTCCTCCTGACGTACTTTAGCTATGGAATCAGCCCTGTGCTTTCTTTCCGCTTCCTCTGCTTCCGGGTCTTTGATACCCAGTCCGCTTTCAATGGCCTTCTGCCGTTCATAGCTCCTTCGCTGAATCTCTTCAAGGTCACGTGCAAACTCATCCTGTGAGGAATATCCCATACCTCCGTAACCCGTTTCACTGTTTTCCGAAGGACCGTTTCCGTAAGCATATGCATTGATATGCTTTCTTGATTCGGCAAGGGAACGCTCCAGTTCTTCAAGTTCCCTCTGCTGTCGCTGTCTTTCAGCTTCGGCTGCATCCAGACGGTTCAGCTCTTCCTCGCTGTAGCCGTGTTCCAGTTCCTCCTTCTTCTGTTTTTCTTCTCCGATACCGCTGACGGCTGTGAAGGCATCCTCGTCACCGAAACGTCTGGACATCTCATACATCTTGTCTCCGGCTTCCTCGGCATTGGCCTGGGGAAGCTCCATGTTGATACGGTCTGTAGCTACCGTTCCGGCAGTCTCCTCACCGCCGGAGAAAGTCTGCATCACAAAGTATACCAGTGCGCACAGCGGAACGAATATGACCAGCGGAAAGATATACTTGGGCTGTTTGAAATTAATCTTAATCATGGGTTATCATTGTTTTTTATGGATTTGACTATATTTTCCAGCTGCCGGTATTTGAGGATGATCCGCAAGGAATCCTCACGGCTCTTTACAGGTATGGCAATCATGGAGTCCAGTTCATGACGCAGTAACTGTCCCTTCACCGTCATGTCCGTCAATACACTGCGGTGAATGTCCTTGTTTGCCTGGATGGTACGGAATCCCTGAAACATCGGTTCCAAATTGGTAATCGAACTGACATCCGGTTCACTCTGTTTCCCGTTGCCGGAATCTATGGCAACAGTACTGACAAGTAGCAGAAGCAGTGTTCCTGTTACACCTGCGAATGTTGCTTTCGGATGCTTTGCCGCCCATCTGTTGGCCAGTCTTATCCTTGCGGCCAGACGGTATCTTGTTCCGATGACACCCAGTTTGGGCTGCAACCACGACCTGACAAGCAGATGCGTTTTCAGACGGCTTTCCTGTATCTTTTTTCTGAATGATTTCATATTATCAGTATATCAATAGTCCAAATCCCTGTTTTCAAGAGTCCTCCAGCCGATAATGAGCAGACCGTGCGGATTGTTCCTTGTTCTCGGTACGGACTCTATGTAACCGGTTGTCACCATCGAGCGTCTGATATCCCTGGTCCTGCGCTTGATAAGCTGCGTACCGTAATAGGTAAACTTCCGTTCATGTTCGTCAAACTGAATGGAGTCACACATGATGGTGCAGACAGCCGAAGAGGAAATGATGTCCGAGTAGAAGCCGTTCTCGTCCATGGCCTGTTTCTGTTTCAGTGCAGTCCCGTCAGCCATATACATCGCTTTCCCTACCGTCCATTTGATATAGTCGTTGTCGGGCGGCAGGTTGAAGAAATACTGGTGGAACAGCTGTATGTGCGCCTTGGCCTCCATGGTGAAGTTGGCTTCCAGCCGTGCACGCTCGGCAAGAAACGGAATGTCTCCGTCAAGTACATAAATCTGCTGCCTTTCCTCGTTGACAAGTGAAATGCAGCACCAGATGGTAAAGGCACAGATGACGGTGCAGCCTCCGATTACCGCAAATACTGTCATCATGGCCAGTCTGGTTTTCTGTGCAAGGGATTCAATAAGCATATTGTAAAAAGATTTGAAGTTATTTGACTAATGATTTGACAGCCGAACCGGCTCCCTTCATGGTTGAACCTGCCGCACCTCCGGCCATAGCACCTGCAGCCGAAGTGATGCCCATTGCAGCCGAACCGGCAACGGAACCCGTACCCGAGCTTACACCTCCCGGAATCAGCCATGATGCCACTTCAGGAACGAAGCGTATGATATAGGCACCCACGAGCATACCCATGGCATACATACAGTTGGAGCCTATTCCCTGCAGTCCCAGTGCGCCAATCTGTTCCCATGAGTTTACCGAGCCATGAAGCAGATGGTCGTATGCCACCAGATCCTGCTGCAGGTTATAAAGAAGGATGAAGTCTATATAATAGATACACATATAGGTCACGAATCCCCATAACGAGAGGGAAAGGAACTTGGACATCCACTGGCTCCAGGCCGAGTTCCATGGCGGTGCCAGCGAGAGGGCAAACATGATCGGACAGAATATCATCATGATGGCCATGAAAATCCTCTGTGCCACGAGCATCCCGTAATACGACATCTGGAAAATCAGTTCTCCGACAAAGCGTATGACATCGTTTATCCATTCACTGACCTTCGTCTCAGCCGCCACGGCAGCCCTCTGGGCGTAGTTATTGATAGTCGAGCCCAGATTCTCCACATTATATATCAGTTTGTCCCACCAGACAGCATCCTGACCGATTTCGGCCACCTGCTTTGCCGTGGCTATGGAGTCCTGTACGGTTCTCAGCCTGTCGAGATATTCACTCTGTTTCTGTGCCACCTTCAGCTCGAAGGCTGCCACTTCCTTATTCTTTGCCTTTGCCATAGCCCATGTAGCGGACTCCAGACTCTTTCCCGGAACCTGCAGAGCCGAGCATATCCATGAAGAGGATGAAATACACAGGGAAATGCCAATGATACGCAACAGCTTCATGACATCCATACCACGCCTTCCGAGCATCATCATCCAGCATTCGTATGAACCGACACACAGGGCCAGGCACAGACCGAGAGCCTTTGCCATTGAAACGGCATCACCGAGAACGGCCACATTGGGAAATGTCTCCATGGCCGTCAGCAGCTTTTCCAGACTTTCGTCAATGGCCGGAAGTCCTATTGTCAGTGGAATAAACAGTAAATTCATGATTGACTATATTATTTGTTTAATATTATTACCTGAATTGTTATCAATTATAGAGAATGTCTAATAGTGTGTAGCGGCAACAGCACAAAGGTGTGCAGTCCTGTTGACCAGTTCTGCCATCCTGGATTTGGCTTCCTCGTATGCCTTCTGCCGCTTGGCGTTCTCCAGTCCATAGCCGACACCGGTTTTGTGTATATAGGCTATATCCGCACAGAGTATTTCATTCTGGCGGCTCAGCTCGTCCACCTGATAGCGGAGCTTGCCGTCACTCTTCTGCATACAGTAGAGCAGTCCGTCCGTGATACAGTCCTGCATACGGTCGAACTCGTCCTTGTAAGTGGCATACATCAGGTCAACATTTCTGTCAGCCTCCCTTGCCAGTTCTTCCTTATACAGTTCCTCGATATATTTGCGCTCACTCTCCACTTTCTTGATTTTCTGCCTCTGCGTCTCTTCGGCAGTCACACGCACCGGCATGATACGCTTCACATCAGACTTTGGTTCCTTGAAACGGACACGGAATCCGGAGTTGAACCAGTCCCATTTCCAATACATTTCCGCACCTGAGTATTTCTTATGCAGGAAAAAGTAATACCAGTCCGGAGCAAAATCCCACGGACCGTTTTCCATAGACTTCCACTGCTTCTGCTTTTCACTGTCACTTACTATGCTTTGGGCATTGGATGTAAATATGATACATGATACTGCCAGACACATGATTATTGTAAATATTCTTTTAACCTGCATATCCCTGATTCCATTTGTTGATTACACGCTCAGCTATCTCATTCTTCACATTGGAGTTCAGTATCTCCCAGATATAGTCCGGCTTCCATCCGCAGTCCGTGACAAGGAAACAATACAGGTTGGCATTGTCTATTATGTACCTTGCCCTGTCGATGGAAGCCTTCAGTGTCATTACCAGATTCAGCTTCTCATCCATGGAAGCCTTCATCAGGTTTATACCCGAAGCGGCTACGGATGCATACAGTCTGTAGCAGTGTTGTATCTCCCTTGATATTGCCACGTTGGCATCGGCATAATACCATGCTACGAAAGGCTTCTTTGATACATGACTGAAAGTATTGCCGGTAAAGTCCTTGTATTCCGTTACCAGCTGATACAGTGAGTTGGCCGTTGAAGAAATGGCACCTGCCAGCACCAGATACGAATAGGCATTATTCAGCCTTGTATCCAGAGTGGTCCGGACATCATTGAACTTTTCCGCACCCTTCTCAATGAGCGACTGCTCGCCATAGCTTGTAGCCACTCTTGTAAGAGCCTTGTCCTCGTCCTTCTTTATGGCCTTGTGCAGGGCAATGAGTGCCTCGATGGTCGGCAGGTCTTTGGGTATGATGAAAGCTGAAGCCTTTACAGGCAGCAACAGCATTATAATACCGGCAGATATGATACTTATATTCCTGAGTTTCATGACAGAGATATATGAAAGGTTAATAATTTGAAGCAACCAGGCCGTTCCAGTCCTGTACAAGATTTCCCACATGATTTTTCATGGTCACCACATTTGCCCATCCTTCAGGGTCTATGGCAAAGAAGAGGTCGTTTGCAGTGGCATACTGTGCCATCAGAACCATCCCTTCCACCTTGTAGCGTATCCTGTTCAGGTCAGTATAGATGCTGTTGGCCAGTGTCAGCCTTTCATACCTGTCCAGCAGGTTGTAGCCGTCATCCTTTTTTTCGGCAGTTGCCTGTCCCTGCAACGGATTGGGAATCCTGGCATTGTTCACGATATTGACAAAGTTGCCGACCAGCTGCTGTGTTTCCGCTACAAGGTTGCCGAGTTCGTTCAGACAGAGCAGCTTGTTTGAAAATTTGGCCCTGTTTACCGTACTGACAAGTACCGGAACATTTCGCAGAATATCCAGAGCGCACAGGCCTATTTCCTTATAATAAAGACTTTCAGTCCCGAAACCGGATATGTTCTCTATGCTCAGTTTGTAGAGTTCCTTCATGGTAGCCATGCTTACCGTATAGAGTTCCACCTTCTGCTTCTTTGCTGCAATGGTATCCACACGCTGGTTGTGCTGTTCCTCGATAAGTTTCTGTGAAGCGGTATTGGCCATGACAATCTTCAGGCAGTTGCGGTCGAATACGATTCTCCAAGCAGCATGTGCATTAATACAGACAAATGCAGAAAGCATTATAACCGATATGATTCTCAATACTGTTCTTACCATAGTGACATAACTTTTTGATGTTGATTGACTTTTCTTGCAAACTCCAGATACAGAAGCCCTCCATCCGCCTTGCGGTCTTCCTCAATACGTGTGATGGCCTCCTGCAGCGTACCGTACCGGGCAAGATAAATCTTCAGTGCCTCCTTCTCGGTACGTTCAGTAGTGTATGCCCAGTAACATTCCGGTGCTTCCTCCACGCCGTACACATCCGAGTGCTGTCCCCGGCAAATCCATACCTCCTTGAAGTAGCTTCTTCCCTCATGGTTGTTCAGCGCATTGATGGTGAAAATCTGCTGACGCTGTATGTCTGTGAGTCCCAGAATGGCTGCAATATCTTCATACCTGTCCTTGAACTTGGTCTGGTCAAGCAGAATCTTCACATCCGAGTTGTTGATGATGGCCTCCTTCACAATAGGGGAATCAATCACGTCATTAAGCTCCTGTGTGACCACACCGGCTATTCCGTGGAACTTCCGGACGGTCTTATACAAATATTTTATATATTCCGCCATGTTTGCAGAGGCAATCGCTTTGCCGGGTAGGTCGGGGGCATTACTGCCCCTTTCCCCCCTAAGAACCGTACGTGA
>OHKJ01001287.1_pt1 | contig 9576 bp, 7 predicted proteins | sample 1568791 | NCBI WGS metagenome assembly OHKJ01 (sample SAMEA3879584, study PRJEB24766) | human gut metagenome | biome: human-associated habitat; feature: feces | place: USA | collected 1985/1987 | reverse complement strand
TGGTACGAAAACGGGAGGATGGCCGCTGGGAGGGTCGCATCGTCATCGGCCACAAGGAAAACGGCGATCCCATCTTCCACTACCTCTCCGCTGGGACACAGAAGGAGCTGCTGGAAAAACTGCATCGGTGCATGGAAGAATATGATGGGGCCGAACTGACAGAGGACTGCCGGATGACCCTGGGCGAATGGCTGGAGGTCTGGCTGAAAGAGTGTGCGGAGCCCTCCGTGCGGCCCTCTACCTTTGAAGGCTACCGGGCTTATGTCAGGGACAAGATTGTTCCCTATCTGGGCGGGAAGGAAATCCGCAAGGTCACTGCCGGAGATGTCCAGAAGCTGTATCGAAAGCTGAAAAAGGAGGGCGGAGCAGACGGCGGTCCTCTGGCGGGTACCACGGTGCGGAGGATCCACGGCGTGCTGCATCAGGCGTTGGATGTGGCGATGGACCGCCATCTCATCGTAAAAAATCCCACAAAGGATGTGACGCTCCCCAAGAAAGAGTCTACACCCAGGACCATCCTCAATGACGCGCAGCTGGAGCGGTTCCTGGAGGCCATCAAACAGGACCGGCAATGGCATGACTTCTTCTATCTGGAGATCACCACAGGGCTGCGGCGGGGAGAACTGTGTGGGCTGATGTGGAGCGACTTCGATGAAAAGAAAGGGACGCTCTCCATCCGCAGGACCCTGCATGGGAAGCGGGGCGGCGGCTACTATGTAGGTAATACCAAGACCGGAACAGGGCGAAGGATCATCAGGTTACCGCCCAGCACGGTGCAGTTCCTGACGGAACGGAAGCGAACAGCGATCTCTCAATGGCTCTTCCCCAACCCACTCCATCCGGAGGATCCGGTCATGCCCAGCAGCGGCTACAATCGGATGAAAAAACTGCTGGCCGAGGCCGGACTCCCTGATTTGAGATTTCATGATCTGCGGCACACCTTCGCCACCCATGCCCTCACCAGCGGGGTGGACGCCAAGACACTCTCCGGGATCCTGGGCCACACTCAGACCTCCTTCACGCTGGACACCTATACCCATGTCACCGGGGATATGCACCGGAGGGCATCAGAGATCGTGGGCGGCTTCATGGAAGAATTCATGGTGTAGGAGGCGGAAGCATGGCACGAAAACGGAAAAATGGTCAAGGCACTGTCCGACTGCGGAAGGACGGCCGCTGGGAGGGGCGGCACATCGTAGGCTACGATGAAAACGGAAAGGCTAAAACCAAAAGTGTGCTGGCAAAACAAAGGCGGAGTGCCTGGAAAAGCTGAAGCAGCTTCAGGATGGCTGCGGCACAGCGGAGCCCTTCAAGATCAAGCCCAATATGCGCTTTGGGGACTGGATCGGCTATTGGTACGAGAACCACTGCCAGCCAACGATCCGGGCCACCACACAAAAAGGATACGAGGAGTGGATCTATGTCCACGCCATCCCGGCGCTGGGACAAATCCCGCTGAACAAGCTGACTCAGGCCGACTGTCAGAAGTTCCTGAACGAGATGAAAGCCAATGGCCGGAAGATCCATCGGGACACCAAGGGACCGGGGATGTCGGAGCGGTCGGTACGCAGCTGCTACCATGTGGTTCGGATGTCTTTGGAACGGGCCATCAAGGATGGCCTTATCAAAAAGAACCCCATCCTGGGTTGCAAGCTGCCGCCGCCGGAGCAAAAGGAGATGAAGATCCTCTCCGGGGAGGAGATCCAGCGGTTCCTGCTTCAGGCCAAGGAAGAGGGAATGTATGAACTGTTCCTGCTGGAGCTGACCACCGGCCTGCGCCGGGGTGAGATCCTGGCTCTCCGATGGGAGGACCTGAATGAAAAGACGGGGGAACTGCGGATCAACAAGCAGGTCTACCCGGTGGGCGGAAAGCTGATCGTCAGCGAGCCCAAGACCAAGGCTGCCTTCCGGACCATCATCCTGCCGCCCGCCATGCTGGAGGTGCTGGCGGAGTACAAAAAGGGCATCTTCTCTGACCTGATGTTCCCGTCGAGAATCAAGCCGGACCAGCCCATCGATCCCGGCTATGTGCGCAAGCGCCTTCAGGTCATTCTGAAGCGGGCCGGGTGCAAGTCCGTCAGATTTCACGATCTGCGCCATACCTTTGCCACCATGTCCTTGGAAAACGAAATGGATGTAAAGACGCTCTCCGCCATCATCGGCCATGTCTCCTCCGCCACCAACCTGAATACCTATACCCACATCACCGACGAGATGCGCCGGAAGGCGGCGATAAGCATCGACCAGGGGATCGCAGGCGTAGAGGCGGCAGCGGCCGGAAAGGAAGAAAAGGCCGCCTGCCCGGAGCCGGAGTTCACCCCCGTCCAGCCCGCCCGCCGCAGGCCAGGAACCGGCTACCTCAAGCAGATCAAAGAAAACCTCTGGGAGGGAAGATACTCCCCCATCTGGCCGGACGGCAAAAAGCACTCCCGGAATGTCTACGGACACACAGAGAAGGAGTGCGAGGAGAAACTGAAGGAACTGATCCTCCAGATGAAGACGGAGATCGCCGCCCTGCGCTCTGGGGCCAGCACGGAGTATTCCGACGGGGTCAGCCCCAAGAAGAAAGCCATCGCTGCCTATCTGCGGGCGTACCTTGAAGTGACCAATAAAGCCAAAATCGCAAGAGAGCTGAACATGGACCGTACAACAGTGCAGAAATACTATGATGAGGTTTGGGCCGAACTCAGGGGCGAGGAAAGTCTGGTACTGCAAACGTAAAACGCAAAAATGCCACCTCAGATTTTGCGGGACAGTAAACAAGAAAGGGTACTCCTTCCGAAAAGGAGTGCCCTTAAGTGGTCAAACCAGAACCTGTCTGTGGTATTTCTGTGGTCAAACGAGAAATCGCCGTGGTTTTTACCACGGCGATTTCCATTTTGGTGGACCCAATCGGGATCGAACCGACGACCTTACGGATGCGAACCGTACGCTCTCCCGGATGATTCGCATTTCTTTAACAAATTTGGAGAGAAAATAGAATGATAGATTCTAAAATGCTCAAATATTGAATTCAAAATGGATGTATTGTGTTATGTACAATTCGTTTCTGTGTTGACTATCGAGTCGTTCGCATTTTTGCCTGGTTTTAAGAAATTTTTACCGCAAGCAGTTCGCATCCATCGTATAGTCGTATAAATATATTGGCATCTAAAATAATACTTTTGCCTTTCCATTAATTATATGATACACTTATACCAATAATTTCTTTTTGGAAGTGAGTTATATGGACGAAATATATATTCATGGCTTTATGGAGTACATGACATATATCGCTAACCATTGTACGGAGCAAAATCTTTTTCGTGGAATCCATAACAAATCCTACAAACTCATTCCCAAAATTGGACGTGAAGTATATTCATCAAAACTCAAAGGAACCGAAGCGGAGCAGTTGGATGCTCTTCAAGACTTGGAAGAGCAAACCATGCATCGTTTTGTAGATATGTCAGTACCCTATCTTGATTTGCGCAACATGAACTCATGGGATCAATGGACCATCGGTCAACATCATGGTGTTCCGACCCGTTTTTTGGATTGGACACAAAACCCACTAATTGCGGCCTACTTTTCTGTCGAAGGTGGAAAAGATATTGATGCCGCAGTTTATATCATTGACAAGGATTCCTTTAGTGATAGTAGTGATGTTGATGATTTGTTTTCTGCCCCTGATGAGATCGTCTTACATACTCCATCCTACATTAACCCCCGAATATCTGCTCAAAAGGGAGTGTTCACTGTTCATAAAAATCCGCTTAAGCCAATAGATATTACATTATCTGAAATGGGGCTCCCAATTACCAAAATGGTTATTTCACATACTTGTTTTGATGAGATGAGGAATAAACTCGACTGGTGCGGAATTAATCGAGCTTTTGTGTATCCTGGATTAGATGGTGTTGCAAGCTATGTGGATTTGAAAGCCCAGCAATAAGCATTGGGAGGTGATTTTAAATGTATGTCCCTGTTATGAAAAACCGGACTGTGGAGGTCAGTGTTCTCAGGCAACTTAGTATGATGGGAGTTTTTGATAATACAGTCATTCCGATGATAGAGTTAGTTCAAGAACGGACTCGCAGCAATATGAAAAATTCTTTTCTTACAGAATTGGCCGATATACTTGAAAATGCGCCTCACATGTCTGTCTTAGTTGACTTCTACAAATCATCAAAACTTCGAAATACATCTGATGCAATTCGAGAATATATTACTCGTATTATACGTCAACCAGACTTTTGCTATGAAGAATTAGTAGTACTGGAACGGTTTTCTGATCAAGTGATTCCTGTGATTTCTTATATGTCAGAGGATATATCAATGACCCGAATACTTGCGGATAAAGATTATTTTCAAGAAAAGTTTCAACGAGTTGCCTTTCGGTTAAAGCCACAGGAATTTGATTCAATTTTTGAGCAACTACTTCCACACATTCGACAAGAAGATTTTGTTATCTTTGATATTGATACTGCTTCATGTACGAGTCCAGTATTTAAACCAATTTATAAAACCATTTCAGACCACAAAAAGAAAATAGGGTATACATCCATAGCCATCAAAGCACATCGCCCCGAAAATTTAGCAAACAATAAGATGATAGATAAAGAACCTATCGCCGAAATTGATAATGCATTAAAAGATCTTTATTCTACATCTTATATGTCTCGCTTCAATGGGTTTGGGGATTATGCAACAATTAGTGCTGCATTGCCAACAACCGGAGGTGCAATCAGTCCAGTTGGCATATACTATTCACAGGAGAACAATTTTTTTGTCGCATTTAAAGGGCGGAAACCTTTGCTGTCTGAATTCCCTGAGTATATAGCGCCTTCGATTGTTGCTTCTGAGTATTGGGAGGAGTTTGACCAAGAACACCACGAGAAATGCCCTGGATGCTATGAAATTTCTCAGATATTGAGTGGTGAAAAGAGCGGAAAAAATCAGGCACAATGGAAAATGATCGCTATGTTGCACTATATTTATACAATGTATGAAATGGATGCTTGAATTACATGAATCGTAAGAAGGCGGGACAGTTTACTATGACTGTCCCGCCTCTTTTGTTGTCGTGTAATATGCAAGGCTTGGATTGAGGGAAGTTGAAAAAAAGTTTTGCATATCTATTGGCAAAATTTCGCTAAAATGTTTTATTAAATAATCCCATTTAGGCGCATATTTGATTTTTAACAGTTTCTTATAGGCGCTCCACAAAGCCCGGTTTGATTTAGAAAATAGCATAGAGAGTTTTTCGTCTTTTAGTGTTGGTATATTTTGAATTTTAAGCAACTTAAGAAATTGAGAAATATCTGCACTTGAGAGACTGCTAATACATTTACGAATATCACACATATTAGTATTAGCTTTCCTTAAATAATGAAAAATCAACTCTCCATTCTTCGAAATCCTATAAGTAATTATTCCGCAATTCTCCGGGATATGGCAGGCAGCATCGTCTTTGCGATCAAATGGAATAACCAAGTAAACCTTTTCAAACGTATCCATATAATCGGCCATCTGCGTATCTAATCTATCAAAAGTGTCATAAGATGTTTTGATCTCATAGGCATAAGAATGACCATTGATTCTACATAGATCAATCCTGCTATTTCCGATAGACATTTCAAAAGCAACAATTTGATTTGAAAGTGTGCGCAGTTTTTTTATTAGATAGTATTTTACCACTCTTTCACAAGGGTAAAACCTGAGTATCAAATCGTTTATTACTTGATTGGATAGCTGGGATCTACGCAAAGCAGAAATATCTGCTTCTGATGTTTTAGTTAAAACATATTGAAGTTGTGTCCATCGATATCCTTCGGAATCATAGATATTATATATCCTATTAAGAGTTTTACAAATCTGCTGTAACTCATCGTCTGTATATTGCTTGATAATGCGTTCAAAAATAGCGGAATATTCAATCATTTTTGAGCTACCTCCATTGTGTCAATTGGCTCCCACAATAGGGTACAACCGACTATTTTTGCAATTTCCGTTACCTCTGAAAATTTTATGGTACCTCGAGTAAGTTTGTTAGAAATATTTTGAACGGTGGTTTGCTTGTCTATGGGACGAGTTTCGTTCATTTTCGAGACAACCTTAGTAATTGTCCAACCTTGTGCGACAATCATAGCTTTAATTTGATCATGTACATTCCCACCGGATACAAACACGAAACCACCCTCCTTTTTAACTAATATAACATATCTACACGCTAATTTCAACACTATAACAAATAAAATTATTTGTAATAGTGTAATACACAAATTAAGTGAAAATGTAAAGCGATACTTGCTATACTTCCCTTGTCAACTAAACATCTAAGGGAGGAATTCATAATGAATCGAGTCTATTGCCTGTACCGGGTATCCACTGTCCAGCAGTTGCACGAGGATGACATTCCCATGCAGCGGCAGGCGTGCCGGGAGTTTGCCGCCGCCCGCGGCTGGAAAATCATTAAGGAGTTCTACGAGAAAGGAATCTCAGGATTCAAGATTCCCACAGCAGACCGCAGAGTCCTGCAGCAAATCAAGAAGGATGCCAAACAACATAAGTTTGACATCCTTCTTGTCTTTATGTTTGACCGATTGGGGCGACGGGATTCGGAGACTCCGTTTTTTGTAGAGGATCTCTCCATGCTGGGAATTGAGATTTGGAGTGCCCGAGAGGGACCGCAGAGATTTGAGAGCCATGCCGACAAGCTGATCAATTACATTCGCTATTGGCAGGCTTCCGGTGAAAGTTTGAAAATCTCCGAACGGACCAAGACCCGGATGCAGCAGCTTACCAGTGAGGGCTTCTACTGTGGAGGAAGAGCACCGTATGGTTATAGGCTTGTCAAAACGGGGCGGGTCAACCCCAGGGGACGTGATGTGCATGATCTGCAAATCATACCTGGTGAAGCAGCGGTCATCCGTATAGTCTTCGACTACTATATCCGGTACGGATATGGCGGACGAAGAATTGCGACAGAGCTTGCAGCACAGGGTATCTATGACCGGAATGGTGAAGTGTTCCATCCAAGCTCTATTAACGCATTTTTACACCGAGAGTTGTTCACCGGAGTCATGTGCAGAGGAGGGGTTCGTTCACAGCTCAACCCGGAATTGCAAATCATCTCACCGGAAACATTTCAGGCGGCACAGCAAGTAATGGAGCAGAGAAAACAGGGGCAGCTTCCCAAAAAGCTGGTGGGAAGAGCGCTGTTATCGGGAAATGTTTACTGCGGCTGTTGTGGAGGAAGGATATTTGCATCAACTGTTCGAAAAACTCATCGAGTGATGGAGCACAATGAGAAAATCCCCGTCTATAAATGCTACAACTGGGTTCAGCACCGTGAGAGATGCTCTGCACAAAGCACTTATCGAGCGGAGCGGATTGACAAAGAAGTGCTGCGTCAGTTGAAAAGTCATGTGGATACCCATCATGAACTGCAAAAGCTGTACGACAAAGCGATGGAAGCGGAGTTCTCGATCCGGAAGATGATTTTGTGTCAGTGGATTGAGCGGGTGAATATCTTTACTTATGATCATATTGAGGTGTTGTTCCAGGACGAAATAGAGATTTTCTAAAGCAGGATATATGCCGCTGAGATGCTTTCGGCGTAGATACTGGAAGTACTGCACAAAGGGAATGCGAACCGTCTTGTACAATATGCTTGGATGTGAATCATTCATTTCCAGATCTTTTCGGCCTTTCCCGAGGGGCGGAGAACAAAAAACAATGATCGTTTTTAGTTTCCTGAACAGCGGATGCGAACGGAGCGGGGGCTGGTACGGGAAACAGGGCGGAAACGGTTGAGCTACAGGCCCATCATTTTTGCAAAAAAGTTGCAAAAAAGCCGTGAAATTTATAATTTCACGGCTTTTTGTGGTGGACCTAATCGGGATCGAACCGACGACCTTACGGATGCGAACCGTACGCTCTCCCAGCTGAGCTATAGGCCCATATTTGGTTGTTTTGTATATTTTTGCTCGATTTGTTTGTGCAGTTTGCTGTTCTGGCCGGGCCCGTGTTATGTTGCGCTGGCTCTCCCAGCTGAGCTATGGGCCCATATTGGCCATTTTCCATCGAAAAAAGTTATGAAAAACAGATTTTTGAGATATTCGGTTTTGAGGAGAAATCACGGAAAACCAGACTAGTAAATGGGAGGAGAACCAGCGCTGCGGGATGTAGTTTTATATGGCTGCAAACGCAGCGCCCTCCCCGTTGAACTATGAGTCCATCATCCCTGCCATGCAACGGCAGATAATATTATACCATAATTTTCTCTGTTGTAAAGACTATTTTTTTCAGAAAGCGGAAAATTTTTTGTTGCCAATTTGCAGAGGATATAGTAAAATAAATAAGCTATAACGTTACAGTCCTCCGCATGCAGCTGCGGAGCCGGTCTCGCGCAATGGATGCCCGCGAATCATGTCAGGCGGGGAACCGAGCAGCATTAAGCGGGATGTTCCATGTGCCGCGAGGGCGCCGGTTCCGCAGCTGCATGCGGAGGACTTTTTTCGCTTGGAGGTGATTTCTTGTATCAGGCCCTGTACCGCAAATGGCGGCCCAAAACGTTTTCGGATGTCATCGGCCAGTCCCACATCACCCAGACTCTGCGTAAGCAGGTGGCGGAGGGCCGCACCTCCCATGCGTACCTCTTCACAGGCACCCGGGGCACCGGCAAGACCACCTGTGCCAAAATCTTGGCCAAGGCCGTCAACTGCGAGCACCCGATGGACGGCGATCCCTGCTGCCAGTGCCCCTCCTGCGTGGGCATCGAAAACGGCAGTTTTCTGGATGTACTGGAGCTGGACGCTGCCTCCAACAACGGTGTCGACCAAGTGCGGGCCTTGCGGGACGAAGCCATCTACGCCCCGGCCAATGTGAAGAAGCGGGTGTACATCGTGGACGAGGTCCACATGCTCTCCACCCCGGCCTTCAATGCTCTGCTGAAGATTCTGGAGGAGCCGCCGGAGCACCTGATGTTCATTCTGGCCACTACGGAGCTCCACAAGGTGCCCGCCACCATCCTCTCTAGGTGCCAGCGGTTTTCCTTCAAGCGCATCACGCCTCAGGACATCGCGGCGCGGCTGCTGTATGTGGCCGGACAGGAGCAGATCGACCTGACGGCGGATGGCGCGGAGCTGTTGAGCCGTCTGGCGGACGGCGCTCTGCGGGACGGCCTGAGCCTTTTGGACCAGTGTGCCGCCGTAGGCGGGACCGTGGACAGCCGGGCCGTGCTGGAGGCGCTGGGCCTGGCGGGAAACCTGCAGACGGCCCAGCTGATGGAGTTTATTCTGAGCCGGGACGCCAAGGGCGCCCTGCTGCAGCTGGACCAGCTGTACCAGGGTGGCAAGGATGTAGGCGCGGTGCTGGGTGAGCTCAGCACGCTGGTCCGGGACCTGCTGCTGCGGCGTACGGCGCCGGAGGGGGGGGCAGCCCTGCTCTCCGGCGGCTATGACAGCGCCACGCTGGACAGGCTGGGCAGGGAGATTCCCGCTACCCGGCTGATCTACCTGGCCACTACGCTGCAAAGGGCCACGGCGGACCTCTATTACAGCTCCAACCGCCGCACGGATGCGGAGCTCTGCC
>OHKJ01001281.1_pt1 | contig 9604 bp, 10 predicted proteins | sample 1568791 | NCBI WGS metagenome assembly OHKJ01 (sample SAMEA3879584, study PRJEB24766) | human gut metagenome | biome: human-associated habitat; feature: feces | place: USA | collected 1985/1987 | reverse complement strand
TTGCAATCATATGAAACCGGCAATCCGGAGAATGAAGTATGGTATCTCAAGTGAGAATCCTCTGCTGGAAGCAATCAACAATTTTCTGACAGAGGATAAGCCGGAATGGGAGGGGACAGCAACAGAACTTGTGAGCCAGTTGCCGGATATGCAGATACAGGCAAACGTGCTTTCCAGAAAATTGAATGTAGTCAATAGTCAGTTGCTTAATAACTATGGAATTTTCTATGACAATAAGCGAGGGCATGAAAGGAAGATTGTTCTGAAACGGCTTGAGCCGAGAGAGTAAAAGCGACGATATGCGTCGGTTGCGACGGTATTTTTTACAGTGGGCTGGTATAGAAAATATTGACGCTATCGACGCAAACCGACGCAGAAAGGATTAAGTGATGAAAAACGTGCAAATTCCTTATGAATTGTTTGTATCTCTGCTCCGCTATCATCTAATGGAAGATGATGATTGTCTGAATGAAATCCGGCAGGGATTGGAGCAGAAATTGGATTCTCTGGTGCGCCATGAATTATATGCGAAATATAAGACTGCGCCCACACAGGAAGAACGGGAAAATGCCAGACAGGAATATCTGGAAAAACGTGGAGTGCCGGATAGCTTCCGCTGGTAGTTTTCCTTTGATGATAACAGACAGGAGCGTGTCACGCTCCTGTGGATAGCAGATAACGAGAAAGGTGTGATTTGATGATAATTCAGCCGGAATGGGGAACCCGGAACGTGAACAAATATTTTTACGAAAATGAAGCCCGTAGGATTGCCGCATTCAATGAAATCTTTGGAGATGTGGAACTGACTGCGGCAGAAATGCGGACGCTGGTATGGCTGTGTGGGTGGGAGGAATGTACAGTAGAAAACGTACTTTCGGCTATCCGAAAAGCTATGGCGGAAGCAAAGCGGCGGGAACAGCCGCCCGTCCGTAGGACGGAAAAGCCCTCGGCAGAGCGCAAAGGCAGCTTTTGATGGACGGAACGGCTGTCAAAAGTGCTTTTGCGTTACTTTCGGCGAAAGTAACAAAGCTTATGCGCCGTATCCGGCGCTGATTACCCGAACAGGGAGAAAGGATATTGATTGAAGCGAACAATCAGCTTTATGACAGGAAAAGGCTCTGTCAACCATAACAGCAGAAAATTTCATGCAAAGAATACTGACCCGGAAAGAAGCTGTCTGAACGTGGAATACTGCAACGAAAATATTAAGGACGTATATCACGAATTGTTTGATGAAGCACTCGCCCGGTACAATGAGAAGCAGACTAGAAGTGACCGCCGGATTGATGATTATTATGGGAAAATCTGTTCCGGCAAGCAGGAAAAACCATTCCATGAGATTATCCTGCAAATCGGGGATAAGGACAACATGGGAGCGAAAACGGAGAACGGACAGCTTGCGGTAAAAGTGTTGGATAAATATATGCAGGACTTTCAGCAACGAAATCCTACGTTGAGGGTGTTCAGTGCCTATCTTCATATGGACGAAGCAACGCCCCACTTGCATATAGATTTTGTACCGTATACGACAGGAAGCAAGCGGGGACTTGATACAAGAGTTTCTTTGAAACAGGCGTTATCTGCTCTCGGATTTAAAGGCGGCGCAAGACGGGAAACGGAATTAAATCAGTGGGTGGCTTATGAGAAAGAACAGCTTGCCGCTGTCATGCTGGAACATGGGATTGAGTGGGAGAAGAAAGGCACACATGAAAAGCATTTATCTGTCTTGGATTTTGAAAAAAAGGAGCGGGCAAAGGAAGTTGCAGAACTGGAAACGAAAAAAGCGGAATTGCAGGAAGAAAACGCTACTTTTCAAGAAATCAACGAAGATTTGCATGAACAGTTGTTACAGGTTGATGATGAGATTCGTTCCTTACAGGAAGATTTGCAGGAGTCCCGGCAGGAAGCAGAGAAAGCACAGAAACAGGCGGACAAATATCAGAAGCGCATGAATGAACTTGCTCCTATGGTAAAGAACATGGAAAAGCTGGCGGCAGACTTTTCCGCAGATCCGGAGCAGACGCTTCCAGAAGCGGCGGTTATGGAATCTGCAAAGTCGTATCGGGAAAAGAAAGCAAAACCGCTGGTAAAGAAAATTGTACAAGTTATGCGCTCCGTTTATTCGGCATATCTGGATATTTCAAATAAGTTTACAAAGCTGCAAGCGGCGTATAACAGGGAACGGAGCGGAAACGAGCGACTGACAAACAGGCTGGAAGAAGTTTTGGAGGAAAACCGGGAATTGAGGATAGTGGTGGAAGATTTTGGGCGTATAAAAGCTGTGGTCGGCTCTGAACAGGTTAATGCTGTGATTGACCGGGTAAAGCAGCAGGAACAGATAGAAGCCGAGCAGAAACGGGCTGCAAGGAGAAAACATAATCGGGAAGCCCGCTGACAGGCGGAGGGCTGCTTAAAGACCTCTTAGCTGCATGAAGCGAATCCCCGCCAGTTAGTCAAGAGTGGCGTAGCCGTTAATTTACTCTTGACTGGCTGGTGGGGATTTGCTATTTCCATTTACTCTTTCAAACGAAGAAGTTATAATTAAAATATAAAGGCTGAAGAAAGGTTAAGGGAGAATGGATATTACAAAGGAATTAAAAAAGGATGGTATGTTACTAAAAAAGATTCCTAAAAAGGAACAAACGATAGATATTTGCAAAATGGCTATTAGACAGAATCCTTTAGCTTTACAATTTGTGTCCAGAAAATGTTTGGATTCAAAAATGTGCTTAGCAGCGGTAAAAAAGGATGGACAGGCATTTCGGTATGTTCCTAGTCAATTTATTACGAGGAAAATGTGCGAATTGGCAGTTGAGGCAGACCCGGAACTTTTGAATAATGTACCAGAGAATTTTAGGACATTGAGAATTTGTATAAATGCTATTAAAAAAGATGTAAGTACTTTATCATATGTATCACGAGAAAAAAGATATGAATTGTTTGACAATAACACAGAAATTGATTTAATTAAAAAGGTTGTAGAGCATAATTCTAAATGGTTAATGTATATGCCTAACCGCCCAGATGTGAGGGCGTTTTGTATAAGTTGTATGGAAGAAGATTTTTCTGTTGCACAGTATATGCCAGAGCAGATAAAAATTGCTGATGATATTCTGAACTATCAAAAAACGAAAGGAAAATTACATTTTATACACAAGTATTATAATTCCGAAGAAGGAAAATTTTGTGTAAAAATTAAGGTTGTATGTGGACAACATGCCTCAATATTTGATGAAAATGAGATGATAGAAGAATCATATTGTGTTGTGATGGAATTTGGAGACTTTGACAAGTTTTATAGCTTTTTAGATGGAGATCTTTTTGATGCAGAATTAAGAAATTTTGATTTTAAAGGAATAGATTTAAAGCAATATAATATTGATGGTGCTACTATCAATAGTGAAATATTGCAATTACAAGGATTATATGACGGGACATATTTTTCATCTATTAAAAAGATTTTGGAAACAGATTCAGATGAATTTATGGGAAGTAATGAGATTATGATACCTAATGAATTTTGTTATCCCAAACCTATAGATGATGATGAACATGAGCGATTTGATATTAGTCATATTCCGTTTTTTTATATTAGTGACATTCACTTAGCACATCGAGTTTGCAATAAATTTAAGGATAAGGCAACAAAAGAAGAAATACGCTCATATATAAAGTATTTAGCAAGAAGTATGGTTTCTTCCATTGGAACCAGGCCATATAATAGCTATTTGCTGATTGCAGGAGATACTTCATCTATTTTTGAGTTTGCCGCTATTTTTTATAACGAACTTATACAGTGGTGGAATCCAAATCAGATAGTGGTTGTGCCTGGTAATCACGAATTATGGGATCCTTGTATTGACATGGAAGATAATATAGAAATATATAGGAAATTTTTTGATGATTTAGGTATAATATTTTTACAAAATGATTTAATGTGTGTAGAAGATAGGAAAAAATGTGAGATATTCAGTGAAGTAGAAATATTGAAAATGAGTGAAGAAGAAATAAGGAGCAAGTCTCAAGGTTGTTCGGTCATTATTTTGGGTGGAATAGGATTTAGTGGTTTAAATGAAAAATTCAATGCCTCAAATATTCGATATGGGAGAAGTTTTGATGAATTATCAAGAGAAGCAGCTTTGAGGAAAGATATACAAGAGGCAATTCGTTTTAATACGATATACACCAAAATATTAAAAAGCTTAGGCAAAAGCAGAGTTATTGTCCTTACACACGTCAAAAAAGGAGACTGGAATACTGAACCACATAATCCGTATTGGATATATTTGAATGGGCACAATCACCAAAACTTTTATGAAGTGAGCGATAGAAGAACTATATATGCTGATAACCAAATTGGATATAGAACAAAGAATATTGGGTTAAAATATTTCTATTGTGATAATAATTATGATATATTTGCTTATTATCAAGACGGAATACATGAAATAACACGGGAGCAGTATATTGATTTTAACAGAGGGAAATTGGTTTCCATGTCATTTAAAAGGGAAGATGGAACAATTTATATGCTAAAAAGAAATAGTATATATTTATTTTTGATATACTGTGAATACTCCAAACGTTCAAGAGGAAAATCACTATATCTTATGAATGGTGGAAAGTTGGGGAGATTAGGACGAAATAGGATAGAGGATTTAGCTTATTATTATGATAACCTCAAAAAATATGTGGAAAATGTAAATCAACTACTATACAGGTACGTGGGAGGTCAACAGAGAATTTCCGAATTTATCAAACATCTTGGCGGTTCTGGAAAGATACATGGTTGCATTGTTGATGTAGAAAGACCTAATGAATTAGAAGGATTTTCATATTGTCATTTGTTTGTTAATCCGATAGATGGGAAAGTGACACCATATTTTGCTTATGATGTAAAATCAAGAATTGTATACAAAGATTTTAAGGCTTTACTGCAAGCACATGATAGTTGCAAGTTAATGGCTAATAATTATTTGAGGCTTGAAAAAGAATCTGTGCATAATTTACCGACTATTCAGTATTCGGGGCAGATGGAAGAATGGGAAAATGAAGATTCCATGTATGATGAGGGAGGTTATCTATATAAAATTTCTCGAATTATAAAAAGTTTACAGTATTGTGCGGAGAAAAATATTGTACGTCTTTGGAATGAAGAGTTACTCAATTACGATTTTGTAAATAGGATTAAACAATCGAACAAAATTGACGAAATTGTAGATGACAGACTAATGATTGATGAAAAGAGTATTTAATGGTAATGTTACGTTTTAGACATTCTGAAATGCTTGTTTTGTAAGGAATTTCAAACGCTGTGGGAGAGGGTGTGATACTTTATACCTATATCCTCGAAAACGGGCTTCTATTGCGTAACATTTCAAAAATGTATTGTCAATCTGCGAAGATTTGCTATAATAAAGGCGTGGCAACATTTTGGCAACAGAAAATCAGCAAGCCAGAATAAATGATGTAATCGAAGTAAAAATCGGTGTGTATTTGCATAAAACTTAAACAAATACAGTTAATAACAACGAGGGACACGCCGAGTGGGAATGAGCGTCAAAACGGCGCAAACCCGCATGAATACAGGGTTTTTGACCTGTCACTTTGCCTTGTGATACTGGTTTGATACTATTCGTTTCAACCCGGTCACACAAGAGAATGATTGCAAAGGGCAAGCAAACCGCCCTGCTGAACGACAAATTCAGCAGGGCGGTTTTGCTTGCCCTATTTTTCTTTTCTCCAAGGAACATAATTGTCAAACCGTTTGCTGTCATCACAAGTAAGCGGCCAGTTGATTTTCCATTCAAAGTATTCTTCCCTGGTAATCTCCCCGGCGTGTAGCTCCTGCTGGCGCAAAAGCCATTCCCTCATAAACTCGTCCACAAGGCCATAGTTGAAGTAGATACCCACGGGAGGTTGAGCGGGCCAGTCGTCCGTGTCGTTGTATCGGACGGCGGTATCATCGGAGGCCCCTATCTTGCCGGGATTGCGGACAAGCTGAAACAGACGGATGGAGCCGGGGCTGTCCTCGTCCAGCCAGAAGAACGTCCGCATGAAGTCCTCGGCACAGCCAGGTTGAACCGTATAGAAGTTCTGGCGGTCTACCCGCAGGGCCTGGGCAATCTTGTCCAGCAGCTCCCTCTTGGGCACACGGTAATTCGTTTCGTACTGGGCAATACGGTTATCCGCTCCCTTTTCCTCAAAGCCGATAGCCAGCCCCAATTCCTTTTGCGTCATACCCCGAAATGTGCGGATTTTCTTGATTTTTTCTCCTACTGTCATATGTTCCACCGCCTTTGAAAATAGTATAGCGCAAATAAGCGAAATATGCAAGAAGAAAATTAACAAAATTGCGAAACAAACTCTTGACATTAACAACTATGCGAATGTATAATAAGGATGTCGGCATTAACAATTTTGCGAACCAACAATAAGGAGGTGTTGTATTTGAGCAAAGAGCTGTTTGTACGGGCCGAGGAAGTAGCCGGGGCGCTGGGTATCTCCAAGCCCTACGCCTACAAGCTGGTGCGGGAGATGAACGAGGAGCTGAAGCAGAAAGGTTTCCTTACCATCCCCGGACGGGTGAGCAGGCGCTACTTCGAGGAAAAGTTCTATGGACTGCGGGAAAATCAGTAAGGAGGGAAGAAAATGCCAGCGTACAAAGACAAGGCCAAGGGAACATGGTATGCGTCCTTTTACTTTGAGAACTGGACGGGCAAAAAGGAAAAGAAGATGAAGCGGGGCTTCAAGACCAAGCGGGAGGCGCTGGAGTGGGAACGGACGTTCCTGCAACAGCAGACCGCCGACCTGGATATGACCTTTGAGAGCTTCGTGGCGCTCTACGCCGCAGACATGAAAGGCCGTATCAAGGCGAACACCTGGGGAACGAAAGAGCATATCCTCTACAAGAAGCTGGTGCCCTACTTTGGAAAGCGGAAAATGAGCGAAATCCACTCCAAAGAGGTCATGGCGTGGCAGAGTGAAATGCTGAACTACCGGGACAAGAACGGCAAGCCCTACTCCCCCGTGTATCTGAAAACGCTTCACAATCAGTTGAGCGCCGTTTTCAATCATGCGGTGAAGCACTACAATCTGAAAGTCAACCCCGCCGCCCAGGTGGGCAACATGGGCAAGGCCAAGGGCCGGGAAATGCTGTTCTGGACAAAAGCGGAGTATCTGAAATTCGCTGACGCTATGATGGACAAGCCCCTCTCCTACTATGCCTTTGAAATGCTCTACTGGTGCGGTATTCGGGAGGGGGAGCTGCTGGCCCTCACCCCTGGGGACTTCGACTTTGAGAAGCAGACGGTTTCCATCTCGAAATCCTACCAGCGTATCAAGGGCCAGGACGTTATCACCGACCCCAAGACGGCCAAGAGCAACCGGGTCATTCAAATGCCCGCTTTCCTCTGTAAAGAAATGGAGGACTACATCAAGAGCCTATACGCCGTGGAGCCGACAGACCGCATTTTTGCGGTAACGAAATCCTATCTTCACCGGGAGATGGACAGGGGGGCGAAAGAGGCGGGGGTCAAGCGGATCAGGATTCACGATTTGAGACACAGCCACATTTCCCTGCTGATTGACATGGGCTTCACGGCCCTGGCAATCGCTGACCGGGTGGGGCATGAGAGCATCGACATCACTTACCGCTACGCTCACCTGTTCCCCACCCGGCAGGCGGAGATGGCGGACAAGCTGAACATGGAGCGAAAGGGGGCTTAAATCATGTCTGCGAAAAATCTCGACAACCACAACCGATGGAGAAACAGAACGGTAGCGTTCAGAGTATCGGACGAAGAAAACGCACAGATCGACCTCGCTGTGAAGATCACAAGGCTTACCAAGCAGGATTATATCACTCGCAGACTTCTCTGCAAGGATGTGGTGGTACAGGGCAATCCGAGAGTGTATAAGGCGCTCAGAGATCAATTTGCCGCTGTCCTGGATGAGATTCGGCGCATTGAAGCCGGTGAGGGGGTGAATGACGAACTGCTCGACACCATTAATCTGATTGCAAGCATTATGGATGGAATGAAGGAGGACGATGCCTATGGTAATTGACACAAAAGAAAAGACTGCCCTTGCAACATCTGTTGGCGCAGATGAAAGGCAGTCCGTTCAAAACACTAACAATATTATACCCGGCACAGATGAACAATTCAATGACTACGGAGAAATTTACGAAGAAAATTTGCAGGAAATGTTTTTCCGAATGTCTCATCCGCACTACCTGCACACGGTTTCCATGACCGAACTGTATCAGACACCTTACAAGAGCAGACCGCCGATCATCGACGGTTTGCTCTACGGAGGGGCGTATATCCCGAAGATCGGCAAGTCGTTCTTGGTGGCGCAGATCGCATATCACATCAACACAGGCAAAAAGCTGTGGGATTACGAAGTGCATCAAGGAACGGTACTGTATCTCGCATTGGAGGACGATTATCAGAGAATCCAAAGCCGAATGTTTATGATGTACGGCGTAGAAGACAGCAGCAATCTCTACTTCGCAACGGCGGCAAACAAAATCGGAAATGGGCTTGATGAACAGCTTGAGTTCTTTATAAGCGAGCACCCCGATACCAAACTGATCATCATAGACACCATGCAAAAAATCCGTGAAGTTGGCGGTGAGGCATACAGCTACGCCAGCGATTACGAAATCATCGGCAGGCTCAAACAATTCGCAGACAAGCATTGTATCTGCGTTCTAATCGTCCATCACACAAGAAAACAGCCTGCAGGAGATACTTTTGAAATGATCTCCGGTACGACAGGATTGCTCGGTTGTGCCGACGGCTCCCTGTTCATGCAGAAGAAAAAGAGAACTGCATTGGAGGCAACCATTGATGTGGTCGGACGAGATCAGCAAGACCAAATTCTCTATCTGAGTAAAGACCCCGACACGCAGATATGGAACCTGGACAGAACAGAAACCGAGCTTCACAAAGAACCGCCCGATCCTGTATTGGAGGCGGTGGCGAGGTTGGTTACACCGGAGCAACCGGAGTGGACAGGTTCACCCTCTGAGCTTGCCGAAGTCCTCAATACTGGGATGGCGGCAAACGCTTTGACGAAGTATTTGAACGTCAAATGCGGCAGGCTGACCGACAAATACGGCATCAGCTATGAGAATAAAGCCAAGCATTCCGGCAGGCGTGTGATGCTGACCTACACAACAAAATAAACCGAGTGCGACGGTTGCGACGGTCGCAACGGTTAAAACGATACCACCGAAATCACCGTCGCAATCGTCGCTATCGTTGCGGAAGTGAAAAATGCCAACTTGGCACTTTTCACTTCGGAAAGGAAACGAAGCGAATGAAAAACGTACAGATACCCTATGAGCTATTCGTTGATCTGGTGCTTTACCACCTCAACGGTGAGGATGACTTCGATGAAGAAATCCGTCAAGGTTTGGAGCGAAAGTTGGATGCCATGCTCAACCGACAGTTCTACTCGGAGTACAAGACAGCGCCAACCGAGGAACAGCGGGAACAGGCAAGGCAAGAATATGAATATCTTGACCGCCGTGGAGTGCCGCAGAGCTACCGCTGGACTACTTCTCCTTGGGAGCTATGACAGGAACGTGCCACGC
>OHKJ01001279.1_pt1 | contig 9609 bp, 9 predicted proteins | sample 1568791 | NCBI WGS metagenome assembly OHKJ01 (sample SAMEA3879584, study PRJEB24766) | human gut metagenome | biome: human-associated habitat; feature: feces | place: USA | collected 1985/1987 | reverse complement strand
ATGTTGAATTTCATGGTAAATAAATTTTCAGATCAGGGTTCTAAGAGTAAATGTGAGCTTCAATTATTGAAGACATTCAAATTATTTAGCTTGGCCATCTGAACGATCGTATAAAAGATCATATTGGTTTCTATTTTTTGTAGTAGTATCATCAGTTTCAACGGATTAATCATTTTACTTATATCGGCTAAGCAAAGTAACTATATAAATGTTAGTTGACAAACTGACAAACCTACTTAAAAAATCTAGCACGGAGTTGAAGCTGAGTCCCATGTTCCTAATAGATTCCTTTATTGTATGATGCTTTATTTGCAGACTTTAGAGAAAGCAAGGTCCATGCAGCTTTTGGAATGTAGTAAAATAAATCATAGAAAGTCTTAAATTAAACCTGTTGTCAAAAGTGGGAAGCACTAATGAAAAGCAAAAATAACTCAAAGCAGAGTACTAATAGTAATTTTGGCTTTTGGTTGATGATTGGAGTATTGATTGGAGTAGCAATAGGCGAATTTATGCCTACCTTAGGAATTGAAATAGGAATTCCAGTTGGTATGTTAATTGGCATTGTTCTTTATGAATTTGGCAAAGGCAGAATTAGCTTCTGCTTTCTGCATGGCAAGCATCTCGCTCATAGGGCTGTCTGTAGCTTCCAATTCCAGTTCCCAGTATACCAGGCGGCGATATAATTCCATCCAGTCGGTTGCCGTCAGTGAGTCATTGATTTGCATGCCTATCTTACCAAAATTTTGTTGATAAGCGGTTTGTGCAGCTTCGCTGACTATATCCCGACGATGCAGATTCTTCTTTAGCGACAACAATATTTGGTTAGGATTGACGGGTTTGATCAGGTAATCCGCAATCTTTTGTCCGATAGCCATGTCCATGATATTCTCTTCTTCACTCTTGGTGATCATGATAACAGGGACGGTGGGGCAGATTTCTTTTATTAATGCCAGAGTTTGCAGACCACTCAGTCCGGGCATGTTTTCGTCCAGAAAGATTAGGTCGTAGGTTGTAGCGCGGCAGCGGTCGAGTGCATCCTGTCCGTTGGTTACGGTATCTACTTCGTAGCCTTTGCCTTCCAGAAACAGGATGTGCGGTCGCAACAAACTGATTTCATCGTCCACCCAAAGTAATCTATCTCTCTTCATATCTGTTAGCTATTTCAGTCCCCAAAGATAACACCATTTTCCGGGTCGTCCTCTTCCGTAGGCAGATTTTCTTCTCTCTGTCGTTCTTCTTCCTCTGTCGGCAGGTTCAGCAGAGGTTCATCCAGTGTATAGCCTTTTAGTTCCGGTTCCGGTATGGAAGAGAAGTGTGTACGGTAGAAGGCATCATAATCATCGAAACTATATTGTTTGATTAATTGCGCATAGTTGGCCTCCGAGATGAGTATGGCACGCATACCACTGAGCCGTGCCGCCATTTCGGGATTTGCATAAAGTCGACGGAAATACTGCTGTGTTTCATCGTAATTGTTGAACGGACGAATTTGCAACATACCGATACCCCGTTCGTGAGCAAATGCAAGGTCGAAGTTCTTAACCAGGAAAGTGGAGAAATTATAGCGTGCCACTTCAAACAGAAGCATATTCTCGTTTACTTTTCCTTCTTCATAAGCAAGGATAAAGAGGAACGGTACATTGCGCTCTGTGCTGAAAGCACTGTCCGGTGGGAGAATAGCGGTACTGCTCGAACTGTCGCCCAACAAGTTGCCTGCCTCGGCCAGTTCGGCACTCCGTCGTTGCCAGATAGAACCGAATGTATGGCTGTCACGGGCCAACAGACGTCCTTCCTGTACGCCTTTCAGTATATGGGCGGCCAGATCGGTGATTTCGTTCTGCGGATATTGCTGTACAAGTTCTTTCAGAGTGGCGAGGAACCTCTCTGTTTCTCCTCCCTGCAGTCGGGTGACGGCTTCGAGGAACATAAACTTCGGGCGGTGTTGCCCTAATGGATATATTTCGGAAGAAAGATGTTCGGCAGCCCGCACGGTGGCTGTGTCGCCCATCTGGAAATGCTCATAAGCACGGACATAGAGTGAATCTTCGCGTTGTTTACCATGTACGGCATTCTCTGCGAAATCCGGGTCAGCCAGTGTCTTGGCATAACGGCTTTCGGGGAATCGGGCGATAAGTTCGGCTTTATATTTTTCAGCGGAACTACCTTTTTTCTCATAATATTCTATAGCCAATTCCGTCAGGAATAACTGATAATAGGCTTCATCAGCTTGCGCGAAGTCCGGGAATTGCCGGATGAGCCTTTCGAACATGGTTTCTGCCCGTCGGAAATCGTGCATACGATCCTTGAAAACCATTCCGGCACCGTATAAAGCTTCCGATAGCAATGCGTTGGATGCCTGCATGGCCTCTTCTGTCAATGGGATCTGTGCCAGATAGTATTCCGGACGATGCGTATCATTGGCGATACTGTCGGTAGTTCCCTTTTTAGGATCTTTTTCTGGGGAGACAGAGCTTTCTGTTGCTTCATTTTCCTGACTGTTCGGGATACTGTCTTTGGGGGCAATATCTTCCGATTCACTGTAATCTATTTCTTCAAAATCGTCCAGTGCAACCACAGTCTTATTTTTCCTTCGCCAGTTGTCTTCCAGTTTTCTACGTCCCCACAAACGTTGGAACTCTGCTTTTCCCTGCTCCACTAATTGCGGATTATAGAAATACCAATCCTGCTTTCCACCTATTGCTGGCTGGGTAGTTTGTGGAGTAGTGGTATTCCCTTGCCCTGGTTTGCTGATAATCGAAGTTGCAGGTAACTGACTTTCCGCTTCTTCCCGCATCTGCAGGCGGTTTGTTTCCCGCTCTGCTTCTTCGGCCGCCTTGCGTTCTGCTTCCTCCCGGGCGATGACCTGTGCAATGATGTTTTCTATGACGGCCATTCGTTCCGCCTCCGGCATCCCGGCAAGGTGCTGCAAACTATCCTGCAACTGTATGGTATTGGTATGAGGTACCAGTTCGTCCAATATTTCCGAACGGGTGGTAATATCGGCATATTCCCGGTGTGTCTTATCTATCAATCCTATTGCCTCTGCATATGCTTTCTGCGCTTCAGCATAGCGTGCCTGCTGCCAGTACAAGTTTCCTAATGTCAGTTGAAGAATTCCTTTCTCCACACCATTACGGGTGTTCTTTTCTATTCCTTTGTGATATGCGGAAAGAGCCTGCGCCGTGTCTTTCCCGGCCAGGTAAACATTACCCAATGCATAGTAAATCTGATCCAGATACTCTTCGTTTTTCTCGTCTTTGCTCAGCCGCAGTAGCTTCCCTGTTATCTTACGGCTATTGGCGGTGGGCATCACTTCCGTCTGGCGGATACGGGCACTCAATGCCAGTTCGTACGGAGGGTTGAGACGAATTACTTTGCTGTATGATTGATAAGCTTGTTCCGGTTGTTGCAATAGCTGGTAAGTCTGTCCCAGGAGATAATAGCATCGCGCTTTTTGCTGTTTGTTCTTCTCGTTTTTGGCTGTCTTTTCAAGATGAGGGATGGCTTCTTTGTATCGCTGACTGCCCAACAGGTAGTTTCCTGTTGCCGAAGCATAAGGGACTGCCAGTGATAGTGGTAGACTATCGTTATTTACCCGGTTCAGAGCATCTTCAGCATCGTATTGCCAACCCAGTGCTGAGTAGCAGCGGGATAGCCAGATCAGAGCTTCGGAAGTGATATTCGTCTGTCCGTCATAGAGGCGCACGATATAAGAAAAGGTTGAGGCAGCTTCCGGGAAATCTCCTTTCTGATATTGTGCTTTTCCCAATAGCAGCCATGCACGGTGTATGAAAGGATTGAACTCCCGACGAGCCAGCCATTTTTTGTATTCGTCCGTGTATGCCCGTCCTGGTTTACGTATGGGGCGTCGCTTGATAGAATGTTGACGAATAGCTTTTTGCGCTTTTTCAATGGCTCGCTCATAGTCGGAAGTACCGATACCTGTAGTTTCTTTATTGCCGATGGGATAGAGGGGGAGCATTTCCATGTAGTTATCCTTATTCCCTTGTTGCTGTGCCTGCAATCCGGCTTTATAAGCTTCGTTTCCGTTGAAGTAGACGTTGTAACGGGTGGTTAGGGCATGATAGAAGCGTGTGCCGGCTGTATTCTTTCGGGTAGAACATCCGGCAACGAGCATCAAAGTGACTAAGATGCCTGTGAGGAGGATTGCTTTGCGTTTCAACTATGCCAAATAAGTTTTACGGGTTCTGCGTTTTCTGCCGTAAAGATAAATAAAAACTCTTTCCCAGCTTACATACTACGTATATAATGATGGAAAAGAAGATGATAGCTGCGCCAGAAGGAACGTTGAGATAGTAGGATATCATTAATCCGCCCAGGCAACTGAGATAACCGATGCCGATGGATAGCCAGATAATGCGGTGGAAACGATGCGTAAACAAATTCGCAGTCATTTGTGGGATGGTGAGCAGGGAAATAACCAGCACAATGCCTACCATGCGCAGACATGCCACAATGGTCAGTGCAATGAACATCATCAGTACATATTCGAATATTTGTACGGGAATACCTTGTGAACGTGCAAATTCCCGGTCGAAAGCAACGTAAATAATCGGACGCAGGTATAGGATAAAGAAAATAGCCAGTATCACTGCAAGTCCTGCCAGCAAGGCGATGTCTCCGAATGTAATCGTCAGTATATTACCGAACAGATAAGCGGACAAATCAGGGGCAAACCCGGGTGAAAGGAAAGTGAACATGATACCCAATGCCATCCCCAACGTCCAGAATACCGCGATAGCTGAGTCCTCACGCATATCATTGCGTTTGCTAAGCCATTCCACGCCAAAAGCCGACAGTACCGCAAACACTCCGGCTGCCAGAATAGGAGAGATTCCTGTATATAATCCCAGACCAATTCCTCCGAAAGAAGCATGTGTCAGTCCGCCACTAATGAACACCAGTCGCCTCGTTACGATATACGTACCGATAAGTCCGCAAACAATGCTTGCCAGCAAACTGCCGATGAGGGCATGTTGAAAGAAGGTGTATTGCAGTAGATCCACTTTAAAATCTCCTCTCTCCTATAATCAGGAATATTTCATCTTTGATATTGTTTGGCAGAGCTATTCCACGTAGTTGCAAACTGCGTACCCATCCGGCAACGTCGATGTCCTGCATCGTATAGAATACGTCCCTGAATTCATCTTCCTGTTCAGGAGTGTAATCTTCGGGGGCAATGCCGATGTACTTGTCCAGTTCTTCATCATCGTAGTACTCTATCTTTTTGCTGACAGCAGCTAACAGACTGTCTCGTTCGCATATTTCGTGCTGTCCGCAGCATTCTGCGTCGGCCTCTTTCACTTCAGGCATGGCATCCAGTTCTCCGCGCTCTATTTTCTTTTGCAAGCGTTGGTTACGGATGTATCCTGCCAAAAGGGCGATACAGACAAGTGCAATAAGACTTATAATTAATATCCACATAGCTTATTCCTCTATTTCAATCCCAAATCCTACTTGTTTCAAATCTTCCCAGTATCCCGGATAAGACTTGGACACCACTTGCGGATCGGCAATCCGTATGGATGGTATCCGAAGGATGGCGGGTGCAAATGCCATTGCCATCCGGTGGTCTTCATAAGTCGCAATAACGGGATGGGAGGCCGGTTCGCAGCGTTCACCGTTCCAGATTAATATACTGTCCTGTTCCGATTTTACCACATATCCCAGTTTATTCAATTCTGTGATAAGCGCCTGAATGCGGTCGGTTTCCTTTATCTTCAAGCTCTGTAATCCGGTAAATCGGAAAGGTATGTTCATTAAACAACAAGTCACAACGAAAGTTTGTGCCAAGTCGGGTATATCCACTAAATCTTCCTTTAAACAGGTAACGGGAGTTCCCATCTTAGTCAGTACCACTCCTTGGTCGGTATATGTGGTGTGTACACCGAGTTTGGCAAATATTTCAGCTCCCCGGCTGTCGCCCTGATAGCTGTGTGGGAGAAGTCCGGGTAATTTTATTTCCGTTTTTGTAGATTCTTTTTTTTCATTATCCTGAATTAAGGCAACCATCTGATACCAGTAAGAAGCACCGCTCCAGTCACTTTCTACTGTGAAAGGTATGTCTCTGTATTTTCCCGGACGGACGGTGATACTACTTTCAGAACTCCAGGCAGCGTCTGCACCGAATTCTTTCATTAGTTGCAGTGTTAGATTAATGTAAGGGCGGGAAATGATTTCTCCTGTAAGATTCAACCTCAATCCGTTTTTCAGGATGGGGCCGATCATCAGTAAAGCAGATATATATTGTGAACTGACATTTCCGGCAAGGCTGATTTCTTCGCCTGTTAATTCTGTACCTGTGATGCGTAAAGGTGGAAAGCCTTCTTTTCCGGCATACTCTATCTGTGCACCCAGTTCACGTAAGGCATCCACCAGAATACGTATGGGGCGTTGTTGCATCCGTTCGGTACCGGTAATGATGCGTGTACCCGGTGTTACACTGAGGTAAGCCGTGAGAAAACGCATGGCGGTTCCGGCGGCAAGAATGTCGATATGTCCGGGATTCCCGTCCAGTGCTTTTATCATGACACGGGTGTCATCGCAATCGCTCAAATTGCTTGGCGCGATATGCCCTTGGGCTAAAGCGTGTAATATCAAAGCCCGGTTGCTGATACTTTTGGAAGCCGGGAGCTGGATAGTGGTATGCAAAGTGGCTGGTGCCGAAAGTTTATAGCGCATAGTTGTATTCCTTCTTAAACGTAATAGCGGGTTTACAGGCTACAAAAGTACGATAAATATCTGAATAAAGAAACTTGAGTTACATGACTTCTATCCGAACTGTGCACAGATTAGTTTCGTATCTGCTCTGTGTCTGCTCCGTACTTACTCCGTATATAATAGAGGTATCACTGACCGAATAGGCTACGGAGTAGTTACGGAGATGACACGGAGATAGTATGGAGATGACACGGAGATAGTATGGAGATGGCACGGAGAGCATACGGAGATGGCATGGAGCCGTTCTGAAACGAATTCCGTCAACGGGTTATTTAAGAGGTGTGTAGAACGTAAGTAATATATGTATACGAATATCTTTTTTGCGTAAGGAAGCTTACTCTCAGATTATCAAAAGCTTACAAAATATTAATTCCCAGTCGACAAGAAGTTAAGAGTTTGTCGACAAACTCCCAACTTCTTGTTGACAAACTCTTAACTTCCTGTAAATGGAAAAATAGTATTTTTTTCGGTTTCCTTACAGTCTCAGGATTACAAATCCGATTGAATGGCGGTTATAACACAAATTCCTGATAGTTCTCTTTGTTTATTACTTTGAAAGACGCTTCCGGATAAGCTGTTGCGAAACTGGTAGGGACATTCGTTTTTTTGTCTCCCCACTTGAATTCAAAAGCGGATAAACCTTCGGTTGATTCTTCTATTAGATCAATTTCTTGATTGTCGTATGTTCGCCAGAAATAGAATTCTTTGGCTCGGTTACGATTATAAGATTGCTTCATTCGTTCGCTGATTAAATAGTTTTCCCATAGTGCGCCCACATCTTGGCGTACAGATAGAGGGGTGAAATTTCCGATGATTGCATTGCGAATACCGTTATCGTAAAAGTACCATTTTCCGGCTTTCACTACCTCTTTACGGAGATTGCGTGAATAGGCTCCCAAACGATACACCACGAATACTTTGGATAATAAGTCAAGATATTTTTCAACAGTATTTTTGCTCATTCCCAATTGCTTACCTAATTCGTCATAAGATACTTCACTGCCCATTTGGAATGCAATTAGACGCAGTAGTTCCTTCATCTTACTGGAATTTTTCAAACCGTCGATTGCTAAAATGTCTTTCAATAGATAAGCTCCTACAATATCTCGTAGATAATCAGTTTTCCGCTCGAAGCTTTCTAGCATCACTACTTCAGGATAAGAACCATAGATAAGTCTAGATTCTAAGTGCTGTCTTGTTTCCAAAGCATTTTCTATTTGTGAAATCTCTTTTTGTGAGAATGGAGTCAGATGGAATTGGGTAGATCTGCCTACCAAAGGCTCACCGGCTTTGTTGAGTAGGTCGAAAGAGGAAGAACCGCTTGCAATGACTTTGATGCCTTCCACTTCGTCCACTATTAATTTAAGTTTGGAACCGATTTCCGGGATGTTTTGTGCTTCATCAATAGCTAGCAAATCTATCCCTTCTAATAAATGCCTGTAGTTGGAAATACTCCGTTCATTTAATAGGGCAATCGTATCGTAATCCTCTCCGTTAAGTAACATGGACTGACCTTTAAACTCTTTTATCAACTCACGTATGAGAACCGTCTTTCCAACGCGTCGTGCACCAAAAAGCAGAACCGCTTTATTGGGTTCTATTCGTTCTGATATTTTATCCTGAAGGATACGTTTAATAATATTCATCACACTTTGTTTTGTGACAAATATAGTAAAAAAGGTCTTTCAATTGACGATTTTTACGCAAAAATCGTCAATTGAAAGACCTTTTTTATGGTTGATTCATCTTTCTTCAACGAACACTGTATCTTTTCTGAAATCAATTGGTGATACACCGGCCCTCCGTTTGAAGAACTTTCCGAATGAAGACTGGTCGGAGAAGTTGAGGGTGGTGGCAATCTCCTGTATGGAGAGTTTGGAATGTGTCAGTAAGTTACGGGCTTCGCTGAATAGCATTTCGAAGATGAAATCGCTCACGCTTTGTCCTGTCACGAGCTTCACGATCTGTGTCAGATGATGGGCAGATAAGTTCAGGCGGGCAGCATAGAAATCTACCTTATGTTCTTCACGATAATGCGTTGCCAGTAGTTCGATGAATGATTTGATAATACTTTCGTATCGGGTCAGGCAGCCGTCCGTATGGGGGAGGTTGGTTCGTTCAAGGATGTCACTTAAATCAAGATAAAAGGCGAACAAACGGTTCAGAATGACTTCTTTGTGATAGAAATGCTCTGTACGGTCAATATTCTTATTGATGCTGGCTAATCGTTCGGCTAATAAAACAGCGTAAGGATGCGCTAAAGGAACTACCGGTTGGTTATATAGCCGCACACCGTATTTGGTTCGTCGGTAGATCATGTCCGTGGAGTCCATTTCATCCGTAAAAGCCTTGCTGACAAAGAGACATTGGCATTGAAAGTCATCACTACATTCATAAAAATGAAACAGATGAGCCGAAGATAGAAGTAAAAGCGTATCCGCTTGAATATCATACGCCTTGTAATTGATTACGGTATGTCCTTTTCCGGATAAAACCAATAAGATGATAAAAGCGTCCAGATGGATATCTGACGAAAACTGTTCTTCTGCTTCCCGATGCCCGATAGTGATGCAGCTGATTTTCTTTCGTGTATCATTTCTGCTGCCACTAATGATGGGGAGTTCACTGATGTTTTTGATGCGTATGGAAGGAGCCATTAGGTGTGATTTTATGTTGTACAAAGATAATGTAAACCTTTGAAATCTCCAAATTAAACTAATTTTGCCCAATTTGGGATTTCTCTCCGGCAAAGAATTTATCCGACCTTTGCAGCCGTTTTGAGGTAAATGATAATTTAGCAGCGAGATGAAAGGCTGAAGTATCTTAAATTCTCCTCCTCCCGGGAGGAGGAGTACCCGTAGGGGGAGG
>OHKJ01001276.1_pt1 | contig 9626 bp, 8 predicted proteins | sample 1568791 | NCBI WGS metagenome assembly OHKJ01 (sample SAMEA3879584, study PRJEB24766) | human gut metagenome | biome: human-associated habitat; feature: feces | place: USA | collected 1985/1987 | reverse complement strand
GATTTTCCTGCCCTACCAGCTTGAGCAGATCCTTGACGTGCACCCAGCCCTTCACCTCGTCCAGATGGTCGCCCTCCACCAGGGGGAAACGGGTATGGCGGGACTTCCGGGCAAGTTCCCAGTTCTCCTCAAAGGGAGCCGTCAAATCCATCACGTCCACTTCGGAACGCGGCGTCATCACGTCCTTGACGCACATGTCGTTCAGTTCAAGGGCATTCTTGGAGATCTCCGCCTCCTGCTTCGTCAGCTCTCGGGAACGTTCGCTTTCCTCCACCAGGTACATCAGTTCATCCGTGCTGTGAACCGTGCAGGCCGTGGAGCGGGGATCGATACCCAGCAGGTACTTCAGCACAAACCGGGCAATTCCGTCCGTCAGGCCAAGAATGCCCGTATATTTGAACACCGTGTAAAAGAAATGCAGCAGGGGGACCGTCGCCAGAGCGGCCCTGTCCGGATGGCGCACCGCCATGGCCTTGGGAATAAACTCCCCAAAAATAACCTGGCAGCAGGCAAAGAAAATAAACGTAACGGCCAGGGCAATGCCGTAAACGGGAACCTTACCGCCCAGCCCCAGGGAAACAAGGAAGGGAGCCGTCAGCTCCGCCACGAAAAACGTGCCCAAAAATCCCAGCGCCAGAGAAGAAAGGGTAATGCCCGCCTGGCAGGCGGCCAAATACAGGTCAAGGTGCTTGACCGCCTTCCGTGCCCGGGCCAGCTTCCTACGGGTACGCGCCGGAACGCCATCCCCGGCGTGCAGCTGGCTTTCGCGAACCTTCATCAGGGCGAACTCGGCCGCCACAAAAAACGCGTTCAGCAGTAAAAAAAGGATAAAGCCGGCAATCGCCAGCGTCATTCCACCCAGCGCCGGAACAGCGCCGGGCGCTTCAGCGGCCCCGAAGGCCGCAAGAATACTCAGAGGGTCCGGATCATTCATTCTGTTTCAAGTAGTATACGGGAAAGGAGGCCGGAATATTTCCCGGCTTTTGTGTTACAGTTTTTCATAAACGCCCTTGTCCCGGCGCTCCAGCACGGTGAACCCGGCTGCCTTGGCGTCGGAAACGGAAAGGGGCTTGGTCACCTCCGGCACATTGATCCGGCTGATGACCTTGCGCACCGGGTGCTTGCACACCAGGCACTTTTCAAGCGGCGCACGGTCCACCGGCCGCCGCAATTCAAAACCGCGGCGGCACACCGGGCAGGACTGGCCGGGGTCGTCAGGGTTTTCGGAAATATACTCGTATATGGGCATAGTAAAACGCTAGGCTAAATAAAAATCAGCCTAGCGTCAAAATCTTTATAAGGCTGCAACCTTTCCCAGCCCTTACCAGCTGGACTTGGTCACACCGGGGATCATGCCGGCGTTGGCCAGTTCGCGGAAGGAAATACGGGAAAGCTTGAAACGGCGGATAAATGCGCGGCGGCGGCCGGAAACAAGGCAGCGGTTGACCGTACGGGTCGGGCTTGCATTGCGGGGCAGCATGGTTAAACCGATATAATCCTTCTCAGCCTTCAATTGCGTACGCAGTTCCGCGTAGCGCTTGACGGTGTCAGCCTTTTTCTTGTCTCTTGCGATCCAGCTCTTCTTAGCCATAAGTTCGGCGGAATAAGTAGAGGGCCGGGGATGAAAAATCAAGCGCTTTTTTTCAATTTCATCAAATTCAAGCCGTTTTCAATGTCATCCGTCCTTTTTGGCAGCTTCCGCACATCGGCTTAAACGCCTGTTTCTTCCGCAAGCGGCACCATCAGGAAAAGCCTCACAGGCGTTTCCGGCGGAACAGAAGCAGTCGATTATTTAACTCTTCCTAATCATTTCTTCCCCGGCGGAACGGGATCATATCTGCAAGGCATCAGCATAAAATGGGAATTCCCTTGACTTCAATCGTATTTTTGGAAAACTTTTTCAAGAATGTTGTTGAAAAACAAGGTTGTTATGAAGATCTGCGTCTTTGGCGCACTTCTTGCATGCCCCTGCCGTGTGACGGCGGAAGAGGAGGGACCCATGCAAGGTCTGAAGATTGAATCGAAAACGCATAAGTATTCCGCGGATTACCACATCGCCAAGGAAGAAGGACAGAATCCGGACGAGGACGAGGATAAAAAAAGGACCTGCGTGGGCATGGGCGAGAAGGTTACCTTGACGTTGACGGGAAAGAAGGCGCTCATTGGAGAAGATGAGGACATCAGGTGGAGCCTGGCGGACGGGGCGCATTTGGGCAGCTTTGAGGGAATAACTGATGGAAAGCGTAAAGTAACATTGTCCATCAATGAGGATTTGGGTCCGAAGACCGTCGGAAACAACCATACGATCAAAGTCTGGGCATATGGTTCAAAAACGCAGCAGATGCCCGATAAACCGCTCAAACTGGAAGTGTGCATCCCTACCCACATCACCGGGAAGCACAGGAAAAAGGAAGGAGGCGGCAGGGGAATGATTGCGGACGCTGAAAAATTTCCCGGTTTTCCCACGGATGAGGCACAGGACCGGGGCAAACCCGGAGCTTCCGCCCAGCTGGAATTGACGATCCATCCCACGAAAGTCAATTTCCAGAATATCCATGTGATTGAAAAAGACGCGGACGCCAGCGACAAAACTTTTCCTCCCCTGGGAGGCAGGCACCGGCCCGGAGAAACATGGTCCCAGATTGATCCCGGCAACAGGGTCATTGACACCATAGCATGGAAAAAGACGATGAATGAGGTGAAAGCCGGATTGAGTCCGGATGCCCCGGAACAGAAATGGGATTGGGCATGTAAACGTTACGTGCAGTCTATTCTGCACCGGGATGTTTACATGCTCAATACCGTGACGCAAAGCTTCAAGGTCCGGTGGACGGACCCCAGGACCAGAAAAGCCGTCCATGCATGGATTTCCAAATTTGAATGCCAGGTGGAACGCGACTCCCAGCAGGGAACCCATGCGTTTTCCCCGCAAGACAACAAATAATGATCCCCACAATAATGATGAAAACATTCCACCTCGTCCTCCCGCTCATCCTTCTTTGCTCCGGCATCACGCCCCGGGTGCAGGGAGCCGCCACGCTCCCGGGGTCTCGCCTTCCCCTGGCTTATCCGGAAACGGCCCAGCCCCGCGCGTATCCGGGCTACCGCATGCTGGCGGAGATGGGATGGATGTACCTGCCGGTGAAGGAACCGTATCCTCCGCTCTGGCACCTGCAGGAAATGCTCAAAAAGAACGAGCTGGAACTGTTCTACCTGTGCACAGCCCGTCTGTTCCAAATCTATTGTGTGATCCATATTGATGACCTGAGGGGAAGACAATGCCGAGAACTGTACCACTTGTGCGGTCTGGTGACGGCAGCGCCGTTCTACCAGGTGGACTTCAGCGGAGAGCATCCGTGGGAATACGGAAGAAGGACGGGAGATATGGATACGAAGAGGGTAGCCGTTTCATGCCTAAGCCGTATTATAAAAAAAGAATCTGCCGGACGCATGAACGTGAACCAGAAGGAGATCGGAAAGTTCAGCGCGTTATATACAGCGGTAATTTTAAAAGGATTCCGGAAGGAGCACCAGGCGACTTCCGAAGAAAAGCTGAGGAAGCGATGGAAGGAAGGGGAAAAGAACACGTGGAAGGTGCACCGGGAGGGACGTGTTTTTGGCTGGGAAGACCAGTTCATCGTGGCCCAGGGCAGAAATGATGATATGAAATATGAGATAGAAGAATGGCTGGAGGAAGATTTAATTCGCATCCTGGTGGGATACTTTCCCGGCCGTGCGGCGGAAGCGCGCCAGTACATCCGGATGGCGGGATACGAAGACAAGGAGATCAACGGACTGGTGGACCGGACCTTGGGACGTGCCAAGGAAACGGAGTTTCTGTATAGAGGAGGCAAGAAAAAGAATTAAAAGCAGCTTTCCGGGCTTATGCGGTGAACGAATCCTGACGAACCTCCACTTGTTTTTGTTCAGGAACCATCCCGGGGAAGCCGCTCCGGGCAGTTCCGGGAAAAAGCCCATGGTTAAACATGATTTTGTCCTTTCCTCCGGAGAGGGAATGGGGCATCATGCCGCCGCACACTAATCATTGACGTACATGAAAATCGTAGTTGCATACTCTGGCGGCCTTGACACCTCTGTTCTTCTGAAGTGGCTCAAGGAAAAATACAATGCCGAAATCATCGCCTACTGCGCAGACGTAGGCCAGGCGGAAGAACTGGACGGCCTGGAAGCCAAGGCCCTGGCTACGGGAGCCTCCAAGTGCTTCATCGGCGACCTCAAGGAAGACTTCGCCGCCAACTACATCTTCCCCATGATGCAGGCCAACGCCCTTTACGAAGGCCGCTACCTGCTGGGCACCTCCATCGCGCGCCCCTGCATTTCCAAGGACATGGTGGACCTGGCCATCCGTGAAGGAGCGGACGCCATCGCCCACGGCGCCACCGGCAAGGGGAACGACCAGGTGCGCTTTGAACTGGCCGTCAATGCCCTGGCCCCGAACATCAAGGTCATCGCTCCCTGGCGCGACCCCGAATTCCGCAAGCAGTTCCCGGGCCGTACGGAAATGATCGCCTACGCGGAATCCCACGGCATCCCGATCCGCCAGTCGCTGAAAAAGCCTTATTCCATGGACCGCAACCTGCTCCACATTTCCTTTGAAGCAGGGATGCTGGAAGATACCTGGTACGACGGCACCACCCCCGCCGACCGTGAGATGTACAAGCTTTCCGTTTCCCCGGAAGACGCTCCGGACCAGGCCGAATACATTCAGATCCTGTATGAAAAGGGCGATGCCATCGGCATCAAGTACGACGGCCTTGACACGCTGCTGAAAGAACTGAACGTCACCCCGAAGGGTGAACGCGACGGCTATACCCTGCTCAGCCCGCTGGGCGTCATGTACGTGCTGAACGCCCTGGGCGGCAAGCACGGCATCGGCCGTGTGGACATTGTGGAAAACCGCTTCGTCGGCATGAAGAGCCGCGGCATTTATGAAACCCCCGGCGGCACCATCCTGCTGGCGGCCCACCGCGACATTGAAACCATCACCATTGACCGTGAAGTGCAGAAGGTGCGCGATTCCCTCATTCCGGAATACGCCACGCTGGTTTACAACGGCTTCTGGTTTGCGCCGGAACGTGAAGCCATCCAGGCTCTGGTGACCAAGTCCCAGGAAACCGTCAACGGGGAAGTGCGCCTAAAGCTTTACAAGGGCAACGTCATGTACGCCGGACGCCGTTCCCCGCAGTCCCTGTATTCCGAAGAAATCGCCACGATGGAAGGCGGCCATGAGGAACTGTACAACCAGGACGACGCGGAAGGCTTCATCCACCTCAATGGATTGCGCCTGAAGCAGTTCAGCCGCGTCAACAAGCCCTACGGCAACTAACCCCCCGCAACACAACGTTTTCAATCAACCGTCCGGAATACCAGTTCCGGACGGTTTTTTCTTTGCAACAATCCTTTCCTTTTCCACGTACTGCCCGTGATGGGATTTATTTCATGCACATTTCTGGCAGTTGTTTCAGCGCTGGCGTTCTGTCCGGTCCCGGCCACTGCCGCTTCCAGGCCCAACATCATTCTGATTTATGCGGATGACCTGGGCATGGGCATGCTGGGCTGCTACGGCCAGGAGATCGTGAAAACGCCCAACATCGACCGCCTGGCCAAACAGGGCATCATGTTCACCCGGTGCTACAGCAGCCAATACTGCTGCCCGGCGCGCGCCTCCCTGCTCATGGGCGTGCATGACAGCCACTCCCGCTCCTACACCCAGACAAACGGCGGCCTGGTCATCACGGCGGAACAACAAGGCTGGTCCAACGAGGAACTGGAAAAGAAAGCGGCCAGGGCGGCCCGCATCAAGCCTTCCGGGGGAGAGGTTTTCCTTCCGGAACTACTGAAAAAGGCAGGATACGTCACGGGCCAGTTCGGAAAGCTGGAGTGGGGCTTCACCACCTGGCACGGAGAGCTGAAAAGGCACGGATGGGACCGTTACGTGGGATACATGGACCATCAGCGGGCCCACGGCTATTATCCCTCCTTCCTCTGGAAAGACGGCGAACGCCTTCCCCTTCCGGGCAACACGCATGCCGACGGCGGCAAGACCCCGGAGATTTACGGGCCGGGAGCCACGGAAAAACGGAGAGGAAACCGGGACGGAAAAGTGACGTACGCTCCGGACGCCATGCTGGCGGAGACCCTCAAGTTCATGGAGGAAAACCGGAACAGGCCCATGTTCATCCTCTTCTCCACCAACCTGCCCCACGGCCCGGTGGATATTCCCCCCGCAGAGAACAAGTATGCCGGTCATCCAGCCATCCGCCAGGCCTATGCGGGCGCCGCGGGCGGCAACAGGGAATGCGCCGGGGCGGCGGAGGAATACGCCTCCATGGTGGACAAGCTGGACAGGCAGGTGGGCGCCATCCTGGCCCAGGTGCACAAACTGGGACTGGAGAAGCGCACCATCATCGTTTTCAGCTCCGACAACGGGCATGAACTTTACTACCGCACGGACAAGGAGCGGGGCCGCGGCCTCAACTGCCACGGCGGCGTTCTGGACGGCACCGGGGAGCTGCTGGACGTTTTCCGCGGCAGCCGCGGGCTCATCGGCCAAAAGAACGCCATGGTCAACCTGGCCGGGCTGAAATGGACCAACCATGAAGGGGGCATCCGCGTTCCCCTCATCGTCTCCTGGCCCGGGACCGTGCCGCACGGGAAGGTTTGCCGCAGCCTGGTAGCCAACTACGACCATATGGCCACCTTTGCCGAGCTGGCGGGAGTGGGCATGCCGGAAGGCAAGGATTCCGTTTCCTATAAAAACATGCTCTTCGGCAAACCTTCCAGCCAGCGCGATTACGTAGTGGTGGACCACACGGTCATCACGGGGGACGGCTGGAAGCTCACGCACAAGCAGGACAAGTGGCTCCTTTTTCAAATCAGCAGCGACCCGGAGGAAAGGCACAATCTGGCGGAAACAAGGAAAGACCAGTTGGAAAGGCTCCAGGCCATTTACAGAAAGGAAGCGGGAAGCCCCAGAAAAGACAGGCAAAAGCCGGAACAACCCCGGAAAACCGCCCTTTTTCCGCCGCTTGCTTTTGCAGGTTGAAACTTGAACGTTCCGCATGTAGAGTTCCCCGGTGAAGAACAATCCCCCCACCTCCCGCCAGACAGCCCTGACCTGCCTGATGCGCTGGCATGAAGGCCGCTCCTTTGCGGAAACCCTCGTGGACCGGGAATGTTCGCGGGCTGCGCTTTCCACGGCGGACAGGCATCTGGTGCAGGCCCTCGTCTTCGGCGTGCTGCGCAACCAGACCTGGCTGGACCATGTGATCGACTCCCTGCGGAAAGGCAGGCTGGACCTGGAAATGCGCCTTATCCTCCAACTGGGGCTGTGCCAGCTTTTCCTGCTGGGGATGGCAGACCACGCCGCCGTGTATGAAACCGTCAATCTTGCGCCCGCACGCCTGCGGGGGCTTGTCAACGCCATCCTGCGCAACGCGCTTCGGCGGGAGAAAGCCATCCTGGAGGAACGGGAAAAACTGCCGCTTCCCGTTCTTTATTCCACCCCGGCGTGGCTGGTGCAGCGGTGGACGCAGCAGATGGAGCCGCAAACGGTCCGCGCCCTGCTCCACTGGAACAACACCACGCCGCGCCTGTACGTCCGCGCCAATCCGCTGGTCCCCGTGAACGGCATGCCAGCCTCCCTGGCTCCGCTGGACCGCGCTCCCGGCTGGTTCTCCGTAGACGGCGCCCTGCCGCTGGAAGAGATCAAAGCGGGCTCCCTTTACGTGGCGGACCCCTCCACCCGCTACGCCATCGACCTGCTGGCTCCCCGGCCCGGCGAGGAAATCCTGGACGCCTGCGCCGCCCCCGGCGGCAAATCCGCCGCCATCATCGCCGCTACCGGAGGCAAGGCGCGCCTGACCGCCACGGACCTCCATGAACACCGTCTGCCCACCTTGAAGGAAAACCTGGACAGGCAGGGTTCCTCCTCCGTCCGGACGGCGCAGGCGGACTGGTCCCTCCCCTGCCCTCCGGAATGGGAACGCCGTTTTGACGCCGTGCTTCTGGACGTGCCCTGTTCCAACACCGGGGTCATCCAGCGCCGCGTGGACGTGCGCTGGCGCCTGACCCCGCAGGAAATCCGCCGCCTGGCCGCCCTCCAGAGGAGCATTCTTGAAAACGCCTCCCAGGCCGTCAAGCCGGGCGGCAGGCTGGTTTATTCCACCTGTTCCATTGACGCGGAGGAAGACGGCCTGGTGGTCAGGGATTTTCTGCAAAACCACCCGGAATGGACCCTGAAGGAGGAAAAACTCATCCTTCCCCATGAGGAAAAATCGGACGGCGCGTATGCGGCCCTTTTGATCTGTGCTTGACCTCGGCCCCAATTTGGCAACAATGCGTGCTCCTGATTAATCTCATTCCACTATGTCCCGCAAACCCATCATTGCCGCCAACTGGAAGATGAACATCGGCCCCGCCGAAGGCGCCCAATTCATCGAAAGCTTCAAAAACCTCGTTAAGGGAAAAGACGTCGCATGCGACGTGGTCGTCATTCCCCCCTTCACCACCATCCCCTCCGTGCTGAACGCCCTGAACGGCTGCTCCTGCACTGCCGTAGGCGCCCAGAACGTCTCCCAGTATGACAACGGAGCCTACACCGGGGAAATCTCCACCAGCATGCTGAATGAACTGGGTCTCAAGTACGTCGTGCTCGGCCACAGCGAACGCCGCCAGTACTTCGGAGAAACGGACGCCATCATCAACGCCAAGATCAAGAAGGCCATCGCCGCCGGCATCACCCCGATTTTCTGCATCGGTGAAACGAAGGATGAACGCCTGGGCGGCATTCTGGAACCCGTGCTGGAAATCCAGCTCAAGGGCGGTCTCAAGGACATCACCCCGGAACAAGTGGCCAGCCTGGTCATCGCCTATGAACCCGTCTGGGCCATCGGCACCGGCCTGACCGCCACCTCCAAGGAAGCGCAGGAAGCCCACGCCTTCATCCGCAAGGTCATTTCCGACGTCTTCGGCGCGGACACCGCCGCCAGGGTGCGCATCCAGTACGGCGGTTCCGTATCTGCCGCTTCCGCTCCGGAGCTGTTTGCACAGGCAGACATTGACGGCGGACTGGTAGGAGGAGCTTCCTTAAAGCCAGATTTTGGCGAGATTGTAAATTACAATAAATAAGAGACAGTGAGAAGAGAGGCACGGCGTTCCGGGAACGATCCTGTGCCTCTTTCTTCTATTCTGCCATAAACGCGGGAAGATTTTTGTCCGGGATTTTCCAGAAAAAAGACAGAAATAATTAAGAGGTTTTTCATTGATACAAAAAGGCTGGTGTGATATACTGTTCTCTAATTTTAACAAATATAGATGAAAAGGATTTCAGGAGGAAATAGAATGGAGAATAGCAATATGAAAAAACTGCTGATTGTGGTAGATATGCAGAATGATTTTATCGACGGTTCTTTGGGAACTGCGGAGGCGCAGGCCATTGTGGGAAAAGTGCTTGAGAAAATAAAGGCCTATCCTGCGGACCGGATTTACGCCACCAGGGATACGCACGGTGAGAATTATCTGGAAACGCCGGAAGGAAAGAGCCTTCCGGTGGTTCATTGTGTGCGCGGCACCGACGGCTGGCAGATCCGTCCGGAAATTGCCAG
>OHKJ01001274.1_pt1 | contig 9651 bp, 7 predicted proteins | sample 1568791 | NCBI WGS metagenome assembly OHKJ01 (sample SAMEA3879584, study PRJEB24766) | human gut metagenome | biome: human-associated habitat; feature: feces | place: USA | collected 1985/1987 | reverse complement strand
GCTGAAACACTGCCGCCATACGGTGCGCTATGAAGAAAACCTTCTTTTGGACGGCCTGCGCTTGCTCTACGAAAAAAACACGCGCTGAATTTTGATGCTCTCTTTTATATATTACATTATATAGGAGTTTGGCATAAATTTAGGTTACGCTGTATCCGCGAAGAGGCGGAACGGCAGTAAAGGAGAAATGTCAATATGGAAAAGCAAAAAGGTACACACCGGCTGGCGCTGCTGGTGGCGGTGGAGCTGGTGATGACGTACACACCGCTTGGTTATCTGCATGTGGGGCCTTTGTCCATCACCTTTCTGATGGTCCCGGTGGTGCTGGGCTCCATTCTGGCCGGGCCTTCCGCGGGGGCATTGCTAGGGGGCGTGTTCGGCCTTACCAGCTTTGCCCAGTGTTTTGGCGCAGAGGCCTTTGGCGTTGTTCTGATGGGCATCAGCCCGCTGCGCACCTTTCTTGTGTGTGTGCCCACGCGCATTCTGGCGGGCTGGCTGCCCGGCGTCATCTTCCAGGCCGTCTACAAGGCGGAGGGAGCCCGCAGGCATTGGCTTTCCTTTGCCGCAGCCAGCCTTGCAGGCCCCGTGCTGAACACCGTTTTCTTTATGAGCGCACTGGTGGCCTGCTTTTACGGCACTGAATATATTCAGGGGTTGGCGCAGTCTATGGGAGCCGCAAACCCCTTTGTATTTGCAGCGCTTTTTGTGGGCATACAGGGGGTTGTAGAGGCCGTTGTCGGCTTTCTGGCCTGCACAGCCATTTCCAAAGGTGTTTGGGCACCGCTGCACCGAAACCACTGACCTACACAGAGAGGCGTTTTTCGAGCGAAACTTCTTGGCAAATCACTTCATTTGTGCTATGATAATGGATGTCCGAAGGCGGGCATCCATTATTATTTTCCGTTTCACTGCAAAAAGCAGAAGTATATGTTCTTCTGCGCGCCCAAATTGGCAGCCGGCCTTATGTTTGCACGTGAAAAACTGCCCCGCCCTTTGTCCGCCCGAAAGGGCACTTACATTTGCGTCCGTAGCTCAGGTGGACCTTCGCAGAAGGTTCTTGCCCTCCGCAGGAGGGTAGAGCGTTCGCCTGCGAAAGCAGGCGAAAAGACATCCCCTCCCCTTATACGCCCGAAAGGGCACTCATATTTGCGTCCGTAGCTCAGGTGGATAGAGCGTTCGGCTCCGACCCGGAAGGCCGCTGGTTCGAATCCAGTCGGGCGCACCAAAAAGGTCGCTGTACTTGTGTACAGCGACCTTTTCTTTTGTATAAACATTATCCACAGAAAATGATGATTTTTATTTTGTGAGTCCGCTTTATGTCGCTTCTGTTGTGATATAATTGAAGCCAAAACAAGTGAGTCTTTTCCTTGTGAAAGGTAAAAGCAGCCAGGTTCTCAAGTTGTTTGACACCTCACAGGGCTTGGAATACAATAAATGTAAATAACTGTTTAAAAGTTCCGATACGTTCTCCGCAAACCGGCATTGCAAATAAACGCCTGCATCAGACAGGAGGATTTTTCATGGAGGAAAAACTTGTCATCCCTTTTGCTCCGATTCTTGTAGAATCAACGAGGTCGATAGGGTATCTGTTTGAAGCTGCTGTTGCTGATATTGTCGACAACAGTATCAGTGCTGGCGCCACAGAAGTGCGGATAGGTTTTATGTCAAAAGAACCCCGTTGGCTGTGCATTGAAGATAACGGGTGCGGTATGGCAGCGGATGAAATTGAAAACGCCATGCGATATGGAAGCCAGGATCCGCGCGATACCCGAGACAAGAATGATTTGGGACGGTTTGGTCTTGGTCTGAAAATGGCTTCTTTGTCCCAGTGCCGGAAATTAACAGTCATGAGTAAAAAGGACGGGAAGACTGTCTCGGCTTCGTGGGACCTCGACTACATTAAGTTGAAAAAATCCTGGGCACTGAAAGTGTATTCGGAAAGTGAAATGGAAGACCTTCCCGGATTCTTTTACCTGAACGGACTTGAGCACGGAACAGTTGTTCTCTGGCAGGATTTTGACCGTCTGGAAGGCGCAAGCGCAAACGCCCAGAAATCTTTTGACGAGAAGATCGAACTGACCAGAAAACACCTGTCGCTTGTTTTCCACCGCTTTTTGGGAGATGAAAATCCCAAAAAAAGGCTGGCGTTGTATTTTAACGGGGATCCGGTGCAGCCGATGGATCCTTTCCTCACGCGGCATCCTTCCACACAGCCTTTGAGTGAACAGATTTTGCGAATCAATAATGAAGAAGTCCGGGTAAAGCCCTATGTGCTTCCGTATCCGAGCAAACTGAGTGCAAGCGATATCGAAAGTATGGGCGGAAAAGATGAACTGCGTTTAAAGCAGGGATTCTATATATACCGTAACAAGCGCCTGATTGTTTGGGGCACCTGGTTCAGACTGATTCGGCAAAACGAGTTGGGAAAACTTGCACGGGTACGGGTAGATATTCCCAATTCTCTGGACTCCATGTGGGAAATCGACATCAAAAAGTCAACGGCAACCCTTCCGGATTGTATCAAGAAAAATCTGGCAGCTGTAGTAAAGAACGCCGTTGGACGAAGTGAGCGTGTTTACAAATACCGTGGCCGAAATGTGCAGACAGATGATCTTGTACATGCATGGAATCCGGTTGATTTCAGGGGGACTTCCCAGTATCAGATCAATCGGGATCTGCCTTTGCTGAAAATGCTGGAAAATCATTTGGACGAAGACGGTCTTGCACTGTTTGATAATTTCCTGAAGATGCTGGAAGATACGTTCCCCTATGCGGATGTATATTACCGGCTGGCCAGCAACGAAGCCAACGTAACGGAAAAGGCGCTGGAAACGGATGAAGCTCGCCAGATTGCTCTCCAGATGGTCCGCCAAGCGCAGGAGCCGGGAGGAAATGTTCCGCAGCTTCTGTCTGTAATGGACAAGATGGATTTCTTTGTAAAATATCCGGACGTGCTGAAAGAATTGCGAGAGGAATATTGCCATGACTAAAAATCAGGATTCAATGATCTCCTATGTGCTGAAATATTTGTCAGACAAGGAAAAAATCACCGAGGCTACAATTCAGAATGCGGTCAAACTCTTTCTCCCCATTGTTCCTTTGAATGACAGTGAACAGACGGAAGTCATCAAGGAATTACAGTCACGGCTCCAGATCGATATTGATCGGGGCGTGTACATTACCGCAAAAGATCACAAACCCTGGTACGCGGAAGCCAAAGTAAATATCGACCCGCGGTTCTGGGAGCGTTATGTGCAATACCTGCAGAACGAATGCGGATGGGTGCCAAAGGTTATTACGGAGATGGATCGTTTCTCTGATTAACTGATGGACCTGCTTGGAAACCCGGGTCAGGAGACGGGATTTGCTGTCAAGGGATTATGTATCGGTAATGTTCAGTCCGGCAAAACGGCCAACTACATCGCACTGATGAACAAGGCAGCAGATGCCGGCTACCGTGTGATTATTCTTCTGACAGGAACCATTGAAAAACTTCGCAAACAAACACAGCAGCGCGTTGACGAAGGATTCACAGGACTGGACAGCAAGGCTCTTACGAAGGATCGGGACAATGTGCGAGTTGGCGTGGGGCTGAATGATGCTAGGGTAAGCGGCTTTGCCGTCACCTCAACCATGAGCGATTTTAACACCTCGTCCGCACAGAAAATTGTTGGGCGACTGGACGCCATACACGATCCCATCGTATTTGTTCTGAAGAAAAACAAAAGTGTGCTTGAAAAGTTGGAGCGCTGGCTTCGAGTATGTAACACGACCAGAACAAAAAAGACGATTGATCTTCCCATGCTCCTTATTGACGATGAGGCAGACAACGCCTCCATCAATACAAAGGACAAAGAAAATCCGACAGCCATCAATGCCGCTATCCGAAAGTTGCTGGCACTGTTCTCAAAAGCAAACTACGTTGGTTTTACCGCCACACCTTATGCGAACATCTTTATTGACCCTGAAACCGACGATAAAATGGTTGCAGAGGATCTGTTCCCGAGAGATTTTATTTATGCGCTGAAAGCGCCGACCAACTATATTGGTGCAGATCGCATCTTCCTGGAAGGCGGAGATTGCAGCTTCATGCTCCACGAGAATGACGATTGTGAGGAATATCTTCCGATTCGGCATAAAAGCGGAGCTGTCCCGGCCGGGAAATTGCCGGAAAGTATGCTGGAGGCAATTGCAGCCTTTTTCCTGGCTAATGCAGTGCGGGATTTGCGAGGCGATGTCAAATCTCATCGGACGATGATGATTAATATTTCCCGTTTCATTGCAGTACAGGAAGCTATCACAAGTCAGGTGGATGAGCTGGTTCGAACCATGCTGCGGGAGATCCGAAATTACTATCGCGCGGGCGAACAGGCTATGGAGTATGATACGTTCCGGCTGCTGCGTAAAACCTGGGACAAATATTATGCTCCGATGGAAACCATTGATTTTGAGTGGTCTGACATTCAAGAAGCTTTGCACGCAGCTGTGGCCTCTGTGGAAGTTCGAACCATCAATGGAGGAAATGCATCCAAATATCTGAATAATGATGAATATGACAACGGGCTGCGCCTCATTGCAGTAGGCGGCCTGAGCCTCTCCCGCGGCCTAACTCTGGAAGGGCTGTGCATCAGTTACTTCTATCGGAATTCCCAGATGTATGACACGCTCATGCAAATGGGGCGCTGGTTTGGATACCGGGGGCACTACGAGGATCTCTGTCAAATCTGGATGCCGGCAACATCCATGTCCTGGTACGCCTATATCACCGAGGCAACCAACGAGCTGCTTTCGGAAGTCAACCGGATGAAGCTGCTCAACATGACCCCGAACGATTTCGGCTTGTGCGTCCGCAGTGACCGGGCGGCACTGATGGTAACTGCACGAAACAAGATGCGTTCCGCGCAGGATTATACGATGACACTCAGCCTGAACGGGCGTGTAGTAGAAACGCCGTTTTTGTACAGCACTGCGCAAGTTGCACAGGGCAATCTTAGGGCGACAGAAAATCTCCTTTCGGAACTGCAAAAAGCATACCGGCTCGAAAAAGATGAAGCTGGCCTGGCCCTGAAGGCCCCGCAGTTCCGGAATGTCAAAAAAGACTATATCATTGAATATCTGTCAACCTACAATACGCACCCGCTGAATTTTGATTTCCATGCGGAGGATTTTGTCAAAATTCTGCGGGAAGACAAGGGAGCCGACCTTGACAAATGGGATGTCATGATTGCATCAGGCAAAGGAGAGGAAAGAGACCTTGCGGAAATTCCGGTACGAACAGTTCAGCGAATCTTTGATTACAAAGCAAAGCAAAATGCCTATCAGATGTCCGGAAAAGGCTCTCGCCTAGGCAGTCGTGATGCGGGCAAGGGCGGATTGACCAGCGATACGGTGGAAAAAATCGAGGACACATTGCGGCACATAGAACCGAAAAATAAAAACTTCTCGCAAGCAGATTATTTCAAAACAGGCATCAGACGAAATCCTCTGCTCGTGATTTATCCTGTTCAGTTGAAGGCTGAACCGGGGACGGAGAAGGAAAAACTGGCTCAAAAAGCAGCAGTTCCCCTGATTGGCCTGAGCATAGGCATTCCGCGAGTGGAAGGACAGGAAGATAAAAAATACAATTACAAGATCAACGTAGTCAAATGGAAAGAACTGTATGAAGTTGAACAGGGCGAAGAACTGGATGAGCTGGACAGTACAATTCCGGAGGAATAAAAAATGACGGATGCAAAGCAGGCTTTTTCCGAACTGAAAGAGGATGCCGGTTTTCGAAGAGTAGACGCAGTACATGTGCTGAATTTGTATTACGGCTATGATCCGCAGGGGCGCGCCACACTGCTTCTTGTAAGCAGCGCACGTCCGCAGGAAATCCGCTCATCCCGTATTATTTCGGCAGAGACAAGGAAACGCAACGATGGCAAGTGGGCGCTTTCTTTTGCATTGCAGCAGCAGGAATACAAAGATCTGTTTTACAGCTTTTGCAACGACATGGTTGAATCTTCCCGCGGATTGAAACTGGAACACAGCGGAGCCGCGTTTATCTGCAAGCGCTACTGTGACTGGCAGCAAATGATGGCGCAGGCAAGTGTTCAGATTCTGAGCAAGGCTGAAATAAAGGGACTGGCGGGAGAAATGCTTTTCCTTCTGGAATGCATGATACCAAAGTACGGGTGCCAGCAGTCATTGGACGCCTGGACAGGGCCGGCCCGTGGCGACCAGGATTTTATAACGGCGGAAAGCTGGTATGAAATTAAAACGGCATCAAGCGGAACGGAAGAAATACGTATTTCTTCTGCTGAACAGCTGGATAGAAATGATGCAGGGTATCTGGTTGTACAGTTTATGGATACGACCGGAGCAGATGATCCGAAAGGTGTCACGCTGAACAGACTGTATGAAAAAATCAGTACCCGTCTTGAAACGGATGTACAGCGCAAGCAGTTTGCCGCCCTTTTGTGGCAACAGGGATTTGCTGTCCAGCCTGCCTATGAAAAAATTGCATTTCGTCCGGGAAAACGACAGTATTTTCAGGTGAATGCAGACTTTCCCTGTATAAGACAGGATTCTTTACCGCTGGGCGTATCCGGCGTAAACTATCTGCTTTCGCTTTCGGCAATTGCTTCATTCAAAAAGGAACAGGAACATGGATGTTAACGAGTTTCGGACTGAAATTCTCGAAGAAATTCATCTGAATACGACGATGAATGGAACCAGCCCTCGTGAGGAATTTCTGGCCATGTATACAGAGGCACTTATTGATGCCGAGGAGTTTGAAGACTTTGAGCAGGTGCCTTATGAGGGAGTTGGCAGTCAGAACCGGAGAATTCAGATAGACGGATACTGCTACAATGAACTGGACGACTGTCTGGATATTGCCGTTTGTCCGTTTCGTGACAGTACTGAAGCGGAGTCTCTGACAGCGACAGAGGCCGATGCATGGTTCCGTCGAGCGCGGGCTTTTGTAGAAAATGCGCAATCCGGTTTTTTGCAAAAAAATGCCGAGGAAAGTTCCCCGGGCTATGGCCTTGCGGTTGATATTCAGAACAGATATAAAAATGTTACCCGGTTCCGTTTCTTTATCATGACTGATATGGTCATGAGCAATCGAATCCGCGAAATCCCGGCAACGCACATCGGACAGGCAACAGCAGAGTACCATATCTGGGATATCGCCCGTCTGCAGGAATTGATGTCCTCCAAAACCGGCAAGGAGGATATTGTTATTGACCTGAAACAATTCAGTGATGAGGGAATTCCCTGTTTGCCTGCTGGTGAAACCGAAGAATACACAGCCTATCTGTGCTCCATTCCCGGCAAGATCCTTGCCGAGCTGTACAACCGGTATGGCGGACGCCTGCTGGAAGGTAACGTCCGGTCATTTCTGTCCGTAAAGGGAAAAATCAACAAGGGCATCCGCAATACGATTCTGAATGAGCCGAGTATGTTCTTCGCCTACAATAATGGTATTGCGGCCACGGCATACAATGTTGAAATTGAACGCAGGGAAAGTGCTTCCTGGATTACAGGAATTACTGCTTTACAGATTGTCAACGGTGGCCAGACAACTGCTTCACTGGCTGCAGCTTTGACAAATGACCGCAGCAGAGCTAATGACTTGCGGGATGTTTATGTTCCCATGAAGCTTTCCGTAGTGTCACCGGAAAAGGCGATGGAACTGATCCCGAACATTGCTCGATGTGCCAACAAGCAAAACAAGGTGAGTGATGCAGACTTTTTCTCCAACCATGCATTTCATGTACGCATGGAGGATCTTTCGTGTCGCATCCTTGCTCCGGCTGTCAAGGGAAATCAGTTTGGCACCTGCTGGTATTATGAACGTACCCGCGGACAGTATAAACAGCAGCAGGCCCGCATGAGCGCAGCCGAGAAAAAACGTTTCCTAGCGCGAAATCCCAAGCCCCAGATGTTTACCAAAACAGACCTGGCAAAGTTCTACAATACATGGAGACAGCTCCCTTGGCAAGTCTGCTCCGGTGCACAAAAGAATTTTATGCGGTTTGCAGAATGGGCAAGCAGTGAATGGGACAAACATGAATCGTCTTTAATGAGGAATTTTTCAAAAAGGTTGTCGGGCTGAATATTTTGTACCGGTCAACAGACCGAATTGTTAAAAATGCCCCATGGTATGAGATGGGTTACAAAGCACAGGTTGTAACCTATACCATTGCGGAGCTTTTCAAACTGATTGAAAAGGAAGCAGACAGAACGTTTGATTTCCGAACCCTGTGGAACCGGCAGGAAATAAGCCATGCCACAGAGCTTCAGCTGGAAGAGCTGGCAGAAGCAATGTACAATCATCTGATTTCCCCTGATCGCGATGTTCAGAACGTAACAGAATGGGCCAAGCGAGAGGCCTGCTGGAGCGAGGCAAAAAAACTGCATCTCAATCTGAGAGAAGCTTTTAAACAGGAACTGATTTGGAAAACAGAACAGAAAAACAGAGAATCTGATGCCCGTTCCATCCAGAAGCAGTTGAATCAGGCCAGTGCCATGATTAAGGTTGCAGAGTATGGTGCGGATGGCTGGAAAAAGGTCCTTGCATGGGGCCTGGACGCCAAAATATTTACACCGATGGAGATATCGCTTTTAAAAACAGCTGTTGAGATGGAAAACAGTAAGTTTCCGTCGGAAAGACAGTGTGCCAGAATTCTTCAGATCCTGGAAAAGGCACGAATGGAGAGTTACCCGGGCTGATTGCTGAGCTGACGGCTCAGATCTTGCAAAACGGAATCCATTGTTTTTTCGAAATTATGCTCAATCTCGCATTCCCACAAAGTAATAACATGCCAACCGGATTCTTCCAGCTGCTGCTTGTGCAGGATATCGTTTTGAACATTTTTGTTGAACTTCTGAACCCAGAAATCTGTGTTGGTGGAAGGCGTCGTGCAATTTTTACACCCCGGGTGCCGATGCCAGTAACAGCCATGGACAAATATCACTGTTTTATATTTTGACAGAACAATGTCCGGCTTTCCGGGAAGTTTTGAGTCATTTTTCCTGTATCGATAGCCCTTTGAAAACAGAAGCTTCCGAACTTTTACTTCAATTCCAGTATCTTTACTGCGAATATGGGACATATTCCAGCTGCGTCTTTCTCTGCTGAGCCTATCAGCCATTTAAATCCCCCCTCGAATTCATTATACTACAGTTCCACAATGGGAATCGCGCTTGCAACAAATCTTTAGTCCTGGTATAATGATGTCTGATTTCAAAGGTCCATTTCATTGCTGAGAGAGGATGACTATATTGCCAAACTATCTTGATCTGTTTGCCGGTGCCGGCGGCCTCTCGGAAGGTTTTCTTCAAGCCGGATACACTCCAATCGCTCATATTGAAATGGACAAGGCTGCCTGTTACACCCTAAAAACCCGCGTAGCTGCAACCTGGTTGCGCACACACAATCGGGAAGTAGAATATGATGCTTATCTGAGAGGTGAATATTCCAGAGAAAATTTTTATGGTCTGATTCCCCCGGAGGAATTGGGCAGTGTACTGCAGTGTGAGCTTTCCGAAGCTACGCTACCAAGTGTTTTCCAGTACATCGATAACCGACTTGGCAGTCAACAGTTGGATATGATCGTTGGCGGTCCCCCTTGCCAAGCATATTCCATCGTTGGACGTGCGCGT
>OHKJ01001267.1_pt1 | contig 9702 bp, 7 predicted proteins | sample 1568791 | NCBI WGS metagenome assembly OHKJ01 (sample SAMEA3879584, study PRJEB24766) | human gut metagenome | biome: human-associated habitat; feature: feces | place: USA | collected 1985/1987 | reverse complement strand
CAAATAGTAGCCGGGGTCCTGGAAAATGCAGGCGTAGATATAGCCCGTCTGCACGACGGAGGTGAGGGACGCCAGGAGGAGCCAGCCGATATAGCTCAGATCCAGCATGAACAGCTGCCCCTTGTAGCCAAGAGTCTGCTGCTTGCTCATGTTCAGGGCCTCCATCACCCCGATGCCGGGGTTCTCATAGAGGTTGTACAGGGCGAAGCGGTAGCGGTAGGCGGCGATGATGCCTGGAATGACGAACAGCAGTGACCAGAAGAACGTGAAGAGGTAGATCACGATGTTCAGCAGGATGACCTTGCCCACAAAGGAGAACCCGTCGAACAGCGTCAGGTATTCCGCCCGCTCGCCCCGGCGGATGGCCATGCAGTACATCACGAAGCCGGAGGCCAGGACCATGCTCATCAGGCCGGTGAGGATGGAGATGAAGGTGCCCAGCAGGCCCGGATTCATAAGACCCATGAAGCTGTCCGCCAGGTTCAGCACCAGCACCAGGGCCAGGTACAGGCAGGTCATCCCGCGGGGGCTGACCTGGGCGGAGCGCAGCAGCTCCTTCATCTCCTGCTTCAGATGCTTTCGGTCGATCAGTTGTGCCATCATAATATGTCTTGGCCTCCAGATAATTTGAAAATGGGGCGGCCGGAGCCGGACCCGTATCACCAAGCATATCATGTTTCTTCTGAAATAACAAGAGACGGCGTAAAAATGGGAGGGAATGACAGAACTGGATAAAACGTGTGAAAAGTTGCAAAGATTCTGTATAAAGAAGCATATTTTTTTCAAAAGTTGTCGTTCACAGTCTGGACATTTTTCAAAAATAGGTGTAGAATGAGGCGCAGTATGTGATAGTGTCGCCTGCCTGGAGACCCCCTCTCTTGGGAAGGGGAGGGGCCGTGCCCTCCTGCTCGGGCCGACTATCAAGGAGTAAAAATGAGGTGAAGACAATGGCACAAGCTTTCTTTGGCGGCGTTCATCCCCATGATATGAAGGCCGCAACCAATGAAAAGGCCATCGAGCAGCTGGCTCCGCCGGCTGTTGTGGTCATCCCCATGTCGATGCACTTTGGCGCGCCCTGCACGCCCCTGGTCAAGGCCGGGGACCACGTGAAGGTGGGCCAGAAGATCGGCGAATTCCACGGATTGGGCGCCCCGATCCACGCCAGCGTTTCCGGCACGGTGAAGGCAGTGGAACCCCGCCCCTATTCCATGGGCGGCAACATCACGTCTGTGGTCATTGAAAACGACATGCAGGACGAGGTGAGCGAAGAGGTCCAGGCCCCCGCGGATCCCAATGCCCTCAGCGTGGAGGAGATGGTGGAGATCGTCAAGAACGCCGGCATCGTCGGCATGGGCGGCGCTACGTTCCCCACCCACGTGAAGATCACCAGCGGCATCGGCAAGGTGAACACCGTCATCATCAATGGCGCGGAGTGCGAGCCCTACATCACGGGCGACCACCGCACCATGCTGGAGCGGCCCGAGGAGATCATTGGCGGCGCCAAGTTCCTGGCCAAGATGTTCGGCGTGGACAAGGTCGTCATCGGCGTGGAGGACAACAAGCGCAACGGCATCGACGCCATGAACAAGGTCATTGCCGAGCAGAAGGCCCCCGTGGTGGTGGAGCCCCTGCGCTGCCGCTACCCCCAGGGCGGTGAGAAACAGCTCTGCCAGGCCATCACCGGCCGCCAGGTGCCCCCCGGCGGACTGCCCGCCGATATCGGCTGCGCCGTATTCAACATCAACACCACATGCGCCATCTACCGGGCCCTGACCACCGGTATGCCCGTGGTGCGCAAGATCGTCACCGTCTCCGGCTCCGGCGTGGTGGAGCCCAAGAACCTGGAGTGCCCCATCGGCACCCCCGTCTCCAACCTGTTGGACGCCTGCGGCGGCCTGAAGGACGGTACATACAAGCTGATCGCCGGCGGCCCCATGATGGGCATGGCCCAGTACACCGCGGACATCTCCGTGGCCAAGGGCACCGGCGCCATCCTGGCCTTCTGCGAGAACGAGGAGAAGACCGTGGAGAATCCCCAGTGCATCCGCTGCGGCAAGTGCGTGTCCGTCTGCCCGATGCACCTGGAGCCCCTGTTCATGTACCAGTATGCCTCCAAGGGCATGGTGGAGGAGCTGAATGACGCCCACATCATGGACTGCATGGAGTGCGGCGCCTGCTCCTACATCTGCCCGGCCCGGATGCACCTGACCCATATGTTCAAAACCGGCAAGCAGCTGGTGAAGGACAAGGCGGCCGCTGACCGGGCTGCCGCCGAGGCAAAGAAAAAGGCCGAAGAAGCAAAGGAGGCCGCTGCGAAATGACTGACTACAAGAATCTCAAACTGATTGCCACTTCCTCTCCCCACATCCGGGCGGCAGAGAACACCCGCTCCATCATGCTGGATGTTATCATCGCCATGATGCCCGCCCTGATCTGGGCCATTGTGAAGTTCGGCTTCCGGGCCCTGACTCTGACTGCCGTGTCCGTGGTGGGCTGCATGTTCTTTGAGTGGGGCTATCGCAAGCTCATGAAGAAGCCCCAGTCCGTGAACGATCTCTCCGCCGCGGTTACCGGCATCCTGCTGGCGTTCGTGTGCCCGGTGAACATGCCCTACTGGATGATCCTGGTGGGCGACTTCTTCGCCATCGTGGTGGTCAAGCAGCTGTTCGGCGGCATCGGCAAGAACTTCGTCAACCCCGCGCTGGCGGGCCGTGCCGCCCTGGTGGCCAGCTATGCCGGCACCATGAGCGGCGCCTGGGCGGATCCCCAGGCCGGCTGGGTGCCCCTGGCCGGCACTGCCGACGTAGTTACCGCTGCCACGCCTCTGGCCTATATGAAGACCGGCGACATGGCCGGCCTCACCAGCCAGTACAGCGTGACGGATATGTTCCTGGGCAATATCGGCGGCTCCCTGGGCGAGATCTCCGCCCTGCTGCTGATTGTGGGCGGAGCGTATCTGATCTGGCGCAAGGTCATCAGCTGGCAGACCCCCGCGGCCTACATCGCCACCGTGGCCGTGCTGACCTTCCTGTTCCCCAAGGGCGGCGCCGACAATCTGCAGTTCATGCTGTACAGCATCTTCGGCGGCGGCCTGATGCTGGGTGCCTTCTTCATGGCCACTGACTACACCACCTCCCCCGTCACCAAGACCGGCCAGCTGATCTTCGGCCTGGGCTGCGGCCTGCTGACGGTGTTCATCCGCTACTTCGGCTCCTATCCCGAGGGCGTGTGCTACTCCATCATGATTATGAACCTGGTAGTGGCGCTGATCGACAAGGCTGTGAAGCCCTCTCGCTTCGGCGTTGTGAAATCCGCTAACAAGGAGGCGGCTGCGAAATGAGCAACGAAGTCAAGACCAAAGAAAAGATTGATATGGACCCCAAGTACATCGTAAAGCTGACTGTGACCCTGCTGGGGACCTGCCTGATCGTGGCACTGCTGCTGGGTCTGGTCAACGGTGTGACGGCCGGCCCCATCGCTGAGATCAACCAGCAGAAGACTGAAGCGGCCATGCTGGCCGTGGTGTCCGATCCGGACAACACCACCTTCTCCGACGCGCTGGAACTGTCTGGCGACATGACCGCTGCGGCCACAGCTGCCGGCGGCACCCTGAACGAGATGTACGAGGTCCAGGTGAACGGCGAGGCCGCCGGCTATGCCGTGAAGGTCACCGCCTCCGGCTCCCAGGGCAGCATTGAAATGATGGTGGGTGTGGACGTGGAAGGCGCTGTCACCGGCGTCTCCATCGTCAGCCACTCCGAGACCTCCGGCATCGGCACCAAGGTCATGGGCAATGATCCCACGGCTTCCGGCGTGGGCGTGCTGGACCAGTTTATCGGCAAGAGCGCGGCGGACGGCACCCTGACGGTGGGCACCAACGTGGACGCCATCACCGGCGCCACCGTCTCCACCAGAGGCGTGACCACCGGCGTCAACACGGCGCTGGCCGCCGTGGCCGCCATGGGCTGAGAAGGGAGGAGCAATTCATGAATTTAGGCAAACAGTTCAAAGAGGGACTGATCACCAACAACCCCGTGCTGGTGCAGGTGCTGGGCATGTGTTCCACCATGGCCATCACCACCTCGTTCTTCAACGGCCTGGGCATGGGCGTGGCCGTTCTGGTGATCCTGACGCTCTCCAACGTCATCATCGCCGCCATCCGTAAGATCGTGCCGGACAAGATCCGTATCGCCATGTTCATCGTGGTGATCGCCGGCTTCGTGACCTGCGTGGATCTGCTGATCCAGGCATTCGTTCCGGCCCTGTCCGAGTCGCTGGGCGTGTTTATCCCCCTGATCGTGGTGAACTGCATCATCCTGGGCCGGGCAGAGTCCTTCTCCTACAAGAACGGTGTGGCCGCTTCCTTCTGGGACGGCATCTTCCAGGGCTTTGGCTACACTGTGGTGCTGATGGTTATGTGCATCATCCGTGAGTTTCTGGGCGCCGGCACCTTCGGCGGCGGTATCCTCAACGGCGGCGACGGTATTCAGATCCTGCCGGAGCAGTTCCCCATCGGTATGCTGACTCTGCCCGTCGGCGGCTTCCTGGTGCTGGCGTGCCTGATCGCCGCCATGCAGTGGGCGCTGAGCAAATCCAAGAATAAGGAGGAGAGCAAATAATGGATTCCATCACCAATCTTCTCTCCATCACTTTGGGGGCCATTCTGGTCAACAACTTCATCTTCTCCCAGTTCCTGGGCTGCTGCCCCTTCCTGGGCGTGTCCAAGAAGGTGGATACCGCCGTGGGCATGGGCATCGCCGTGACCTTCGTCATGGGCCTGGCCTCCGCCGTGTGCTATGTGGTGGATGAGTTCGTCCTGGGTCGGTTCGGCCTGGACTACATGCAGACCGTGGCCTTCATCCTGGTCATCGCCGCCCTGGTGCAGTTCATCGAGATGTTCCTGCAGAAGTCCATGCCCTCCCTGTACACGGCCCTGGGCGGCGGCTGGAACATGAGCCACAAGGCTATCATGGATGGCCCGCCCAAGCGATAAAAAACGCTCCTCCCTTAAAATCGGGAGTTTCCTTGACTGTTTTTTTCATTCCCCGGCAAGTACAAGCTTGCCGGGGAATTTGCTCTCCGGCGGAGCGGAAAACAGACGCGCCGCCTTCCCAGTCCCTGGCAGGCCGGGCATCCGCGGTCTTCCCGCTTCCGGCAGAAGGGATTGATGAGTCCGGAGCGGGACGATCAATGGATTATCCACTGTTTTCGCCGCTTCACGGATTGCCGGGCATCGCATCTCCTGCCCACCTCCTTTTTTTCCCTTTCCCCGGCTCGGGTTCCGCGGGGACGGAAGCAGTTTTGGAATTGATTTGGAACCAATTCATTTACAATCAAGATGGCGTAAAAGAATTGCATCGTCTTTTTCAGGAATTAATTATCCACGATTTTTCTATTCCATAATTACGGGCAACTCCATACTGCTCCTGCTCTTACAGCTGATTTCAAGCGCCTGGGCGGATTCCTAATCCGTCAACAATTAAAAATATTAACGGTAAATGTATTGTTTGTCATAAAATATTGATATTCATCATAATTTAAAAGATCTGGTCTTTTCAGGACAATTCCTTTTCCCATGATTCTCTAGCCTTTATCCATGCTTGCATTGGATGGGTCCACAAGCGGATTAGGAATCCGATAAAAAACGGACGTTCTCTTGCGCGGGAACATTTCTCCAATCCGTACAGCAATCAATATGAAGACCACATACCTGACCCTCCTGGCCGCCGTTCTGGGAGGTAGTCTATCCTTCGCCGCTTCCATCAATGGAATGGATTCCTCTTATTCAAAGGGTTACACCATTTATGACGGAAACAACGGAGACACCCTGAATGTTTCCTCTCCCTCCGTACCCGTGCATACCGGCTCCGGAGCCACTCCATGGACCATGGCCCTGACCATTTCCGACCTGGGCACCACCTCGGGGACGGATGTAGGCCTGCTGTTTACCTATAATACCACATCCAATTATAAGAACCTGGAGGGGATGGGCTACCGGCTGACGGAGTCGGGAGATCTCACTCTGTGCGCAGGCGGCTTTAACTACAACGGAGGCACGGCAGGCACCTCCCCCTGGAAAACGCAAACGCTTTCCGGCTATTCCGCAGGACAGGCTCTCACCCTGTTTTACACATACAATGACGGGAATGTCACTATTTCCGCCATGCTGGGGGACGATACGTCCACCCTGACCACTCTGGCCTCCCTGAACGGCTCCGGGGTCAAATTCGGCAGCGTCACCATGAACCAGCTCAATTTTTCCGCCAAGGACGGTTCCGGAAACACCTGGACTCCTCCGGACGGCGTCACCGGGGAATATACCCTGAACAATTTTGACCTGTACCTGGGAGCACTGACAGAAGACCAGATGAAGGAATACGCCTTGAGCGCCGTTCCGGAGCCGGCCGCGGCCTCCCTCGGCCTGCTGGGCCTGGGCATCCTGCTGGTACGCCGCCGGAGAGCCTAGTCTCTTCCAGCCACGGCCATCCCTGTCCATTCAGGGATGGCCGTTTTATTCACTTTTTTCAAACATCCGTTTCATTCCCCTGCTCCCCTTGATGAAAACCAGGCTCCCTCTCTCCCTCCTGGCCGCCCTGCTGGCGGCTTTCCCCTCCGCCATCGCCGCCCCTGCGGGCACGGACCTGGGCAACGTCATGTACGTAGGCGATTCCATCACCCACGGCATGAACAGCGGCACTTACCGCTGGGCCCTCCATAAAATATTTGCGGACAACGGCATTTCCTACCATGCGGAAGGCGTGAATTCCGGAGGCGTCACCGCGGGAACCTCCTACGGCGGCCAGGTTTTCAACAACGAACATTCCTCCCAGGCAAGCGCAAGGGCCTGGGAAATATCCGGCAGGAAAACCGGAAGCAGGTTTGACGGCTCCAACATCTCCAACTGGCTGGGGCTTTCCGATGCCAAAGCAAACGGAGCAGCCTACCAGGGCCCGACCTTCACGGGAACGGACACGCCGGATACCTTTTTCGTGATGATCGGCACCAACGACCTTCTCTCCGACGGCGACAATTCCACCCTGGACAGCCGTCTTGATTCAGTCACCCGGGATCTTCTGGCAGACATGGACGCCATCGTAGACACCATGCACGCCGCCAACGGCAGCGCGAACGTCATCGTTCTAACCATTCCCTGCTGGACCCAGCATTCCAATGGCAATTCGGACGCCACCCACCAGGCGGTGGAAACCTATAACGCCTCCCTGAATTCCTGGGGGCAGTCCAGGCAGGGCGTCACGGTCATCGACGTCAACAGAGGGATCATCGACGTGGCTTCCTCCAAGCCGTTTTACGGGGTGCGGTCCATGTTCAATAATCCCGCGGCGGACGGACTCCACCCCAACGCCCAGGGAGACCTGCTCATGGCTGGCAACATCGCCAAAGCCATGGGCTATGCGGGCCGCTCTGCCGGACAACTGCGCCGGGACGCCGGGGAAATGGCCGTCAACTTCCACCAGGGCGCAGGAGCGCCCGCATGGAACGGAGTGCAGAACCTGGCGGATGCGGGCTTTTCCGTATCCAACATTGGCGTGAACGCGGAAGGCATCAGCCTGGGACAGGCGGGGACAAGTTCCATTTCCCGGACATGGACGGAGGGAACGGCCCTGAAAAACGGCTTTACCTTTGATTTTAACCTGGTCCTGGGAGACGGGGCGGCAAACGGCTGGAATCTCTCGGACCAGTTCAGCGTCAGCCTGGGGAACGGCTCTTTTTACGGCACGCTCAACATTAACGAGGCCTATATCAAATGGGGGGATACCATCCTGTATTCCCTGGACATGTCCGCCAATACGGAAAACCTGCGCATGGCGTACGTCACGGGCAATGAGCAGGAAGGCCTGAAAGGCGGCTATTACGTCTGGCTGGGGGACATGCTGATCGGGGAAGCGCTTTCCGTCACCTCCGGTTCCGGCAGCAACGGCGTCATCATCCAGTATGACGGCAGCGGAAACGCCATCCTGAAAGACCTGTCCATGGATGGTACAGGATCGTATGCCCCACCCACTTCCGGGCTGGTCAATGAAGAGAACGCCTTTATTTCCGCCGGAGCGGACTCCGGGGGCTCGTCAGGCACTCCGGAGGGCAACATCGCGTGGCCGGAAACTGGCTTCACGCATTCCGCCGCCAACCAGAATTGCTCCGGCGTCTTCGATGCCCGCGCCCAGGCGGACGCCTCCTCCGGGAGGCTGGGAAACTCCGTGAACGTCACCATCACTTCCGGAAACGCCACGCATGTGTATGCCAGCACCGGCAATTATACGGGGGACGTCTGGCTGACCATCGCCAAGGAAGGGCAGGCCTCCGCCTGGTACGGGGCCCATGGAAATTCCGGAACGCTGAACGGGAATGCCGCCCTGCGCTTTACGGACGCCGCCACGGGCGGAAGCACCGTCTTCGGCGCCGTGAACGCCTCCGGCGTGACCGGAAACGTTTATCTGGAATTCTCCGCGGAAAACGCCTCCTTCGGCACCTTCACCAGCAATAGCGCCTCCTCCGTGTTCGGATCCTATGCTACGGATATCAAGGGGAACGTGGACATCGTGATTAACTCCGGCTCTTTTTCCAGCCAAATCATGGGCGGCATTTACGCGAATGCCAACAACGGCACGACCAGCATCGGGGGAGCCACGCACGTTTACGTCAACGGAGGCTCCATTAACGGAGACGTGATGGGGGGAGGCCTGGCAGGCTCCATTTCCGGCGGTTCCAACGCCACCGTCACGGGCGGAGTCATCGCCGGCTCCGTTTACGGCGCAGGCAAGGGAGGCTCCATCCGGGAGGGAAGCGCGGTACGCGTTACAGGGGGCACCATCAAGGGAGATGTGTATGCGGGAGGCTCCGGCGGCACCGTTCAGGGAAATACGTCCGTCACCGTGGCCGGAAACTCCGCCACGCTTCACAACGGGAAGTCCTGGAGCAGTATCTCCGGGGGCGGTTCCGGCGGCGCCGTCAACGGCAGCTCCATCGTGCGCATCCAGGATCTTTCCTCCGGGACGGCGGCCTACGGTTTTGACAAGTATGCCGGAACCATCAGCGGCGGCACGAATGTGAGCGGCGGCAGAAGCCTGGTGCTGGACCATGTGACCGTGGAGCATTTCCAGGCTTCCCTGAGCGATTTCACCCATGTTTCCGCCGTCAACCAGACCCGCACCACGCTGGATTCCCTGGGAGGAGCGCTCACCGTAACCATTGAAGCCGGAAGCGGACTCGTCCTGAACGGAGTTTCAGACATGACCACGCTCATTCTTGGGGAACACGCCTCCCTGACTCTTCAGGGACTTACCGCGGACAAAGTCATCGTGGACATTACGGGCACCAGCCACTACACGCTTTCCCTGACGGAGATTCCCGCCAATCTGGACAACATCAAATTCCTGAACGGCGGCATTCTGTATGATGCGGCCATGTCCACGGACCTCCAGGCCAATTCCGCCATGGTCTTCGCCCAGGCGCCGGAGCCGGGGAGCGCTTCCCTGGGTCTGGCCGGACTGGCCGCCCTGCTGTGGCGCAGGCGCAGAAAAATCTTCCATTAACGGCCCTTTGTTTTCTTCAGGCCCTGATGGACGAAAGAAGCCCCCGCAGGCGTATGCCGCGGGGGCTTCCCATGGAAGGAAACGAAAGAGGAGGCGTATTGCTACGCCCGCCGGGCGCTTCATGGAAGCGCAAGGCTTCAGGCTCCCCTGT
>OHKJ01001264.1_pt1 | contig 9718 bp, 7 predicted proteins | sample 1568791 | NCBI WGS metagenome assembly OHKJ01 (sample SAMEA3879584, study PRJEB24766) | human gut metagenome | biome: human-associated habitat; feature: feces | place: USA | collected 1985/1987 | reverse complement strand
CCTTATGAGGCTGGAATAGGTTAGGAATCATGAAGAACAATGCCGTACCATTGATAGAAATTTCAAATACCTCTGCTAATACATAGCACAAGCCGCAAAGTGGAGCATATACTAACCAATACAATGCAGGAGCTACGAATAAGAAGGTAAATTCAATCGGTTCGGTAATGCCGCAGAGGACGGCCGTAACCGTGGCCGGAATCAAGAGAGCTGCCACTTTTTTCCGCTTTTCCGGTTTGGCGCAGTAATACATGGCAAGAGCAGCGCCGGGCAAGCCGAAAACTTTCGCGCTGCCATGAAGGGCAAAACCGCCCTGAGGGAAGAGCTCCCGCAGCGACTGGGCGCTGGTCGCAAAATCGTTGAGATGCTGCAGCCAATAAGCCTGAATGCCGTTGTCAACGACAGCCGGCCCATAAATGAAGGGCAGGTAAATGAAGTGATGAAGGCCGGCCGGCAGGAGAATCTTTTCCGCAAAGGTATAGGCCCAGACGCCGAAGATACCGCTGGTCTTGAGGAAGAACTGGAATTGTTCAATTCCGTGCTGAATGGGCGGCCAGATATAGCAGAAGAGAAGGGCTGTCGGCAGCATGACCAAAAAGCCGACGGCGACGACGAAGGCCGGGCCTTTGAAGATGCCGAGCCATTCAGGGATTTCCGTGTCATAGAAACGGTTGTGGAGATAGGCTGTAATGCAGGCAATGAAGATGGCACCGAGCATGCCCATATCCAAGGTCTTAATGTTAGCAATCATAGCCAGGCCCGTACCGGCTCCGGCTTCCTGACTGTAATCGACACCGAAATAACTGCCGTGGAGACTCAAGATCCCGGCGATGAAATAGTTGAAGATCATGTAAATGACGAAGCCTTCCATGGCACAGCGTGCCTGTTCTTTCTTGGCAAAACCAATGGGAACGGCGATGGCAAAGAGGATCGGCATCTGCTTAAATACCGTCCAGGCACCTTGCTGGACGACGTACCAGAAATCGTACCACAAGGTCCCCTCTTCCGCTAAGCTGCCAAAGAGTCCCGTATTACTGAAAATAATCGACACGGCAACAGTCAAGCCGAAGAAAGCGAATAAAATGACCGGCGTATACATAGCGCCGCCAAAGCGCTGCAATTCCTGCATACTGCGTTCCTTGCTGAATGTCATAACAGTTTCCTCCCGTTTAAAATAAAAATATAAGTCCTTAGCTTTCTCGGTCATATAGCGAAGACGTCATTCGATGTATTCCTTGAAGCTATCTTTACTAACAGGATATAAAAAAATAGCCGCGAACACAATAGTTTCGCGGCTTTCCGGCACTGCGGCACGGGGCTGTAATCTGGTACAAAATACGTACTTTGGTACATATCATTCGTCACCTTGGCGCAGGCGATGACAGTACATACAGTAATTGACATACCAGACTTCGATGAGGACAAAGTATGGCATCATAGACTGGAAAGGGACGTGTTCCTCTTCCTTATCGTAGAGTTGGAACTGGCCCGGAGAAATATAGAAATTGACCGTCGACAACGAGGCCAGCGTGTTATCCTGCAAACGGGTAACGGAAATAAAAGGGATATCCCGAGCCTTCAGGAGATGGCCCAACTCCGTCACAGCCGGCGATTCTCCGGAAAAAGAAACGATGATGAATAAATCATCTTTCGTCAGGGAATGGACAAGATTGCGGAACTCTTCCCGCGCCGGCACATCGTAAATCAAAATATTGTCATAGAAAAAGAGGCGTTTCAATTCTTGGACGACGTTATTTTGCACATAGCCCGAAGAATACGTAAAAATCCGATTGGCTTCATGGATGAGGGAACTGGCCCGATCAAAATTAAGATTGCAGACCTTATCGACGGTTTGGGCATAAAATCGATTCAACCCTTCCAAGGTATGGGCATCATACTCAAAGGCTTTTGCCTGTTCCCGTTTGAGGAGCAGTTTGAATTCGCCAAAACCTTCAAGGCCCAATTTTTGGGCAAAGCGGACAATGGTCGTCGTCGACACGTTGCAGGCGCGAGCCAATTCATGAATCGAACTGCGGCGAACGGAGGCCCGATGCTGCACAATATATTTCCAAATTCCCATATCGGTATTATTCAGTTCTTGTCGGTGTTCATTGATGAGTTCCTCCAGTGCCATGGCCGCTCCTCCCTTGCAAAAAAGCCCTTGCGGAAATTTCCGCAAGGGCCGGAATTATGCTTTTATTATAAAAAATTAGGAGAAACGCGTCAAGAGTCAGGACCTGGCATCAGACACAGAGAGCCGCGGCAATGGCGGCCCCGATGGAGGCGCCGTGGCTGTTGGGCACGATGTGAATCGGCGTCCCTTCGGAAAGAACCATGCAGGAACGGCAGACAGCCCCTTCAATGACGCCGGGAACGCCGGCAATTTTTTCGACCAGACTGCCTTCGATGGCAATGGCCTGTGCTTTCAGTTCTTCCTCTCCCGCCAAATGGCCGAGAATGCCGAAGCTGGCAGCGCCGATCATCTGTGCCGCCCGCGTAAAGACGGCTCCACCCAAGGCACTGAGACCTTCTTTTTGTTCCGGCGTCACGTCAAAGCCGAGGACGTCGCGGGCCGTCTTTTCACCGGATAAGAGTTCATTCATGCAGCGCGTCGTAAAGCGGGGAATATCGTCACGATCCAAATAATCCATCACCATGACACGAAACAGTTCATTCAAATAACGGCCGCCGATCATCTTTTCGAAGCAGTGGTCGCCGGGCTGCTGCGATTCTTCGTCGACGCGGCGGTCCCAAGCCGTACGAGGTCCGCCAGCAAAACCACCTGCTTCTAAGTTGACGATCATCGAAAGTGCCGGTTCATAATAACACATATTGAAGCCAGTCCCGCAGACGATGCCGATCTGGGCCGGATTATGCTGATAGACAGACGACAAGAGGGTCGCTGTCGTATCATTCAACAGGGCCACCGGTTCAATACGGTCCATCCCATTGCGAACGAGGGCTGCCTTTAAGAGGCCGTTGATCGATTTGCCGGCAACACCGGGGACATCGATTTCTTTCGACCAGGCAATGAGGCTGGCATCTTTGGCTGACGTCTGATTGACGGCAAAGGAAAAGGTAAATCCCAACTTATAGGGCTCATTGCCGCCGGCCGCTTCTTTTACGATATTGGCGATGAAGTCAAACAAGGCCTCCGCCGTCGTCGACGAAGTCGTGTAGTCATAATCGTCACCTCGCAGCGGCTTGGCTACCTTGGTTTCAATCGTAAATCCATCTGCGCCGGATAAGGTGATACGCGAAGCCCGGACATTGGTCCCGCCGAAATCAAGGGCCATGAAGGTCCCCGTTTCCAATCCCGTCGGGAGTCCCAAATAGGTACGCAGGGCCGAAAGAGAGCTCTTTTTACCGGCCAGGGCATCTTCCGCCGTCCGGCGAAAATCCTGAGCCAAGCGGCATAAATCGGCGCCGTCTAAGTTCAATTCCTGCTGCATCATCTTAAAATCCTTTATCATGTCTGCCATCGCTGTAGGCCTCCTGTCTGTACGTTAAACATCTATGCCTCCATCATAAAGGAAAAGCATCGAGAATACAACCGACAAGGGCTGCTTTGTTCCCATGCCCTCTCATTGGACGGTGGTACATATTGTGAACTTCGGTACACCCTCATCATGATACAAGAAAAGGGACAGTGCATGAAGATATCATTCATGCACTGTCCCTGAATAAAATTTGGTGGGCGATAACAGGATCGAACTGCTGACATCCTGCTTGTAAGGCAGGCGCTCTCCCAGCTGAGCTAATCGCCCATGTGGTGACCCCTACGGGATTTGAACCCATGTTCTCGCCGTGAAAGGGCGATGTCTTAGACCACTTGACCAAGGGGCCACGTAATGTGGATTGTGGTGATCCACCCGAGATTCGAACTCGGGACACCCTGATTAAAAGTCAGGTGCTCTGCCAACTGAGCTAGTGGATCATACTGGCAGGGGTAGTAGGATTCGAACCTACGCATGACGGAGTCAGAGTCCGTTGCCTTACCGCTTGGCGACACCCCTGTATGGCTCCTCAAGTAGGACTCGAACCTACGACAAATCGGTTAACAGCCGATTGCTCTACCAACTGAGCTATTGAGGAATAACTCATTTCGGCCGCTCCGACCGGAACAAGTGTTATTATACTAGAACTCCATAGAAAAAGCAAGTACTTTTTTTATAAATTTCACAAACTTCCCCTTCCCGCTTCACGAAGGGTCGGATCGGGACGGCCCAGGAAGTGAAAGTAGGCAATGAAGCAATAGAGCAAGGCCAACAATCCGATGCCGGCGCCGACGTAGCCGATATAAGGCAAGAGGCCGTAGGCCATGGTCCGGCCGCCGATCCAGGTTCCCAATCCGATGCCGACGTTAAAGATGCCGGAAAAGATGGACATGGCAACCGGCGTCGCTCCCGACGGGACCTGTCGAATGAGTTCGGCCTGGAAGGTTACGTTAAACAAAGTCGACGAGCAGCCTAACATCAGGCAGACGGCCAGCATCCATTCCCATTGCGACGACGCCAGCTGCCACAAGGCGAGCATCAGGACCAGGCCGATGAAGCCCAAGCGGATGATGCCGTAGCGGTAGTGGTTGTAAAAATGAGAGAAAATATAGCTGCCCATAAGGCCGCTGACACCGAGGAGCATGAGCGTCGATGTAATGCCGTTAGCACTGAATTGCGCTACCAGCTTCAAGAAAGGTTCGATATAGCTGTAAACGGTAAAATAGGCCGTCGCAAACAGGACAGAGATCAAGTAGACGCTGACGACGAGGGGATTTTTTAAGAGTCGCGGCAATTCCTCCCGCGAAAAAGACGAATGACTGCGCTGGACCGGGACGAAACGGAACAAGTAGACCAAAACCAACAAGGCTACGACGGTGATGCTGACAAAGGTCATGCGCCAACCGGCATAAAGGCCGATGACCCGCCCCAAGGGAAGGCCGAAGATCATGGCTACGGACGAGCCGGTAATGATCATGCTCAGGGCCAGGGGCCGATGTACCCTGGTGACTAAGCGAGCCGCCATGGGTGCCGCAATGGACCAGAACACGGAGTGGGCACAGGCGACCAGGATACGGGCTGCGACCAGCATGGGATAGTTGACGGCAATCCCCGACAGGAATTGCCCTAGCGCAAAGACGCTGAGCGTCGCCAATAAGAGTTTCCGCAGTTCAATGCGGTAGAGTACCAGCATCAGCGGCAGGGACAATAAGGCCACCATCCAGGCGTAGATGGTAATCATGATGCCCGTCTGGTCCTCGGTCATCCCGAAGGACTGGGAAATATCGATGAGCAGCCCGATGGGCATGAATTCCGATGTATTGAAAATAAAGGCCGATACGGTAAGCCCTAAGAGGGGCAGTACATATTTTAAAGGAATAGTGCGAAGCATGAGAGTCCTCCTTTTTTGCAAAATTGAACTTCTTTATGGTACTCGCCGTCCCTGTAAAAGTCAAGATTGTTTGGTATGCAAAAAAAAGAAACCTGCCATGAGACAGGTTTCTTTAAGGAGAGTACAGTCAGTGTATTCTAACCGGACGATCTTACATCATGCCGGGCATGCCGCCCATACCGGCCGGTGCTGCCGGAGCTGCCGGAGCCGGTTCCGGTTTGTCAGCAACCAAGGTTTCCGTCGTGAGGACGAGAGCTGCGATGGAAGCTGCATTCTGAAGAGCCGTACGGGTTACTTTGGCCGGATCGACGATACCGGCTTTAACCATATCGACATATTCTTCTTTAAGGGCATTGAAGCCTACGCCGTCTTCAGATGCTTTGACCTGAGCGACGATGACCGAGCCTTCGAGGCCGGCGTTTTCAGCGATCTGACGGAGCGGAGCTTCAACAGCGCGTTTGACGAGGTTGATACCGGTCTGAATGTCGCCTTCTTCTTTGAATTCGTCGAGGGCCGGGAGGATGTCGATGAGCGTCGTGCCGCCGCCCGATACGATACCTTCTTCAACAGCTGCTCTTGTAGCTGCAAGGGCGTCCTCCATACGAAGCTTCTTCTCTTTCATTTCTGTTTCTGTAGCTGCGCCTACTTTAATAACAGCTACACCGCCTGAAAGTTTAGCAAGTCTTTCCTGTAATTTTTCTTTATCAAATTCAGAGGTTGTTTCCTCAATCTGTCCGCGGATCTGAGCAACACGGTCAGCAATCGCTTTTTTGTCGCCGCAGCCGTCAACGATAACAGTATTTTCTTTTGCAACTTTAACGGATTTTGCACGTCCAAGCTGCTCCATAGTAGCCTCTTTCAGATCCAGACCAAGCTCGTCGGAGATTACCTGACCGCCTGTAAGGATAGCGATATCCTGAAGCATTTCTTTTCTTCTGTCGCCATATCCCGGAGCCTTAACAGCAACTACCTGGAAGGTTCCTCTTAATTTGTTTACGATCAGGGTCGTAAGAGCCTCGCCCTCAATATCCTCGGCAATGATCAGAAGCTTTGCGCCAGTCTTCACGATCTGCTCCAGTAACGGAAGGATATCGTTGATGTTGGAGATCTTCTTGTCTGTGATCAGGATGTAGGGATCGTCCAGAACGGCTTCCATTTTCTCCATATCTGTGCACATATATGCGGAGATATAGCCTCTGTCGAACTGCATTCCTTCTACCAGATCCAACTCGGTCTTCATGGTCTTGGACTCTTCGATGGTGATCACGCCGTCTCCGGTCACTTTTTCCATGGCATCTGCAACCATCTCGCCTACTTCATCGCTGGAAGCGGAGATTGCTGCGACCCTTGCGATCTGTGCCTTGCCGCTGATGGGCTGGCTCATCTCAGCAATGGCCTTCACAGCCTCGTCGGTGGCCTTCTTCATTCCTTTTCTTAAAATAATGGGGTTTGCACCTGCTGCCAGGTTCTTCATTCCCTCATTGATCATTGCCTGGGCCAGAACGGTTGCGGTGGTAGTACCGTCACCGGCAACGTCGTTGGTCTTTGTGGCAACTTCTTTTAAGATCTGTGCGCCCATGTTTTCAAAAGCGTCTTCCAGCTCGATCTCTTTTGCGATGGTCACGCCGTCGTTGGTGATCAGCGGTGTTCCGAAGGATTTATCCAGGACCACGTTTCTTCCTTTGGGCCCTAATGTCACGCGGACGGTATCAGCAAGTTTATTTACGCCAGCTTCCAGAGCTTTTCTGGCATCTACGCCATATTTAATTTCCTTAGCCATGATTCAATTACCTCCAAATTATATACTCTCCGGCCAGGCCGGAGCAGCCGCAGCCTTACGGTCTCCCGCCGCTGCTTATTCAATAACAGCAAGAATATCGTTCTGTTTTACGATGATGTATTCTGCGTCGTCCGTCTTAACCTCAGTTCCGGAGTACTTAGAGAAGATCACCTGGTCTCCAACCTTTACCTGCATGGTAACTTCTTTGCCATCCACAACTCCGCCCGGTCCAACGGCAATGACTTCTGCCTGCTGCGGTTTCTCTTTTGCCTGACCCGGAAGCACGATACCGGACTTTGTCGTTTCTTCTGCAACTAACTGTTTTAAAACAACCCTGTCAAATAATGGTACTAATTTCATTACTGACTCCTCCTTGCCATTTCTGTCTTTATGTTTTTCTATTGGTTGAAATTCCAGAACATTTCAAAATCTCTGTTCCTTTTCACAAGTAATGTTATAGCACGCATTATTAGCACTGTCAAGGGTCGAGTGCTAATTTTATGGAATTTTTTTGGGATTTTTTCATTTTCTTTACAAATATCCCTTCCTTTTTCCTGGAATATGGCTTATTATTAATCTATATCGGTTTACGTTCATGCCGGTTGAAAGGAGAATGAACTATGTCCAAGAAAAAAACAGGTCTGCTCATCGCTCTTGGGGCCGCCATCGGTGCAGCCGCTGCAGGTATTTCCTATTATTTGAAGTATAAATCTTTCAATGATGAGCTGGACAAAGATTTCCATGATTACGAAGACGAGGAAACGTCCTCTGGGGAAACAGGAAAGGGAACTTCTTCCTGTGACGCCGCCAAAGAGCGCACGTATATTACGCTGGAACCCGGAAAATGCAAGGCCGGGGAAGAAAAAAATGCTGAGGGACCGAAAGACGCAGAACCGGCCCCCGAAACTGCTCCCCAGGAAGAAACCGCTGAGGCCGTAAAGGATGCCGCTTCTCCGGTTCCGGCAGAATCAGCCACAGTGGAAGAAGATACGGACGGTGCCGGAAAATGATCCAGAGCCTTCTACGCTCCATTGAGATCCTGGAGGTACTGAAGGAAAGGAACCGCAGCTATTCCATTGCGGAACTGGCGGAGGCCATCGATCTGCCTCCCAGCACTGTGCACCGGATCCTCCAGACCTTCTGTGAAAAAAAATATGTGATCCGCGACGAGCGGTCACATACATACCGTCTGGGGCCTGCGCTGATCCCTCTGGGAAAGGCCGCTGCCAACGGGATCCGTTTACAGGATGCCGCCCATCCTCTCCTGTCCGCCCTTTCTGCCAGGACCGAGGAGGATTCCTATCTGGTGATCCCCGTAGGCAACAAGGGGCTTGTGATCGAAAAGGTGGACGGTCCCAACCACATAAAGGTGGTGGAGGAATTTGGCTATGAGATGTATCTCCACTGCGGAGCCATCCGCAAGGTGCTCCTGGCCTACCAGTCTCCCTCCTTTATTGAGGAATATGTGAAAAAGATCATTGAACACGACCACGCCTTCCCCCGGGTGGATGCCGGCGATCTCCGTGACGAGTTAAAAAGGATCCGGCAGTCCGGTTACGCCATCACCTATGGAGAATACGTCAACGACGCCGTGGGCATCGGAGCCCCTGTCTTCAACTCAGAGGGTGAACTGGCCGGCTCCATCGGCATCATCGCCCCCACGATCCGCTTAAACAGCGAAGAGCTTTTAAAGGTCCAGCTGGAATATGTGCAGAAATTTGCTGCTGATCTTTCCAGGGACATCGGATACTCTCCCCTGTTCAGTTCCAGGGCCTGAGTCCTTATAAATCCAGAAGGGAGCGCTTCCGGTCATCGGTTCTGATGACCAGGAAACACTCCCTCTTTCTTTTCTTATTTAAATCTCCGCCGCCAGATTCCTCAGCCACTTCTTCTGACGGTATCTCCAGTATCCCAGCGCCGACTTATAGACCTCCTCCAGCATGACCATTCCGTAGACCACATAGATCGGGAAATGGAACACAAGTCCGCCCAGAAACGCCAGGGGGATCCCAATGCACCAAACGCCGCTGGTATCCAGGAACAGGCACATCTTTGTGTCGCCGCCGCTCCGCAAAACGCCTACGATGCAGATCAGATTGTACATCTTTGCCGGCAGGAACAGGGCGAATGTAAGGAGACATCTGGCCGCGTCCTCCTTCACCTCCGGAGAGATCTGGTAAATGGACAGGATCGGCCCCCGGATCATCAGCACAATCACCATTCCGGCAGCCGACAGAAGGAACAGCAGCCGGAAGAAATTGGCCGCATACTCCTCCGCCCGTTCCAGGTGCCCGGCTCCCATCTCATTCCCAAGGATCACCGCTGTGGCGGCGCTCAGTCCCTGGAACAGAACGAATACGATATCCTGGATCGTCATGGCGATGGTAACGGCCGCCACTGCGTTATCGCCCATCCGCCCATAGGCCAGGGAATACATGGTCACACCCAGCCCCCACATGAACTCATTGGCAATGACCGGCGCGCAGGTGCTGACAAACTGGCGGATAAACGCCTTTGTATACCCGAACATTTCCCGGATACGGCAGGCAA
>OHKJ01001260.1_pt1 | contig 9745 bp, 7 predicted proteins | sample 1568791 | NCBI WGS metagenome assembly OHKJ01 (sample SAMEA3879584, study PRJEB24766) | human gut metagenome | biome: human-associated habitat; feature: feces | place: USA | collected 1985/1987 | reverse complement strand
CGATCCTTCCCAATCCCCCGAATTTTCGCCTTCGATCCGCGATGTAGGTATATCCTGCAAAACTATTTTTGACTGCACCGTACCTTTCGGGCTTAAAGAGCACTTCCAGCGCAGCAAATTTAAAGAAGTCGATCCAGCCAAATGGGTTCCTGAATTATTCAAAAAATAATAGTAAAAGAAAAATACCTGAAGCATTTATGCTTCAGGTATTTTTCTTTTGTATACCTAATGCCAGCAGCTTCACTGCCTGCCACTGTTTGTGTCTCTCCGGACTTACTTCCCTGTCCCAAAATTCATACTTCAACTGGAAGAAATACTCCTCATAAAAACAGTTGACAGCCGATTGCCGCGAATAGTCTATTTTTAACGCTGCTAAAACATCCAACAAACCGGCGCCAAAATATGGCAGCAACTCTTTTACTTTCCGTTTATACGTCCTGGTCTCCTCCTGAAAGCGAGCATAACACAAAGCAAACAGCGCCAGCTCCAGCAGCTCCTTAAAAGTAATATCGTCGCCGCTTACGGCAGCCGTCAGTACTGTTTCATAAATCAAACTCCGTACCGCTGCACTGGCGTGAAAAAACAAAAGAAATTCGTTCAGCGCTGTGCTGGCCTGCGGCGGTACATATCCCTCAGCAAGTTCACCACCACGCACATATGGTGCTAAAGCTGTGAAATTATCGCTGCTCACAAAAGTCTGCCCCATTTCCAGCAAAATTTCCTCCGGCGTCAGCTGCAACCCATTCAGCAATCCACACGCCTCACCGTCCTGCAGATGTCGATAGATTTTCAACCCCTGCCGCTCCTCGCAGCCTGTAACCAGGCCATGCGGGCACTTCAACAAACCTTCCATATCAGTATGCCGCCCCCTTTTCGATAATCCTGCGGGCAAGAAACCTGTGCAGATTTATGATTGTCGTATGCTCATAGCCATATTTATCCTCTTCGTCAAAAGTTATCTTCACCATCTCAATCTGATTCCTGCGGCAATAATCGTTCAACTCCCTTTCGGCCTGCTCACGGTCGTTGATCTCTCCATCCGATAATAGAAACAACAATCTCCGCTTCCCCTTCAGCACCTGTTCCTGCAGCAACCGCACCGCCGGCAGCAGATTAGTCCCCCCTCCAGACAACGGTACGATCGAAGTCTGCTCGGCTTTATCAATAAAACTTTTACGTACTTTGGCCCCGCCCTCAAAATCTATTACCAGTGTTCTGATACCGTCAAAATTATTAACTGCCGCTAAAATCTCGATCAGCGCTTCTGCATATTCACGTTCAAATCGGTACGTACTGCCCGAAACATCGCGTATGATCATAATATCTACCGATACCTTACGCCGCAAGTAATACTGATAAACCCTGCTTTCCTCCGCTGTTTTAGAGGCCAGATACGCTTCCTGCTGCTTTTTTAGGTTAACGTCGCCGTCATAAGCACCAATGATCTTCATCGACGTAAACTCTGCTTAAAAATATATTCCAGCTCGCCGATCTCGCGCCTGTATTTCCGTACTGTATCCAAAAAGAACTGTGAAGTGTCGCCCGACCTGCTTACCATACGCCCTACGCCTGCCAGCTTACCTGTCTGTGATGCGGCATTCTGCATTTTTGCTTTCAGTTCACGGATATGCTCTTTCCGTACAATCTCGCATAATTCTTCTTCGCTGAGCACCTTCAGCATCGACATAGAACCGGCAGTTCCTGCCGCAGCAGCTTTCTGCTCCCACACAGGTGTGATTTCTGACGTCATCCGCAATCCCTGCAGCCATTCTGTCAGCAAATCCGTCACCACGATCAAATTCTGCAGCTCCGTCCGTACCGCAGTCAAGGCCAGAGGTACCATAAAATCATAAAAACTACTGTCCCCCTGCGGCTCGATGATACCGTACTTCAAAAACACCTGTAAAGCTTCCAGCTGACCACGCTGAGGCAAATACTTCACAAGCTGCTCCAACTCCACATCCTGTGTCGTCATATTCAGTAGTGTCAGCAGCTTGCCAAACTCAGGCAGCTCACGCGCTAGCTTATACTCACAGAACGTCCTAAACAGACTTCTATAGATGCATCGGTATAAAATATCCTTCTTAAGTCGCTCCAAGTGCCTGTACCCCTCCGTCCCCGTAAACAACGCCGTCTTTTCATACCGCAAAACACTCAGTTCACTTACAACAAACGCATCAGTAAAACTCTCTGACGAAAGTAGCCCATGCAAAGCTGAATGCTGCCATGCCTCCAGCAACCATTCGCAGTTGACAGCCAGCACATACCCGTCCTCACGACTTCCAGTACAGCAGCACAGCTGTCCGCATTCTGTGCCAACAGAGCCTTGATATGCAGCCGCATCAGCATAATATTCTATTTTAAAAGCCAGTTCCGGGCATAATACCGCAAAATTTTCCATAACAGCCACCTTAAATAATTGAAGACTCAAGCTTCTCCTTCACCATCTGCAAATCATAAAAACCCAGGTCTACATCCAGATAATACATAAAGCTCTGCAAAATGATCTCTTTAAAAGTTACGATTCCGATCGCGCTCAAGGCCTGCTCCAGCTCCATGATCCGCCTGTCTGTCAAATCAGTAACGCTTGCCGCCTCACAGCCCAACACCCTTTTTGCCAGATACCTCTTGATGCTTTCAACATTCCGATTATCATAAAAATAAGAATCTATCATCGTCTGCCGCCACTCTGGGCGCCGCAAAAGCTCCAAATTGCACAGAACTACGGCAATAGCCGCATTGCGTACCGACAGTGGATAAGTATTGCTGCGTACCTCGCGCATCAACTCAATAATATAACGCTTTAGGCTTACCGGTACAACATCGTTGGCACGGCACTCCTCCGCTACTATCTGTTCAACTATCAAAAGCTCATCTTCCGCCGTCGGATAATCGAAATAAAATGAAACCAGACGCTGAGCAAAGCTCTGCGGCAGCTTAACGTTGCCGGAATATCTGCTGTCATTCGAGCAGAACACGATCCGAAAATCCTCGTGTGCATAAATCATCTTATCGCCGATCGCCGTTACCGAAGTCCGGTCCAGTATACTGTTGAACATCAGCAAAATCTCCTGTACCGAATGTGTCGCCTCATCGACGATGATAATGCCGCCACTCTCCATACAATCTGCCACAACTCCGTTCTTAACTGCCAGACTGCCGTTTTCCAGCCTCAGTCCCAAAATCAGGCTTGTTTTCGTCTGTTCTGGACTCAGCTGCACATAATAGGCTGGCACATTTTTAGCCAGCGCATACTGCCTGGCCAGGTTCATCGCGATAATACTTTTGCCGCTGCCCGAAGGTCCCACGATATAAAGCGGCCACCTGGTATGCTCAAGCACCGCGTAGCAGCGTGCCAAAAGCTGCGTCCCATCCTCGCCTACTATTTTTGGTATCTGCTGCAGATCAAGCTGTGTTTTCAGCTCTGCCATAATTTTTCACCCCGCAATTATATAAAAAAAGCGGGGGAGCTAACTCCCCCGCCAATCAAGGACTTGTCCAAGCCCCAAGCAGCCATTTATTTCTTTAAAGGTGGAACCGGCGGAATTTGCTGTAAATTAGGAATATCTTCCGGTTTTAGTTTAAATACATCATGTACATGGATTTCTTCGGTGGAACGCCAGGAATAACTGCAGGTATCGCAGACATAAACTTCCCAAACATCGCCAACCGGGGATTTAGTCATAACTCTTACTGTATCAGCATCACAACGCGGACATTTCATAAAAATCTGCCTCCTTTATACCTCAAATTATCATTGATTTTTTTGTGCAGCCATAAAGTCTCTAAAAATAGCTTCCCATTTCGGGGTAGCCGGAGACGGTTTCAACAATTCAACAGAACGCGGATTCGGTTCCGGAGCGACCGGAGTAGTTGCATCGATGATCAGCTTGTCATGCATACCTGCCGGTACCGAAGACGGATCAAGCGGCATACCGGCACAATTCGGGATGATCGCAACATCCTTACTGGGTTTGACGCGGGTAGTAAGCGCCCACATAACCTGCTCCAGGTTAAACGGATCAACAAACTCGTCGACAACGATAATGACCTTGGAATAAGGCATACCATGCGGAGTAGACAGCAGACGGAAAGCAACACCCTTACCGAAGCCGCCGTAACGGACCTTCGTAGAAATGATAACGCCGATACCATGAGTATACATAGCATTGACTGCCTGCACTTCAGGCATAGTAGCTTTCAGCTGTTTGTACAGAGGAACGCTGGTATTAAGAGCCATCAGGTAATCGATCTCAGTCCAGGGCATACCAAGATACAGGTTTTCAAATATCGGATTGGTACGATGTGTGATATGAGTTATCTTGATCTCGCACTGATTCCTGGCGCCGGAATAAGAGCCAGGAAACTCGCCAAACGGACCTTCGCAGGTACGAACGCGCGGCATAATGTAGCCTTCCAGAATAACTTCAGCATGAGCAGGAACATACAAATGCTCAGCAGTATCAGCTTTAGTAATTTCAGTAGGAACACCATCCTGCAAGGCGCCGACGAATTCATATTCATTCTGGTCGTAATTAACAGGAGTGCTTGCCATAAAGCTTACAAGCGGAGTATTGCCCAGAGCGATAGCTACCGGTAAAGGCTCGTTGACTTCTTCTGCCTTAGCAAGCTGGATGGCGATATCATGAAAAGGCAAAGCCTGGATGCCGATACGGTCGATATCTTTGACCTGGATACGGTAAATACCGACATTCTGCTTATCCAGATTATCAGGTTCAGCCGGATCGCCGGTAACAACGGCTGCTTTAGACAGAAAAAAACCACCGTCCTGATCATTGATTCTGTAAAGAGGCAAAACATCAAATAAATTGATATTTTCGCTGATGGTATTTTCCTTACACATTGCTTTTTCACGTGGAAGAATTACTGGCGGTACCGGGAATTTGTCCCAGCGGCGGTTCAATTCATGGAATTGTTCCTTTACAGGAGTGTCTTTAGGCATTCCCATCATCAAAGCATGATTAGCCCAGGAACCGTGAACGTTGGTTACAACAGAATATTTATAACCTTTCACCTTCTCAAACAAAACAGCCGGTTTTTTATCCATATTAGCGCAGGCACGTCCGGCAGCGCCAATATCAGGTTCCGGATCGACCTCATCTTTAACGCGGATCAGCTGCCCCTCTTCTTCTAATGTTTTTAAAAACTCTCTCAAATCTTTGTAAACTTTTGCCATGTTTTTGACCTCCTTTGTCATCGTTTCACTTGGTAAGGTTTACCCCTTGTCTATATACTAGAACTGACTGCTCCTAATAGCAATTCAGTTAGTTCGCAAGGATATGCGTTTTCGGAATTTCCAAAAAACTATCGCTGTCATTCAGTTTAGGAATGGCAGCGACCGGCTGTTCACGCCGCTTTTTACCCGTGACTGCCCTGCTTTCATGCCGCATTTTCCGTCACTCACCAGTGGGCATTGCAGTGCCATCAGCCCCCCCAATTTGCTGTCAACAGAAAAAACAATGGCGATACGGAAATAATATCCATACCGCCATTGTTTTTATGTATTCTGTCGAAGTTTTAACAACTATTATCAGCACATTTTTACAGCCGTTTTAAATTATAAAAATTGAAAGACACAAATGCATTCCCTAATCAAAACTTCCAGATAAAATTGATATTACCGCTGAAGCCCTGCTTTTTGCCGCTCCAGCCCTGAAAGCCAATGTCGACAGCAGGCGCGTTCACATCTTTATTTTGGATGATATAACCCAGCTCCAACATACCGCTGCTGCCTTTGATACTGGGTGCCGGCGTGCTCAGACCTTTGACCGTTGCTTTTTCTTCGCCGTCAAATTCGTATTCATACGCCAAACCTGCATAATAAGTACCACGCTCATCGTTTTCTTTGCTCAGACGAGCTCCCAATCTGGCACGAGTGCTGTTGACTGCGTCAAAGTCATAAACTTCTCCGTTACCAGCACCGCCTAAAATCACACTGTCACCGCTTTGGTGCGTATACAAGAGCTTGGCATAAATATCTGCTTTTACAGTATCGTTCAGTTTACTGACCCTGCCAATACCAACATGAGCTCCGTAGTAACTGCTGCTGCTGTCATAGCCGGCATATACTTTTTTTCCGCCGACACCTATCAGATCGCCGCTGGCGTAATCAGCATCCATACGGCCGTAACGCAAACTGCCTTCATAATATAAACCATTGTTATTATCCTGACGCACTATCATACCAATACCATAATATTTGGTATTACCGTCAGCACGTATGCTGCTGTCAAGCTTGCTGGTGTAATTGCCCCAGCCGCATTCCAGCAGCGGGCCATAGGTCAGTTTGCAGGCGTTATTTTGTATGGCTTTGGCAAACCCCAACGCCAGATTATAACCCCGCATATCACTGTAGGAACCACTTTTATAACGCATATTGCCGCCTCCAGAAGCTCCGAACATTTCCGCGCTGCTGCCAGCTGTCTGTACAGCGTTGGCAATACCGCTGCCGGCCACCGTATCTGCACCACTGTTGACAAACGCGGCACTGGCGATCTGCGTCTCTACCGGAGATTTGCTCTGTTCCGTTGTTTTGGCAGGAGCTTTATCCACTGTAGCAACGATACTATTACCGCTCAGATCAGTTGTAAATTCGTACTCGATGCTGACGCCCTGCTGCAGCCTGCCATAAGTAACGCCGTCAGCTGTTATACCGTTGCTGTTGGTCAGCAGATTGACCTTATCACCGACCTGCAAGGTACTGGTCGAACCTGCCATACCTACGTTGACATTGCTGCCGGAAATATCAGTACCTTTATCATCAGTCAAGGTCAGTATCGTATCTCCATTAATTGTATCCTCCTGTAGATAAAAATTTAAATTCTCAAAATTTGCTATATTTTTCATTTCTAACCCTTTAGTTTGGAGGTTCAATGTATTTCCTGTACGTTTATCCTTAGAAAAAGTTGTATTATCGCCACCATAAATTATTGTATCAGCGCTAAAGACCGGCTTTTCTCCGCTGGCGGCGTTTATTGTGATAACATTATTTATCGCAGTTCCATTGCCGCTTCTACCACCTGCAATAACCTCACTGTTTATCTTACCGCCACTGATAGTTATTTCATTGCCATCTGCCGGCTCACTTGTACAATATCCGCCATAGATCTTACTGTTTATTTCGCCGCCGCTGATTATAACCTTATTACCATTAGCACTGCCATCTGCCGTCTGTCCACCTTTAACGCCTTTACTTATCGTTCCGCCGCTGATTATAACACAGTTTTCTATCGCATCACCTGACCAACTATAGCCACCGACAACGTTATCAATTTTTCCGTCTGTTACAGTTACCCAGTTCTTTTCGGCTGTATTGGCATCATTGACATAGCCACCATAAACATTTTTCATTTCCGTAGTACTGCCGCCGACTGCAACTACATTTTCTTTAACTTTCCCCCATTGAGAGTAAGCTCCATAAATTTTATTTGTGAAACTGCCACCATTGATAATTACTTTATTACCTGTTGCTACATAATCATCGGTACGTTGTGCGCGCTGTAGGCACCATAAATTTCCTTTGTAAAAGTTCCGCCATTTATTGTAACAATATTATTATTGCTTTTGTTTAGATCACTCTTTCCGCCATAAATCTCTTTACTGAATGTACCTTCTGCTATTGTTACTTTATTACCTTCTGTATATCCATTTTCTGAAACAGCACTGCCACCAAAAACCATACCTGTTATTGTACCACTATCTATAATCACTTCATTACCGGTAGCATTTCCCTCACCATTAGCGGCTCCTCCGTAAACAGCATTTACTGTACCGCTCTTAATGGTCACTTTATTATTTACAGCATTACCCAGCTCTGTATCTCCATTAGCATTCAATATCCCCCCTTGCAGGATATTTGTCACTGTCCCACCATCAACAATAACGTGATTACTGCTAACATCATAATCACTGCCAGCACCGCCATAAGCATTTCCAATCGTACCAGTTATTGTTACTGTATTATTTGCAACAGCTGCCCTATTATCTTTACCACCATAAACTCTTTTTCCACTATTATCTTCAGCAATCACAACTGTAGAACCAGTTGGACTCTTGTCGCCTATATATTCATCATCTTTAGTCCAGCTTTCACCGCTCCAGGTTCCGCCGCTGTTGGCTGCATATACTGGCATCAGATTACAGACTCCTAGTACTGCCCCAGCCAGTAATGTTGCTAAAATCCTTTTACTCAAAAGTTTTTCTTTTCCTGCCATTTTCATCGCTCCTCATAATTTTTCACTTGTTTTTGCAGTCCCCTGCAGTACCTGCCATCCAGTTTCCCAAGCTTATCTAAATAAATTCCAGTAACTGTTGGTTATCCACCGCTGCAGCAAATATACGTTTATAACAGGCAGAATCACAGACAGCAACCTGTTATAAACTCAACCTCATGTTATTTTTATCTTTATCCTGTTATTTTGCCCCCTTAGAAGAACTTACTTATATCCTCGCAGTATTACTGCGGAACTGATATTGAGATTATTTATACAAACTAACACTAAAATTACGATCGTCTTTGCTGTTCTTGCCCAACTGCAGACGGATATTACTGCCAATATACGGAAGGCAGTTTTCATCGTACATACTTCATTCCAGCCTTTCCCAACGTTTGATTTCTCTTTAAAATCTCAGCAAAAGCATTGTTTCTTTTGTTTGAATTCAAAAATATTTGTAATTATTATATCCATAGCAATTATAGCACACTTGTACTCCCCCGCAAGACACTTGCTTTGAGTCTGTGTAATACTTTTTCGAGTCTTGGGGCGCATTACGCCAGCGACTTTAAAACTATCGGCGTCTGCGCCTTTTTAAGTTTCTAATCCGCATACTTTGCCGGTACAGCTCTACCACTGCCAACACAGCTGCCTACCTGCCACCTAAACACTGTTACTAAGTTTTGACATGGCTTTTAAGCTACTCCTCACTTTGCCTTTTATATCCTCCCAAAGGCATAAAAAAACCGCCTGCTAAAGCAGACGATTGGAAAATAATTTCATTTCAATTTATTTGTAATTATATTTAATAAATTGAACATATGTTATAATATCTGTAATAAAAGCAAATAAAATCCACAATCCGGAAGTGATCTCTTATGAAGAAATTTATAACTGTCACCCTCGCATTTATCATTGCTTTATCTATTCCTCTGGCAGCCTACGCTGCAACTTATATTGGTAACCGCAACAGCTGGAAGTTTCATTATCAGGGCTGTCGCTGGGAACGTAAAATGAACGAAAGTAACCGTATTTATTTTTCCAGTCGCCAGGAAGCAATCGATATGGGTATGGCTTCCTGCAAGGTTTGCCGCCCTTAAATATGTTATAGGCAGCAGCTAATTCCCTAAAGTAAGGTTTCTAACCTGCTTTAGGGGTATTTTATTTTACAGAAACATTTTTCCTGCTTTAAAGTAGGAAAAACTTTACTAAAAAATAAAAAACACTGCAAAATTTGCAGTGTTTTTGTTTTTTAGCTTTGTAATTATGCTTTTAAACTGGCAATCGCCGCTTTGGTATCAGCAGCGCCATAAACATACGAACCTGCAACCAGTACAGTCGCACCTGCTTCACGTACCAGTTTGGAGGTTTTATCGTTGATGCCGCCGTCTACCTGTATGTCTGTCGTAAGACCCCGCTCGTCACAAAGCCTTCTCACTGCTTTTACCTTTTCGATGGTATAGGGGATGAACTTCTGGCCCCCGAAGCCCGGGTTCACCGACATGATAAGG
>OHKJ01001242.1_pt1 | contig 9820 bp, 7 predicted proteins | sample 1568791 | NCBI WGS metagenome assembly OHKJ01 (sample SAMEA3879584, study PRJEB24766) | human gut metagenome | biome: human-associated habitat; feature: feces | place: USA | collected 1985/1987 | reverse complement strand
GAAGCATGTCCGTGTGAACAACGCTAACATCGAACCTGTTTTCTTTGCTTATCCGGATAATGAGAAGTTGGATGTTATTATCAAGAAGTATACGGCAAGCAAGCCTGTTTATGACTTCATCGCTCCGGGGGATGGTTTTGGACATACTTTCTGGATTGTCGATCAAGATGAGGATATTGCTGCTATTACTGCCGAATTTGCTAAAATGCCGGCTCTTTATATTGCCGACGGACATCACCGTTCTGCCGCTGCTGCACTAGTGGGAGCAGAGAAAGCAAAGCAAAATCCGAATCATCGGGGTGATGAAGAATATAATTACTTCATGGCTGTTTGCTTCCCTGCAAACCAGCTAACCATCATCGACTATAATCGTGTAGTGAAAGATCTCAATGGTTTGACTCCCGAGCAATTCCTGGCTGCACTTGATAAAAACTTTATAGTAGAAGAGAAGGGTGCGGATATCTATAAACCATCCGGCTTACATAACTTCTCACTCTATCTGGGTGGTAAATGGTACAGTCTGACAGCCAAAACAGGTACATACAATGATAACGACCCTATTGGCGTGCTTGATGTTACCATCTCTTCCAACCTGATTTTGGATGAAGTTTTGGGTATAAAGGATTTGCGTTCGGACAAGCGTATTGATTTTGTGGGCGGCATCCGTGGATTGGGAGAACTCAAGAAACGTGTGGATAGCGGTGAAATGAAAGTGGCTCTGGCTCTTTATCCCGTATCTATGAAACAATTGATGGATATTGCAGATACAGGTAATATCATGCCACCGAAGACAACTTGGTTTGAACCTAAACTTCGTTCGGGGTTGGTAATTCATAAATTGGATTAGGAAATTCTATCGGATGATGCAAAAAAGACGTTGCTGATGTAAGCTATATCAATAAATGTAACACCCGATTAAGATAAAAAAAATAGTGACGGTATATGCCCGGGATAGTGACGGTATCCTTGTGGTATACTGTCACTATTTTTATTGGATAGCGTCACTATCTTATAGATGAAAATCTGCCAACAAAGATTTTTATATTTCCAGCTACATCTCATCGATAAGTGGAACATTAATATTTCCAAACGATAGATTGACTTTTCTTATTAAAGCCGTATCTTTGCAGCATGACTGCTGAAGATACTTATAAAACCATCATTGAACCTTCCGAAGGTATTTATACGGAAAAACGAAGCAAGTTCATTGCTATAGCCCTTCCTGTGCGTACTCTCGATGAGATAAAAATACATCTTGAAACGTATCAGAAAAAGTATTATGACGCACGACACGTATGTTATGCCTATATGTTGGGAGCTGCACGAAAGGATTTCCGTGCCAATGACAATGGAGAACCTTCCGGAACAGCGGGAAAACCCATTCTCGGACAGATAAATTCAAATGAACTGACGGATATCCTGATTATAGTAGTCCGTTATTTTGGAGGAATCAAGTTAGGGACAAGCGGATTGATCGTGGCTTACAAGGCTGCCGCTGCTGAAGCTATTGCTGCCGCTACAATTATAGAAAAGACGGTAGATGAAGACGTGACGGTAATGTTTGAATATCCTTTCATGAATGACGTGATGCGCATTGTGAAAGAGGAGGAACCGGAAATTCTCAATCAGTCGTATGACATGGATTGTAGTATGACATTACGTATTCGTCGTTCGATGATGCCTAAATTGCGTGCTCGTTTGGAAAAGGTGGAGACAGCTCGTATTCTTGATGATGAGAATGTATTGTAAGTAAGATATTTAAAATATTGCATGAGAAATAAATATCATATAATTTTCAATTTGTTTTTAAGCTTCTTTGCTTTGATAAGCGTTCAGACGCAAGTACAAGCACAGGAGACTCAAAAGCTCGCTCCTAATAATATCCCTGTTCCGTGGTATTCGCAGAAAATCACGGGATGTCCTTACTCGCATTGTTCTCTGGCTTCTTCGTTAATGGTCTTTGACTACTTTAAAGGCATGACGACCGATACACAACGTACAGCTCAGGATGCAGAAAAGAAACTGATTGAGTATCAGCGCAACTACTTTCTGAAAAAAACTGCCCCCTTCCGTCGTCGTACATCGATAGGGCAGGGAGGATATTATTCTTTTGAAATTGATTCTTTGACACGTTATTATGAAAATATGATAAGTGCCGAACATTTTCAGCAGAAAGATTACCGGATATTGAAAGATTATATTGATCGTGGTATACCTGTGCTTGTGAATGTGAGATATACAGGAGCAGTTCGTGGTTTGCGTCCCGGTCCGAGAGGGCACTGGATGGTACTTCGTGGCATTGACGATAAACATGTGTGGGTAAATGACCCCGGACGTTCGCCGGAGATGCGGAGTAAAGGAGAAAATATCTGCTATCCAATAAAGAAACAGCCGGGCAATCCTTCCTATTTTGATGGTTGCTGGACGGGACGATTTATCATAGTCACTCCTAAAGAATGGATTCGAAATTCCCTGTTTGCACAAGTAGGCAAGCTTCCTCCTTTGGAGGAGGTAACTCATATAGTACCTCCTGTTGCGTTGCCTGCAACCTTACCGCAGGTTATTAATCAGTAAGCAATTCATTGTGAAGATAGAAATTTCTTAGTGAAATTAGGATAAAAAGAACATTAGTAAAATAAAGAAGAACAAAGATATATGGCATTCGAAGCAACCAAAAAAGAATGGTGCGAACTCTATTCTTTCTTTCGTCTCCTGGCAGACGGAAAAGTAGTGCTAGGCACAGCAGACGCAAAGGCGGGAGAAACATCTTGGCCTATTGCAATGATTCAACGGGAAGAACATGATGGAACACGTCAATATTATATTGAGGAAGATGCGATTCGTATAGAAGCAGAGAGCGGAACTAAATTCATGCCTCGCGAAGACTTTGGTATTGTAGCTGATTTGATATTGCGGGCTGTGAAATCTTCTTCGGAAGATGACGTAACCTCTCCGGAAGGAGAAGAGTTTTTAGATGAAGCAGCCATTTTCGATTTGGAAGCAAAAACAGAAGATCGTACTGATTTCTCCATTGCATTTTGGCATCCGGAAGCTCCGTTGAGAGGTTTTAATGTTCGTTCACGGTTGGGTGTAATGAATCCGTTACTGGGCGGAGGACGTGCTGCAAATCTAAAACTGGAACAGAGTGGAGTCAAATTTGCCTCTCCCACAGTGAATAAAATCAATGCTTTGCCTGAATCTCCCAATGAGGTTGCCGAGCGAATGATGATGATCGAACGATTGGGCGGTGTACTTAAATATTCTGATGTAGCCGACCGGGTATTCCGTAGCAATCTTCTAATGATTGACTTGCATTTTCCACGTGTCTTGACAGAAATGGTTCGTATTATGCATTTGGATGGTATCTCTCGTATTAGCGAGCTGACAGAAGTTATCAAACAAATGAATCCGTTAAAGATTAAAGATGAACTGATAAACAAGCACAAGTTTTATGAGTTTAAGATGAAGCAGTTCTTGATGGCATTAGCTTTAGGTATGCGTCCCGCAAAGATTTATAATGGATTGGATTCGGCTGTGGAAGGTATTCTGTTGGTGGGCGGAAGTGGAGAGGTGCTCTGTTATCATAAATCAGAAAAGCAAGTAATGGAAGACTTTTTGTTTCAAAATACCCGTTTGGAAAAAGGATCTTTGGAGAAGGATAAATACGGATTTTTGGAGAGAGAGAATGGAGTCTATTATTTCAAACTGAATGCAAAGATTGGGCTAGTTAAAAGGTAAATGATAAATTAGAATTCTGTGGTGAAATTTTGATTCGATATATATAAAAAACTTGTTATCCATGAAAACGAATGAAGTTTTAGAGAACATTAAAGCACGTCGTAGTGTACGGGCTTATACTAGTCAGCAAGTTTCAGAAGAAGATTTGCAGGCTATTCTGGAAGCTGCAACTTATGCACCCAGTGGAATGCATTTGGAAACATGGCACTTTACTGCTATTCAAAATGTAGATAAATTGACAGAACTGAATGAGCGCATTAAAGGAGCTTTTGCAAAAAGCGATGATTCCCGTTTGCAAGAGCGTGGGCATAGCAAGACCTATTGTTGTTATTATCATGCTCCGACTTTGGTGATTGTATCCAATGAACCTACACAATGGTGGGCTGGTATGGATTGTGCTTGTGCAATAGAAAATATGTTTCTGGCTGCCCATTCTTTAGGAATCGGCTCTTGCTGGATCAACCAGTTGGGCACAACGTGTGATGATCCTGAAGTTCGTGAATATATTACCTCTTTAGGTGTTCCTGCCAATCATAAAGTCTATGGTTGCGTAGCTTTGGGGTATGCTGATTCGAAGAGTCCGATGAAAGAGAAAAAGGTGAAGGCTGATACGGTAACGATTGTCAAGTAGAAAAAATATTCAGAATTGTAGTTGGATTTACATTCCATATCACAAAATATGAGCCTTGGGGATAATTGATGCATCTCTAGGGCTTTTGTTTATTCAGTCTTGGGCTGATAAAAATAATCCCAGGGCTCACATTCATTGAGCCCCGGGATTATTTCTTATTGAGATGCTTCTAAAAATCTTTTCTAATGAATTGATTTCTATAATAAATCACCTTTATTCAAAAGTGCCATAACGAGTTGGTAGTAACTTACGGTCTCCCAATGTGTTATCTACACGAGCTACATTGACCCAGAATTTGTTATCACGTACACTTTCTATCGGATAAGCCGCTTTTTCGCGTGTGTACGAATGTTCCCAACGATCACTAACAATCTCGTATTCCGGATGCGGAGCATTAATCAACACATTATCATCCTTATCAGCTTCGCCATTCTTCACTTCCTGAATCTCCTTCCAGATATTCAGCATGACATCTACGAAATTGTCCAGTTCTGCCAAACTCTCGCTTTCTGTCGGTTCAATCATCAATGTACCGTGAACAGGGAAGGAGAGGGTAGGAGCATGATAACCATAGTCCATCAAACGTTTGGCAATATCATTTTCCGAGATGCCTGCTTCTTCATGTACTTTCCTACACTCCAGAATCATCTCGTGTCCTACGAAACCATTGGCTCCCCGATAGACAACTCCATACGTATCTTTCAGACAAGTAGCCAGATAATTAGCATTCAGGATGGCGATCTTAGTAGCCTGCGTCAATCCCTCTGCACCCATCATGCGGATATATCCATACGTGATAGGCAAAATACCTGCACTACCGAATGGGGCAGCTGATACTTGATTCTGCGAATTGCCGAAGATTCCATGTCCGGGAAGGAAAGGAACCAGATGTTCGGCCACACAGATAGGACCTACTCCCGGACCTCCGCCACCATGAGGGGAAGCGAATGTTTTATGAAGATTCAAGTGGCAGACATCTGCACCGATGAATCCCGGATTGGTCAATCCCACTTGGGCATTCATATTGGCTCCATCCATATATACTTGCGCTCCGCAAGCATGGATAATGTCGCAGATCTCTTTTATTTCCGTTTCAAATATACCGTGGGTGGAGGGATAAGTGATCATCAGCGCAGCCAATTCCTCCTTGTTCTCTTCGGCTTTGGTACGTAAGTCATCCATCTTCACATTTCCGTACTCGTCGCACGCGCAGGTGATTGTTGTAAATCCCGCCTGGATAGCCGATGCAGGATTCGTTCCATGAGCCGATGCGGGTATCAATATCTTGTTCCGGTGTCCTTGACCTATACTTTCCAGATAGGCACGAATAACGCGAAGGCCCGTATATTCTCCCGCAGCCCCCGAATTCGGTTGTAGGCTGACACCGGCGAAGCCGGTAATAATCTTCAAGTCGTCACTCAAATTCCTTATAAGTTCACGATACCCTTCCGCCTGGTCTTCCGGAACTAACGGATGCATTCCCATAAACTCGGAACGGCTTAAAGGCAACATTTCTGCGGCTGCATTCAGCTTCATGGTGCATGATCCGAGAGAGATCATGGATTGCGCCAATGAGATATCCTTTCGATCCAAGCGTTTGATATAACGCATCATTTCCGTTTCCGTATGATATTTTCTGAACACTTCATGGGTAAGGAAAGGAGTCGTACGTTTCAAGGCTTTGCTGATCGTACTTCTTTCCGGGATGTCGTCTACCTTCTGATAGTCCTTTCCGGAGGCAATGGCGAAAATGGAAAGCAGCACATTAACGGCTGCAATGTCCGTTGTTTCGTCAATACTGAAACCTACGTCTCCGTTCTCGTAATACCTCAGATTAACTTCCTTGCTAAGAGCAATCGTGCGAATCTGTTGTGCGGAAACGTGTTCGGGCAATTCAAAACGCAGTGTGTCGAAATATTGTGCATTTACTTGCGTGTAACCGAATTTCTTCAGTTGCTTGTCGAGAAACACTGTGATACTGTGGATGCGGGAGGCAATGGTCGAAATTCCTTCCTGTCCGTGGTAGACTGCATAGAAGCCTGCCATTGTGGCCAGCAGAGCCTGTGCCGTGCATATATTTGAGGTCGCTTTTTCACGTTTGATGTGCTGTTCGCGAGTCTGCAATGCCATCCGGTAACAGAGTTTTCCATATTTATCTTTAGACCATCCGATGATTCGTCCCGGCATATTCCGTTTGTATTCGTCTCTGGTAGCAAAGAAAGCAGCCGACGGACCACCATAGAACATTGGAGTACCCAAACGTTGTGTAGTTCCGAATACAATATCTGCTCCCCATTCTCCCGGAGGAGTCAGCAGGGCAAGGCTTAAAATATCTGCAGCGACAGCTACCTTGCAATCTGCGGCATGAGCTTTTTCTGTAAATTCGGAATAATCCTCTGCATTTCCATTCGAGTTTGGATATTGTAGAACGCAGGCAAACACTTCCGGTGAAGGTTCAAAATCCTTATATTTACCTACACGCAGTTCGATGCCTTGCGGCACAGCGCGTGTAGTCATAACAGCCAATGTTTGTGGGAAGATATTCTCGTCTACAAAGACTACGTTCGCATTGGCTTTCTGTTGCGCACGGGAACGGATGGCATACATCATGCTCACGGCTTCGGCAGCGGCAGTTGCTTCGTCCAGAAGTGAACAGTTGGCAAGTGGCATGGCAGTAAGGTCGCACACGGCTGTCTGAAAATTCATCAACGCTTCCAGGCGTCCTTGCGACACTTCTGTCTGATAAGGAGTGTAAGAAGTGTACCATACCGGGTTTTCGAATACATTCCGCTGGATAACAGCCGGGGTAATCGTGTTGTACCATCCCAAACCGATATACGTAGTATATAGTTTATTTTTATTTGCCAGTTCGGCGATATGTTTTCCAAATTCGTATTCCGTCAGCGGACTAGTCAATGCCAGCGGCTCTTTTAGCCGTATATTGGCGGGAATTGTTTTATCAATCAGTTCGTCCAGTGAGTTCACGCCAATTTTGCGGAGCATCAGGGCTGTGTCTTGTTCATTGATGCCGATGTGACGGCTAGCTAACAAATCGGTTTTCATGTCTTAATGATTTATGATTAATGATTTCTGAATTATGAGTTCTGATTTATGCTTTCTTATGTTTTTCCGATTTATAAACCTCAATTAGCCGCAACACCTACTCCATCCGCACGGCAAATCATAAATCAGAATTCATAACTCATTAAATCTTCTCTTATCTAAAAAATGGGTTTTCAGCTTTCTCCATTCCGATCGTCGTAGGAGCACCGTGTCCGGGGTAAACGACAGTTTCGTTGGGGAGGACAAACAGACGGCTACAAATGTGCTCTATCAGTTCATCGAAGTTGCCTCCTGTGAGATCGGCACGACCGATACTGCCCTGAAACAGGACGTCGCCGGAGAACATGCAGTTGTCTTCCTTGCAATAGTACACCAAGCTACCGGGTGAATGTCCGGGCACATGTATCGCTTCCAGTTTGGTATGTCCGAAAGTGATAATATCTCCGTCATGCAGGTATTTGCCCAGTGGTACAGGTTCCTCCTGTAACTGAAAACCAAACATTCTGCTTTGTTTCGGTGCTTCGTCAATCCAGTACTCATCCGCTTTGTTTGCTTCTGCCGATAATCCGAATTCTTTCAGCATGAACGGATTTCCGAAGATATGATCCAGGTGCAAATGAGTATTCAGCAGATGCTTTACATTCAGCTCATTGGTAAGAATGAACTTTTTCAGAGCCTGCTTTTCCTCTTCATAAAAACAGCCGGGATCGATTACGACTGCTTCTTTAGTGTCATCCCATAATACGTAGCAGTTTACGGGAAACATATTAAATTCAAATCTCTTTATTTTCATGGTTTCTTTATGATTTATCATCTATCAGAACATATAGTCTTGTTTAAATCGGAACATATACCACTTTCTTAGTTTGAAAGAACTCTTCTTCGAAACTATCGCTCAAGTTATGAATGACCGTTTTATGCTTGAACGGCATCGTTTCATGCTCCAGTTCGCCACCTTTGAGACAGATCAGTCCGTTGGGTAATGCATTCTGTTGTTTTGAAGAGATATTCTTTTTGATAATCTTAATCAAATCCGCCAAAGGCATTACGGCACGGCTGACAACAAAGTCGAACGTTCGTTTCTCCTCTTCTGCGCGGGCATGACGGAATGTTACATTTTTCAGTCCGATAGCGTTTGCCACTTCGGTTGCTACCCGTACTTTTTTGCCGATACTGTCCACGAGGTGAAATGTCACTTCGGGAAATAAGATGGCTAAAGGAATACCGGGGAAACCTCCTCCTGTACCCAGGTCCATAATGCTGGTTCCGGGGCGAAATTGGATTGTTTTGGCAATGCCTAACGAATGGAGCACGTGATGCTCATATAAATTCTCGATGTCCTTGCGGGAGATTACGTTGATTTTAGAATTCCAGTCAATGTAGAGGTCGTATAGAGCTGCAAACTGTTTGCGCTGCTCTTCCGTCAGATCAGGAAAATATTTCAGTATGATTTCCACTGTTTGAGTTTTGAGTTATAAGTTTTGAATGATAGATGTGGATGAATATCCTATTCTGTCACACGGGAGTGATAACAATAGGATATTCATTGGTGTTCAGCTTTTTATGAAATTTAATTTTTCAGTTCTCCTAGAATTGGGTTACTGCCTAGTAAATGCTCCATCATAGAAAATGGGATTGTTACCTTTACAGGTCCCATAGAATAAGGAGTGATATCGTATACATTATAATAGAAGGTGATTCCTTCTTTGCTTAGATAGAAATTTTCTGTCGGAGCGATGTCCCCGGTGGAAGCATATCCCATATCTTCCAATGCTTCGTGAGTGTTCACTTTATTGTCCGCCATGAGCTGGTTCCAGATCAGGTCGGTCAATGCGTCTTTGTAGTCTCCGACAAAAATATCATCAAGACGGAGCGGGCGCATCAGGGTGAGGTCCATGTTCAGGAAAGTAGCCATGTAAATGCCATGTGCACCTCCGGTATATTCGTTGTAGTCGATACGATATACAAGCAGGTCTTTATCATACAGTTGTACGTGGCTCTCTATACCTTTATAATAAGAATACCAAGCTCCGATGGAAGATTCGTCTTCCTTGTCTTTCTCGTCCTCGGCATACATCGGCTCGAGGTCGCGGCGGTATTCGCTGATATAGTTCTCGGTATATTGCTTTACAACTTCTTCCGGCTTTTCGCCGATGTATTTATCACCGAAGCAGGCCGAAATGAAATAAGAATTCAAACTATCTTTCAGCATATCATCCGATGATTTTACCGGATAGGCAAAATTAATAATAATATTGCAGGCCGGTTTGGCTGTATCACTGAAGAGGTGTGCTGTCTCATTCACTTGAATGCTATCAAACTGTAACGCACCTGTGTTTTTGTTCATCTTGTCATGACAAGAAAACAAAAAGCCGCTTACCGAAAGTA
>OHKJ01001235.1_pt1 | contig 9879 bp, 10 predicted proteins | sample 1568791 | NCBI WGS metagenome assembly OHKJ01 (sample SAMEA3879584, study PRJEB24766) | human gut metagenome | biome: human-associated habitat; feature: feces | place: USA | collected 1985/1987 | reverse complement strand
GGTGGGCGGCGCGACCGGTATGATCGGTGACCCCTCCGGCAAAGCTGATATGCGTAAAATGATGACAGTGGAAACCATCGACCACAACGTTGCCTGCATCAAAAATCAGCTGTCCCACTTCATCAAATTTGACGAAGAAAACGGCGGTGCTATCATTGCAAACAACGCAGACTGGCTGAGAAACCTGAACTATATCGAATTCCTTCGTGACATTGGCGTACACTTCTCCGTAAACCGTATGCTGGCTGCTGACTGCTTCAAAATCCGTATGGAAAAAGAAGCCGGTCTGTCCTTCCTGGAATTCAACTACATGATCATGCAGGGCTACGACTTCTACGAACTGAACAGAAGATACGACTGCGTACTGCAGATGGGTGGTAACGACCAGTGGTCTAACATCATTGCCGGTGTTGAACTGATCCGTCGTAAAACAGGCAAACCCGCTTACGGCATGACATTCAAACTCCTGACAAACAGTGAAGGCGTAAAAATGGGCAAAACCGTCAGCGGTGCTGTATGGCTTGACCCCGAAAAAACATCTCCTTACGAATTCTACCAGTACTGGAGAAACGTGGGCGATAAAGACGTTGAAAAATGTCTGGCTCTGCTGACATTCCTGCCTATGGATGAAGTACGTCGTCTAGGCGCACTGGAAGGCAGCGAAATCAACAAAGCAAAAGAAGTTCTGGCATTCGAACTGACTAAGATCGTTCACGGTGAAGAAGAAGCAACCAAAGCACAGGAAGCTGCAAGAGCTCTGTTCGGCAAAGGTTCCGCTGCTGGTTCCGCACCTACCACAGAACTGCCCGCTGCTGACTTTGCAGAAGGCATGGATATTCTGACACTGCTGACCACCATCGGTGTTGTTCCTTCCCGTTCCGAAGGCAGACGTGCAGTACAGCAGGGCGGCGTAAAACTGGCCGAAAAACCCGTAACAGACGTTGACTTCAAAGTAACTGCTGACCTGTTCACAGACGGCAAACTGCTGGTACAGAAAGGCAAAAAAACATTCCACAATGTTGTTTTGAAATAAACGTTCATACTTCCATTCCAATAAAGCAAAAACGTCGGAAATGTTTCTTTCATAGAAACATTTTCCGACGTTTTTGTTTTTAATCAATCATATATCCCTCTTTCCGCAGAGCTTCCAATCCTTTCTCCAATTTATACCCTTTTAATAGGATATAATCCGTCTGATATGTAGACACTGCAAAAATCCCCACACCAGCCTCTGCCAGCACACCGGAAATCCGGGATAGTATCCCAATCAACGAAAATTCCAATGTTCCAGCAATGCGGAATGCCCGCCATCCATCTTCTCTTTCCAAAGTTTCTTCCGGCACATGCTCTGTTAAACACACCAGAGAAAATTCTCTGTCCGTTTTTGCCGCAAAACAAAAAGGCTGTGTCCAGTCCACTTTTACCTCATCACTGATACGACATACAGAAAATGCATATGGCAGCACTTCCAGCCGTTCTGCAACTTTTTCTGCCAATAAATACTGTTCCAATTCTTCCACGCTGTCAACCAGATAAGTTGCTCCTGCTTCTTTCAACTGCTCCTCTGTGCGGAATCCCCATGTGACGCTGACACAATCCATGCCTGCCGCCTTTGCAGTAGCCAAATCCACCTCTGTATCCCCCACATACAGACAATCTATCAAAGATACCTCCAGCTGTTCCGCTGCCGCTTCCACCATATCTCCTGCCGGTTTTGGACGCAGACCATTTCCTTCCCCCAATGCCAGATTAACAGCATCTCCAAAGTATTTTTCACACAAGCCTTTGACTGCTCCATCGAATTTATTGGATACCACCGCTGTTTTCACACCTGCCTGTCGTAAATCCCGCAGCAGCTGCAAAACGCCGTCAAAAGGCTTTGTTTTGATTTCCATATGTTCCTTATAATAAGCCTTATATTCCTCCAGACAAGTTTCAAAATCTTCCAGCGGTTCTCCTGCCGCCAATTTCAGATACACAGCACTGCCGTTCCCCAAAAAAGCAGCCGCTTCCTCTCTTGTCCGTCCTTTTCTTCCATATCTGCGTAAAATCTCGTTCATGCTGTCTGTCAGATCATCCAGTGTATCCAACAGTGTGCCGTCCAGATCAAAAATCACTGCTTGATATTTCATCTTCATTCGCCTTCTCCCTTTCAAAGATTTTTGCAACAAAAAAAGCCCCCGCGTTTGCGAGGGCGAAAAGCTACTGACGGGACTTGAACCCGTGACCTCCGCCTTACCAAGGCGACGCTCTACCTACTGAGCCACAGTAGCATAGGAAGAATAGATTTCTTCCGTCAGCTTTTATATACTATCACACAGATTCTATTCCGTCAAGATTTTTTTTTAAAACAAATTTCTCCAGTTTTTTCTTCACCCGCTGAAGGGCATTGTCAATGGATTTTTCCGGTTTATCCAGCATATTGGCGATTTCGAAATAGCTTCTGCCCTGTAAATATAATGTCAGTACACGGCTTTCGAAACTGCTGAGATTCTTTTCCATCTGGTTTTCCAGAAAATTTTTATTCTCCTGTCCAATGAGCAGAGCTTCTGGGTTCAGAAGTTCCCCTTCCTGAAGCAAATCCAGATAGGTTTCTTCGGAATCCTCCTCAAACACAGGCTTATTCAATGAGATATAAGAATTCAGTGGCTGATGCTTCTGTCTGGTTGCCGCCTTAATGGCTGTAATCATCTGACGATTGATGCACAGCTCCGCAAAACTGCGGAAAGAAGCATTCTTTTCCTTATCATAATCCCGAATGGCTTTATACAGTCCGATCATGCCCTCCTGTATGATGTCCTCTGTATCCGCGCCAATGAGAAAATAAGCCCGCGACTTTGCCTTCACCAGGGGTTTATATTTGTCCAACAGGCGTGCTTCCGCCTCGTTATCGCCGCTCTGCGCCTGACGCACCAGCAGTTCATCCTGTTGGGTGTTTGCAGTTTGTTCTGTTCTTTCACTTATCATATAAATCCTCTGTTCTCCTTACTTCTGCCGTCGTAAATTCTCCAGCCAATTGAGGGCTTCCTCATCCAGATTATCGGCGAGCATATTGTTTTTAGGCGGTCTGTTTTCGATGTACTGCCGACGCAGTTCTGTTTCCGCCTGATGCACCTGATTATGCAGTTCTTTGGCACTCATGCGCACAGCTCCCTGACCGGAAATGATGATCTGTTCCAGTCCGTCGGTGGTTGCCACCCTTACCCGATAATGCTTCGGCATAGATGTTACCACTCTTTCGATGTAATGATCCGCCGTTTCTGCTTCTTTTGTATACACCACATAAATATTATGATACTTCGATACAGAGCCAGGATTGCCCTTGACCAGATATGCGTCAAAAACAACGATAATGGTTGCTTTCTGTACACCTTTATAATTGGAAAGGGTATCAATAAGCTTTACCCTTGCACTTTCCAGACTGACATCTTCCATCAATTCCCGCAGCTCGTCCCATGCGTGGATGATGTTATAGCCGTCCACCAGCAAAAAATCCTCCTGCAACGGCAATCCCCTCCCTTCTCATCGTAACATCATATCATATAACCTTAAAAATTGCAAAAGATTCTTCTTTTCCGCCAAATCCGTCAAATCTTAAAATCTTCTCTGTCTTACCACTTCATACATAAGCAGCGCTGCCGCTACGGAAGCATTCAAAGAAGAAATTTTCCCATACATCGGAATAGATGCTGTAAAGTCACAATTTTCTTTTACCAGACGGCTGACGCCATCGCCTTCACTGCCAATAACCAATGCCAGAGGGCCTTTCATGTTTGTATCAAAATGATCCAGACCTTTCATGTCGGCGCAAGCAATCCACAAACCTTCTTTTTTCAGATATTCCATAGTCTGTACGATATTTGTCACTCTTGCCACAGGCATATATTCAATGGCACCAGCAGATGTTTTCCCAACAGTAGCGTTCAGACCAACAGAACGGCGTTTGGGAATGATAACCCCATGAACACCGGCACATTCTGCTGTACGCAAAATAGCGCCCAAGTTATGAGGGTCAGTAATACCATCCAACAGCAGCACAAAAGGATCTTCCCCTTTTTCTTTTGCCGCAGCCAGAATATCTTCTACTTCCACATAGTCATGAGCGGAAACCAGCGCAATCACGCCCTGATGGTTTTTCGTCTGGGAAATTTCGTCCAGTTTCTGGCGGCTCACTTCCTGAATGACGACACCTTTTTCCACAGCCATGGCAATGATCCGTTTGATAGTCCCCTCCACATTGCCTTTTGCCACCATGATTTTTTCAATATCTCTGCCGCTTCTAAGCACTTCCAGAATGGCATTTCTGCCTTCCAGCTGGTTTTCATTGATTTCTCTGTCCATTTCCCGTTCTTCTCTGGCAGTATGGAAAGGCTTGCGGCCTTTGCGTTCTTCTCCGTTTCTGCCGCCGGGTCTTTTTTCTTTCCATTCCCGTTCGTTTCGTCTTTTTTCCACGGAATAACCTCCTGTTTTTCTCTTTTTTCCAACACAGCAAAAAGCCGATGTGCAAAATCAGTGCATCGGCTTCTATTTTTATTTCTCTATTAATTCTGCCATACCCAGACGGAATAAGTCAATGGCTCTTTCCATTTTTCCATCCAGATACAGATAACCGAATACCGCTTCTACCCCCGTTGCATGGCGGTAGTCCATCAAATCGGCGTTCTTCGGTGTGGTGTAGGATTTCGCGTTGCGTCCTCTGCGGAACACAGCCGTTTCCTCCTCTGTCAATTCCTCAGCCACACGGAAATAAAATTCCGCCTGTGCTTTGGCATTGACCATATCTCTTGCGGTTTTATGCAAACGGTTCACCGGCGCATTCCCTCCTGTCAAAACAGTGGTACGCACCAGCATTTCATAAACCGCATCTCCAATATAAGCCAGCGCCAAAGGGGACAGCTCCTTTGGATTCACTGTCCCCTTCTGACCCAGCATTAAGTCCAATGCCTGTAAGTTCATAATTAACCTCTGAACCACTGTACGCCCTGACGGGTATCTTTGATGGTGATGCCCATAGCTGCCAGTTCGTCACGGATAGCGTCTGCTGTTGCAAAGTCTTTTGCCTTCTTAGCTTCTGCTCTCTTTGCGATAAGTTCTTCGATTTTTGCTGTTTCTTCATCAGATACAGCGTCTTCTTTCAGTTCTGCTACACCCAGTACGCCACACAGGTGATCCAGCATATCCTGAATTTTTTCTGCGTATTCTTTGGAAACGCCTGCTTTTACAGCGATGTTGCTGAAACGAACCAGTTCATAAATAACGGAAATAGCATCAGCTGTATTAAAGTCATCATCCATAGCTGCTTCGAACTGTTCTTTGTATTTTTCCAGTTCTGCTGCCTGTGTATTTTCTTCTGCTGTCATCTTTGTGTCAGCGCTGTTTTTGATATAGAAATCCAGTTCTTTTCTTGCGTTTTTGATTCTTTCCAGACCATTCTGGCAAGCCTGCATCAGATCTCTGCTGAAGTTGATGGGGCTTCTGTAATGACCGTTCAGAATGAAGAAACGGATAACTTCATAAGGGAACTGTGCCGCAATATCTCTAACGGTGAAGAAGTTACCCAGAGATTTGGACATTTTTTCGTTGTCAACAGTAATGAAACCGTTGTGCAGCCAATATTTTGCGAACTGGCAACCGTTTGCAGCTTCACTCTGTGCGATTTCGTTTTCATGGTGAGGGAAAATCAGGTCTTCGCCGCCGGCATGGATGTCGATGGTGTCGCCCAGATGATGTTTTGCCATAACGGAGCATTCAATGTGCCAACCAGGTCTGCCTTCGCCCCAAGGAGATGTCCAGCTGGGTTCGCCTTCTTTTTTGGGTTTCCACAGTACGAAGTCTGTGGGATTTTTCTTTGCGTCGTCGATGGTTACACGTTCGCTGGCACCGGCAATCAGTTCATCCAGATTCTTTCTGGACAGTTTGCCGTATTCAGGGAATTTGTATCATAGTAAACAGTGCCATTGTCTTCATAAGCAAAACCTTTGTCGATCAGTTCCTGAACCATAGCAATGATACCGTCCATTTCCTGTGTAACACGAGGATGCACAGTAGCACGTTTTACGTTCAGACCGTCAGCATCATGGAATGCTTCTTCAATATAACGATTGGAGATTGCTTCCATTGTGCTGTTTTCTTTGTTTGCACGGTTGATGATTTTGTCGTCAACGTCTGTGAAGTTCTGTACATAAGTAACGTCATAACCTTTGTATTCCAGGTATCTTCTTACGGTGTCAAATACAACGTAAGGGCGTGCGTTACCGATATGGATATAGTCATATACGGTAGGGCCGCAAACGTACATTTTTACTTTGCCTTCCTCGCGAGGAATGAATTCTTCTTTCTGTCTTGTCAGTGTATTATATACTTTCATGGTCGTTCATCCTTCCTTTTTTGAACCATATTTTTCTAAGTTACATTATATCACAAAAACGGGTTCTGCAAGCATATTTTCCACAATTCTTCCCGTTTTCTTTTCTGTTTCTCAGACTGCGTGTTTTTTCGCCTTTGTAAATTCAGAAGGGTCTGTGGGTTTGATGCGCATACCGTCTTTTCTCACAATCTTTGTGGGAGAGCCAACAGCAGTTACGTTAGCGGGAATGTCTTCCAGTACAACGGAACCTGCACCAATTTTTGTGTTAGAGCCAATATTGATGGGGCCCAGTACGATGGTTTCCGCACCGATCAGTACGTTATCCCCAACAGTCGGATGGCGTTTGATCTTGTCTTTACCGGTACCGCCCAGTGTTACACCATGGTACAGCATAACATTGTCGCCGATTTCCGCTGTTTCCCCAATGACAACACCCATACCGTGGTCAATGAAGAAACGTTTGCCGATCTGTGCGCCGGGATGGATTTCAATGCCTGTCAAACCTCTGGAAATCTGAGAAATGGCTCTGGCAATGAAAAAGTGTTTCTTTTTGTAAAAGCTGTGGGCGATTCTGTGGTTGATCACTGCCCAGAAACTGGGGTAGAGAATCACTTCGATGTTGCTTCTGATGGCAGGATCTTTTTCCTTAATGACATCAATCATTTCTTCAATTCTTGCTTTGAGTTCTCTTGTGTTCATGTTCGGTTTCTCCTCTCGATACTGATATTCTTTTTTATGATATTACAGCACGAAATAAGGTGTTCCTGCGCTTTTCTTCTCTGTTTCCCCAAAAAGAAAAAGCCCCGTCTTTACATACACTGTAAAGACGAAGCTGTTATACTCCGTGGTTCCACTTTACTTAGACGGTCTGTTTTTCCGCAGAAAAAAGATACCGCCTCACTTTATCGACTGTAACGTTGTCATCGGAATCAGGCTACTGCAAATAAAAATGGTTCGCCCGTTCAGTTCAGGAACGCACTTCATCCTCCTCATTCTGTAAACGGCTCTCACCCATGTATCTTAAGACGGTGCCACTCAAACCCCCAGTTTCCTGGAAGCTCAAATTTCATCGCCTTTCACCACGGCCGTTATTCTCTGGCAGGTGATAAAAGGACTACTCTTTTCCATCATCACTTTTGACTTATTTCGTTTTTTCCAGAAGACATACAGCCGAAGCGGCAATGCCTTCTCCTGCGCCGGTAAATCCCAGCCCCTCCTCTGTTGTTGCCTTTACATTGACCTGATCTATATCTATGTGAAGAATCTCAGCGATATTCTTCCGCATTTCAGGAATATAAGGTTTCAACTTTGGACGCTGCGCGATTACTGTTGCGTCGATGTTCATTATACAATATTCTTTCCGGGAAATCAAGTCCCAAACGCAGGATAATAATTTTTTGCTGTCAGCACCTTTGTACGCCGGATCTGTATCGGGAAAATGTCCGCCAATATCCCCCAGTGCCGCCGCTCCCAACAGGGCATCCATAATGGCATGAAGCAGAACATCCGCGTCAGAATGTCCCAGCAATCCTTTTTCATAAGGAATGTTGACACCGCCCAATATCAGATCTCTGTTTTCCACCAGTTTATGTACGTCATATCCTGAACCAATTCTCATGAAGCATTTCTCCTTTTAGTGTCCACGATGTTTTTCGCGTTTCTTCTGTTGTTTCTGCAAAAACCGTTCTTTTTCCTCCGCCAGCTTATCTTCCTTTCGGATGATGCGCTTTTGGATTTTTCGCTCTTCCCGCTGTGCCTGTATGGCTTGCTGGGCGCGGGTTCCTGTTCCCCCTTCTCTTGTCTGCTTACGGATTTCCCGCTGCATCCGTTTAGGGTTCTTGCGGGTCTGCCTGTCAGAAAGCCGGCTTTTTTTCCGGTACCAAAAGAAAGCCGATACACATTTTTCAGCAAATACTCCTGCACTTCCATCCCCTTTGGCTCTGCACCAAAAAGGATCTTTGTCGCCTGATAGCTTTCTCCATCCTCCCGCTCGTAAATACCGATCCAGAAAGGCTCCTCAAAAAGTACGGTCATTGTCACTTTGACCTTTTCCATGGTCATTCCTCCTTTTGTATTTTACTGCACAAAGAAGGGACAACCAAGGAGGCAGGTTACTGACGGCTTCTTGCCGCATCCGGACTACCAACCGGATCGTGTTTTTATCTCTGCAAGACCATAGTATGCTTTTTTCTTCCTGCTGTCAATGACGCTATTTTGTCTGACATCGCTATGTATCTTTTTGGTATACAGTGTTTTTTTGTGAATTTTTCATCAAACTCTTGCATTTTTCTGACAACAGGTTTATACTGTATTTATAGAAATACATAACATATATTCACATAGAAATATATGTGCCCTTCGGGCAACAAAGGAGGAGATTACAATGGGAAAGAAAGTTTTAATGTTGGCTGGAGATTTTACGGAAGATTATGAAACCATGGTACCTTTTCAGGCTTTGCAGGTTCTGGGTTATCAGGTTGATGTAGTTTGCCCCGAAAAAAAAGCAGGTGACATTATTCGTACCGCAATTCACGACTTCGAAGGAGAACAGACATACTCCGAAAAAAGAGGTCATAACTTCGCTTTGACAGCAGATTTCGACGCTGTTAACACAGCTGATTATGCTGGCTTATTCATCACCGGCGGACGTTCTCCCGAATACCTGAGATTGACACCGAGAGTAATTGAAATTGTACAGGAATTCTTCGCTGCAAATAAACCAGTTGCTGCAATCTGCCATGGTCCTCAGATCTTGACTGCTGCCAACGTACTCAAAGGTAAAAAAGCAACTGCTTATCCCGCTGTTGGTCCTGACATCACACTGGCAGGCGGCGAATATGTAGCTGTTGACGCTGACAAAGCAGTTGTAGACGGCAATCTGGTTACTGCACCCGCATGGCCCGGCGACGCTGCTATCGTTGCTGAATTTGCGAAACTCATGGGGGCAAAGATTGAGATCTAAAAGATCTGCAAGTATATATCAAATTTGATATAGATGTGCAACTTACAAGAGAGGATTTTAAAAATCCTCTCTTTTTTTGCACAAAAATAAAAAGCTGAAATTCTTTTATAAGAATTTCAGCTTTCTTTGTTTTCTTATGAGAATGCCCCTTACACGGTACTTCTCTTTCGGGAAGATACCGTGCTTTTTTTATTTTACGCCAAAAACATGTCTGCCGATGGTAGTGGTGATGGGGATGCTCCAAATCCAGCGGCTGGTGGCTGTGACGGGATTCCAGTAATACAGGGCACCATTGGTAGGGTCCCAGCCGTTGAGGGCATCTCTGGCGGCATTCAGCGCCGTTTCGTTGGGTGTCAGATAAAACTGCTTATCCTCCACCGCATCAAAGGCTCTGGGCTGGTAGATGACCTCCGCAATGGTATTGGGAAAATCGGGACTTGCCACCCGGTTCAACACCACCGCCCCCACTGCCACCTGACCTTCGTAAGGCTCCCCACGGGCTTCCCCATGGATGATAGACGCCAGCAAATACAAATCCTCATCATAATCA
>OHKJ01001233.1_pt1 | contig 9889 bp, 10 predicted proteins | sample 1568791 | NCBI WGS metagenome assembly OHKJ01 (sample SAMEA3879584, study PRJEB24766) | human gut metagenome | biome: human-associated habitat; feature: feces | place: USA | collected 1985/1987 | reverse complement strand
GATGATGGGGATCTGAGAAAATTCACGCACCTGCTGGCAAACCTGCAAGCCATCCATTTTCGGCAGCATAACATCCAGTACCACCAGATCGAAATTTCCTTCTTTAATATATTGCAGCGCTTCCTCCCCATCGTAAGCCGCTGTTACTTCCATTCCATCTTGTTCCAATGAAAACTTAATTCCTTTGACAATCAGTTTTTCATCGTCCACTACCAAAATATGATACGCCATTTTGCCCTTTCCTCCTGTTCTAAGTCTAATCTACGGTAAGTTCTCCTGCAATCTTCGCATAGGTCTTTTCTCCAATGCCTTTTACATTCTGAATGTCTTCGATTCTGACAAAGGGGCCATTTTCTTCACGATACGCCAAAATTCTCTCTGCCATTTTCTCACCAATTCCATCCAGAAGCATCAGTTCTTCTTTACTTGCCGTATTTAGGTTGATCGCATCATGAACTGCAACTTCCACTGTTTCTACCGTAGGTGCCGTTTCCTGTATCACCTTTCCGTCATAATATAAATGACTGTACCAAAAACCGGATGCCAGCAGAAAAATCACAGCCAATGCCACTTTCCATCTTTCTTGTTTCATAAAACATACCCTCTTGGCAATATTTTAAGAAAAAATTGTTTTTATTTTTGGTTGTTTTCTGGTATACTTTTAAAGATATGGTATGCAGAACACATTTCCATACTTTTTTTATTTTACCACAAAAACAAAAATTATCATAGTAGGAGAATTTTATGAAGCACAAAATTTTCAGCCTGATCCTTGCAGCGACACTACTTTTCACCGCTGCGTTTCCAGCATATGCAACAGAAACAGAAAAAACGGAAACAGAAACGACTGAATCCACAACAACAAATACCGAAGGAACATCCACAGATTCCACTTCCAGCGAACTGACACTGACAGCGGAATCGGCCATATTGATGGATGCCACCACCGGAAAAATATTGTACGAGAAAAACAGCCGTACTAAGCAGTATCCTGCCAGCATCACAAAGCTAATGACCATTTTGCTGGCACTGGAACATGGCAGTCTGGAGGATGAGATCACTTTCTCCCACGATGCGGTATTCAGCATCGAACCCGGCAGTGCCCACATTGCCATTCAGGAAGGTGAAATTCTGACATTGGAGCAAGTTCTTTATGGTATCATGCTCCGTTCTGCCAATGAATGTGCCAATGCCGCAGCGGAATATGTAGACGGTTCCATGGAAAAATTCGCGGAGCACATGACTGCACGAGCAAAAGAATTGGGATGTGAAAATACAAACTTTGTCAATGCCAACGGGCTGTTTGATGAAAATCATTACACCACTGCTTACGATATGGCGTTAATCGCGCAGGAACTTCTGAAAAACGAAACATATCGCAGCATGATGTCCAACACCTATTATTTGATTCCTCCCACCAACAAGCAACCGGAGGAACGTCCCCTTCACGGACAGCATCAGATGCTCAACGAAAATTCCTTATATTATTATGAACCTGCCGAAGGCGGCAAAACGGGCTACACCGTAGAAGCACAGAACACACTGGTGACTTACGCCAAACAGGGAGATACAGAACTCATTGCCGTTGTACTCAAATGCAATGGCGCACAGCATTATGTGGACACAAAAACACTGTTTGAATATGGTTTTGCCAATTATCAGACTGTAAAAGCCTTCTCTGCCGCAGATCTGACACAGAATGTGGCAATCACAGAAACATACAAAGACAAAACCACCACACTGGATACCATTGCTGTGGCGCCTGCCAGTGATGTTTATGTGACCATTCCCAAAAACGCAGCCATTGAAAACATCACCAAAGCAGTTGACTGTCCAGAAAGCGCTTCCGTTCCCGTTGCCGTCGGTGACAAACTGGGTACCGTTGTGCTTTCATTGAACGGAGAAGCTCTTGCTACCGTGGATCTGACTGCGCAAAAGGAAGTAAAAGCAACCACTGATGAAGAACGTGCGGCGCAGGCAGCGGCAGCCAGAAACAAAATTTTGAAACGCATTGCCATTGGTGTTGGCATTGTGTTTGGTATTTTGGTCATTGTATTCTGCTGTTGCAGATACATTGGCTACCAGAGACGGGAACGCCGTCGTGCGATGAGAAGAGCCAAACATCAGGAACGTTTGAGACAGCATCATTCTCATACATTCCGACATAAGAGATAAATGCATTACAAAAAAAGACTCCATAATATGATGGAGTCTTTTTTATATTATCTTTTCTTTTTGATTTCATTTCGATGCAGAAATTCCCGCAATCTTTGCTGTCGATCATGGCTCAGGATTTTTCTTACATAAGCAAATGTTTCTTCTTCCCCACGTACTGCCAGCATCTTCAGCAAACGTTCCAGCAACCGCAAAGAATCTGGATGCATCAATGTATGCACCCTTCTGCTTTGCTTATGATACAACCAGGGGCTGGCATCTGTATAGTTTTCTTTCTGATATACCTTGCATGCCGCAATACGATCCATAAACATTTCCACAACGAAATGCACAGGCATTTTCATGCCGCCCAGAATTTCTCCCGGCTTCAAAGTATAGTCAATCCAATATTCAAAGTGGTGCTTATTCCGTCCTTTATGATGGAGCCAAGAGGAGGAATAGCCCTTTGCTTCTCGTTCCGCATTATTGGGACTGCGGTCTCCCTGAAAATATCTTGCACCTACCAGAAATTCTGTCGGAGAATATTTGGAAAGGTCATGCATTAGACCCTGCCGATACAAACCGACACGAAAACAATACTGCCGAACCAGTTTTCGATGGTATGTAATGGTGCAAAAATGTTCTTTGCCCTTCCAGTTTTTCCAGAAACGCATAAGCCGCCTTCTTTCTGTTTCTCATTGTTGGAAAGGACACCCCCGCAGGAGTGTCCTGAAAATTCTTTTATTTTACCAGTTTGGAAATCACTTTGAAATGAGGGGATTTCGCGCCGCCTGTCAGTTCAAAGAGAACCGCTTCACAGGTTGTCAGGTATGCGCCTTCTTTTTCCAGACGTTTGATACCCATTTCTTTGTCGTACAGTTTTCTGGAACCAATGCAGTCTGCGGGAACGAATACATTCAGACCTGCTTCCATCAGATCCAGCACTGTCTGCAGTACGCAGATATGAGCTTCCACGCCGCAAACGATGATGTTTTTCTTGCCCAGTGCTTTTGCCCAAGAAGCAAATTCTTCACATTCACAGCAGGAAAAAGATGTTTTTTCAATATAGTTAAAATCAGCAAAAGCTTCTTTTACGGCAGGAACAGTATCGCCCAGACCTTTTGTGTACTGCTGAGTCACAGCCACAGGCACACCAAATTCCTGCAAACCTTTTGCCAGGATCACTGTTTTTTCCACAATGGCTTCATTGTCATGGATGGCAGGAACCAGACGTTCCTGAAAATCGATAAAAAGTGCTGCTGTATCTTCTGCACGCAGTTTCATAAACAAATTCCTCCTTGATTCAAAAATATTTTTATTTTACTCTAAAATATTTTACTCTAAAAAAGGATGATTGTCCATAGAAACCGCATCCACAAAAAGGAAACCTTTTTCTATAAATCACACATATTTCCGCATGCGCTTCAAAGCAGATTTTTCCAGACGGGAAACCTGTGCCTGACTGATGCCGATTTCACTGCTGACTTCCGTCTGTGTTTTCCCTTCGAAAAACCGCAGTGCCACAATTTTCTTTTCCCGCTCTGACAAATGGTGCATGGCTTCCTGCAAAGAAAGATTTTCCAGTACCGACATCGCCCCAGATGAGAAGTCCGGAAGCGTTTGCTTTCATCTCTTCCCAGTTGCTTACATAATTGTGTGCCAGTTTTATTTCCGGATTGATGCCGTTATCTCTGGCAAAAGTGTAGTCATAGAGTGCTTTGTCCTGTAAGCCGCTGGTTTTAAGATGCTCTATTTCCATTTGTTTTTCATGAAGTTTTCTCTGGGCCTCTTCCTGCTCAAAGATTTCCTGCTGGCATTTACAGCGGATGGAAGGAATAAGAACCTTTCCCTGTAATTCATGCCGGCATTGTCTTGGCGTATTGCATTTGGAACAGTAGATCAGGTGGTCTGTTTCGTTAAAATATTCATCAGGCTGAAGCTCTCTGCTTGGTGTTATAGCGGTTGCTTTTTCTGTAAATCTTGTCATAGTGTTTCGTATTCCTCACTTTCGTAATTTCTTTGTCGGGAAGCAGGATGATCCTGTCTTGCCCAACTGATGATGGTAGCTGCATGGTTTTGGTATTGCTTTCCGGTAGAAGCCATATAACCGGATAAGCGTTCCATATAGTCCTGCCAGTCAGGGATTGTCTGCCGGATATTTTCCAGCTCCGTCTCTGACAGAAAAACATTTTGAAATGTTCCATAGGGTGAGCGTGGCTCTTTACTCCCTCTTATTGTTAAATGGTTCTTTTTTATCTCTTTCTTATTACCAGACAGTTTTCTGTCTGTATCAGGGAAAGAATCCTGTCTGTCAATAGGACAGTTTTCTGTCTGTCTTAGGGAAAGAAATCTGTCTGTATAGTGGATGGTTTCTTTTGGGAGTTTTACATAAATCCGATTGGGCTGTCCGGGTCCCTGCCGTTTTCGGAAGATAAGCTCCTGTTTTTCCAGTACTGCCAGAGCAGTTTTAACCGTCATCTGGATTTTATGGAGAACTTCTGCCAGTGCTTCAATTGTAAAGTAAATGAACACATGACTATTGATATCTGACCAGCCCTCATTTTTCTGGGAAAGCCTTGCCCGGTCGAGCAGGATAATATAAAGCATTTTGGCAGTTTCGTTTATTTCCATGTCCAGAAGAAAACGGGGAAACATCATATAAGATGGCAGGCTTGTGTCTGCTGTCAGAAAGTCCGTCATGTGTTCACCTCCAATCACAATGGTTTATTCTCCAAGAAAATCCCAGTCTATATCACGATCCGGCTGTTCTTTTTCAGGAGCTGGAAAGGGCACCCTGATGGGGGATTCCCTTTCCAACATGCCTGCAGTCAGCCCGGACAGAAAAATCGGCAATGACTGTTTCAGGCTGTGTTCTACTGCTTCTACAATCTGTTTCACAAAAAGTTCTTCCCGTTCCCTTGTTTCCAGATAAGGATCAGCCTGTGTGCGGTAGTAGCGGTCAAAATAATCGACCAGTGCAAGGGAGATTACCTGGCTGTAAGATTTAAAATTCTGTCTGTCCATCGTCTGTAAATATTCCCAGGCTCTCCGCTGCTGGTCTTTGTCCAGATTAAATCGCAGGTTTGTGTTGCGGATATTGTTCTGCATGGTTTATCCCCTCCTTTTCAGGCTCATATAAGCCAGAGATTCATAACCTTTGGCAGTGGCACAGATATCATCAAGGATGGTAACTCGTGATTTGTCATACGCTCCAAAGTTACGGATCAGGCATCCACCGCCTCCGACCACATACAGGCGCATCAGGCCAGGATTGTATTCATATTTGCGGAGCGTGGCAAAAATATCTGTGACATACTGTCTGGCAACAGCAGTAATACAATCCAGATAAGACGCTGAAATGTCAGCGGTTCCAAACCGCAGAATCTGCTCTACGGTAGATTCTTCAATCTTTACTCCGAAGTTGTCCAGAACAGCGTTTTTAGCGGCAATCATGCATTGGTTTACGCCAAACTTTTCTGTCCAGCACCGGCTTTCCTGTGCTTTCTTATTATTGATATACAGAATGTTCATGGTTCCGTTTCCGATATCTGCAAGGAGATTGGTTCCCTTGAAATTTTCTAGTTGGTTTACGATAGCCGGATATCCCTGTGGGTAAAGGCTGCATCCCACAAAGCGGAGATGATACTCTTTGCTGTTAAATCGGTAATGGACTTCTGGATTCTGGAGCAGATAGGAACGAAAAGCTTCTCTTTGAGTTCTAATCCATGTCAGAGGAAGTCCGGCAACCAGATGAATATCTGCTTCACGGATGGAAAAGACATTCAGTTCCCTTGCAATAGCCATTAGCGTCAGAAGATAATATTCTTCGTCCATAGCTTTATCCGGGATAAATTCTTTGTGTCCTTCGCCAATCCGGTAGTAAATGCCGTTATATTCCAGAATATTCCCGGTGAAGATGGGTTCTGTTTCATAGGCTTTGATTCCGGTTGGTGTGACGGTATTTGCTGTTTTCATGTTGCCGTAGCCGTGATCTACAGCAATGATTTTTGTGTTTCTGAGTTCTCGCATAAAAAATACCTCCGTTTTCGTATTGATTGATTCAGCAGGTCGTACCGGTGTGGTACTGCTCTGCTGTGAGATAAGCATACGAAGATCGGAGGAAAAAGGCATTGAGGGGAAATTGAGCAGGAATTGAGAAAAAAGATATATTGTGCTTACGTTCTTCATGTACTCTTGTTGTGATTTCATTGTTTTTTATCGTATAATATGGATACTGGAGGTGGTTTGGATGAAATACAAGATTTTAGTTGTCGATGATGATAAAGAATTGGTGAAAATGCTTTGTAGCTATTTTAATATGAAACAATATGAAACCATTACGGCTACAGATGGAATGGAAGCATTAAATAAAATAAAAATGAAACCGGATATTATTTTATTGGATATCAACATGCCACGTATGGATGGGATTGAAGTATGTCGTCTGATACGCAGTAAAGTGTTATGTCCAATTTTATTTCTGACAGCAAGAGTTGACGAAGATGATAAAATTAATGGGTTGCTTTCAGGTGGGGATGATTATATTACGAAACCATTTAGTCTTCGGGAGTTGGAAGCAAGGATTGTCACAAACATAAAGAGAGAAGAAAGGCATCAACAAAAAACGGAATACCGCTTCATGGATGAAATGCTGATTGATTATTCTGAAAAAATAGTAGCTATAGCTGGACACAGGATGGAGTTCACAAAAATTGAATATCAGATTATTGAATTCTTATCCATGCATCCAGGGCAGGTGTTTGATAAAGAACGTATATATGCACAAGTCTGTGGATATGATGCGGAAGGGGATAGTAGAACGATAACAGAATTAGTACGGCGTATAAGAAAAAAAATAGCGGATTATTCAGAAAAAGAATACATAGAAACTGTATGGGGGATTGGATACCGATGGAAAAAATAAGAAACTTGTCACTGAAAAAAACAATTCTGCTTTATTTTGTGATCAGCTTAACGGCAGCATTTCTGTTATCTGGATTTACAGTTCATTTTGCAAGAAATATGCAGAATAAAATATGGGAAAAATATATTGATTATGCAGATTATACGGACGTGTTTCAGCAATATGGAAAGAAATACGAGATTGAGATATCAAGACCTAATCAATCGCAGATGAATCGTTTGGACTATCATCTTTCGGAAATGTGTGACTTTATGGAAACATATTCGGTACTGATTTTTTCGATTGTTGGGAGTGTTGCTGCGGTAATCTTTTTTTATAAAAATAAGTTAAAGACACCTCTACAGGAACTAAAAGATGCCTCACAAATGATTGCAGATAATGAACTGGATTTTCATGTGTCCTATGAAAATAAAGATGAGATGGGAACTTTGTGTAAAGAATTTGAAATGATGCGAAGTGATTTAGCAGATAACAACAGAAAGATGTGGCGAATGATTGATGACGAGAAGGCTTTGCGGAATGCAATTGCACATGATATACGTTCTCCACTTTCCATATTGCGTGGGTATCAGGAAATGCTCTTAGAGTTTGTTTCTGCTGAGAGTATAAAAACAGAGGATGTTATTGATATCTTACAAACAGGCATGTATCAGATTGACCGTATAGAGCATTTTACGGAAAACATGAGAAAAATGTCCCATTTAGAACAGAGGGAACTGCAATGCTCAGAGATAGAATTATCGGAACTGGCAAAAAAGATTGAGGCAGAAGCTGCCATGCTGTCCAAGAAGGAAAGTAAATTATGTAAGGTAGAAAGAGTGCAGGAACAAAACATTGTGAAAGTGGATGAGGAACTTGTCATGGAAGTGACAGACAACTTACTGGAAAATGCGGTTCGATATGCACAAAAAAGTATTGCTTTGCAGATAAAGAAAAAGGATGGTTTTCTTATAATTTCTGTTGAAGATGATGGAATAGGATTTGTGGATACCGAGGAAAAAGTAACAGAACCATTTTATCATAAGAATCCACAAGATGATTTAAAGCATTTTGGCCTTGGTATGTATATTTCTCGTATTTTCTGTGAAAAGCATGGAGGAAATTTGAAAATATATAATGCCAGACAAGGCGGTGCTCATGTAGAAGCTCTTTTCAAAGCTGAATAAAAATACTTTATAAGGCTGAAATCACAAATAAAGTGGTTTTAGTCTTTTTTGTTGTGAATTTATTGAGAATTGATTTGTATGATGTAGTTAAAGAAATAAAGAAAGGAAGAGGTGCAATGAAAACAATCATAAAAAGAAGTATACTTGATTATTTAAAGAACCCTGTTTTGTGGATTGGCTTGATTATTATAGTTGCCAGTATGTATCAATGTCTGTCATCGTATTTGCAAATTCATTATATCAAACAGAATGAACAGATCACACAAAATGACGTAGCATTGGAAGATGCTGATGTTATGGATGGGTACATTCCCACATCTGATGATAAAGAAAGAAGAAGGGAGTGGGAAGATACGATCAAAGAGACGTTAATGGACACCTCCAAAAATGATTTTGGATTTAGCAGGCAGGAAGCAGATCATGTAATGAAAGAAATTCAGAATATGGATGTAAAGACTGCTTCTGAGTTCCTGGAATCCCAATATGGCTATTATAATGCGTTATATGCTTATGAAGACCTTGAAATTCATAAGGGGACAGCAGAAGAAATCAATCATTATATCGAGCGGAAATTATCCGAACATTCTTTTTCCTGGTACTTTGCAAAAAAATTTACGGATTTTGCAGGATTGCATATGGCCTTTTTTGCAACAGTCTTGCTATCATTTTTATTTATTCAGGATACACGAAAAAGTACCTATGAATTATTACATACAAAGCCTGTTACGGCAATCCAATATATATGTGGGAAAGTAATAAGCGGATTCATTAGTATGCTGGGAGTATTAGTGATTTTGAATGTTATATTCTTTATGCTGTGTTTGAAAACGTCTTTAGAATCGGGCTTTCCAGTAACACCAATTGATTTTTGCGTGAATTCTCTGATCTATATTGTTCCGAATCTTTTGATGATATGTTGTGTCTATACAATTACAGCAGTAATATTTAAAAATCCGCTTCCGGCAGCACCAATCTTGTTTTTACACATTATATATTCAAATATGCTGACCATGAAGAATGATATTTATTATATGAGACCGTTCTCTATTATGGTGCGATTCCCTGGCAGATTTTTTGAAACACATGTAGCCAAGATGTCAAACATAAATCAGATTATTCTTGTAATTTCATCAGTTATATTAGTATGTATTTCTGTTACAATCTGGAAAAGGAGGAGGGGGCATTGAAAACGGAACTCAAAAATTGTCTGTCGTTATATAAGATTTTTTATTCATGTGCATTTATACTGATATTGTGTGCTATTCATCCGATAGTATACTATGAAGAAATTGGTTCAGCGATTCAGTCTCCAATAGCATTTTTAACAATTGTTTTTTGTAGTGACACATATTTGATGGAAGTAAAAAGTAAGCGTGCCGATGTATTTCATTTGTATGATCAAAAAAAGCAGTTAAAAGTAATATCACAGAGAGTGTGCGTTCAAATATTATATTTATTAATACTTTCCTGTGTTGGATATGTTTTGTTTTTCTGGCAAAAACCGGGCAGTGTTAACGAAGGCGTTTCGTGCACTCAGATATTCCTTTTATTTTCCATTGCAATGTTCGGAACCATCTGGCTTTGGAGTATATGCTCTGTGATTTTGTGTACATTGATTGGAAATATGTGGGCAGGTATAGGAGGT
>OHKJ01001229.1_pt1 | contig 9906 bp, 6 predicted proteins | sample 1568791 | NCBI WGS metagenome assembly OHKJ01 (sample SAMEA3879584, study PRJEB24766) | human gut metagenome | biome: human-associated habitat; feature: feces | place: USA | collected 1985/1987 | reverse complement strand
GTGACGTCCATGGCGTCCATCTCATGCCAGATCATATTTCTCGAAGGAACTTTAGGCTGATCTGTTTCGGCCTGCATAGCTATCTTTGCCATGGTAGCCACCGCCTCCACGGGGTACTTTCCTGCAGCAGTCTCTCCCGAAAGCATCACGGCTGTAGTTCCGTCAAAGACTGCATTTGCTACGTCTGTTATCTCTGCTCTGGTGGGAATAGGGCTGGTGGTCATGGACTCCAGCATCTGAGTGGCGGTGATCACTATCTTTCCTGACTGTACACATCTCCTGATGAATTTCTTTTGTATTCCTGGAAGTTTCTCGTAGGCGACTTCGACTCCCATATCTCCCCGCGCCACCATTATTCCGTCTGCGGCTTCGAGTATTTCTTCAAAGTTCTCTATTCCCTGAGTGCTCTCGATCTTGGCGATTATCTTAATTTCACTTCCGCTGTTATCCTCAAGAAGTTTCCTTATGACCTCCACATCGCCGGCGCTTCGTACAAAAGACGCCGCTATGTAGTCCACGTCATTTTGTATTCCGAAGAGGATATCCTCTCTGTCCTGGGGACTCATGTATTGCATATTGAGCCTCACGTTAGGAAGATTTATTCCCTTGTGGTTGCTGATCTTTCCTCCGTGTATGACCGTTCCTCTCACCTCTGTGTCATCGGTCTTTTCAACTTTTATGACTATCTTCCCGTCGTTTATAAGGACCAGGTTGCCGGGCTTCACTTCTTTGGGAAGGTCCTTGTATGGAAGTGCATGAAACAGGCAGTGTGGTAAGGATAAATTCCTGCCCTTCTTTTAGGATCTCCTCTCCGTTGGCAAAATTGCCGGTCCTTATCTCCGGTCCTTTAGTATCGAGAAGCACAGCTGCCGGTATGCCCAGTTCTTCTCTGACTTTTCGAAACCGCTGAATGGTCTGTCTGTGTCCTTCGTGAGTACCGTGGGAAAAGTTGAGCCGAGCCACGTTCATTCCTGCCAGAAGCATTTTTTTAAGCGTGGTCTCATCGGAAGACGAAGGCCCTAAAGTACATACTATCTTAGTTTTTCTCATAAAATCACTCTCCGCTCTGCCGCCAAAAGCCTGCGGCGTATCAATAAAATGTGGCTACTTCTTCTTCCGGCGGCTCTGTCTGCTTCACAGAAACTGCATAAAGGACGGGGCCTTCGCTCTGATACATATGATTGAATTCTTTTTTAACTACTGCTGTCATCTCGACCCATCCGCCGTGCTCAAGTTCTTCCGCCCTGTCATATTTGGCTACAAGTCCTCCGAACTGAATGTCTTCTACGCAGCAGGTCATTATATGTCTTCCTATGACGAATTCATCATCGTCCAGGCCGCCGCCAAGCAGTGAACGTCCTTTGATCTTCAAAGTCTTGCCGTAATATTTGTCTTCTTCCTCATTTATATCGGTATACCAGATAGCATAATTCTGGTCTTCTATTTCTACCAGCGGCGCTTCTATATCGTACGGCAACGGATCTTCTATATCGTCAAACTCTATCTGATCTTTGGCATATTCGTAGATTATCTGGCACCTTCTGTTTATAACTCTCACTATCTTATGATAATCCATCTTGTCCATAGATCTGTCAAAATGTTTGAATATTATGACTTCAGGGGACTTCATCTTGTCCACAGTCAGATTTCTCATGTTATTATTATATGTCAGGAACGTCCTGGCGTCTGCGAACGCCATCTCCTGATAGACTACCCAGTTGACCGGCAGTTTCTGATACAGATCGTCGATGAGCCACATTCCGTTATATTCGATGACTACTCGTTCAAATCCTATCTCCTTTTCCAGTCCCTGCAGGTATTCCGGAGTTATGATCTCCTCATCTTCTATTTTTATTATCTTTACATTGGTGGAAGCAAAAGCCAAAGGAAGCAGCTCTGCCTCTCCTTCTTCACACAGCAGTACCAGTGTCTTTTCTCCGCCGTTGAACTTCGGATCCTCCAATGTTTCTTGTATAAACGTCGTCTTGCCTGCGTCAAGAAATCCCGTAAAGAGATACACAGGCACTTCTCTCATTGCCATTAAAGCTCCTTTCTGCCGGATTATGTCTTAGATGCTGGTATCATATTCCGAACAGTTCTTTTACTTTATCTTCTTTCATCTCATAGCCTATCACGCAGAGCCTTCCTGTAACTTCGGCGCTTCCGGTTCTGACGTCAGGCTCCCCGGGAACATAGTCGAAATGTATCCAGCTTCCGTCTTCGGCCTCCACTATGCCTTTGGCTCTTAGTACGAATCCGTACGCATGCTCGTCTTCTAATGCCTCTAAAGCTTTCTGTATATCCTCAGTCTTGAACTTCTTGGCGGTCTCTATGCCGATGCTGTCAAAGATTTCATCTGCATGGTGATGGTCGTGATGATCATGTCCACAGCCGCAGCCGCAATCGCCTTCGTGATGATGGTGCTCGTGGCCATGGTGATGATCGTGACCATGGTGGTGATCGTGGCCGCAGTCGCAATCGTCTCCGTGGTCGTGATGACAGTAGTGATGGTGCTCGTTATCTTGGTGGTCGTGATCATGGTCATGATGGTGGTCGTGATCATGGTCATGATGATGGTCATGACCATCGTGTCCACAGTGGTGTTCCTCCTTTAGATGATGAAGAACCTCTTCTATGGTATCTCTCCGTTCCATGGCCGCCAATATCTGGGAACCCGTAAGTTTGTCCCATTCAGTAGTTATAATGACCGCATGCGGGTTATGCTGTCTTATCATTTCTACGGCAGAATCAAGTTTTTCCTGACTCACTCTGTCGGTATGGCTCAGGATGATAGAGCTGGCATGTTCTACCTGATTATTGAAGAATTCCCCAAAGTTCTTCATATAAAGCTTCGCTTTTCCTGCGTCTACTACAGTAGTGAATCCGTTAAGCTGTACTTCTTCTATATGGAGATTTCTCACCGCGTCGATTATGTCGCTGAGCTTTCCTACTCCGGAAGGCTCTATCAATATCCTCTCCGGCGAAAAGTCTTCTATGACCTGCCTGAGGGCCTTTCCGAAGTCTCCCACCAGGCTGCAGCATATGCAGCCGGAATTCATTTCATTGATCTCTATCCCGGAGTCCTTTAAAAATCCCCCATCTATACCAATTTCTCCGAATTCATTTTCGATGAGTACGATTTTTTCTCCTTTATAGGCTTCTTCTACAAGTTTTTTGATCAGAGTTGTCTTGCCTGCTCCCAAAAATCCTGAAAAAATGTCTACTTTAATCATTATATTCATCTCTTTTCTTTAAAATTTCTATTTGAATTATACCACTTTGAGGCAAAAAATAAAAGCAGCCGCCATCTGTTTTTTTCTCTATATTATTAAGGTCATCTCCCCTAAAATCGCAGAAGAATATCTGAAAGCTGTCCGGGAATGAGATAGGATGAACCGGGAGTGAACGGGGGAGGGAAACTGATGGCAGGCTGGAAGTCAGTTGAGAGTGAACCGAGCGTGCGCTGATGACAAGCTGTGAATCAGTTGGAACTGAATCGAGTCCCACATAAACCATCTATTTTTATTGACATCGATTAGGTGGCAGCCCACCTGAAATGCATATTTTGACAAAATCGAGTGGGTAGTAGCCCACTCGAAACACCGTATTTAGCAAAAACGAGTGGGACCCGCTCCACTCAAAATAGCCTCTCTGCCAAAAATAAGCGAAAATAAATTCATCAATATTCCACATCATAAAAGAACAGTCAGCAAAATTGTGGTATAATATATTCATAGTTTATCTTAACGGAGGTTTTTATGGACAAGAACTCAAGAGAATACGAAGTCTGCGTATGCAGGCACGTCACCCGCGGTCAGATAGAGGATTATTTAAAAGAGAGCGCAAAGACAGACCTCAAAGAGGTCTGTGCAGATCTGAATATCGGAAATGTCTGCGGGGCTTGCCGCGAGACCGTCATGGAAATGATCGACGCCCTTAAGGCTTAGATATGTGCGCCTCAAGGCCACCCACCAATCTGTCTATATGAAGATAGGGCAAGATAACCACGTAAGAGCCGCACAGTTTGATGTGCCGCTATATTCCATCATGGGCCGCTATGCGAGGGGCGGATCGGTCAAGGCGATATGCCGGACATTCTTTACACGAGCGGATCGGCGCGCAAGTATCAGTCCGCATCAGATGCGTGCTTTTCTTTGTATAAAAAATGCTCACGGCATGCGGATATATACGCATACAGTGAGCATTTAAATTTTACCCTCTTTATCGCTTCAGCCGGTTATGTTCTCTGCTGTCCCGTCTGAAACAAAGGATCAGAGGATAGTTTATATTACTTTGTGCCTTCTCCCTTTCTTCTCATCAGCACACTTCCTCCTGCAAGGCTAAGGAGCGCAGCTAACATCCATGCTGCCATCTGCGTCTCATCTGCTGTTTTAGGAATATTACTGTCGGCCTGCACTTTATCTCCTGTGCCGCCTCCTGTTTCAGCATTATCAGAATCACCCTCATCTGTACCTTCGGAAGGATTCTTGTCCTCGTTTACTTTTTCCAAACTGAAAACTAAAGTACTGTCCTCAGATGGAACAAAGACTTTTGTCAGGGAAGCTTCTCCGTCAGGTCCTTCGTATCCCGGGGCAGAGACCTCTATCTTATACTCCGCATCTGCTTTGAGCAGATATTTGCCGCTTCCGTCCTGTGATACTTGAGCGCCGTCCTTATCGGTTACTTTTATCACTGCGTTTTCGATGGCAGCGCCGGTCTTGCTGTCTGTTACGGCCACTCCTACAGAATAAACCGGCGCTTCAGGCTCTTCCGCCTTCTCTGTCACTGTGATCTGCACATACGGAAGGGCTACATGCTTTACACCTTCTTTTTCTGCTGATACGACAGTGTATTCACCTTTGAGCATACCTTTGAAAATCAATCTTCCGTCCTTATCCGAAACGGCCGTAATAAGGTCTCCTGTCTCTTCATTCTTTAAGGTAATCGTATATCCTTCTTTCGGAGCAGGTTCTTTTTCGTCCTTAGCCGCTCCTTTCAGAATGAGAACCAGGTCTTCGCCCTCTTCTGATTTGACAGAAGTCTCGTCAAAGTAAAGATATTCTTCTTTAGTATAGCTGGAATTGTCTTCGCATGGATAGATAGCCAGTACCTCTCCTTCATCCATTCTCACATCGCCTATTACAAAGTCGTGTAATTTATGATCTATCCTGTAGTCAAACGACCCCCCCTTCATGCCGAATATCCTCGAAATTATACCCGACGTTTCCTGGAGATATTTTTCCGGGTCGTTCTTAAAATCATCCCCGTATAATTCCTGATGGAGAGTCACTATGACATCCAGCACGGTGACATTCTTATCGCTGACAAGGTATCCTGCCTTTCTGGCTGCATCTCCCCTGACCGTGAGAGTTTTCTGCACCGTAACGCCGTCTACCTCAGTCTGATAGCGGACGGGCACGTCCATTATCTGCGGATTCTGAGTTTTTTTGATGGCTCTGACAGCGTTGTCAAGAGCAGTCTTGGCGTCGGAGAGTTCTTCTTCTGTAACTCCGGCCTTATTTAAGACCTCGCCGGCCGCATCTATGGCCGCCTTTATAGCGTCTAAGGTTCCTTCCGGATATTCCAGAGAACCGTCGCCTTCAGCTACTTCTGCCATGTATTCTTCTGTCTCTTTTATGGCTTTTTTCAACTGGTTTTCGGCGCTCAGAGATAAAGCTAAATTTAGATTTACTTCTTCGTTATTTCCTGACGGTTTATACTCATATACTCGGGTCTTATAGCCTTCGGCTATGATAGTTATCACATAATCTGTCTCCCAGTCCAGATCATAAGTTCCGTCTTGATTAGGCGTTACTTCTGTCTGCACTCCGTTCTTGGTGCCCATCACCTTGATATCGGCGGCTAAAGCCTCGCCTGTATCAAAGCTTTTAGCTGTTATCGTCGCCTTATATATCTTTATTTTCTCCGTAAGGACTATGGAAACTGTTCCGTCCTCAGACACCTTGAAGTTTGTCGACGATGCGCTGTAATATCCGTATGCTTCTATCGTGTATGAATACTTTGCATCGTTCCAGAGTATATAGCTTCCGTCTGATTCAGGGTCTACGACATTTTTATCGGCGTCTTTAATCTGAATAGTCACGAGGCTGGAATCTATGAGATTGCCCTTTTGATCTTTGAACTCGAATTTCACGACGCTCTTGCCGTCATCTGTCTGAGTGAGCGGCAGCTGGATGGTCTCGTCTTTAGCTGGAGTAAAAGTATAAGTATACTCATCTGCTCCTCCCTGACCTACGTACCCTTCTTTTGAAGCTGTCACGGTATAAGTCATCTCTGAATTCACCTGGTATTTTCCCTCGCCGTCAGCCTCTATCAGATTGCCGAAGCGGTCTTTCATCGTTATGGCAGCGTCGCTTATGTCATCGCCGGTAACACTGTCTACAGCCTCAAGCTTTATTTCATATGATGCAGGTTTTGCAGAAATGACAAAGCTTACAGACAACTGGGTCAGAGCCGAAGCCGTTCCATCGTTTATAGCACTGTCAGCCGTATCGGCCGAATATAGCGACAGGGTAGCCTTGACGGTGACGGGATCCTGAGGCCTCTGAGTCGTCAGGGTATATGTCTGATCGTCTGCCGGTTTAGAAAGGCCGGCCAAAGTCTCCTCAGTGAACCATTTGCTGTCTTCCTTATCTTCGAGGCTGAATACCCATCCGCTCTTAAAATCGCTTTGGTCAGGCCTCTTGAGAGTTATAGACTCAAGCTGCGTCTTTCCGTCTGATTCATAATACGGTATAGTATATTCGCTTCCGCTCTTTATGACTGCATCTCCGTTTTTAACTACTACATTGCCGTCCTTATAGAACTGAGTCATGAGCTTCTCCGCTTCCATGGAATCATCAGGCCAGAGAACCTCATCGCTGACTTTTTTCAGGGTCTTGGAGTCAAATACCAAATCATGATCATACCAGGTGCCCTTCTTTGCAGAGCGTCCCGATACTTTTATAGTCTTATCCAGCTCCGATACAGGTATAGGCCAGAACACGTGATTTCCCTTATATGCCGTCTCTTTACTGTCTGCATAGCAGATAGTATCTTCTTCTGCCGGCGCTTCAGACGCATATTCGGCGTCGCCCATGTATATCCTGTCAAATCCGTCTCCCGACATGGTTACGACAGCATACATCATACCGTTTTCAACTATCAGCTTTGTATCTACAAATCTGAACATGCTGGAATCCGTAGACGCTTCTATCTCATACGTACCGTCCTCAAGTTCCGTCTCTCCGGCCTGAGAATCTTTCTTTAACTTGAGTTCTATCGCCTCTGCCTTTGCCGGTGTGTAGTTTTCTACCTGTGCGGCTTCTGATCCATCTTCTGCCTTATACCCTTGGGCTTTAGCTGAGATGCTGTAGCTTCTGTCGTCACACAACGTACACTTTCCGTCTGCAGAAACGGTTACAGGGTTGTCATAATTGTCCTTCACTTCATATGCTACTCCCTCTATCGCATTTCCCAGAGTATCTACAGTGTTTAGAGATATGCTGTATGATTTTTGCTTAGGCATGATGTTTATAGTAAAAGTATACTCTGCCAGAGCCTCAGCGCTATCATCGTTTATATCGGCGTCAGCAGTCTCCGGCGCATATAATTTTAAAGTGGCTTTCATAGGAAATACTTTCGATGGTCGAGCAAATTCATATGTCTGGTTTGTTGGTTTATATTTATTTACCCATGTAGGATCGTCAAAATGCCATCCGCTTTTGAATTCCGACGAATCAGGCCTGGATAGCTTTACATTTTTCTTAATCGTTGCATTAGTAGCTGAGCGATAGGCAAGATCATACGTGTCGCCATCTTTGCTTATAGCTTTGACGTAAGCTTCGGAACACTGGCTGAAGATATTGCCGTCTATGCAGTTTTCCTGTATCCATGCCATAGCCGCCTCTTCAGGCGTCTTTTCATCGGCCTGCGGTATATCGGCCGTAACATTGGCGATATATTTTATCTCCGTATCCATAGAAGTGGAATGGAGTATCACTTCCATATCCTGATTTATGGCCACCGGGATCTCGAAAGTAGAGTACTTATCACTTGCGACAGTCACCTCATACTGTTTTTCTCCTACTTTAGCGTAGTCATAAGTGACGCTGTCCACTCCTATAACGGCATAAGCTTGTCCGCCTCTGACCTCTACAGTATCAGGCAGAGTAAAATTGCGTCTGCTGGTCTCTCCCGAGGCCATACCCCAGGTCATACTTGCCTCATATATCCCGTCCTTCAATTTACCGTCCGAGCCGCCGTATAAGACAGACTCATAGGTACCTGCGAATGCCGAAGTAACTGAGGTCAATATCATTATCATGACCAACAGTATACTGGTAAATCGACTCAAAATACTTTTTTTCATGTTAACTCCTTTCAAATATGCCTATAATAACGACTGCCTTTCAAAGATATTCCATGAGACAGTTACTATTTTAAAATAAAACACCCTTCTCAGTCAGAGAGGGTGCGTACGCAAAGCTTGCTGGCGGCATTTTTGTCAAATCGCCGCCAAAGAGCCTCCGCCGCCCCATCTCAGAAAGCAAAGCATTAAAGCGTGAAGGTCTTCCGACTCAATCTTTATAACCTACCGGGGACGCCTTCTCGGAAATTATTCCAATGGCATTCTCATATTTTATGAAAAAAGTCCCTTTCGTGGATATTACGGCTGCTGAGACACAGAGCCGGATTTTCACCGGCTTCCTGATTTTCCCGCTCTATCTATATTCAGTTATTTCAAGACAGCCCATCCTTTACGGCAGGCTCATCTTCTTTCCAATATTCCCATTTTATCTGCCAGCTCCAGCAGATCTTCGACGCGACGGTTTGATACGCCTATATCCGTACCTGCGTCTATGACCTTCTCACATTTTCTGAGGGCCTTTTCCGCGCGTTCATACACTGGATCGCTTATAGGCATGAACGGCTTTTCTTCAAAGACTTCGGCTGCCAGAGATCTGGCTACCACACAGTCCACATCGTTGCTGTATAATATACCTGCATAGAACGGTATCCCGTCCTTCTGAAACTGGCGGTATATGTCTATGCCTCTTCCGCAGGAAGAGATTACGAAAACCTTGGGTTCTCCCTGTGGTCTTGGCAGCTCGACGCTTCCGAAGCTTATGTTATACACACCGTTTTCTATTCCGTAAAGATTTTTTATTATATCGTCTTTGAAAATTTCGTCAGGCGTTCCGAAATGTTCTATCACTTCTCCGTTTACGCACATGACTTTATCAGATACTTTCTGAGCCAGATCTATCTCATGGAGAGACATTATCACTGTTATGTCCTTTTCTTTGGCCATCTCTCTGAGTATGCTCAGAAGCTCCAGTTTATGTCTTATGTCCAGAAAAGACGTGGGTTCGTCGAGAACTATTATCTCAGGTTCCTGACATATGGCTCTGGCTAAGAGGACTCTTTGCTTCTGCCCATCGCTTATGGCGGTGAATTCCTTTTCTGCCAGCTCGGCGGTATGAACCTTCTCCATGACACGGGAGACCTTCTCTTCATCCTCCTCAGAGAGTATGCCCAGGTTTCCCGTATATGGATACCGGCCTGTAGACACGACGTCCCGGCACGTCATCAGCTCAGGTTTCAGGCGGTCTGTCAGCACCACTGCCACCAGCTTGGAAAGTTCTTTATAGTTCATATGAGCCACAGAAGCGTCGGCGATAAATGTATCTCCTCTTATCGCCGTCAGATGTTTTGTTATGCTCTTTAAAATAGTTGACTTTCCCGACCCGTTGGGACCTATCAGGGTGAGTATCTCTCCCTTTTTTATCTGTATATCTATATCTCGGATCAGGATCTTGCCTTTGTACCCTACGGCAAGATCCCTCGTGTTAAAATAAATATCTTTCATATGTTTTACCGCCGTTTTTTAAGGAGCATTCCTAT
>OHKJ01001210.1_pt1 | contig 10024 bp, 9 predicted proteins | sample 1568791 | NCBI WGS metagenome assembly OHKJ01 (sample SAMEA3879584, study PRJEB24766) | human gut metagenome | biome: human-associated habitat; feature: feces | place: USA | collected 1985/1987 | reverse complement strand
ACGCGAAGCTCTTGATCGAAGCCCCGGTAAACGGCAGTCAACGTGAATTCATCCCACTTGCCGGGTCGCGGGAAATAAAATTGTAATTCTTTCATGTTAAATTGTTTCTATTTTAAGATAGTCAGCCGGATTAATCCCTTGGATGACGCTTACCCTGAACATGGCCATCTCTGCGGAGCAAGTATCTATAATAGCGTAGTGGACGTCATTGCTGACGAGCCCCAGAGAAACTTCCCCCAGGTAATAAGCTTGTGGATTAAGATGACGGCGGTTGAAATTGTAGTGGTTCCCGTGCCCGGAGCTTATCCCCGTATGCCGGGCCAGATAAATACTGCAGGTACCGGATGAAGAGGGAACCGCAATCAAATCAAGCCGGGATACCCAGTCCAGGCTCAAGGCAGCCCAGGAAAGCTCCGTTACAACCTGTCCGTCTCCGGACCTGGCCACTACTTTTCTGCTGGCTGCATCCACATAAAAAAGCGGTCCGGGAATATTCTCCACCGTTGTGGCGGTGACGGTTCCGGAATACCCGGTCCAGCCGAATTTAGTTTGAGTCGCGGCCAAATTCACACCGGAAAGCAGAGACATCACCAGCGCATAGCTGCCGGTTCCGGCAGGGCTGATGGCTCCTCCGTAATTGGTATTGGTGACGGCAGACTTGACCAGGACGCATTTGTGCGCCGTCAGCGTGCCCGCCCAGGACAGCCCGCACCAGTCCGCCAAGGAACGCTCCATCTTGACGTTGCTTCCCTCCAGGGTGGTAACGGTTCCGTTCGCGTGGTCCAGATGGTACACATTCCTCAGAACGGACATGACGGCGTGGCTGCCCGCGTTGAGGCCGGTTGTGGAGGCTCCGGCCGCAAGCGCGGATACGGCATTGATACCGCCGTTGGCATTGACGGTTCCGGAAAAGGTGGACGCCTCCGCCGTCAGATTTTTCAAAACGGCATCTTCTCCCAGCCGAATGCCGCCCTGGGCAGCCAATCCCAGAGCGGCTACTTTAAAAGTCTGTGTTACCAGTGCATGTTCGTCGGACACCTCCACCGCATCCGTAGGGGCCACAAAGATATACTGTCCGGAGTTTTCCGTTTCCAGAACAGTCAGGCAAGAAGCATCGGAGAGAAGAGCCTGGACAGAGCATGCTGCCGTACATGTCAGCGCATAAGCCGCGCCCGGTATGGTATTCACTTTCATTGAGCAGATTTAGCACCGGAAAAGAGACAGGAATCATCCATGCTGATACGTGCATGCCTCCTGCCACTTCCCCGGAGGAAGGCACGCCGCATGCGGAGCCAACCGACATGAAAAAATGACACCGCTTGACAGAAAAGATAAACCAAGATGTTTATTATGAATATTTTATAAAATAATCACAAACCACTCACCTGCGAACGCGGGAAACATGTAATCCATTGATAATAATATATCCTTTACCCATGATTTCTCCACTTTCCGACATTAAAAAAGACCAGGGACTCATATTTTTATCTAGATTACAGAATTCCAACAACTTACCGCAACAAGGACATTCACGCTGAATTTGGCTGCGGAACCAATCCCTACAATTGACTCGAATTCACGCAAGGCAGTACGTATATAAAAGAGTATGACTTCGTTGCCCGCATCTTCATTGGTTGAAACCGTAGCCAATAAAATCAAACAGATGATCCTCAGCGGCAGCCTGGTCAACATCCTGCCCGGCGAACGGGAGCTCGGGCACAGATTGTCCGTAGGAAGGGAAACCGTCAGAAAGGCTCTGGCTCTTCTGGAGAGGGAGGCATGGATCGCTCCCGCGCGCATCAAGGTTCCGCGGCGCATCCTGAAAACTACGGAGGAAGGAGCGGGAAAAACCATCCCCTCCCATCCTGTTCAGGAAAAAAGGGGCATTATCGGCTTTCTGACGCCCCAGCCCCTCAAGAGGCTGGCGCAAAGCGTGCTGGCGGAGGTGTACACCATCTCCAAGATTCTGGAGGAAGACGGCATCAGCGTCCGCATTTTTGAAGCTCCCTGGATTTTAGGCAACAACCCGGACAAGCGTCTCGCCAAGCTGGTGACCAAATCCGAATGCGTCTGCTGGATACTCCACCGCTCCTCGGAACAGACCCAGCTCTGGTTCAAGACACACGGCATTCCCTGCATCGTGCGCGGCACTTCCTACCAGAGCAGCAACCTGCCCTATCTGGACCGCCATTGGGCGGCCACCACGCACCATGCGGCGCAGCACCTCTGGAACAAGGGGCACCGGACCGTCGGCCTGTGCCTCCCCCCGGACCCGTTGAAGGGCCACCAGTTAATGCAGAAGGGCTTTTTCAGCTTTGCGGAAAAGGGCTGGAACCCCGTGCTGATTCCCACCCCGTTTGAGACGCCCCTTTTCTTTGAATACCTCGCCAAAGCGTTCAAGGAACATCCGGACATGTCCGCCCTGGTAGCTACGCGGGGCAACCAGATCGTTCCCCTCCTTTCCTGGGTGGAAGCCCGCTCTTTAAGCATTCCGGACCAGCTCAGCCTGATCAGCCTGACGTATGAACCCTTCATGGAGCGCCTGCTGCCCACCATCACTTATTACGAGGAGAACCAGACAAAAACGGTTCACAAGCTCATCCGGATGCTCCGTGCCCTGACTGCGGGCAAAAACATCAAGAGCATCTCCGTCATCCCGGAAATCTACCCCGGGCAGTCCGTCTCCGTGCGCCACACGCCGCCGTCCGCATAAATACGCTTTCCCGGAAGAAACAAGGGACGCCATGGGCATAAAAAGGCGCGTAAACGCCATCTGTGCCCTGGTAATAAGCCCCAGGCTGTACAGCACGGATTTCCGCATGCCTCTTCCGCACACAAAACCCACCGGACCACCGGCGGCGCCCGCCTTGGGAGAACACCTGGCCGCCATCCCGGAAAAGCATGAAAACCGAATAGCGGATGCCCGGCGTTTCCCTCTCTTCCGCCCGGGCTGCGGGAGTCCCTCCGGCAGACCAATAATGTTTGACATCCCTCCGGGCTCCAGATAGGTTCGACTCTGATTTCATCCCCCGGCCCCCACGCTGCGGAACGGGGCTCCACAGAACTCTCCCATCCACCATTTCCCCCATGAAGCCATTGAAAGGAGCATGCATCATCGGCCAGTCCGGCGGCCCCACCGCCGTCATAAACGCCAGCCTCTGCGGCGCAGTACAGGCATGGAAGGAGGCAGGGCAGGAGGGCCGTGTCTATGGGATGCTCAACGGCATTGAGGGCTTCCTTGCGGACCGGGTCACAGATCTGACTGCCCTCACCGAGGAAGAGCTGAAGCTCCTCCGGCTGACGCCAGCCGCTTATCTGGGGTCCTGCCGCTTTAAGCTCCCGGAGGATCTGACGGACGCTGTCTATTCCGCTGTTTTTGATAATCTCCGCGAAATGAACATCGGATATTTCCTCTATGTGGGAGGAAACGACTCCATGGATACGGTGGATAAGCTTTCCCGCTTTGCTGCCCGGACCGGCAGCGATGTACGGTTCATCGGCATTCCCAAGACCATTGACAACGATCTGGTGCTCACAGACCATACGCCCGGTTTCGGCAGCGCTGCAAAATATGTGGCCTCCACGGTCCGGGAGATCGTCCTGGACGCCTCTGTATACCAGCAGAGATCTGTGACGATCATCGAGATCATGGGACGCCACGCCGGCTGGCTCACAGCTGCCTCAAAGCTGGCAAGAAAATATGAGGGAGACAACCCTATCCTCATCTACCTCCCCGAGGCTCCCTTTGAGCTGGAGGCCTTTTACCATGATCTGGAGCGTGCCTTTGAAAAAACAGCCAATGTGGTCGTCTGCGTTTCCGAGGGCATTGCCGACGCCGGAGGAACCTTTATCTGCGAATATTCCGACGCCGCAAAGCTGGATTCCTTTGGACACAAAATGCTCACCGGCTGCGGAGAAGTCCTGGAATCCTTCGTCCGTGACCGGTTCCACGTCAAGGTCCGCTCCATTGAGCTCAATGTAAGCCAGAGATGCAGCGGGATGCTGGCCTCCAGGACGGATATCGAGGAGTCTGCCATGGCAGGCACCTTCGGAGTCCGCGCCGCCCTTTCCGGGGAAACAGGAAAAATGGCAGCCTTCCAGCGGATCTCTGATGTCCCCTATGAGCTTTCCTGCTGCCTGGAGCCGGTGGGACGGATCTGCAACCAGGAAAAGAAATTTCCGGCAGAATGGATCTCTGAGGGCGGTTCTGACGTAACAGACAGCTTCCTTCCCTATATCCTGCCGCTGATCCAGGGTGAACCGGAACGGATCATGGAAAACGGGCTTCCCAGATATCTTTACCGGCAGCCAGACGCGGCCGCCCGCATAAAGCCTTAAAACATCAGAAAAACCGGCATGCCGTTCCTTTCGGGATCACATGCCGGCCTTCCTATTTAACGGACTGTCTTTCCGCCTGTCCTCTCCTCCAGGCGCTCCTTCAGATAAAGAAGCGCCTGGGTGATGATGCAGCCGTGGTCCACAGCCAGGCCGTCCGCCCACAGAAGCCTGTACCTTTCCCTGGGAAGCACGGCGTCCGGGAAATATGTACGCTCTACCCGGGCCGCCGCATGGACCTTCCGTTCTTCATGGTCCAGGCAAAGCTCCCATATCTCCTTCCGCTGCTGCCCGTCCTCCTCCGAGACCAGACGGAGCGACACATCCATCCACAGCGCATCCGCCGCGTCGTCGCCGGCCCTCACCGGCAGATCGCCTTCCGCCAGAGCCAGGAACGAGGTCGTGATCACCCGCCACCGGGGATCCCTGTCATAAGCGCCCCAGGTACGAAGCTGCTGGAGCGGAAGTCCCGTCACCCCAGTCTCCTCCTGAAGCTCTCTGGCCGCCCCCTCATAAAGATCCTCCTTAAGCTCCACAAAGCCGCCCGGCGTGGCATACCAGCCAATGCTTGGATGATTGCCCCGTTTAACAAGAAGAAGCTTTAAGGGCTGCCCCCAGGACCGGAGCGGCTCATCACACTGTACCGCCACAATATCCGTGGTACAGCTGGGGCAGTCATATTTTTTGGGATCATACCTGTCCAGAAATTCCTCCAGGCTCTGACCCGCCCGGTTTTTCTCACCAGTTCCGTAAAATCCCTTCAGATCCTCCAAAAAAGCCATGGCACACTCCTATACCTTATGGATCCCGTCTCCGCCTTTGGCAAAATACCAGCCGTATTCGTACATCTTAAGGCCGATCTCCCTCTGGATCTCCATCATGTTGTCCACAATGGCCTCCACGTCCACATCGTCGCCGAACTGCACGCCCAGACGTCTGCACAGGCGCTCTCCAGCGGCATACGCCTCCCTGTAAGCCTCTGCACAGACAGAGCCCTCGCTGAACACATTTTCCACAAAGGCATTCTCTGCCACGATGCTGCTTCCAGGATTATAGGCTCCGGTTGCCAGATCATATACCTGCTGCATAAACTCAGTGCTGTTCTTTTCCATCTGTATCTCCCTCTTTTCCTATAATATACCAGCCTTATCAGAATACTTCCTTCTGCCTGGCGGCGCAAGCTAAATGATGCTTTCCGTCATTTCTGTTCCGGCGCAGAGCAGAGTCATGAGGAGCGTCTGCTGGCAGCCCTTGAAGGCATCCTCCACCTTAAACTGCTCGTCCAGGGTATGGCACTGGCAGTCATAATCACAGCCGCCTCCCAGACAGACAGCCGGAAGTCCGGCTTCCAGGGCCCGGTTGCAGTTGGTGGAGCCGCCGTTTCCAAGCTTCGGCTCTGCACAGCCAAGGAATTCTGCCGCCGCCATGGCTCCTTCCACGATGGACGCGTGGGAATCCTGATGTCCGGCGTTGACGTCACAGATATGCTTCACTTCATATGTGATGGTATCCATGCCCCAGCGGTCTGTCTCCTCCTTACATGCCTCGTCGATGGCGGCAAAGATCCGGTCACGGAGCTTCTCCAGTTCCTCCTGGGAATTGGAACGGAAGTTAAAGCGGATCTGGGCTGTGGGAACGATGGCATGGACCGCCTCAAAGCTTCCCGCATGGAAGTTGGTCACTGCAAATGTCGTCATGGGGTCTGCGGGAACACGGAATTCCGAGATCTTGGCAATGGCTCTGGCCGCCGCATGGAGCGGGTTTGCCACCTTTCCAAACATGCCGCACGCATGGCCGCCGATTCCGTTGAAGTTCACCTCATACGTCTGGATGCCTGTGGCCTCATAAGTGATCTCCTGGTAGCCGGGTCCGTCCACGGAAATGCTGGCCTCCAGCTCCGGATGATGGTCCACATAATACTTCATTCCCTTTAAAGCGCCGGTTCCTTCCTCCTGTACCGTTCCCACAAAGTGGATATCACCCTTTGTCTGGATCCCGGCGGCGTTTAAAGCCCGGATCGTGGAAAGAACGGCCGCACAGCCTCTTGTATCGTCTACGATTCCGGGGCATTTGATAAAGCCGTCCTCCCGGACGATCTTAAGCTCCGTATCCAGGGCGAATACAGTATCCATATGGCCTTCCACCAGGGTCGTTTTTCCGCCGCCAGTGCCCTTACGGATCCCCACACAGTTGCCGTATTCGTCAATGTGACAGTCGGAAAGTCCCTCTTCCTTAAACATTTCCAGCATACGTTCTGCCTTCTTCTGCTCATGGTAGGTGGGGGCGGGGATCAGGGTCAGCTCGATCTGACGGTCGATGACCGCATCCTGGTCTTCTTCCATAAACTTCAGTGCCTTCTGAACCTTTTCGTCTTTTACGAGGGCGTCAAATTTCTGGCGTACCTGTTCTGAAACCTTATATTCCATCTGTATCCTCCTATAAAAATTTATTCCACATACAGCATAGCAAATCTGCCATAAATTTGCCACATAAATCTCCCATTTTTTCCTAAAAGATTTCACAATTTCTACACATACCTTTGTTACTATGATGCTATAAGAAAATGAAACACAAACTTACATAGCTTTAGGAGGATTTTAATATGAAGAAAAAAATCATGACCCTGGTCTTAACCACAGCAATGACCGCATCCGCAGGCCTCACCGCCTTTGCAGGAGAATGGAAATCCAATGACACCGGCTGGTGGTGGCTCAATGACGACGGCTCCAATCCCGCAGCCGAATGGAAATGGCTGGACGGAAATAAGGACGGCACCTTTGAATGCTATTATTTTGGAAACGACGGCTACATGCTCTCAGATACGACCACACCGGACAACTACCAGGTCAATAAGGACGGGGCCTGGATCGTGGACGGAGGCGTACAGCTCCAGTTCAACCTGGAAGAAAACGCCGGAAACGATGAGGAAGATGGAGAGAACTCCGGTGAAGCTTCCTATGAATATGATGCCTACGATCTGATCGGAACTTATACTTCTGAAGACGGCGATTATATGGAGTTAAATCTGGGCGCTGACGACAGCCTGGTGGGTATGTACTATGATGAAGACGGCTCCTTTGATGGGATCTACAGCTTCAAGAAAGTAAATTCAATGGAATATGCAGATTCTCTCCACTCCAGGACCATCAAATTCTCCAACGAGGGCTCCTTTACCATGAGGGATACCGTATACTACCGCTAAAATCCTATTCTAAGAGAAAAAATGCTCCGGCCATATGACCGGAGCACTTTCTTCACTTCTTATTCAGTTCCAGACTACTGAACCCATACGCCGTTGGCGTCTACGGTGTAGCCGTCCGGTGTGGTTCCGTTTACAACCAGGGAGCCTGCGGGACCGCCTGCATTTTCACGGAAGTAATACCACTTACCCTCGATCTGATGCCATCCAGTGTACATATGACCCTGGGCACCGTCGGATACGTTATGTAAGAAATACCAGTTTCCGTCTGTATCCAGATACCAGCCTGCTACCATGTAGCCAGCCTCATTGAAGCGGTACCACTGGCTTGTGCCGTTCCACTCAAGCTGGATCCAGCAGTTTGCCGGCCAGGTATGGTTCGGATACTTATACCACCAGCCAGCTGCATCCTTCACCCAGGTTCCCTCTGTGGGAGCCTTATAGGATCTGCTTCCGCTGCTGCCGCCGGAGCCGCCAGAGGAACCGGAGCTTACTTTGGAGTTTGTAAATGTGATATCAAACTCGCTGAAGTGGCTGACTTCAACAGAGATATACGCATTATCCGTACCCTTGTTCTGGATCACGAGGTTTCTGATGTTGGAATCATAATAACCAGCGCTCTTATGAACGACCTGGGCATATGTTTCCGTCACAGTCTTCGGGATAGCAAGACGGAAGGTGATCGTTCCAGCCAGTTCCGTATTTAAAACGTGTCTGTCGGGAGTCACCAGATTTCCATTCTCGTCAAACACGTCCATGGCCACGGATGCATCGTAAACCAGCCTGCTGGGACGTACCACAAGCTTGCCGTCTGCCATTTCCGCGATCATTTCCATATCCTTCAGCTCAGAATCCACACGGCTTACGCCCTTATAGCCTTCCGGAAGCTTAACATTCACAGCCTCCTTCAAGCCTTCGGCAGGCTCCAGAACTGCTGTATTATTCTTCACGCTGTTCAGAGCTGACTCTACTGCCGCATTCTTAGCGTCTGCCAGCTGCTGGGCAGTCACAGAATCCGGAAGATTCTCCCTGGAAACTTCAACTGCTGCCTTGTTTACAGAAACAGTTACCTCACTGTCGCCTTCCAGGACAGCTCCTGTTTCTTCCGTTACAGTAACAACAGCTGATGCCTCTTTGCAGTTCTCTCCGCTTACAGTGATCGTAGTCTCTCCTGCTGCCAGGGCTGTTACAACGCCATTCTCCACAGCAGCGACCTCCGGGTCTGCGGAAGCCCATTTGAGCTCTGTATTCTCCGGTGCGTTGGTCACCTTCAGCGTCCCCTTGCTGCCCTTTGTAAGAAGAAGCTCAGAGGGTTCAAGCTTAAGCTCTGTTATGGCCGGTTCCGGAGTTTTTCCTACGGTTACTGTACAGGAAGCCGGCTCACAGTGATCTGCTGAAACAGTGATCGTTGCAGTTCCCTCTGCCACAGCAGTCACATTACCAGACTGGTCAACCTTTGCCACAGACTCTTTATCAGAAGACCAGTTGAGAATCGTTCCTGCCGGAACCTTTGTTGTTAATGGAAGTTTCTGCTGCTTAGATACTTCTAATGATAAGCTGCTGGTTTCTAATTCAAGCTTGAGTTTATTTACAGTTACCTTCAGAACGTCCTCTGCGGATTCAAGGTCCTCATAGGCGGGGTCATAGATCTTAACATAGATCTCACTGGATCCTGCTCCAACCGCCTTATACGTCATCTCCCCATGGCTTACCTGCGGATCATAATTTTCTGCCGGGTCTGCAAAGGCAATAACGTCCTCATTTTCATACCCCCACTTTACCTCAGCATTCGCAGGGCTTGTTACGACCCGCACGGTAAATTCGTCTCCAAATGTTACGGTCTTTGATTCTTCGGTAAAGTTAACGCTTACATTACTGGGTGTCGCATCACCCGGAGTCGCTTCCGAACCGGAGGCTGCCATAATCCTGCTGTCCCGCTCCGGAGCCTTCACATCTGCATAGGTCAGTCCGGACCCGGCAACTGCCGGTGCGAATGCCATGCCGATGCTGAGGGCTGCGGCGGTCAAGCGCTTCAGCCATTTTGTTTTCATGTGCATTTTACATTCCTGCCTTTCTTTACTTTTTTCACTCCCTTCCCAGCATATTCCGGCATTTTCCTGTATTACCGGATCTGCCAGTCTCAGAGATCATTCCCTGCATACACCCGGTCCGTTCTCCGCAGAATGTACACATTACATGCAGTTCCCAGGTTCTGATGTATACGTTCTCATCTTATCATACCCCCCCGGGTGTCAATGGATGCCGTAAAGTTTTCCAGGATTTCCGCACATTTTCCAGATCGTTTTCCCCTGCTTTATGCGTCCCCCATAACTCCCCGGATATAAGAGATCACATGGCTCTTTTCCAGCACTCCCACAAAGGCCGCAGCCATGATGGTCCCGCAGCAGGTGCTCATAAGGAAGGGCATCACATACGTAAAAAGCGCCGCCTCTTTTCCCATGAGGACCACTGCCACCGGGTAACAGAGCA
>OHKJ01001203.1_pt1 | contig 10058 bp, 12 predicted proteins | sample 1568791 | NCBI WGS metagenome assembly OHKJ01 (sample SAMEA3879584, study PRJEB24766) | human gut metagenome | biome: human-associated habitat; feature: feces | place: USA | collected 1985/1987 | reverse complement strand
TTGCCTACCGGCGCATGATCGAAGGGCGGTGCTTCCGCCTCTGGTCGCCCGTCTTTCCGGAGCTGGCGGCGGCGGATGAGGCTCTGCGCCGGGCAGAACCTGCGGAATAACAGCTTGTCCGCGCCGCGGAGCCGAACAGAAAAGCGCTGCCTTTGGCGGCGCTTTCTTGCTTGACAGCGGGGAGCGGAGCCGGATATAATGGAAAAAACAGGAGGTGATGGGATGCGAAAGAGCATTGTGGTGCTGATCGTTGCGGTGCTGGCAGTGGCGGCCGGAGCGGTGGTGCTGTCCCTGTCGGCTCCCGTGTTGGACGAGGAGGTGGAGTACCGGCTCACCTCGCTCTATTACCGGGGACAGGAGATCTCGTCCCAGGTGGACGGGGACGAGGTGCTGGATCTGCTGGAGGGCGCCTCCCGCGGTCTGATTTCCCGGGGCGGACTCCCGGCGCATTCCTTCCGGGATATGGTGGAGGTGAACGTCATCGGCGGAGAGGAGGCCCTGCACGTGGTACTCTCCATGGAGGACGGGCTCTTCGCCGTCTATCAGGATCCGGATTGGAGTTATGCCATTCGGGAGGGTGAGGCGCTGGCCGCCGCGGTGGAGGCGCTGCTGCCCGCATGAGAGGACCGTAAGACAACCTGAAAGCACCCCGCGGCCGTCGGCCGCAGGGTGCTTTTTCCTGTTTCGGGTTCAAACCTTGGCGGGCTGCATCTGTGACATCTGGCGCAGTACATACAGTTGAATGGGGACAGCCGCCGCCAGAGTGAGAAGATCGGAGACGGACTGGGCCATCTGGACGCCCAGAAGTCCCAACGGGGACAGGGAGAGAAGCCACACCAGGGGAATGAAGAAAATGCCCTGCCGGGCCATGGCGACAAAGGTGGCGGGAACGGTCCGCCCAATGGTCTGGAGCATCATGTTGCTCATGGTGATCCACGCCTGGAAGAAGAAAGTCACGCACTGGAACCGCAGGGCTACCGTGCCGATGGCGATGACCCCCGGGTCATCCCGGAACAGGGCGATGAGCTGCGGTGCAAAGGCGAACCCCAGTGCCCCGATCACCAGCAGAAAGACGGCGGCCACCTTCACGCAGAACCAGAAGCCCTCCTTCACCCGGTGATACAGCCGGGCACCGTAGTTGAAGCCGCACACCGGCTGGAAGCCCTGGCCGAATCCGATCATGGCGGAGGCGCCGAAGGTGGTGATCCGCTGGACCACGCCCATGGCGGCGATGGCCGCGTCTCCGTAAGGCATGGCGGCGTGGTTGAGGCAGATGGTGGCCACGCTGGCCAAGCTCTGCCGGGCCAGGGAAGGCAGCCCGCCCTGGATGATGAGCTTGAAGTAGGACCATTTCAGCTGGACGCGGGAGATATGGATGTGAAGGGTGGCGCCCCGGGTGCAGCCCGCCAGCAGCAGACAGAACCCGGCGAACTGGCTGATGATGGTGGCCCAGGCGGCGCCCGCCACTCCCAGGTCAAAGACGAAGATCAGCAGGGGATCCAGCCCGATGTTCAGCACGGCGCCGCTGGCGATGCCGATGGTGCCGTAGATGGCGTTGCCCTGGAAGCGCAGCTGGTTGTTCAGTACCAGGGAGGCGGTCATCCACGGCGCGCCGATGAGGATCACGCGCAGGTAGTCCTTGGCATAGGGCAGAATGGTGGGGGAGGAGCCCAGGAACGCGGCCAGGGGCGTCAGGAAGATCTCGCCGAAAACGCAGATGAGGAGTCCGGTGAACAGGGCGGAGAAAAAGCCGGTGGCCGCCATGTTGGAGGCCGAATCCGTATTGCGCCGCCCCAGCTCCCGGGAGATGAAGTTGCCGCTGCCGTGGCCGAAGAAAAGGCCCACAGCCTGGATCACCGCCATCATGGAAAACACCACGCCCACAGCGCCAGTGGCAGCGTTGCTGCGCAGCATCCCCACAAAAAAGGTGTCCGCCATGTTGTAAAAAGCGGTCACCAGCATACTGATGATGCAGGGAACGGCCAGATGGGAGATCACCCGGCTCACCGGTTCTTCTGTGAGCTGGTGGAATTTCTGTTCCTGTTCTTCACCCATGGAGAGCCCTCCTCCTGAAATATTTACATGATCCTAACAGAATTATAGCACGGCTCTGACAAAAGGGAAGGGTATTTTCCGGGGATTGGCACATCGGCGCCGGTATGGTATAATGGAAAACAGCGGGTCCGGTGGTTCCCTCCGGTGCCCTACATTCATTATAGAAAAAACAACCAGAGGAGCAAACGCAATGGAACATCTGACTGCCTTTTTGACGCGCATGCCCAAGGTGGAGCTCCATGTCCATCTGGAGTCCACCATGCCGGGGGAGATGCTGGCGCGGTTCGCGGCCCGGCAGGGGCGGGAGCTGCCCCGCCCGGCGGAGCGGCTGTACGACTGCTCTGCTGAGGACCTGAGCGACTTCCTCGCCTTTCTGGACAACATCTGCTCCTTTGTGGGCACGCCGGAGGAGCTGGCGGAGGCGGCGGAGCACGCTGCGCTGGAGAGTGGACGGGAGCATATCCTGTACAGCGAGATGATCCTGAACCCCACCCACTGGCCCCAGTTCTCGGTACCGGAGATCATCGCCGCGGTGACCGCTGGGTTTGACCGGGCTGCGGTACAGGGCGGCGCAGACTGCCGATTCACGCTGTCTCTCTCCCGCACCCAGACGGGGGCGGAGGCCATGGCCCTGGTGGAGGATATGAAAGCCCACCGGACCCACCGGCTGGCGGGCCTCTCCATTGACGGGAACGAGGCCCTGGCGGGCCGAACGGGGGAGCGGTTCCGTCCGGCGTTCCTGGCGGCGGGTGCGGCGGGCTTCGGCCGCACCGCCCACGCCGGGGAGAGCAGCGGGCCGGATGGCGTGCGGGACGCCCTGGATCTCCTGGAGGCGGACCGGCTGGACCACGGCGTCCGGGCGGCAGAGGACGCGGATTTGACGGCCCGGCTGGTGCGGGAGCGGGTGCCGCTGAACATCTGCCTGACCTCCAACCTGACACTGCTGTACCGGCGGCGGGAGGATCATCCCCTGCGGCGTCTGCTGGATGCAGGGGCGGTGGTGACCCTGAGCCGGGACGATCCTACCTTCCTGGGCGGGCTGACCCTGACGGAGGAGCTGCGCCGGGCCGCAGAATTCGCCTATATGAGCCGTGAGGAACTGCTGGCCTGCCAGGAGGCGGCGGTGGACGCCGCCTTCTGCGGACCGGAGACCAAGAACTTCCTGCGGCGGGCCCTTGCAGAATTTCAGCAGAGCTGACAGGCGCAGTCAGGCGTTGCCGCGCATAAGATGGGTTGTATCCAGGGCGGAAACGCCGGATATAATTTCCATGAAACGAGGGAATTCCTTTGCGTATCAATGAAGCCTATGAGCATGAGCCCATTTTACCATATCAGTCCGAAGAATCCTGCCCCCTGAACGGCTGCAACAAGGTCAGTACCCAGTGTGTGGATGTGACCGCCTCCGTGATCCTGTCCCCCACCGCAGTCATGGGCAGCCCCACCGTCACCTGTCAGGGCAATCCCACCATCACCTGCGCCACCAATGCAGACGGAACCATGTGCACCGTGACTATGACCCAGAAGGTCTGTGTCTCCATCCCGGTCCGCTACGGCACGACCATTTCTACCTGCGACCCCACCATCACCTGCGCAGAGAGCTGCATCGGCTGCGGCGGCTGCTGAGGAAAGCGGAACAGGGTCCCCGCCCATTTCGGCGGGGCCCTTTTCGTGTTTGCGCCTAGGAGAAATGGGGTTGCAAGTTTGTTGAAAAAACGATATACTGAATTGGATTTGTAAAGATTTTTCAACAGAAAGGAAGCGCTGTAATGACTGCTTATCCCAAGATGACCGCCGAGGAGTGGAAGGCGGAATACGCCGAGGTGACCCGGGAGTACGAGGAGCTGAAGGCCCGGGGACTGAATCTGAACATGGCCCGGGGCAAGCCCGGTAAGGCGCAGCTGGATCTGGTCAGCGATATTTTCAGCCTGATGCAGAAGACGGAAGACTACGTGTCCGACGGCGTCGACGTGCGTAACTACGGCGAACTCAGTGGCCTGCCCGCCGCCAAGCGGCTGTTCGCGGAGATCCTGGGCTGCCGGCCGGAGCAGGTGTTCGTGGGCGGCAACGCCAGCCTGCAGCTGATGTACGATACCATCTCCAAGGCCTATACCCATGGTCTGCTCCACAGCGAGCGCCCCTGGTGCAGGGAGCCCGTGGTGAAGTTCCTGTGCCCCGCCCCCGGCTATGACCGGCATTTCAAGGTGACGGAGTCCTTTGGCTTTGAGCTCGTCACCATCCCCATGACGGACGAGGGACCGGACATGGACGCGGTGGAGAAGGCCATCCAGGACCCGGCGGTCAAGGGCATGTGGAACGTGCCCAAGTACTCCAACCCCGACGGCATCATCTACTCCGCCGAGACCATCCGGCGCATCGCCTCTATGAAGCCCGCCGCCCCGGACTTCCTGCTGATGTGGGACAATGCCTACTGTATCCATGAGTTCGAGGGGGACTATGTGGAGTTCCCGGACATCCTGGCGGAGTGTGAAAAATACGGCAACGCCGACATGGTGTTCGAGTTCGCCTCCACCTCCAAGGTGACCCTGCCCGGCGCCGGCATCTCCTGCTTTGCCTGCTCCGAGGCCAACATGGCTTACATGGAAAAGCTCCTCACTGTCCAGGTCATCAGCTTCGACAAGGTGAACCAGCAGCGCCATGTGCTCTATCTCAAGGACAAGGCCCACACCCTGGAGCTGATGAAGAAGCACGCCGCCATCATGGGCCCCAAGTTCCGCTGTGTGGTGGACGCGCTGGACCGGGAGATCGCGCCGCTGGAGATCGCCTCCTGGCGGCGGCCCAAGGGCGGCTACTTCGTCTCTCTGAACGCCATGCCCGGCACCGCCAAGCGGACGCTGGCCCTGTGCAAGGAGGCGGGCGTCACCATGACCGGCGCAGGTGCCACCTTCCCCTATGGCAAGGATCCCCAGGACAGCAATATCCGCATCGCGCCTTCCCTGCCCCCTGTTGAGGAGCTGGAGCAGGCCATCGCCGTGCTGTGCGTCTGCCTGAAGATGGCGGCCCTGGAGAAGCTGGGCGTATGAGATACAAGGGAAGCGTTTACCGTCCGCCCTCTGAGGCGTACAGCCTCATCGTCCAGGTGACCTACGGGTGCAGCCACAACACCTGCGCCTTCTGCAGCATGTATAAGGAGAAGCACTTCGCCATTCGTCCCCTGGAGGAGGTGCTGGAGGACTTCCGCATCGCCCGGGGCGTGTACCGCCGGGTGGACCGGGTGTTTCTGGCAGATGGCGATGCATTGGTCCGGAAAGCGAATGAGCTTTACACCATCCTGGACACCATTCGGGAGCTGTTCCCAGAGTGTGAGCGGGTCACCAGCTACGCGTCCCCTGCCTCCATCCGTATCCGGACGGAGGAGGAGCTGCGGACGCTGCGGGACAAGGGCCTGACCATGGTCTACATGGGACTGGAGTCCGGGTGCGACGACGTTTTGAAGCGGATGCGCAAAGGCCACATGTCCGCCGAGATCGTGGAGATGGGCCGGAAGGTCCGCCGGTGCGGCATGGCGCTGTCCGTCACCGCCATCACGGGCCTGGGCGGCCCAGAGCTGCTGGAGCGCCACGCCATCGAGACGGCGGAGGCCTTCAACGCCATGAACCCGGAGTATATCGGGATGCTGACGCTGATGGTGGAGCCGGAGACGCCCCTTTACGACTGGGTGCGGGACGGCAGCTTCCAACTGCTGACCCAGCCCCAGGTGCTGGAGGAAACCCGGCTGCTGATGGAGCATCTGGACAGCCCCGGCAGCGTGTTCCGGATGAATCACGCCAGCAACTACCTGGTGCTGAAGGGCACGCTGAACCGGGACAAGGAGGCCATGCTCCGCACCATCGACGCGGCGGAGCACGACCTGAGCCGCCTCCGGCCGGAGGAGTGGCGGGGCCTGTAAAACCAAATGAAACAGCCGCTCTGCGGCTGCTTTTTTGCCCGGGACCGCAGGCTTGACAGCCCCTGCCGGAGATGATACCATAGGGCCGATTTCCAAGCGGGGTGGGATGTCGGTTCTGTGCGCAAGACCAACTACCGGGCTGAAAAGGAGGCGGCATCCCCCTGTTTGGTGTTGCCCGGCCCCCCTTGAAAGTCCAACGTGATATGTGCAGCGGCGCAGCGTGAGCGGACATTCCGGGGCATGGAAACCTCAAAAAAAGGATAAAAAACCCAGTTGGCAACCGTTGGTTGCCGGAAAGTAAGCCGCGCGCGGTTTACTTTCATTTCTTGCTGGGATAGATTTGGAGATGTAAACAATGACCCTAGAGAAAAAATTGGCCTGTTTGCGAAAAAGAGAAGGGCTGTCCCAAGCAGAGGTATCGGAAGAGCTGGATGTGTCCCGGCAGGCCGTAACAAAATGGGAAACAGGGACATCCAGGCCGTCAATAGAAAATCTGCAATCTCTGAGCAGGCTCTATAACGTCCCACTGGAGTATCTGCTGGATGAAAGCGGGGACGAACCTCCTGCTCCTGCTCCGGCGGCCCCGGCTGCAGAGAAGGGGCCGGAGCAGACGGTACAGAAAAAAGAAAAGCAGTGGATTCGGCCTCTGATGATCGGCACCGTTGTTTTGGCCCTGCTGGTATACTTCCTTTTCTGGTATGGAAGAGGGCAGAAGGAAAATGAGTTGGATTTACATTCAATTCAGGGGGAAGAAAGTACGTTGTTGGAAGAGCCGGATTTTAACTTGAATTGGGAGTAACAGGAAGGAGGTGAGACCAATGGGGATGAAAAGATATCTTTGCTTATTGTTCGCCTGTATTGCAATTTTTAGCTGTATTTCCGCTCAGGCCGCTGCAGCTGATATTGGAGAACAGGCAGCAGAGATCGCGGAACCAAGAGCCACAGGCGAGTTTGATTTTGAGATTTCTGCGAAGAGCATGAGAAAAGCAAGCACCAGCTTTCCGATGGAATATGGGGAAACCGTTACCATTACGGCATCCTATTCTCCGGCGTCAGCGAGTGTCGACTTCGGACTGATCGACTCCGACGGGCTATTTTACCCTGTACGAGGAAGCAACGGGAGCATTAACCAGACGATCAGGATCGATCTCAGAGGGACCTATACATTTGCGGTAAGAAACAACTCCAGTTACAAAGTGAGTGTTTCTGGGTTTGTAAATTACTAAAAATTGCGGTAGAGCGGAAAAGAGCATCAACATGCCATATTAATTTTTGTTAAATATGTCAAAGTTCCTCGCCCATTTTGTGAAAGGAGTAAATTATGAAAAAGTTGATCTCTATCCTGCTAAGCGTTGTAGTCATGTTCACGCTCTCTGTTCCCGCTTTTGCGACTGAACCTATTCAAGCTAATCAGCAGGCAGAAATTCCAGATGGTTTTGTTCTATTCGACAGCGAAACTTCCTTTGTAGATGATGGAACCGGAAATCTTATTGAAGTTACAGTCAACGAATACAGACGTCTTATTGCGCCTCTAGCAGAGGTCGGGGAAGAACGAATTTATACTTTCGACATATCTAATACTTCTCTGGGAGTTGTATCTGGGGTCGTTGGTACTCCTCTAACCAAGACAGTGAAACAGAAAATTGCTACTATCGTTGCACAAAAACTTGGTGAAAAAATAGGTGCATCGTTTATCCCTGGTTTGAACGTAGCTTCCTGGATCATAAGCGCAATTGGAACTGCCAATGCGGTTTTTGGAAATAACGGGTTTAGGATTACTGTATCTGTTGTTTACACAGAATATTTCGAACATAAGGAAGGAATTTATCTTCATGGTTGGGATCTTTCTGACTTTGATATCTCCACATATTAAAAATGAATAAACTCGGTCGGCTTTTTAAATTTCTTAAAATTGTATTATCGATTTCTATTGTTTCCTTGATCGCATTCTCCATATACAATGATTTCCAATATAGCCAATGGAGTTCCATGCCTGCTGCAGAGGTGCTTTCGGGGCCCAGCGATTGCTATCAGAATTTTCTTTCGTTATCAGAAGAACGATCAGATGGATTTCATGAAACGTTTCTAAATCTGTGTGGCAAACATTATTGGAGACAGTTGTCCCTTTCTAACACTGAATCAGTGACTTTTGAATGTGATTCACTATTGGGTACTGTTAGACTGCTAATTATAGGCAGTTCCCCGGACAATGTGGTATACGACGATCTAATCAGCGCCACCCAAGAGATTATTCTAGAAGCGGGTTCCTATGAGATTTATCTACTTGGAAGTTGGTTTACCGGGAGTATTGAGATGCAGTTCTGAGAAATACTGTCCTTTCTGGAATTTGATAGTAATAACAACCGGCTCATTAATGAGTCGGTTGTTATTGTCACAAAGTTTTAGCTTTAATATATACAATGCAATACAAAAAATATTTTTTAAAAGGAAAATAATTCTCTTCTGTGAATCTCTCAGGAGTTTTCGATCAATAACGTCTTTATGTTGACTGCCCCGGAGGACTATGGTATAGTGACAGCGGCAGGAAAGAATTTGCTGCCGCTGAAAAAGAGCTGGCTGGAGAGGCCGGGGAAATGAGGGACATATTTGCGATTGAATAACTTTGTTTCGGCGTTTGACGCATAGCAGAGGCTATCGCGTCAAACAAAGAGATTTGGCATATAGCCTCTGCTCATTCCAAATCACAAGAGCTTTGGAGGAGCATCATGCGCTATATGAAAGCAGCCGACGTGCTGCCGCCGGACCTGCTGGCCCAGGTCCAGGCGTATATCGACGGGGAGTATCTGTACATCCCCCGGCGGGAGACCAGCCGCAAACCCTGGGGCGCGGCCAATGGCCGCAAGGCGGAGACCCTGGCCCGAAATCAGGAGATCTATCGGCGCTATCGGGAAGGGACCACTGTGGACCAGCTGGCGGAAGCCTACTTTCTGGCGCCGAAGAGCATTTGGAAGATCATCGCCCGCCTGAGAAATGAATAAGAACACAAGCGGACTCCCGCATGGCGCTTTCTTATTTCTGAACCGAGTTGACGGTTGCGGGACCGGCCTGCGGCAGGGTATGCTGAGGGCAGTAAGACAACACCAAGGAGGAATTTCTAATGTCCCAGCGAATCCCGCAAAAACCGAAACGGCGCCGCCTGGACTACCGGCAGGATCCCTGCCGGGATGTATTCACCTGCCGGGTCTGCGGCTGGCCGGTAGGACCTCAGGCTGCCGGAACCCAGCACCGCAACCACTGCCCCAACTGCCTTGCCAGCGTCCACCTGGATGACGAGCCGGGGGACCGGGCCGCCGACTGCGGCGGCACCATGGAGCCGGTGGCCGTCTGGGTCCGCAAGGGCGGCGAGTGGGCCATCATCCACCGCTGCAAGATCTGCGGCGTGCTCCATTCCAACCGGGTGGCGGCGGATGACAACCCCATGAAGCTGATGTCGGTGGCCCTCCGGCCGCTGGCTCAGCCGCCCTTCCCTCTGGAGCATATCCAGCGGCTTGCTGACCTGATGGGCGGCAGCGGCAGTATGGGAGGAGCGGATTGAACCTTTTTCCTCTGGGCGCGCCTGTGGATGATACAGGCGCGCCCCTCTGTTTGAGAGGGAGATGCGGCAAAAATTGAACGCCATACACTTGCCAAGATGGGGCAAGTCTTTTATAATAAACTATCATTCTGCGGACTGGAGAAAAACCTATGAAATTCATATCTTGGAATGTGAACGGCCTGCGGGCCTGCCTGAAAAAGGGGTTTTTGGAGTTCTACCAGCGGGAGCGCCCCGATTTCTGCTGCCTCCAGGAGACCAAAATGGAGCAGGGGCAGGCGGCTGTGGAGCTGGGCGAGGGGGTCCTGGAGTATTGGAACTCTGCGGAGAAGAAGGGATACTCCGGTACTGCGGTGTTTACTCCCCACGCCCCTATCGCTGTGGCCTATGGCATGGATCTGGACAAGCACAACCATGAGGGACGGCTCATCACCCTGGAGTACGAGTCCTTTTACCTGGTCTGCTGCTACACGCCCAATTCCCAGGACGGGCTGAAGCGGCTGGACTACCGCATGGAGTGGGAGGACGACCTGCGGGAGTACC
>OHKJ01001191.1_pt1 | contig 10127 bp, 7 predicted proteins | sample 1568791 | NCBI WGS metagenome assembly OHKJ01 (sample SAMEA3879584, study PRJEB24766) | human gut metagenome | biome: human-associated habitat; feature: feces | place: USA | collected 1985/1987 | reverse complement strand
CGCTTTGTTCCTATCGGTAAAAATTCGGTTACCTGCCGTTGTTTCCGAAACAGGCAGCTAACAGTCTGGTAACTGAAACGCTGCAATATTTTGTTTTCTTTTGCAGGTCTGTCTATTATGCAATTCTTGTAAAACACTTAATTATAAACGATTTACGTTTAATTATCGCCATTCTGTTTTTTATTGCATTTCTAAATTTTACTTATTCAGCACGCCATACGTGGGCGACATTGGCATATAATGAGGATATACCCGTATCTAAGATTAGTGCAGGGTTGAGCCATGCTTCGGAAGAAATTACGCATACTTATTTGAGGTCATTCTCTGATGAACAACTGGCGGTGGTGAATTTGCAAATGGCAGCATTGGTTAATCCGATGGCAGAAAAGGAATGGAAGAGGAAAGAAAAAGGAAATTATAAAGTGAGGAAAAACTCTCAAAATGAGCTTCATATTTCTGTTCCGATTCCCGGTAGGAAACGGAACGATTCCGGCGGTAAAGGAACAATTTCCAATTGAAATAAACAAGGAAAGCAGGAAATACTTATCGAAGTTTCCCAGTTTTCTGTAAAAAATCAGTTAAATTACAACACCAGACACGACAAAAACATCTCTCTTATCCTGAAAGTTAGATTTTGTCTCAAAAAGTCATGTCAATAAATATTATATTCCTGTAATAATATGGTATATCAGTGGAAAAGCTCTTTGTATTGATTAAAAAGCTTTCACTTTTTTTGTTTGAATACATAATTCCCCTACCCATATCTCAATATAGGGGAATCTCATTACTAAATCTAAGAATAGAGGGAAGGAAGAGCTAAGAATTGTCTGCCTTTTTAAAATGGAAGATGATTTTTATCTGTCCAATCTATGGTTATGATAGCGCCCGTTCCGTTTCCTACCGGGAATCGGAACATTCCAAACAAAACAGACAATTATCTACATAAAAAGCAAGCGCTATGTTAACACTCAGAACAAAACTCGCCCTGGCAGTACTGCACGACATACAGTATAAGGATTACCAGTTGAGTACTTCCCTTAATCCTTCACCTTCCGAAGTTACGTACCTGCTGCAAAAGCTATCAAAAGGACGCCTAATAGCACTGATAGAAAATCGACCGGACAATCAGCCGGATAGCCGCCCCGAATCCTACCGCCTTGCCTGTGCATATCATCAAATCAACCTCCTTTCCATTCTTGAAGCATTGGGAGAAGGCGTTTACTTCAACCGCCCCAGTGACGAAAAATTCTATTCCTGTTATGGGACGACAGCCCGCAAGCTGGGCATTGTCAATCAGATGACACGCCTTTATCTGATGGAAATTTCCATAGCCGAACTTCCCGTGAACGAATGCCTTATCGAGAACTCCATACCCCATATTTAAACTATGCAATAAATCCGAATTGCCATGAAACGACTTTATTTGCTGTTCCTGCTGCTCAGTCTGATGAGTACCGCTGCCTTTGCCCAACGCGTGGCATTGCGCACCGACCTGCTATTGTGGGGAACTACCACACCCAACGCAGGAGTGGAAACCAGCATCAGCCGTCATTTTACAATGGCACTGAACGGGGCTTATAACGCCTGGAAGTTCGGCAATGATATGAAACTGAATCTCTACCTGATACAACCGGAATTACGCTACTGGCCTTGCCGCAAGTTCGAAGGACACTTCCTGGGAGTGCACGGACATTACGCTTACTACAACGTAGGACAGATTCCTTTCTTTTCGGGTATGGAAGACATTATTTACCGGGGCGACCTGTATGGCGGAGGTATCACTTACGGTTATCACTGGGTGCTGGGCGACCGCTTCTCGATAGAAGCCGTAATTGGCGGCGGATATGCCCGCATGGAATATGATAAATACCGGTGCGCGGGCTGCGGCGAGCGCATGGGACATTATAAAAGGAATTATTTCGGGCCTACACGGGCCGGTGTGTCACTCATTTATTTCATCCGATGAAAGTTATGGTAATCCTCTGTTGCATACTATGGTTCTGCACCTCCTGCACGTTCGAATTTGACGAACCGGGAGTGTGTCCCTACAATGTACGGCTGAATTACCGCTATGCCGGCAGGCCCGACGCCGGACAACTCTCCATGTATGTGGACAACATCCACCAGTTCCTTTTCGATGCGGACGGAGTGTTGAAGGACATCCGGCTACTGAAAGGCGACAGCCTGGAGTATTGGCAGGGAGAGTTAGCTCCCGGACGATATACCCTCGTGGCATGGGGAAACTGGGGATATGAAAGCGATGTAGTACCCGCACCCCAACCCGGCGTGACACAAATCCGTGAACTGGCAATGACTTCGGCCACGGGAACAGCTACAGGAACATCCACAAGCGAATATCGACCGAACACCGAAAGACTATACTATGGATATAGCACGTTTGAAATTCCCGCTACGGGAAATTCAGTAAACCGGACCATTTACCTGACCCACTGCCACGCCGTCCTCCGGATTACCGTACATTGGGAAGACGGATACTATCCGGCGGAAGGAACAGGAGGCTATACATTCCGCCTGCGGGGCGTACCTTGCGAATACGGCTTTCCGGCAGGTTACGACATACCGCTGGCCAGTGGTGACGGAGCTTTCACATTTCCCTCCATAGGCAGCCCGGTAATATGGCATCAGGCCAAGGCGGCGATGAACTATAACGATGAACTGACGGGAGAATTGGTAACGTATCGCCTGACATCAGGATCACATCCGTTGCTGAGCATCTACCGGGGTAATGAGCGGATTATGAAGGAGATTGACTTGCAACTGTTCTTTCGTAAACTGCCTGTCAGTCTGGATGAAAACACGGAACAGGAGTTTGATCTGCTGGTAACCATCGGGCAGAAGATTGTAGTGACACAGCTCAATTCGTCGGACTGGGCGGAAGGCGGAGGACTGGGATAAGAAGGCAATTAAAAATTAATAATTAAAAATTAAAGAGGCTGGATGAAAAGGATGAAGAAAATAATAGGATGTCTGGTTGGGGTACTGCTGACTGTGGAAGCATGGGCAGGCGGAACTTTAACACTCGGTTCGCATGTCTTTACGCAGGGAGACAGTCTTCACATAGAACTGCTACTCAATCTGAGTGATGCAAAAGCAGGGAATGCGGAGGCTTATCTGTTCACTCCCGTGCTTCGTGGCGCAGGGCGTCTGCAAGAGCTGCCCGCTGTGGTAGTGAGCGGATGTCGCCGTGCCCGTGCCGACCACAGGCGGCAGGCGCTTCAACCGTCTCCCGGTTATTTGCCTCCTTATCGTACGCTTTATGCCCGAAATCGAAAAGATAGCATTATTTATAAGGTATCCGTTGCTTATAGCCCATGGATGGAACACGCTTCATTGGTGTTGATGCGCGAACGGCGGAATTGCTGCCGGATGAAGATGCTCGGAGTAGAGCCGGTGATAACCGATCTTGCCCTGACAAGCCCTTTCCATGTTCCGCAGGGACAGACGGTGATTCCGCAGGCGATTATCGAAAGAAGTGAAAATGCCACTAATCGACAGGAAACTCCAAGCAGACCGGACTGTATGCTCTGTGCCGAGTGTACAGCCATGGTGACTTACCTCATCCCCGATATGGAAACTCAGAAACACCGTTCGGAAAGTGCCACCTTATATATAGACTACCCTACCGGAGTTTATGACGTCCGCCGCGAATTCCACAACAACCGCCCCGAACTGGAGAAACTGGACAGCCTGATGCGCCCGCTCACCGAAGGGAATCTGGCAAGTATTTCGAGCATCTCCATCTGCGGATACGCCTCGCCCGACGGGATCTACAAGGACAATGAAATACTGGCTTCCAACCGCGCACGCTGCTTCAAGGAGTATATGCGTGCCACGTATGCACCCGGGCGCGATCTTTATAAAGTTTCTTCCGTACCCGAAGACTGGGATGGATTGGTGGAACTTCTGCAACGCCGCCCCATGAATCACGGTGACGAAGTATTGTCTCTCATTGCCCGAACCGGCATTTTTGAAGGACGCGAAAAACAATTGATGGATATGCACGGAGGAACCGTATATCGGGAGCTTCTGAAAAACTATTTTCCGCAGTTGAGACGTATCCGTATCACGGTAGGTTATGAGGCCCGCGCTTTCAATATCGAAGAGGCGGCAAGTCTGATATATACCCATCCCCGCCTGCTATCATTGCAGGAGATGTACCGGGTAGCCGCATTCTATCGCCCCGGCACGGAGCAATACCGTGAAATTTATGAGATAGCCGCCTACCACTTTCCGGACGACGTGCTGGCCAATATCAATGCGGCTTCGGCGGTAATCATGGCAGGCGATCCGGTTAGCGCACGGCAATATCTCAGTAAGGTGGCCGATGACCCGCGTGCATGGAATGATTTCGGTGTGCTGGCCTATCTGGAAGGTGACCGGAAGAAAGCGGAAGAATGGTTTCGCAAGGCACTGGGAGTAGAACCGGAAAAGGCGAGGAAGAACCTGAAGAAAATGAAGAATGAAAAATAAAGAACGAAAAACAGAAAACATAATAGAGAATAAAAAGAACGAGGAATGGAAATAAGTAATAACCGCATAAAAGTAACAAGCATGAAAACATTCGCTAAATTCTTTCTGCACTTTTCATTGGTGATACTGTCCTGCCTGACGGCTGGTTGCACCTCCGAAGTGGAAACAATAGGCGGCACTCCCGAAATACCGGAGAACCCGCAGGCCAATGACCCCAACCGCCGTTCGGTGGTAATCTCTCTACAAAACAAGCTGATCCTTGTGAACGGTACACCCGAAAGCCGGGCTATCACCCGTGACGGTATAGCCGAGGAGGATGAAAACCGTATTGAAAGTTTCGATATTTATGCTTTCGGCAGTGACAAGGAGGAAGGGCCTTATACCTTTCAGGAGCATTTCGCCTACCGTTCGGATGCCGGAACCCTGCCCACAGGAGCTTCCCCTCTCGAACTGAAAGCGGACGAGGCCGCAGGGAAAATAAATGTGGTATTCTACCCCCGCAAGGGTTTATTCACCAAGTTTTATTGCGTAGCCAATCAAACCGAAATGAATGATGCCGCAGGAAATATATACACGAATTATACCCCGTTACAGCAAAGTTCTCAGACACAATCCGGTGTACCGGGAGATATAGTAACAAGCCCCGGAACGCCTACCGAAAGCGATTTCATTAAATTGAATACCCCGCTCTTAAATCCCACCGGTTTTAATGCCAATATCCTGCTTGCTCCGCTGCCTATGTCCGGTGCCAACAGTCAGCCTACCGACTTGCGCGAATACAGTATGGGAACTTACGTGCGACTGAATGTTTCACTCACTCGCGCCGTGGCACGCTTCGATATAGTAAACGATGCTACGAAGTCTCATTTTACTATCACAGATATCAGTATGGGAAACGGAAGACAAGGTGTAACACTGTTCCCCATTCGTCCGACAGGAGATGTTCCCGCCACAAACGGCCAACTGATTACATACCCTTACCGCCTTTTCGACGGACTGAACGCCAATGCAGGAACTACCACCAAAGCTTTCTATTGCTACCCATGTAAAGCCATAGATGCAGGATTTTTGATTTTGAAAGGACTGTATACCATGAACCTGACGGATGAAAAGAAAGAGGTATCTTATCGTATCCCTTTCGAACGTGTAACCGACGGTAACGGTACGCGCATCGAGATAAACCACAACCACCGCTATACGGTGCAGATCACAGAAGCTGACCCTTTTGAACTGACAGCCAATATCCGTCTGGTGGATTGGGAAACAGGAGACTATATAGATGATTACGAGCCCGACAACGGATTGGAGACAATCGCGGTAGCTGATTTGTTGCCTGTGGGTGAAACCACTTATAACATCAGCACCAATATTGTGACACTGGCGCTCAAAGTTGGGAGTAGCTTTACTGTTTCCACTGGATCCAATGCCGGGGTAGCAACAAAACTGACTTATAACGGCAACAGCCCTGCTGACGGCTGGTTGAAACTGGAAGAAATCCCCGTCACTACAACACGAACAGGAGCCACGCAACAAGTAAAGTACAAAATTTCTTTCAATGAAAGTTACACAGGCAATAGTTATCCTCGCGGTATCCTGCGTCTGACGGATAATGCAGGAGGCGGTGAAGAAGTGATATTAATAGATACAACCTTTGGAATTCCTATTGTGGAATCCACAGGTGGAACAATGAATCCCGACGGAGTAAATAACTGGGATGCGGCGGATAATACACTCTATCTGGTACAGGTGGCCGGCGCTAATGTATCCACAGGTGCAATAACAATCACTTCCATAGGTGGTAGCAAAGTGGAATTTCCAGCCCATTCGGGCATTACCGTTAGTCCTACTTCAAGTGTAAATACTACGCAGGAATATACTTTCCAATGGGCAGGTACAGATGCTACCGACTTGACTGAAAAAGAAATCACCGTAGCCTTGAAAAATGGTTCGGACGAGACAAAAGTCGAGAACATCAAAGTGAAATTACTGCCTAATCGACTCGATAACTTACAAATAACAAATCAAAGCGCAGGAATCAGCCTTTCATCTATAACAGCCACCACCGCCACGCTTACTATACCTGTCATCAAGGACAAGCAATTCACCCTAACAATGGATAATTATAGTAAACCTACCATAAGCAAGTGCCCGTCATGGCTGGAGAACATTACACCGGTGTCTACGCGCAGCATACCGGAAAGTAAAACAGTAAGTTTCACTTTCAAACTGATAGAGGATGCGGCGAATTTCGATGATACCCAAATCGTATTCATGAACGTTGCCGGAGGAACAGGAATGACAGTAAATATCACGAGGGAATTTCAAGCGCCTGTGATAACAGCTACCGGTACGATGGCCCCCAGCGTGAATTCCCTAAGCGGTAATTCTCTACACATGTATCGCGTTGCGAGCGGACAGCAGTCTAAAGCCCAAATAAAGGTTTATTCGCTGGGAGGAAGCACATTGATTACGCCCGGAAATTGGTGTTATCAACGGATAGTAAGTACTCCCAATAATTATGAGAAAGTATACGAAATTTATTGGGATGGAAATACCAACGACCTTAATACCGCCTATAATGGTTCTTTCTACCTAAAGAATGTCAGCGACAATAACAAACAACTTACAGGTACCTTGTATCAAGATGCGGCACGCCCCACTTTCTCAAGTGATTATAGTTGTGTACGTTTCAATCAACCGACAAATACCTGGTGCTACTTTGATGTATTAGATAACACCAATTTATATGGAAAATATAATTTTACGTTCAATATATATTCTCCGGCAGGAGTCAATATTACCGGATCAGCTTCTTTTGGAAGCATTAGCTTTTCCAAAACAAAGAGCTGGAGTTCCAATTCCCCTTATGATACTTTCAAGTTCAATATCGGTGGTACTTCCTATTGCCTCGGAGGAAATGCGACTTCGATAGGAAGCATAGTATTTAGAAGTAATAGTTCGACCTATTTCCCGGATTATGAATTCAAGATGTATAATTACATGCCCATTTACAAAGGTTACTTCGCCTCATCCAAGGATAACAAGACGAACAGGTTCTGGGTATTTCTGGAGACGACCGGCAAAACATTCGACCAAATTAAAGACAGCGATATGCAGTCTGCCTATAGCGGTTGGCGTCTGCCTTCAAAAGAAGAGTGGATGTCATTTATAGGGAAGACTATTCCCGCTGATGATAGTTGGAACGCTTTCCCCTCAAATCCAAGCAATCTTTTCACCACCCTCATACCGAGTGACCACTGGGTAAAGTGTGCTACGAATAACCCGAATTACAGATTGGATTTTGATAGGCCTAATAATAGATGGGGTATAGATATAAATGATTATGACTCTGCTCGAGAGCGCCGTATATATCTCATATCAAAATAACCTGTGTTAATGGATCTGCGATTTTCCGTTCAAGCGAATTTGTGATCCGTTGATATCAGTTATAAGGATTTAGAATCCTTCGTTCTTTGACATGTTGGAATGATTTTTAATTCAAGCTTCGCAAGTAGCCTAAAAGCCTTTCGGATTACTTGCGAAGCCTGAATTTTAGTAAGTACAAATTATATAGATTGGTCTATCTTCATAGTATCAACTAATAATGAAGTGGTACTTATATGCTGTACCATCTTTTTTCCCCTTTTCTTTGTTACTTCTTCAATAATCAGTTACTTTTGTTCTATTCTTTTCAGAATGACTCATAAAATACATATCCTCATGGAAGAAAATATAAAAAGAATCCCTTATGGTGTCTCCAACTTTGTCTCAGTAGTGGAGCAAAACCAGTATTACGTAGACAAGACCATGTACCTGCCCCTGCTCGAAGAACAACCGGTGAGTTTGTTCTTTATCCGTCCCCGGCGCTTCGGCAAAAGTATCTTCCTGAGCATGCTGCGGGCCTACTACGATATCGCTCAGAAGCCTAAGTTCGAGGCACGGTTCGGTAATCTGTGGATAGGCAGCCATCCCACGCCCCTGCAAGGCGTTTACCAAGTGTTGCATCTCGACTTTTCCCTCGCCACCGATGGCATCAGTCCGCTTGCCGAAAGTTTTGACGAATATTGCGGCATGGAGATGGATGTGTTCGCCCGGAAATACGAATCCTATTACTATCCCGGCTTCGTGCAGGATATCAAAGAGAAGGGCAGCTTTGTCGCTAAGCTCAATTTCTTGAGAACTCTGGCCCAAGAGTACGGTGCCCGTCTGTATCTCATTATTGACGAGTACGACAACTTCACTAACGTGGTGCTCAACGAACTTGGCGATGAGGTCTACCACTCCCTCACTCATGCCAGCGGCTTCTACCGCGAGGTGTTCAAGAAGTTTAAAGGTATGTTTGAGCGCATCTTCATGACCGGCGTCAGCCCCGTCACACTCGATGACCTCACCAGCGGATTCAACATCGGCTGGAACCTCAGCGTCAAACCGGAGTTCAATCAAATGTTGGGATTCAGCGAAGAAGACGTGCGCCAAATGTTGCAGTACTATAAGGATGCCGGACGGCACAATGGCGACGTCGAAGCGATGATTGCCGACATGAAGCCTTGGTACGACAACTATTGCTTTGCCAAAGACAGTTTGGACAGCGACCCCAAGATGTTCAACTGCGACATGGTGCTCTACTACCTGCGCAACTACATTGATGGGGGCAAAGCGCCCGAACAGATGATTGATCCCAACACCCGCACGGATTACAACAAGATGAAGAAGCTCATCCAACTGGACCGTCTGGACGGCGACCGTAAGGGCGTGCTGCGTCGCATCACCGAGGAGGGACGGATCGTAGCGGATTTGGTGACCACCTTTCCCGCCCGTGATATCATCAAGCCGGAGATATTTCCCAGCCTGCTCTTTTACTACGGTATGCTTACCATCGTGGGTACGGACGGGCAACGTCCGGTGCTGGGCATCCCCAACAACAACGTGCGCAAGCAGTACTATGACTTTATGCTTGAAGAGTATCAGGAGAAGCACAGCATCAACCTCGAACGTCTTATGGACCAGTTTGATGCCATGGCCTACAAAGGCGAGTGGCGTTCAGGTCTTGAATTCATCGCCCGGGCTTATAAGGAAAATTCCGCCGTGCGCAGCGCCATCGAGGGTGAACGCAACCTGCAAGGGTTCTTCACCGCCTACCTCAGCATCTGCAACTACTATCTGGTTGCCCCTGAAATGGAACTTAACCACGGTTTCTGCGACCTCTTCCTGATGGCGGACCTTACCCATTACGCCGTTGCCCACAGCTACATCATCGAATTGAAGTACCTGGCTGTGAAGGACTCTGATTCCAAGGCCGAAGCCCAATGGCAAGATGCCGTAAACCAGATACGCCTCTACGCTGCCGCCCCACGTGTGGAGCAACTGCGACAGGGCACACAGCTCCATTGCATCATCATGCAGTTCCGAGGGTGCGAACTGGAGAGAGCGGAGGAAGTACAGGTGTAAAACAAGGAATTAACCTAAGTATAATCAGGTAAAATGAGAGATGTATAACATCACATATTAACGCCTGACTTTTAAGCGTTACCCTATATTTATAAAATCATTCCAACATGTCAAACGGGCTTTCGTTCTTTGGCATGTTGGAATGATTTTTTTGTGAAACTCCCTCCCGGCTTTTCTCCAAGAAACTC
>OHKJ01001189.1_pt1 | contig 10158 bp, 13 predicted proteins | sample 1568791 | NCBI WGS metagenome assembly OHKJ01 (sample SAMEA3879584, study PRJEB24766) | human gut metagenome | biome: human-associated habitat; feature: feces | place: USA | collected 1985/1987 | reverse complement strand
CAATGACAAAAAATCCTGGTGGTTCCGTAGAAATGCCGATCATTTGCCGCCTTCTGCCCAGGATGAAATTGCCATTGGAAATTATGATGCTTATTATTTAGGTGATACCCAGCATAAAGTCATTTATCTGACTTTTGATGAAGGGTACGAAAATGGGTATACTTCTAAAATCTTGGATATTTTGAAAGCCAATGATGTGAAGGCTGCATTTTTTGTTACAAAAAGTTATATGGAAGATCAGCCTGAATTAGTGAAACGAATGGTTGCGGAAGGGCATATTGTGGGAAACCATTCTGTGTCTCATCCCAATATGTCCGACTTGAGCAATGAACAAATTTTGGCGGAGCTGAATGGCTGTGCAGCTTATTATAAAGAACTGACAGGTCAGGAAATGCCGAAATATTTCCGTCCGCCAGAAGGTGTTTATAGCATTCGCTCTTTGAAACAGACAAAAGCAGCAGGATATAAAACCATTTTCTGGAGTTTTGCCTATAATGATTGGGATCCGAAGAATCAGCCAGGGACAAAGGCTGCCTATGATATGGTCATGAACAATTATCACAATGGGTCTATCATGCTGCTCCATGCAGTTTCTCAATCCAATACAGAAGCGCTGGATCAGATGTTGAAAGATTTGAAGGCGAAAGGGTATGTATTCCAGATTTTGGATCAGCTTCCGCCGGCAACGTCCATCGGACAGTGATGACTTGATGTAAAATAGCAGAGCAGCAGTAGGTGCTGGTTCAGCAGAAAACAAAAAAGCTGGAATCTTTTTTCAAGATTCCAGCTTTTATTATATTGACTAAGCTTTATTTGCCTTTTAAGTTAAATACGATAATACTGCAAATGATGATGGCACCCCCAAGGAATGTACCGAGGTTGGGAATTTCCCGCAGAATCAGGAATCCCAAAATGGTAGAAAGCAGTGGGGTAACGAACATGAAATTGGTTACTTCACTGGTACGGTTGGCAAAAGACATTGCTTTGCCCCAAAGGAAGTAAGCTGCTGCACTGGGAAAAGCACCCAAATATACAAGCGCCAGAATATGGGACATGTCTGAAGCAGACAATTGCTGGAATCCCTGCACAGACCAAAAGCCCAAAAGCAGGGCACCGAAAATCATGCTGTAAGTAACGATTTCCAACGCCGTATAGCCTTTTGTTGTAAGCAAACGGCTCATCATATTATAGCCAAAGAATACGAGGGCGGCGCCCATTGTCCAGATCAAACCTACATTGATAGAAAAAACACCATCCCAAAGCAAAAGCACCAAAACGCCGATAAAGGCAGTGGCAATGGAGATCCAGCCGATGGTTTTGATTTTTTCATGATAAACCTTTGCGCAGCCAATTGCTGTCAAAATGGGGGTGAGGGCCACAATGATACTGGATGTTGCAGAGGTCAGTGTTTGAATACCTGTGTTGAAAAAGATCATATAGCCTGTGAAGCCCATGGCACCGGCTAGTATGAAGTAGGGGATATCCTTTTTTGCCGGGATACGGATATGGCTGCATTTGCCAATGATGATTAAGAAAATAGCGGCAATACTGCAGCGCAGAAATCCCAGAGGATTGGATGTAAACTGTTCCTGCACGACCTTTGTCAAAGGAAATGCGGATGCCCATAGCAATACAGTACAAAAACTTAGAAGAAAAACTTTATGTTTTGCTTGCACGATAATTCCCTCCTTTTATTGCTTATACTATACAACGAAATATGGGGAAGTACAAGAGAAATGTAAAATATTTTTTACGGTTGTTCGTTATTTTTTATATACTGGGAAAATGGATAGCATGCTTATTTCGACTTTGAAATGGAAAGGATATTGTAAGAACATAATAGACAAGAGTATAATAAGAATTTGGTATCAATAAAATTTATTTCTCAAATGGCTTTGTCTAAAGAGCGTTTTTGCATCTGGCTGAGAAAAGGGAACTGCGCCTTGATAGGCTGCGTTGCTGATTGTAATAAGCTGCGAAAAAAACTGAAGAAAGTACTACTGCCCCGATTTGTATTGTCTTTACAAAACGGGGCAGTTCGTTTTCAGAGATAAATTCTGTGCTGTCAGAGCATTGTGTCATTCTGAGGCAGCAAAAGTGTATAGTTGGAATGCTTGAAAATCACATCTGCATCTGCTTCTTGTGATGCGGATTGTTTTGTGGACGCTTCTACATGGATGTTCTGATCTTTTTTCAAAGTGCCTGGCCCGGTTACAATCGCGATATAGCTGGCAAAGACGCAGATCACACCAATAATGGCAGCTGCAATGAGAATTGGTTTCCAATTGGTTTTTTCAGACTCTTCAGATTCATCGTAATCATCGTAATCTTCAAAGTCATCAAAATCTTCATCAAAATCCTCATCATAATCGTCCTCATCTGTGATGTCTGATTCTGCTGCGTCCATCTCGCTGTAAGAGGATTCCTGCTGAGGATCTTCCGGTGCTGTGATTTCTTCAGAAAGGGATACTTCTTCCAATGGCCAGTCAGCAAAAAATTTCGACGGCAAAGGGGTTCCGTCCATGGGACAGAAATTTTCTTTTTTCCAAATGATATGTCCACAGGTAGGACACTTGGGAATTTTTTTCCCACATTGCTCACAGAAGTTTGCATTTTCAGAAATTTCATGCTTACAGTAAGGGCAGTGCATAGTTTCTCTCCTTTATCATGTGCATCAGATTGGTGATGGTGTCATGGTGATGGCTTCTGGATTTTTATACAGAATGACCATGGTCGGATATTTGCTTTTTGTTGCATTGCTTGGAAAAAATAACAAATATAAATGGAATATACATATATTTTACATGTTAATTCAAAGGTGTGCAATATACTTCTGTAATTATATAGAAAAAATTACCATTTCTGGTTTTTTTGTTAGGATTTATTTCATTGGATGTAAAATATAATCATTACAAAAGAAAAAGCCGCCAAAAGGCGGCAAGAGTCTATGCTTTAAGCCGGAAAGGCATCCAGAATAAATGCCAGAATCATCATCATCAGGAAAATCCACACATAAGCGAAAAAACCAATGGCGATAAAACGGATCACCGGATTGCGATGGCGGCAAAGGGGGAAATAGTACCAAATGCCTCTGTAATTCCCCAGCCAAAGCGTCAGGGAAAATAGCATCAGAAAGCTGATGATTTGGTAAGGAATCAATCGAATGCCAACTACATTGTCCGATTCCATAAATAGGCAGCCAATTACAAGACAGAAATACCAGATAGAAGCTGCAATCATATATCCCTTTTTTCTGCTGCGAAAACCCGGCAGAGCATATCCTTGGTATTTTTCAGGAATTTGCAGTTGTTCCAATGTGAGGGGAGGCTTCTGTATTTTTTCAATAGCTTTTTGGAGCGAAGCAACAGAATCATAACGGTTTTTCGGATCGATTTTGATGCATTTGGCAATGACACCGGAAAATTTCCCTAAATAGTTTCCTTCTCCCGGTAGGTCACCAGTCAGCATTTTGTGGAACAGCACACCCAACGCATAAATATCAGCTGCCGGTGCGGAAGGGGAAAAGCCATATTGTTCCGGTGCGGCGTATCCGGCTGTACCAAAGAGGACAGTATCTTGGGAACGCTCAGGGTGATAAGACTTTGCGGAATTAAAATCCACCAGAATCAGTCTGCCATCATAAGTCAAAATTAGATTGGATGGTTTCAAATCACGATGAATCATGGGAGGATGCTGCTGGTGCAGCGGCTGTAAAATCCGGCAGATGCGCAGAATATAATCTGCTGTTTTTTCTTCTGAAAATGTACCTTCTTTGGCAAGAATTTCTTCCAGAGAATTACCGGAAATATATTCTTCAATCACATATAAGGTGGTGTTTTCTTCAATCAGCTCTTCAATCTTGGGTGTACCCGGAATTTTTTGGGTCATCAGATACTGAAAAACCTGAAGATCATATATGGACAGCGCTTTTTTCACAAAAATTTTCCCGGTTACCGTGTGCTGTACCAGACGAATGTTGTGTGCTGTGTCAATTTCAGCAATTTCTTTATAGAATGATAAACGAAGGCGGGTTTGTAATTCCATAAGTTCACCTCAAAATGAATCACTATTGTTTCAAAATGTGAAATGCAGTATAATTTTACTACAATGGACAGGCTTTTGTAAACAGGAGTGGGAATATGGAAGAAAAAAGTACATCGAAGTTGATGGAGATTTTGAAACATACCAAGAAAACGGAATTGGCGGCACTTCAAGATGATTTGACGGTGCAATCGCATAGCTTCATTACCTATATGGATCGGTTGATTGAGCAAAGGAATCTGAAGCGGCAGGATATTTTTCAAAAAGCGGATATGCCCCAGAAGTATGGATATAAATTGCTCAATGGGGAAAGTCATACCAAAGATCGGGATAAATTGCTGCGGATTTTTATTGCCATGGGAATGAACTTGAAGGAAGTGCAGCGTGCATTGGCATTATATGGGATGCCGGGGCTATATCCTAAAAAACGGAGAGATGCTATTTTCATCATTGCTTTCAATGAGGGGATTTCCTCTGTGGATACGGTCAATAGCTGGCTGCAGGAATATGGAGAAACAGAACTGACCAGAAGTGCAGATTAAAACTTCCCTAAATCGGGGGAAAAATCAAGAGGCTTTTCCTTTATACTGAATTTGCAAATAGCGAATAGCAAAAAGCAAAAGGAGGGAGCCTATGAATGATATGGAATTGGCAGAAATTCTGCGCGGTATGTACAACAATGCCAGACGGAATGAAGCGGTGTGTCAGGTCAATCTTTTTGGTATTCTTTATGCAGAAGAACTGAAAAACAGTGGCTGTACCATCAAACATATTGTGGAGCTCTCTGGAATCCAGTCCGGTTATGTTTCTGAAATCAGTAAAGGAATGAAATTATCCAGATATGTGGTTCCAAGAGGCGATCAAGAATGAGTTTGCCTTCCTTTTTGTGAGAGGTTATTTGCGGAAAACAAATGGAAAAAGGGAGGAAGTAACATGAAAACAGCAAAATTGGTCATTGGGATCCTCAGTATTGTACTGACCATGGTGGTTTTATTCCAATCTTGCGCGGCCACGGTGGGGGATGCGTTGGCAAATGAAGGAGGAACCAGCGGTGGTGTGGGAAGCCATTGCGGCAAGAAATAGCCGCGGAGGCAGCTTATTCTGTATCATTGCCTATGCTTTGGCAGGTGTTTTGGGACTGACTGCACATGGCATTTTCCAGGATTTGATCGTTTGGGGAAGTTTGTGCCTGATTTTTGCACTGATTTTCCTCATTGGTTTGATTAGAGAGAAACGGGCATAACTAAATGCGCCTAAAGCAGTAAATGAATTGGAGAATCACAGAGAACTTTGGACGTCCTCTGTGATTCTTTGTTTATGGAGTTTCTTTGAAAATAGGGTGGAAGTAAATCAAATGTAAAATGAACGATAGCATACATTTTATTTTCTGTTGTGACATAGGATGTTTTTAGGAAAAAGTTATGAGGATAAATTTTGTTAGATGTTGGAGAAAGAAGTGCATAGGACAGCATCGTATTTTGATTCTGCTCATGATGTTTTTTATTGCGTTTTATGAGAAATTGTGATATAGTATTATAGGTATTTGCCCAATGATACTGTTTTATAAAATGAAAAATGATTCGTAAGAAACAGGTCGCTGGTTGTAGATAAGGATAGTCCATCAGATATGCCGGAATAACTCAGTCGGTAGAGTAACTGATTCGTAATCAGTAAGTCGCGTGTTCGAGTCACGTTTCCGGCTCTTTACAAAAAAACGGTTAAAACCTTAGGTTTTAACCGTTTTTTTCATGTCCAAAATTTTTCAGATAGATTCGGAAAACCTCGCTCCCTGTTTCTATATCGGTGGTCAGAAACCTTCTGATGAACTCTGTGGTCATGCCTTGTAAAAAGAGCTGTGCCACAGAAGAAAACAGAAAACGATGCAGGAACATCCTCTGGAAAGATTCCAGTTTTTCCTGTCCAATGAGAACTTTTATTTTTTTCTCTGTTTGCTTGAGGTCTATGATGTCCACACCGGTTTCAGAGGAAAGTGTCTTTTCCTGTATGAAGTCATGGAATACCTGTTCCAATAAGGCGTCCGCATGGGATATCAGCCAGAGCATTTGTCTTGTATGAACTTCCTGACAGGCAAATGCTTTTTCTGCTTCTGCATTAGAAATGCCCTTCATTATGGAAATCATGGCTTCTGAAACTTCATCCTGTAAGCTGACAAAATCAATCTGTGCAAGCAAACGAAAGCAGAGAGAAAGATAATGATCCAGCAGATATCCCTTCGTCCCAAGGCTTTCCTTTAGGTCTTGTGCTAACTGAAAGACTGTTGCAAATGTCGGTGTGCTTTCATCAGGTGAGGAGAGATATGCTTCGAAAATATCCATAAGATAACCACCTTTTAGAATTTAATATGCTTTGTGGTATATAAACTCTTATGGAATCAGAAGTCAAGTGATTTCAAGATACGATTTTTTCCAATAGCCTGTTATTTGATTCGTTCCCATTCTCCAGTAGTTGGATTTTTCGCAAGGGTCAATCTATAATCATCATATAACAGAACATAGATTTCTTTGCATTCAGGAGCGAGGGGAAGATCAAATTCACTTTTTGCTCCAATGGAGCCATTGACGCCTCCAAAAGCAGAATAGAATTTTAACATCATTTTTTCTGGATCATCAGATACGTTTTTTACAGTTCTTGAATAGCCAGCAGAACTTAAAATGTAAGTATAGATGGTCATTTCATCTTCCTGTTCCGATACTTCAAAATCTGCTACCACCACATCTGTTCTTGGCAAAAAACCAAGACCGATGTAATAGGCGCCCAATATCAGTAAGATAATGATAGCGATGATTGTTAACGGTTTTTTCATACAGAGTCCCCCTTTGATGTTTTTACTAGCCCTTTCATTTTTCATGTCATCTTTCTACACCTACATCATTCATCCAGAAATCTTGCTTTCACTTGAGCTGAGAATTTTATTTCCTTGAAGCAAATGCGTCATCAAATGATTGTGCAATCATTAGGAATATACGAGTGCCACCAAAATAGAAAGCATACAAATTCCAAAAGTCAAGCAGGACAGAAAGGTATATGTCATTACTTCGTTTTCTTCATCCTTTGATCTCACTGCTGAGATAAGAAATAATGGAAATGCAAAACCTGAAATTATCCCTGCAATCCAAAGAATCATCAACATAATTGTTTTCCCCCTTAATTCGCATTATTTCTTCAGCCAGTCCTTAAATTCCTCCAGTGTCATCTCCCCACGATCACACAATTCTTTTTGCTGTCTTGCTTTCTCAGACCATGCGTAAAAATCCTCCTGAGAGATTTTTTTACTCTTGATCCATGCGAAGCGTTTCTTATATTCCCGTCTGTAAACTTTGAATATCTCATCATCCTTTTTCTTTCTTTCCCAAAGATAGGACGCCCCCAAATCTCTGCATGTCCTGCCCATGTCATCAATGGGGCGGGAGCAGTATTCCGTATCGGTTCTGCCACGGATGGCAAAATATTTCTGGCAGTTTTTGCATTTTCGGATGGGCTGTTCTCTCTTGATGCACTCCCGCAGGATATAATCAATGACATCATAAATGCTTTCTGGATAGAGCACATCTGTAAAAGCCCGATCTTCCACCATTTCATATTTGATATTCAATTTCTGGAAGCGGAACAGCTTCAAAGAATCATCCTGATATTTCTTGAAATGGCTTGTCAGCCGTTCGTTGACAGTGCCCTGAGATAAATCTCTGTCCAAACAGTTGTCGAAAATATCTCTGATCTGACGCTGTATCTCCACTGCTTCCGAAGGAATCCAAGTCAGTTGTTTTCTCGGCAGTAGGTCAATGATGTTTTTGAATTCCTGTTCTTCTGCCTGACGAAATCTCTTTTTCCAAACATGGTAAGTGATTTCGAAATAGGGGTGTACCTTTGCCATGTCATGGAGAAAGTCCAAAACGCTTCTGGTGTATTGTACATCTTTTTTCTGGTAGAGGTTTTCAATATCCCGTCCCAGTTGTTCAAATGCGCCCATAAGTGGTTGGAAATCCACATACAGAAAATCGATCAGACTATCAGGAAACTGATATTCTTTTTTCAACGCATATTCTTTTGTTTCTGTTACGAAGTTTTCCTGTCCCTCTAACAGATAGACTTTATATTGCAGATCATCAGCCATGGTCATTTTCCTTTCAAAATAAAAATTAGACAGAACTATAATATTATTATAAATGTGTCTTGACAAAAAAGCAATGGCGTGTTAAATTTTAATTATAGACTTATGAAAATAATATTTTTGATAAGTCTAAATATTTTTAAGATATCAATGAGGAGGTGGTGTTCCAATGCCCATATCAGATTCTCATAAAAATTTCATAAGAGAGGAGGTGTTATGGTGTTATGACGAAACCGCTTCAGGTCATGAGTGGCGAGGAACTCATGGATATGGATTACAAACCCATCAAGTTTGCAGTCAGAGAATTTCTCCCTCAAGGACTTGCCATACTTGCTGGTGCCCCCAAGACAGGGAAATCTTTTTTCGCTCTGTGGCTTTGCCTTTGTGTTGCGAAGGGTGAGCCTGTCTGGGATTGTGAAACGGCAAAAGGAACCGTATTATATCTCTGTTTGGAGGACAACCAATCCCGTCTGCAAAACAGAACCCTTACCATAACAGATGACGCACCTGCGAATCTGTTTTTTTGTTGGGAAGCTGCTTGCCTTGGGGAAGGGCTGGAAGAACAGATTCGAAAGTTTTTATCAGAGCAGAAAGAAACAGTGCTAATTGTCATTGATACGTTGCAGTGCATCAGAAAACAAAGTCTGGATTATAGTTATGGGATGGACTATAAAGATATCCAATCTCTGAAAAAGATTGCTGACGAATATCAGTTGACCATACTTTTGATTCATCACTTGCGGAAGCAGGAAAGCAAAGACGCATTCCACATGATTTCTGGTACGACAGGGCTGCAGGGGGCAGCCGATACCATTTTGGTGATGACAGAAAACAAAAGGGGAAGTGGTTCCGTGAAGTTATCTGTTCTGGGGAGAGATGTGGAACCACGGGAACTGAAACTGGAACGGGATGAAAATAGTATCTGGATGAAAAAAGAGGATTCCCTGGAAAAGCAAAAAGAACCCGTCGACGAAATCGTTTCCATTGTGGATGGGTGCATGAAAAAACATATTTTCCTTTCAGGCGAGCCAAGTGTATTGGCAGAACTGTTCAGTAACACTTCTGGAAAAACCATTTCCCATCTGACACTCTTGAAACGATTGAAGAAAAACTCTGGGGAGCTTTTGCGTTTGGGTTATGCTTTCCATACCAGAAGAAGCGATGGCAAAAGAATCATGGAAATTTCAAAAATCACTTGGCTGGAAGGAGAAAAGGTAAATGAAAATAGATTTCATCAGTGACGGTAGTCGGCAGAAAAATCCTTCTACTGACCCTGCCACAGAAAAAGACAGCAGATTGGAAAACCCTTTGAAATCGGGGAAAAGATGGATTTTCCAAAGATGCAAAAATGAAAAAAGTGACGGTAGTGACGGTTTTTGGGTGGGCTGGCAAAAAACTGACCCTGCTGACCCTGTCGGAGAGAAGGAAGGCGTTTGTCGGCGGCGTGACCGCCCGTGTGGCGATGAGAAACAGGATTGGGGGATATGATCGCCAGACGGAATGAAAGGGCAACGTGAGGGATTCTTGGGGAAATGTTGAAAATTGACAGTGATCAGCTTTCTTTGACCCTGTTGTAAAGCCCATTGAAAGGGCAAAAAAAGATTGCTGGTTAAAGCGGCGGTGTCTTGTTCCGCCACGGTTCCCTCCAATCCCCGCAGTGCGGAGAGCGTTTGCCCCAAAAGCTGGTGTCAAAAAGAAGGCACAGACGTCGGAAGCGGCGCTTTGCAGTGGGAAAAACTGGCTTTTCCCTTAGAAACCACTGGCTTTGTGCCTGACGTCGGTATCGACATCAAGGAGAGATGGAAGGGGAAGATGAGGATTGCAAAAGGAGAATACAAAACAGACATTTACTGTCCGGCTTTCGGAGGAAACAGCCAATCTTTGCGTGGCTGGTATGGCAATGGATGACTGCCGGAGCCGGAATGAATTTATTGAAAAAGCCATCAGGTACTATGCTGGTTACCTTTCCGCAGAGAAAAATAAAGTGG
>OHKJ01001184.1_pt1 | contig 10201 bp, 9 predicted proteins | sample 1568791 | NCBI WGS metagenome assembly OHKJ01 (sample SAMEA3879584, study PRJEB24766) | human gut metagenome | biome: human-associated habitat; feature: feces | place: USA | collected 1985/1987 | reverse complement strand
GCCTAATGTTCGTTCAGTTTGAGAGACATATCTTTCTTTTTGCAGCCGGCAGTGAGAGTGACAAGCCCCGTAATCAATATAAATAAAGGCAGAAGGTGAAGTTTATGGTTATTCATTTTTAATATTTTGCTCGCAAAGATATAAAAAAATGCCTACCTTCAAAATGAAGGCAGGCAATCTCTATGAAATAATTTATTGGTTATTTCTTCTTCTCTTCTTTTTTCTCCTCCGGCTTTCCGGCAGGTTTCTCTTCCGTTTTGCTTTCCGGATTGATGATACCCTTTACCGTTTCGCCGATAGGCAGTTTATCCAGTACACCGAGACTTGGGGCCACTGTTTTCACCAGTGAACTGAGGAAATTGCTTGTACCTCCGTTTCCTCCGTCGAATACGGTGATATTGCCTAGGTTCATGTGTTCGAAAGCCTTCACTTGTTCTCCGGCAATTTCCTTCCATTGGTCTACCATCTTGTATTGGATGGCGATGGCAGGGTTCGATTCTGCTGCTCTGACCATAGCCTCGAAACCTTCTGCTTCTGCGAGCAATGACCTCTTCTTACCTTCTGCTTCCGCTTCCAGTTTCAGTTGGATAGCTTTGGCTTCCGCTTCCGCTTGTGCCAAAGTCGCTTTTGCACGTGCTTCCGCTTCACGGGTAATCTTTTCGGCGATGGCATTTGCCTGAAGGATAGCCTCCTGTCTTGCGATCTCTGCCGGAACGATCTTTTCAGCTTTCAGTGAAGATTCTACTTTCTTCGCTTTTGCTTCTTCTACTTCTTTTTGAGCGATTTCACGGGCTGTTTGTACAGCAGCTTCCGATCTTGCAGCGGCTTCACCGGCTTGCTTGTCGGCATTGGCTTGTGTTACAGCTAGTTCTGCATTGGAAAGTGCTACCTCTTTCTGTGCGTCATTTCGTCCGATGGCAGCTTTCTTTGCAGCTTCCGCCTGTTTGATTTCCATGTCGGAATTCAGTTCGGCAACGCGGCTTTCCTTTTCGGTATTTGCCTGCTCGATTCGGATATTCTTTTCAGCTTCAGCCTTTGCTACTTGCGATTCTTTTTCCGCGTTGGCGATGGCTACTTGCGAGATTCTGTCCTTATCCGCATTTGCAACAGAGATTTCCTGTTGTTTCTTTGTTTCTGCAATAGCAATATCCTGATCTTTGCGGGTTTCTGCTACTTTCGTTTCACGTTCCTTTATCTGATTGGCAATTTTGATAGCACCCAGCTTTTCCTGTTCTTCGATGTTAGCCTGTGCTTCGTTCAGTGCTTTACTTTCAGCTTCCTTACCTAAGTTGACAATGTAGTTGGCAGCGTCGCGAATGTCACTGATGTTAATGTTCATCAGATACAAACCGAATTTGCGAAGTTCGGTATCGATGTTATCTTTCACTTTAGCCAGGAACTTATCTCGGTCTGAATTTAATTCTTCGATAGTCATATCGGCGATCACCATACGCATCTGACCATATACAACATCAGTAATTAAGTTCTGCTTGTCATCCATTGTTAATCCCAGCATACGTTCAGCAGCGTTTTGCATCACTTCAGGATCGGTGCTGATAGCTACAGTGATTGTAGTCGGCACGTCTACACGAATGTTTTGAGCGGATAATGCACCGGTCAGTTTACATTCGATCTGCATTGGTTTCATGGACAGGAATTCATATCCCTGAATAATCGGCCATACAAAAGCCGCACCACCATGATATAGCTTTGCCGACTTCTTATCTCCTCCCGTTTTACCATATACAACGAGGACTTCATCACTCTTACATTTGCGGTAACGCGAAAGGATACCAATAAAAGTGAGTAGGATGACTGCCACTAGTATAGCAGCCATGATTAACATTTCTTGTGTCATAAAATTGTGTATTTGAATAATTATTGAATGAATAGCGTTCCGTCTTTGTAGCTGGTAATCATTGTTCTGTCGCCAGTCTGATATGCTTTTCCGGATTCGGAGATGACGTCTACTTCGCGCATGGCTCCGTCCCGGGTGGTCTGTACAGTATATTTGCTGTCGCTTTGTTTGAAATAGATCACACATTCCCGTCCCACAAGCTGATCGGTCTGCTCGTTGTGGTTCACTTGTTGCAGTTGATAAGCTTTCTTATAGAGGAACCAGACGGCAAAAACAAAGAAAAGACCCACTAGAATACCGATTATGTAACTTTGAATTTCCGTGTTTCCCGCCAGATACATGTACCATCCGAATCCAATTCCGAAATGGGTAAGTCCTTTAAAAGAAACTACGCTACTGATATCAGCATCCACGTCTACATCTGCATCTATATCTCCGAAAAAGATGGATAATACGAATTGAATAAGAAAAATTCCTGTAGTGACGAGGGCGATGATTAGGAAGATGGTATGACTCATAGTAATTCTGTATTAATATAAATGTATCAGTTATAATACTCCAAATATACAGGTTTATAAGAGATAAACAAAGATAATGTGATAAAAAGTAGATATGTTTCGAAAAGTTTTCATTTTCAGATTGCCTCTGTTCAATTACCTGTGTTATCAATATACAATTACTCTTGTATAATTTTGGGACCAATCCGGACTATTGTAACCGTATACGAGGAAAGGATTATTAGGCTTCATGGCTATTACATGTTTTACGTTATACATTTTATGTAATACAAAGAACGCAATAAATAATCAGATATGCAAAGAATCACTCACATAAGATATTCATTTCTTGATCTCCCAAAAGCCATTACGACGTCCGTTTTTGCGTTCTATAATGCCTCTTTCACTTAAGTTTACGGTCATGGATTTGACGGTTCTCTCAGATTTTCCTATGTGTTGTGCTATTTCTTTTTGTGTTGCATTTGGTTTTTCTTTGAGGTAGTTAAGTACGGCTATCTCTTCCAAAGTGCAGTCTAAAGTGCAATTTTTGCACTTTGGGATATCCATATCAGTCTGTTTTGCACTTTGAATGGCTTCCTTTTCGATTTCGTCGATCTGTAGATTTCGATTTTTAAGTTCATTTTGTTCGTTGAGAATCAGGTTTCTGAAGAATTTTTCTAAAAATTCGGTCGTGGCATACACACCTTTGGTTAGGTCATTATAGTTAGCTCTGACGAGAGCATTGCGGAAGTACCAAGAATGGTTGGCGAAGGTCTCGTTACTGAAATTGAATCCAAAAGTATGCAGATATTTGATCGTGAATACGGCTGTTGTGCGTGTATTTCCTTCACCAAAGGCGTGTATTTGCCATATTCCAGAAACGAATCGGGCAATATGTCTGATGGCCTCATCTATATTCAGATTTTTATAATCAAAAATCTTTTCTTGAGAGAAATCATATTCCAAGGTTTCGCGGATACTTCCTGCACTGGCATAAAGTACTGTTGCTCCTTTCAGTACCCATTCATTCTTTGTAATATTGTAATCCCGTATTTGTCCGGCATGGCTGAATATGCCTTCAAATAAATGCCGATGAATAGCCAAGTATTCGATAGGTGAGAATGTGAATGTATTCTCCGAAAGGATCTCTGTTATTCTGGCTGAGACCTTATCGGCTTCTTCCGTACGATCTTCGCTAGATGAACGGGCAACCTTTGATTTGTAATAACTATCAACTAATTGTTTGACCTCGTCAATAGTGATATCCCCTTCAATGTGTTGGCGGGCTTTTTCCTTCAAATATTCCGAAGGTTTAAGACCATCAACAGCTTGCAGGCCAATGGCTGTTTGCCAAGCGTATCCTTTCTCCCGCTTATGCGGTTCGCTCTGTCTTATGTATTCCTCGAAGTCGTTCATCTTTTACGTTATACATTTTATGTAATACAAAGAACGCAATAAATAATCAGATATGCAAATCATGTGAACTCCTGCGAATCATAACTTATGCTTCCGGTGAATTGTTGTTCACAAACAAAACAAGCTTTTCTTTCTTGTAATCAGAAAAAAAACGTAGTTTTGTGATACCTAAGAAAAGGAAACGATATGGAACAACAAGACAGATATATCAGATTTGATTGGGCGCTACAGTACCTTCTTCGTCGAAAAGCAAATTTTGGTGTACTTAAGGGTTTTTTGGCCGTTCTGTTGGACGAAGCTCGTCAAAAGCTGATTTATTATAATATGCCTAAGGAAGAACGGCATGCTTATGATGAGTATTTGAGCATTATTATGATACAAAATGACGTATTGGATGGAGCCAAATAGGAAGGAAGAATAGAAGGTCGTTTGGAAATCGCCCGGAAATCTGAAATCAATGGGGATGGACACGGCAACGATTCAAAAAGCCACCGGATTGTTGCCGGAAGAAATTCAAGATTTGTAAATATAGCTATCATTTTTGCTTCATTGACATGAGGCTATCACTTTGACAAGTTAAAAAGGCTTCTACGGGTTGGAAGCCTTTCTTATGGGCGATGCAATCTGAAGACATTTCGCGAATTATAACTTACGTTTCCATGTTTTCCTGTCAAAATCACCAAATCGTGAAACTTATTTTTCGTCCCAATCCTTGGAATATTTTAAAAAGAGTAGACAGTTGTATGTCGGCATGTCCATTCTCAATGCGAGAAATATAGCTTTTCTTTGTGCCGATTTTAGCAGCCAGTTGTTCTTGCGTCATGCCCGCTTTCAATCGTTCTGCTTTCAATCGTTCACCTATGATAAAGGCTTCGCATCCTCGCTCGAATTCATCTCTTTCGGGGGTTCCTATAGCACCAAAATCTTCGGTGATCAAATCTTCTATAGGAGTACATCCATTAATCTTCATTTTTTCATTTGTCATCATCATTTGTTCTCCTTTCATTCTTTTTTTGAGCAAAATATTCATTCATGATTCGCAGTGCTCTTTCTATTTCTCTAACAGGTGTCTTTTGAGTTTTCTTTTGAAAACCATTAAATAATATCACCAAGTTTCCTTCATCCATACAGCAAAAAATGCGATATATATTTCCTCCTTCTTCAACACGTATTTCAAAGAGACCTTTTGTGTTTGCAATAGCTTTCAGATACTTTACCGGCACTTTCTCCAATGTCATGATATAAATAAATATCTGATAAACTTTGCACAATACTTCTTTAGATAAAGTCTTTTTAAACTCTTTGAAGTAACTGGAATATGCTACGACTTGGCGAACATATCTTCTTTTCTCTGTCATCGATCTGTATTTTAGATAACAAAGGTAACTAATCCGTGAACAATAAACAAGACTTTTTCATTTTTGTTTGCTCATTCTATTATAATCAGTTTATGTTATTCCATTTTCTTTTTGCACAAAAAATCCCCACCCACTCAGCGCTACTTTCACAAGCTGCCTCTGAGTGGATTGAGGAACACAAACAAAACAAACAATATATTGTGTAATTCTTTATAAGGATTATGAAGCGTGTACTTCTTCTTCTGCCTTTATGCTGTAGGGCAATCAAGTACAAGCAGTGAATCTTCACACAGCGTGATGGAGCACTTTTCCAATATGCTGAGATCGATTTCTACTTTTATCCGACCGCAGACATCTTGTATTTTATGTTTGAAGTCTACAAAGCCTTCTACAAATTTGTTGATCCGGTGTGCTGAATGCTCATAAGCGTACCACCGTCCATTTTCTTCAAACAGATAGGCTTGGCGCATATCTGATGATTCTAGTTGCAGGATGTCTTTTTGTGTCATAATATTTACTTTTAGGTTCTATTTATTTAACGTCACGAACACAACGAACAAATGAACCAACAGTGCCTTTTGTTATTTGTGCCATATCTACTGTAAAATGGTCATTCTGATTGAATTTCCAAGATGTTCTTGTAAAGGAACCATATCTATCCTTCTCTGCTTGGGATGTTGGATTGTTTTCAACTAATGCTGGGTTTTGGAGGTATATAATCATAAGTTCTCTTTGATTAGGTGCTCTCCATGTTCCCTTTTCTGATACACTATTTTCATAGTAATCAGCACATACACTACGATTAAGACCATTATTGCTTACAAGTGATTTCCAATTTGTCGCTAGGAACTTTCCTTTTCCAATGGTTGACATTCGGTCTTTTGCAATTTGGAATGCAGTATAAGGTCTATTGTAAGAACTAAAATTGTGATGTAAATCTAATTCACCTTTTTCTATAAATGAGGTACGTATACTTTGCTTATCTAGATAAGCCATCTGGAATGTATAACTATTATTCGTATTATATATCTTTCCTTCCTTTTTACTTGTATTATTATATTGGGAACTGATTCCTAAAGTACGTACACATCTAAGCTTTTCGGGGGCTTTTGCATAAAGTATACCTGCAGCGGGACCAAAAGTGGCTCCTTCTTCTGACCACAGTCTTTGCTTATCACTACTAATATAGTGGTAAGTACCATAAGTTCCTACCTTCTCTTGCCAGCCTTCGGAATATTTATATGTTTCTGGTTGTTTATCACCATCACCAAATAATGGAGTTGGTAAGCTTTCTGCACCTAAGAACATTCCAACTAACTGGTTGATAGCAGGCAAGAACCATTTTACTTCTGAGCCGCTGATTTTTCCATCATTGTTTTCATCTCTGTTACGTGCCATGCATGCTTGAATAGCATTTGCTGCATTATTTATTGTAAATGTATTCTTACCATTTGATAGAGTTTCTGTTCCGTATTTAATTATATTGGTGTTGTAAACTACAGAATAGGTATTCTTATATCCATTTTCTTGAGAACTGCCGTAACTTCCGCTTGCCCATCCATTAGGTACACCTGTTTCATCTATATGTTCCATACCTAGCGCAGTTTTGTCACTATTAAACTTTTCTGTGCTGTAATAGGTTTGGATAGATTTTTGTGTGATCATATATTTCGCACTTGCATAGCTACTTTCTCCATCCGGACTTTTTTGTGGACTAAAGATTAGTAGTGCATAGCGGTCGTTTTTATTAACAAATTCTTCCCAATTTTCGTTCCCCCAATTATTATTAGAGGAAGTTTCTAGCGGATTATTTTCGTAAAAATATTCGTCTACAAATACTGTATAATAATATGTGTTATCTTTATTGACATCTTTCTTGTATTGATCTTCAATATCTGCTTTTAATTCAAACAAGTTAATCAATCCTTTTCCATTTTCTGGATAATTAGCCAATGTAGATTCGTTATTGCAACGTGCAAATCGCAGCCATTTGTAATCATGACCTCCTACTGGTTTGTCGTCATTATTTGTTTCTCCAAAAGGAGTTTTTACATAGAATTGTAATCCATCTTTCACTTCTGAGTACTTGAATTTTAAAATTAAATATCCATAATGAGCATCTAGGTTATATACAGTAGTCTGTGAGTCTACGACATCACCTTCTGCTCCTGGAGTATTTTCTGGATTTCCTTCCTTTGTTACTTCCGTAACTATATCATCTACATTATTGATAGTTACATTATATGTGTATTTTTTATTTCTTTCATTTTTGAAGTCAGCCGCAACATTATCAACATATCCCAAATGAATGACGTAGGTAACGTCGGCTACTCGTATACCATTGTCATTGTCTGCATTTTCAATTTCCATGTGCGCCTTAATCTCTACAAAGGTCGCATAAGGTTCTACATATTTATATTCTCCTGTATTTTTATGTTCATTAGTTTTGACCTCTTCTTCACGTTGTTTGTAATTCTCGATTGATCTACCTTCATAAGTTTTGGCATTCTTTCGGTTTTCTAACATATAAAAGTCGAAATCATAAATGTTATCAGTTTGTTCTCCAAACCTAATAGAAGATTCTGTATTCTCGTAATCTTCTGCTGTATTACCGACTGCATCAGCGTCTTGAGCTACTATATAAGATTTATTGGGCACATTGTATACTCTCCAACTTTTTGGAGTAAATGTTTTGATCTTTCCTCCATTAGCTTGCATGTTTGGAGTAATCTTGAAGATAATATGTGAGTCCAGACGGGTGAGGCTAATCTTTCCGCTAAGAGTGGTTGACTGTGCCGGAATGTTACAATATCCAGTTTGTGGTTGTGTGCTTCCATCTATATAAGCACCACTCATCACAAGTGCGGGCGACGAACGCTCCACATTCGCTTTGATTGTCAATGCTACAGACAACTTTTTAAAATCGGCTAATGAATTAACGTTCTCTAATGCTGCAGTGATATCACCACCTAGATCGTTACCTTTTACATTGGCTACTGCGTAGATAAGGCTTTCTCCACTAGTTGTTTTTAATGTTAGTGTGCCGGAAGAAACTTTCCCGTTTGCTTGGTTACCTGTAATAACATTCTTAATCAGATCACTGTTATAGTACCCTCCTCCAGTTTTTCTAGCCTGGTCGTTGTTGGCATTGAAGATGAGGACATACAGGTCGTTTACTTGGAATTCTCCTTCATCGCTTAATCCGCGAGTACTGACTTTCTGCATGGAAGGTATAGTGAATTTAAATCCGACCTCTACGGGAACTCCCTCTACAATCTCTGATGATTTATATATTTCTTCATCTGTACAAGCATTAAAAGCTATACAAGCTAATGTCAAGTATGTTATATTTTTTATTAATTTCAATATATTGTTTTGCTTTTTCATCTGATTATCCTCCTTGCATTAATTAAATGACGGAATATTCACAGTTTTTTCTTCCCATATTTTTACTTCATATTCTAAAATAGGATTGACATCTACTTCCACCTTTACATTAGTAATATTGAATACATACATATAGTTACGAAGAACGTCATAATCACTTCCATTTTCACTGAACATAATATCATAGTATTTTATTTGTCCTTTCACTTTTGCTTCTATCTTCAAATAGAGCTGTTCAGCTTTATCTACACCTATGTTCTTATGTTCTGGAATATAGAATTTATTCTCAATATTATTGCCTTGCGTTCCGCTCAGAGAGCCTGCAGACAGAGGTGTTGTTGCTTTAACAACATTGGTTGGGATAGAAGGTTGACCATTCGCATTGGTCGGAGCACAATATCCGCCATTATTGTAATTGTGTAAACTTACATTGGTGATTTCAAAGTTTTCCAATCCTTTACCGTCATTCACCGTTACATTCACTTTGGCAATAGCACGTTGCAATGTAAGTTCTCCTATATTATATTCTCCCGATTGAATGGATGCAATAGTTCCCTCTCCCCACATCGGAATATTTGTTGACCAGTTTTTGCCTTCATAACTATAAACCAATTGTTTATATAAATCAGCTTTACTGTTTCCTTTTGTCATGGTAGGAGATTGCACACCCTTACTTTCCGTATTCACCATTACCACAAAATCCATAGCGGTTCCTGTCATATATGTCTCTGTCAGTTTTCCTTCTACAAAGCGGGTTGCATCTCCGTTGGTGCCGCTTATCAGAATATACTTTACTTTCTCAACGAATTTTCCTCCTACGAAAGTGTATACTTGAACATCGTTAATTGTTCGTTCGCTTGCTAAACCTTCTGATGAGCCATTTATGCCTCGTGTGGAAGAAGTCGGGAAAGTTAATGCGAAATTGACTTTGCCACCTTCTATTAGTACTGCTTGGTCGTTGTTATCGATCGGACAATCACCCATGACTCCGTCTGAGACACACGATGTTGCCATCATGCATAAGATAGCTAGCAGATAATATGTCAAATGAGAGTATTTCATTTTTTGCTTTATTTTAAAGTTCGATATCATTGAGTTGGATGATCCAGTCGTTTACTTGGATTACAGTTTTGATGAGTGCCAATTTCTCATCTACAAAAATCACTAGTTCATATTTATCTTCTCGGTCTAAGTATTCTTGAAGAGAATAATTACGATCTTTATATTTTTCGGCATCTACTTCTTCGAAGTATTTCACCAAGTCGGAACTTTGGAATAATACTTCCTGAGTAGCAGTATTTTTGATTGTCAACTCTGGCTTTTGGCTTTCCACAAGTCTTGCCACGCTCATTTCGCTAACGATACCGTTGTATTGTTTGGCTGGTTCATCTGCAGAACTAAAAGCTCGGGTACTGACTACGTCCGATGTGACATTGTATGGCTTGTAAGTCAATAAGTTATCTTCTAATAGCGTGTTGTCATAGTTCATGTAACCATTATTGTCGTATATGGCGCATTCGAAAGTTTTTTGTGTCAAGCGGGTTACAGGTCCTCCTGATTGGTTTACTTGTGCTACAACGACACGGATTGTATTGGTATTTTTTACTAATGAGACTTCGGTGATTTGCTGTCTGCCGCTACGAGTGGTAGTTCCTTTTTTAACCTCTCCATGCCAGAGTGAATGT
>OHKJ01001173.1_pt1 | contig 10270 bp, 6 predicted proteins | sample 1568791 | NCBI WGS metagenome assembly OHKJ01 (sample SAMEA3879584, study PRJEB24766) | human gut metagenome | biome: human-associated habitat; feature: feces | place: USA | collected 1985/1987 | reverse complement strand
GCCACCTGCCATACCTGAATACAGTGCAATCCAGCCGGCCTTATGCCCCATTACCTCGATCACCATCACCCGTTTGTGCGAGCTGGCAGTAGAGTGCAGGCGGTCAATGGCATCCGTAGCAATACTTACAGCCGAATCAAATCCGAAGGAGAAATCCGTCCCCCAGATATCATTGTCGATAGTCTTAGGCACAGATACGATGTTCAGTCCCATAGCAGCCAGTTTGGCAGCAGTCTTCTGCGTACCGTTACCACCGATACAAACCACACAATCCAATCCTAATTCCTTGATATTCTGTTCTATCAATGCCGGTTTATTGACATCGGATATCACACCGTTCTTCTTGAAAGGTTTCTCGCGGGAAGTGCCGAGCATTGTGCCGCCCTGATTCAGCAAACCGGACAAAGATTTATCAGTAAACGACTCCACATCCTTGGTAAGCAACCCCTGAAAGCCACTATGAATGCCCACAACTTCCATCCCGTAATGATTGATTGCAGTTTTGCACACTCCACGAATGGTGGCATTGATGCCGGGACAATCGCCCCCCGAAGTCAAAATACCGATTCTCATGACACTTTTGTTTGAATTATTGTTCTTTAGGTCCGTAAAGATAGAAAAAAAAGAGAAAAAAGATAGAGAAGCCGATAAATAAGATTATTTTTGCGCAACAAAATAGTTTTAACTAAGAGAGATGAATATCACAACATTGCTGGATAAGGTGTATTTTGCCCCTCGCCTGAAAAAAATCGACTTCTATGCTAACCGCGCAGGAGAACTTCAACACCGAGTTCTTGACCGCTTAGTGCGCATGGCAGAAAATACAGAATGGGGAAAGAAATATGATTATAAAAGCATTCATACTTATGAAGACTTTAGAAACAGACTACCCATACAGACTTACGAAGAGGTAAAGCCGTATGTGGAACGACTGCGTGCAGGAGAACAAAACCTGCTTTGGCCTTCGGAGATACGCTGGTTTGCCAAGTCCTCGGGCACAACGAACGATAAAAGTAAGTTCCTGCCCGTCAGCAAAGAAGCATTGAATGACACACATTATCAAGGCGGTAAAGATGCGGTTGCCCTCTATCTGGGTCAGAATCCTGACAGCCGCTTTTTCTCCGGACAAGGTTTGATTTTAGGTGGAAGCCACAGCCCCAACCTCAACTCCAGGCACGGGCTTGTAGGCGATCTTTCTGCTATCCTGATACAAAATATACATCCGTTAGTGAACTGCGTCCGTGTTCCAAGCAAGAAAATTGCTCTTATGAGCGACTTTGAAAAGAAGATAGAAGCAATCGCCAACAGTGCCATATCAAAAGATGTAACGAGCCTTTCGGGCGTTCCTTCATGGATGTTAGTACTCATTAAGCGTATCCTTGAAAAGACCGGTAAACAATCGCTGGAAGAAATATGGCCCAATCTGGAAGTCTTCTTCCATGGTGGTGTTGCTTTCACCCCTTATCGTGAACAATATAAAGAAGTGATCCGATCACCCAAAATGCATTATGTAGAAACATACAATGCCTCCGAAGGGTATTTCGGTACGCAAAACGATCCGAATGATCCGTCCATGCTGTTGATGATCGACTACGGTATATTCTATGAGTTCATCCCATTGGAAGATGTAGGTAAAGAGAATCCCCGCATCTACTGCCTGGAAGAAGTGGAAGTGGACAAGAATTATGCATTGGTTATCTCTACTTCTGCGGGTTTGTGGCGCTATATGATTGGAGACACCGTGAAGTTCACGCAAAAGGATCCATATAAATTCGTCATCACCGGACGTACCAAGCATTTCATCAATGCTTTCGGTGAAGAATTGATTGTGGATAACGCGGAAAAAGGTTTGGCAAGGGCTTGCGAGGCTACCGGAGCATTGATTTCCGATTATTCGGCTGCTCCTGTATTTATGGATGCCAATGCTAAATGCCGTCACCAATGGTTGATCGAGTTTGTACAGGCACCGGACAGTATAGAGAATTTTGCCAAAATACTGGATGATACACTGAAAGAAGTGAATTCCGATTATGAAGCAAAACGACAGAAAAACATTGCCCTGCAACCTCTGGAGGTGATTGTTGCCCGCAAAGACCTATTCCATGACTGGCTGGCACAAAAAGGAAAGTTGGGTGGACAACACAAAGTTCCGCGTCTCAGCAATACAAGGGAATATATCGAGGAAATGCTGGAACTGAACAACTGATTCCTGCAATAGCATAGGACAATACGATAATAAATAAGAAAGGCCGCATCAGACAAAACCGATGCGGTCTTTTCCATTTTTGTTCCATGCCTTGAAACTCACAGTTTCATTACTTGAAACCAACAGTTTCATGCCTTGAAACTGCGAGTTTCACGCCGAGAAACCAGTAGTTTCACACCGAGAAACTAACAGTCATCCCAGGCTATCAGAAATTATAAGCCAATCCGATACCCAGTATCTCCTTGAACTGTACCTTCGGCCCTCTTTCAACGCCCTCATCATTAAAGGTTTTCACATCATTATCATACTTCAGTGTCATATTCAGGGTTGCTGATAGCACTTTATTGATCTTCATACTGATGAGCACATCCCAGTTGACATCCACATTACCAAAGTCTTTATTATAAGGAGTGAAGAAATCGGCTGTAGTAATCAGATTCACATTTTCCATGACAGGCAGCTCTGCACGGGCTTTCAGGAAAGCTCCGGCTTCGATCTTAAAGTGATCCCCCGGATCAACACCAAAAGAACCTAAATCAGAAAGATAATCATCGCTCACAAAGGTCATCTTTGTGGAGACAGGTGAAAGGAATATAGAATAATTACTCTTCGGACGATATTCCATACCCAATGCCACATTAGAATAGGCGGGAGCAAAGAAGTTAGATATATAGTGACTCTTGTCCGGATAATTATATCCTTTGGCAAATTGAGTATTCAAGTCAGCCATAAGCGTATAATACCAAACTTTAGTGGCTGCATAGCCCAACTGGGTAGATAATCCTATTTTATCAGAACTCTTTCTCATCCCTTGCGATTTGGTTTTCGAAAGACCATAATCCAGCACCAGGTTCGTCACCCATAGCCAGTTTCCGCTCTTATGTGTCAGTGACCCATTCAGGTAAGCATTTCCGGCAATAGAATTCTCACCACCGGCCGACCAGTTTGTCATTGCAGTTTGCGACATATTTATACCTGTCACACCCTTCAGTACCCAAGCTCCTTCTTTATATCCCTTATCGTCCGTTTGGGCAGAGACGATTGTTGCCAAAGTGGCAAATAATATCATTAAATATATACGTTTCATACTGTTATTCGTTTTAATTGTTCCGCAAAACAAAGACGTCTTTGTATTTCAAACAGAGTAAACTATTTTTTTGTTCAGAAACAAATAAAAGAATGATTGTATGGAAATTACAGGATGATACCTCCTCCCAGCAACAGACCTGCCTCATCGTAAAATGCCGCAGCCTGTCCGGAAGCAATGGATTCCAGTGGTTCGCGCAATAGCACATGCAAGAAATTCTCATCCGTTATACTGACAGTGCAGTGATTAGCTTGCTTCCGATAGCGAATCCTGACAATGACATCCTCGGAATTCAGTAAACGGGAAGTATCCACAATATTCCAGTCTTTCAACAGCATTTCCTCTTTGTAAAGAGAAGCCAGAGGCGCAAGTATCACTTCGTTCCTCTCTTTATGTATCTCTTTTACGAAAACAGGACGGTTCAGATGAATACCCAATCCTCTGCGCTGACCAATCGTATAGAAAGGATATCCTTCGTGCCAACCTAAAAAAGTCCCGCTTTCATCGAGAAATTGTCCTTTTCCCGGCAAAGCATCCTGCGGAACTTCACGCTGCAAGAAAGAGCGGTAATCCATCGGGCAGAAGCATACACCAAGACTATCCTTTTTGGTTGCTGTCCGTTCAAAGCCCCGCTTAGCAGCATAGGCACGCACTTCATTTTTAGTCCAGTCACCCATTGGAAGGAGCATACGTTCTAAAATGTTCTGTTGCAGTCCCCAGAGGAAGAAAGTCTGATCCTTATCACGGTCGGCAGCCGGGGCTATAAAGTAATAACCATCCCGAAAAACTTTACGTACGTAGTGTCCGGTAGAAATCCAATAAATGCCCATTTCATCGGCAATCTTTGCCAGCAACGGCCATTTCAGTTCATTGTTACAGAGAGTACAGGGAACAGGGGTACGGGCGGAAAGATATTCATCTACGAAATAGCGGATAATGCGTTCACGGAATAATTCGCGGGCATCATAGATGATGTGCGGGATATTCAGGCGGGAAGCGAGATTACGGGCATCATCCAAAGATTCTTCAAAGCCTTCCGAATCATAGAAACGAAACGTCACACCGGTTACTTCATAACCGGCCTCTTGCAACAGCATGGCGGCAACAGAACTATCTGTGCCTCCACTCATACCTAACAATACACGCTTCTTCGATTTCATGGATGCAAAAGTAACAAAGGAAAAAGAAAATCACTACATTTGCTACCTTTAAAAACAACAACGCCAATGAACTACTATATCTGTGATGATATCACCTGGAAGAAATCCCTCTCACTACTAAAAAATGACATGGAAGGGCAACGTGTCTATTCCAGCCTCTGGCAGATGACACGAGACGTACTGATGCTTTCACTCAGCCTTAGCGCTATGGCAAGTCTCGCCATATTAGTATTCGGACTCATAAGGTTCATAATCGATACCATGTCCGGGACTACAGAACAGACAATGACCCTGTTCGATGTAATCATCTTCTCAATGACTTGTCCGGCAACATTTGTTGTCCCCCTCACTTGGGTATTAGCTTATTTCGGATGGTATAAAAATCTCCGAAAGATCAATTCCCTTTTACAAAAGTTCATAGCCTCTCTTTCCGAGACAGAGAATGTCAAACGTACTTCTCCGGTATCTTATACTTTCCGCTACCATCAAAAAGAGTTTCATGCACTATTCGAAGAAAAGGAAAATTCGACAACCGTGGCAGTAGCAAAAGGCGATCTCATACTCCTATTGCCTTATCAAGATACGCAACAACGAACTACAGATGAACTATTTGAAGAAATAAAAGGTTTCCTTATAGGGAAACAATTCGCTTCCTTTGCCATGGGGCCGAAATATATGCTGTTCGCATTCAATAGCCGCCCTGCACCCGCTCAGACAGAGGTAAAACAGTCCGCAGAGATGCTACTCTACCTAACAGAACGTTTTCAACTACAGGACCCCATCCCTGAAGAGGAGGAAGAATAAGTTCATCCGATAGTCACTTCCCTCTTAACTATCAGCAAGAAAAAGAATGAAAGAACTTATTATCTTATGAAATTGTTGTAACTTTGTGCTCTTTAAAGAACTAAAATTCAAACGTTATGGAACATCAACTGACAATTTACAACACCTTAGATAGGAAAAAGGAGCTATTCGTGCCACTGCACGCTCCACATGTAGGTATGTATGTCTGCGGTCCTACCGTTTACGGTGACGCGCACTTGGGACATGCACGTCCTGCCATTACTTTCGACTTGCTTTTCCGCTACCTTACCCATTTGGGATATAAGGTACGTTATGTCCGCAACATCACCGATGTAGGCCATCTGGAACATGACGCTGACGACGGAGAAGACAAAATAGCCAAGAAAGCACGACTGGAACAATTGGAGCCGATGGAAGTAGCGCAATACTACATCAACCGTTACCACAAGGCAATGGAAGCGCTGAACGTACTTTCACCCAGCATCGAACCGCACGCTTCGGGACACATCATCGAGCAGATAGAGCTGGTGAAAGAGATCCTGAAGAATGGCTATGCTTATGTCAGTGAAGGCTCTGTCTACTTTGACGTAGAGAAATACAATAAGGATTACCATTACGGAAAACTCTCCGGCCGCAATCTGGATGACGTACTGAACACCACCCGCGAACTGGACGGACAAGCAGAAAAGCATAACCCCGCCGACTTTGCCTTATGGAAATGTGCCCAACCGGAGCATATCATGCGTTGGCCCTCTCCATGGAGCGACGGTTTCCCGGGATGGCATGCCGAATGTACGGCCATGGGTAAGAAATACCTCGGCGAACATTTCGATATTCACGGTGGTGGTATGGACCTTATCTTCCCTCACCACGAATGTGAGATTGCTCAATCGGTTGCATCACAGGGCAATGACATGGTACATTACTGGATGCACAACAATATGATTACCATCAACGGACAGAAGATGGGTAAGTCTTACGGTAACTTCATCAATCTGGACGAGTTCTTCAACGGCACACATAAGTTGCTGACACAAGCATACAGTCCGATGACCATCCGCTTCTTCATCCTGCAAGCCCACTACCGCAGTACGGTCGATTTCAGCAATGAAGCACTGATTGCTTCCGAAAAGGGATTGCAACGTCTGATAGAAGCTATCGATGGATTGGGAAAGGTTACCCCTGCATCCGCAACTTCAGAAGGTATCAATGTAAAAGAGCTGCGTGCCAAATGCTACGAAGCCATGAATGACGACCTGAATACTCCAATTGTCATCGCACAGCTTTTCGAAGGTGCCCGCATTATTAACAATATCATTGCCGGCAATGCCACCATATCCGCCGAAGACCTGAAAGAGTTGAAAGAAACATTCCATCTGTTCAGCTTCGACATCATGGGATTGAAAGAAGAAAAAGGTTCTTCTGATGGCCGTGAAGCAGCCTACGGTAAGGTAGTAGATATGCTACTGGAACAACGTATGAAAGCGAAAGCCAACAAAGACTGGGCTACTTCCGATGAAATCCGCAACACACTGACAGCACTCGGATTTGAAATCAAAGATACTAAAGACGGTTTCGAATGGAGGCTGAATAAGTAATAAGAAAAGAAAGTGCTCAACGCACCATGCAAATACAAAGAAGACCGGCTCACCACGAACCGGTCTTCTCTTTTTTCATAGAAACATGATAACTAATACCTCTCTTTAAATTCTTGTTTTCTCTTATCTTATTCACTAATTATTTATTTTCCATGAGCATTTCAACCGGCTGTCCATGCTGACAGGTTACCGTCAGTACGGTCTGGTCTCCCTGCTGTTCCAACCGGACATTTTCCATCGGGCTTGTCAATCTCCAATGTCCTTTAAGCCGTATCTCCTTAGTAATAGGACGACTGGGCTCTTTCGTTGTATACGTCTTCTCTTCTATATTCAGATTCGGATCACAGACGCTTAAACGGATACCCTTATCAGATTCCTTTGCATACATCACCATTGTTTCCGCAGGAATAGCCACGAACACTTTATCAGCGGCAGGCTGATAAGCTTCAAAAGCAGCATACGCCGTGATACCTGTCTTTTTATCATAAACAACGTGAGCAGTCTGATCGCGTTGCAACACCTCGTATGCAGGAGTTTTACGCAGCTCGTCGAGATCAGAAGCAGAAGGCTGTATCAATACCATATATTCATAAGTCCCCTCTTTCGGTGCCTTGCCATATTCTATCCAGGCAGAAGAGAATTTTCCCTTAGTAACTTCACGCGTCTTTTCGTGCCGTGATTCCTGTTCTGCCACCTGTGAGCGAACGGTTCCGTCCACTACATGATAATAATTGTCATAACCATCATGAAGCCAATAGTTATCCTCTCCTACCTTGGGCTCCTTACCATTATATTTTGTCTGGAAAAGAGTTGTTTCCGTAGGATAATCTACATTGGAGTTCGAAATACCTGTTCCCAGGCAAACCATCCGGTTATCAAAACAGAAAACGGATTTACGGGCCACAAAGTCTGGTGTGAAGTTCTCATAATCCCGTTCTGCCAATTTCATAGCGAACATTCCATTTTTACCATCTAAAGAACTGCTTCCGGAGAAATTCTCTTTGGAGCGTGCCATAGTCGTTCCTTTCAATGGGCTATCAAGCAAGTCGAAAGGCAAATGAATGGTAGTTGTACCCGGCAAACGATTCCAGTCCCATCCCTCCTGCACAAAGCCGCTTCCGGCACGTGACACGGGATTTCCTTTCCCCATAATCTGCACGGAGCCATAACTTTGATAACGTCCGTAACGGTTATCTTTCGTATAAATTTCAGAGCCCCATACGTCAGTGGTATACCCTTTCAATGTCACCATCCAGTCCGCACGACGAAAAATGCCTGCCGAACCATAGTTGTAAACGAAGAATCCCTGTGGAGCCTGTGCCGGTTGAATACCTTCCTTCTTGAAGAAACGCGCATTCGGAGTATCACTATTGCGTATCAGACGTAAATAGTCGGCAGCCAGACCACGATCAAACGTATTTCCCTGACCGGACAAATCGCCGGATAAAGCGATATTGGCAAATGCTTCGATATCATCGCTTCCCATCTTCCCTCCAAAAGGATGACGGCCACTGATTCCGATGCCCCATTCATAGAAATTGCAATAATTGCGCATAGCAATAAAGGCTGATTTCATGTGTTTGCGCGCATCTTCTGTCAGTTCAAAGCTTGTACCATTGGTAAATGCAATATATTCTCCTACAGTCGCAAGTACTCCAGTGGTATATCCCGGATAGAAACCGCCATGATGGAAAGTCGTACCGTCTACCTTTATACCACCGATCGTTCCCGGAGTATAACGCAAAGAAGAAGATAGCCAACGTGACAAACCACTCAACGCTTGCGCCTGTTCTCTTGCATCGGGAAACATCATAGCGGAAATAAATTTCGCCATCAATAACGTATGCCAGGAATCCAACAATTCGTCACGTGTTGGAGAGCATGGCTGACGAGTTTCTTGCAGAGCCGCCCAGAAACGCAATGTGGAGAGATAAGCATCCCGATGAGGATGTTTATAGATAGCATCACGCATCAGCCAGGCAGTTGTATATATCTTACGTACCTGATAACCATAATGATGATTGGTACCCATACCGCTACCGTATGCAAATCCCTGATCGATAGCATAGTCGAATACGGTAAAGTAGTTTTTCTTTGATGTTTCGTTCTGGTTATAATAAGCATCATAGGCAAAGCCGGAAAGCATCGTTTCAATATCGTTCCATGACATTTCTCCTTTCTTCTTGTCCTGTTCATCAGGAGCAACAATAGGAGTTCCTATAAATCCCGTCCCAGCGATGGATGGACTGATAGCCGCTTTCTCAAATGTTTTATAGGCAGCATTAATCGGTCCTTGCGGAGCCTTTTTCACTTCCAGAAAGTCAGTCAAACGTTGTTCGATAGTCTTCAGCTCCTTCTTTTGTTCGCTTGTCAATTTAGAAGGCAGAGGAATATCATACGACTGTTGTTCCCATTTCCACACGAGACACCAATGCCACAGGTCACGATTAGACAGCCCATTATTGGTAGGCAACTGTTGGTCGGGAGTGGTACGAAGATTCATTTTCTTTTCCGGAAAAATCAGACGGTCAAGAAAGATACGTCCCTTCCGTTGCGGGGCAACCAGCCGATAGGCTACGATCTTCTTATCTTTCTTGTCGCCCTGCATATACTCAAAAGAGATCCAGCAAGCCCGCCAGCCTGCTGCCTGCAAACGATAAGAGAACCAGTAAGAGACTTCTCCCTCCTTATTCAGAAACTCAAAACGAATAGAATCCTGCTGCGGTTTCTCATTATAAATCCACAAGGTAATGCCGAACTGCTTCTCGTTTCTCGTATTCAACGATAAAGGAGCAATTTGAACATCCAGCGTAGAACCGGGCTGAAAGTCCCATTCCAGACTACTTTCACCCTCCTTGTAAAAAAGAGAAGAGATTTTCACTTCTCCCTTTCCGGAAACTGTAAATGCTTCGGGCACTTCTTCTTCAAATCCGATGAGTTGAGCGAAAGCTGAAGGAATGATTCCCAAAAGGAATAATACTATAAAACAACTGTTTTTCATTACTATTTTCAATTTAAACGCGGATGCGGATTAACACCTATTATTGTCGCAGAGATTTACTCCTAAAATTGGCACTTATTTGAGTTAATCAGCGTTTTATAAATTACTAATCGCTAATAAGGAATCCGATCCGACAGAATCTTTTCCGTATACCAAGGATCATTAATTTCCTTCAACATAGCTCCCATTTCACCGCAAAGTTGTGCCACAATCTCCTTATTTTCTTCCAAAGGCAGGTTATGCAGTTGATATGGATCTTTTACATCATCGAATAAGAGGCTTTTCTTCAATTGCTTCGTATCACGGTCGATATATAACGCCAATGTATATTGAGCCGTCTTGATACCTCTTGAAGAAGGGAAGTAAGTCTGCACCAATCCATTTTCATCTTTATCACCATCTACATTCTGAATA
>OHKJ01001156.1_pt1 | contig 10341 bp, 8 predicted proteins | sample 1568791 | NCBI WGS metagenome assembly OHKJ01 (sample SAMEA3879584, study PRJEB24766) | human gut metagenome | biome: human-associated habitat; feature: feces | place: USA | collected 1985/1987 | reverse complement strand
AATACCGGGAGCTGGAACTGGAGCGAAATGCTGACAATGTGTGGGAGCTGCTCTCCGACAGCAGGACACAGCCGGAGCTGTTGGAAGACCGCATCGTGGTTCTTCTCTCTGTCCTTTTGAAAGATCAGAGAGAATTTATCGGCACTCCCACGGAGCTGTCTCAAAAAATCGACCCTGATGGTCAGGAGGGCATCACGCCGAAAAAGGTAGCTCGCCTGATCCTGCAAAGCGTTGATGCTCTAAGAAAATTTGGCATCACAGCCACCATTCGCCGCAGCAACGGAAAACGGATCATCCAGCTCAGTAGTGCCGATAGTGACGATACCGCGGCCCCCAAAGAAATCGGCACTATCGACCCTGTTGGCCAGTCAGCCGAGGGTGATGCGGAAGGGCCCCGATAACGGAGATTCCTCCCTTTTGGGAGGGCAAGCATCGCGTCCGGCTATACGCCGGCCACAGTTTCGGGGCCCTACCCCGACCCCCAGCCCCTGAAGGGGAGAAAGGAATATGAATGCCGAGAGAAAAGAAAACAGAGATCATCACGCTCCGGGTGACGCCTCGGACAAAGGCGGTCATTCAGGCGCGTGCGAAAAGCGTAAACAAGACCGTCACCGATTACCTGTGCCTCTGCGGCCTGGGCAAGGAGATCGTGCAAGTAGATGGTCTGGACAGGGTGCTGTCCGAGCTGAAGGCCCAGGGGCGGAATCTCAACCAGCTCACCACCCTGGCCAACATGGGGAAGATCACCCTCGTGTACGGAGACGGGCTGGCGGAGAGCTACGGACAGGTCAGCGAACAGCTCCGACAGCTGATGCGGGAGGTGACCTGAGATGGCTACTTTTACCGCCGTCAAGAACCGGGGCGGAGGCCGGGGCGCGCTGGGCGGAGTGCTGCGGTACATCCAGCAGGACGAAAAGACGCTGTGGAAAGGGCAACGGTTGGTGACAGGCTGGAACTGCACCGCCCAGTCCGCTCTCTCCGAGATGCGGCTCACCAAGGAGCGGTATCGGAAAACGGACGGACGGCAGTACTACCACTTCGTCCAGTCCTTCGCGGAGACAGATGATTTGACGCCCCAGGAGGCCCACGCCATTGCTCTGGAGCTGGCCCAGCGGGAATTTCCCAGCTTTGAGGTGCTGGTGGCTACCCACATCGACACCGACCATCTGCACAGCCACCTGATCGTGAACAGCGTCTCTTTCCAAAACGGCAAGAAACTTCACCAGAGCGCCGCCGACCTCCAGGCCCATCGGCTGGCCAGCGATGAGATCTGTGCCACCCACGGTCTGGAGATCCTGCCGCCGCCTCAGAGACAGGTCAAGCAGAAACACATGGGCAGCCGGGAATACCGCTCCGCCGCCAAGGGCGAGAGTTGGAAGTTCCGGCTGATGGGCACCATCGACCAGTGCATGCGGTTCGCCACCAGCAAGGAAGAATTCGTTTCCTTGATGGAGAGCGAGGGGTATCAGGTACGGTGGACCGAGGGCCGGAAGAACATCACCTACACCACGCCGGAGGGGATGAAATGCCGGGATGACCGGCTCCACGAAACAAAGTATACGAAAGAGGTTATGGAACGTGAATTCCGAGTCCGAGCGGAGATTCTCTACAGAGGAATTGAAACAGCTGAATCAGCCCAGCAAGGTATCTCCCCCGCCGATGGTATTACTGACAGCGGCGGACTGGAATATGCTGCTGACCCGGCTGGATCGTCTGGAGGCCGGTGCTTCGGCACAGGAGGCCCTGCTGCGGGCGCTGTCCCAGCAGGTGGGGCAACTCCCCACCTGGGAGTAGACAGAGGCCCTGGCGCGGGATGTGGCCCAAATACGAGAAGCCCTGCAACAGGCTGGGAAGAAGAAAGAGCGGCGCTTCTCTCTGCCCAAATTGCGCCTGCTCTATATCCCCTGGAGCAGACTGTTCCTGGGTCTGGCGGCTCTGTTGCTGACTGGAGCCGCGCTGTGGGTGGCATGGTCCAGTTTGGAAAAAATCTGGAACATATTCAGTCCGATCTTCCAGTGAGGGACGCCACCACCATGCATCAGCACACCGACCGCAAGCTCCGGCAGAAGGAGCGGCAGAAAAAGATCGCCCTCGGTCACAAAGCGGATGACCACGAGGACGAAATCGATTTGACTATGAAAGGATATTAAATACATGGCAAGCATCAAGCAACTGGACGACCGCAGATTCAAGATCACCGTCAGCAACGGCTACCGCCCCGACGGGAAGAAGATCTGCAAAGCCAAGACCATTCGAGTGCCGGAGAGCATCCCCAAGCGGGGGATCTCGCAGTATGTTGCTCACGAGGCGGAGGAACTGGAGCGGCAGTTCAAGAATGGATACGGCGAGGACGGGAACATGCCCTTCCAGGAGTACGCAGAACGGTGGCTGGCCCGGCAGATCCGGTATGCTCCCAGTACCCTGGAGAGCTACCGGCGGATGCTGGGGCGGGTGTACCCCTTCATCGGGGCCATCCCCATCAACCGCCTGCGGCCCATCGCCCTGGAGAATATGCTGGTAGAACTGCGGAAGCGGAAATACCGTGGCAAACCCATTGGGGAGGCCACGGTGCAGAAGTACCTGACAGTGGTCTCCGCTGTTCTCAGCGATGCCAAGCGGAATGAGATCATTCAGAAGAACCCGGCCCGGATGATCGATCTACCTCTGACACGCCGCACTACACAGTACATTCCCTCCCCCGTGGAGATTCAGAAACTGCTGGATGCTCTGGCAAAGGAGCCTCGTCACTACCGGACGTTCTATCTTCTCTCCATGTGCACCGGCTGCCGCCGGGGCGAACTGTGCGCCCTCAAGTGGGAGGATTTCAAGTTCAGCAGAGGCGGTCTGCTCCTGACCATCAACCGCTCCCGCAGCGTTGTCCCGGGAAAAGGTGTCGTGGAAGGCCCTACAAAGAACGGCCACAGCCGTGAGATCGTTCTCTCATCTGATATCCGAGGAATCTTTTTGAGCTACCGCCGGCGGAAACAGCTGGAAGCCCGGCAGGCGCATCGGGAACTCGGTCCCTATCTCTTCACGGATGCGCACGGGCAGCTCATTCACCCGGATACCTTCACCAAACGACTGCGGAAAATCTATGAGTCCATTGGATTTCCGAAGGAATATCACCTGCACACCCTGCGGCACTACTATGTGACCTCCCTGCTCCACTCCGGCGTAGACAAGCAGACAGTGGCGGATCTGGTAGGGCACGCGGACACGGGCTTCCTGGAGCGCACCTACTGCCACCCCCAGCAGGAGCAGAAAGAGCAGGCCGCCGGGGCCATGCGCGCCATGATCCGCCCGGAGGGCGAAGTCCTTTTCAATTTGGCCGCCGCGTGTCCCGCCAAATCTCGCAGCGCCTGATTGTTGCTTTCGTAGAAAATGTTATTTCCAGGAAGTTTCAATAGCTTTACTTCCCCACTTACGGTATGTTGTGTTTGCAAAACCGGCCTCAACTGGAGTGAGGCCAAGGAAAGTGAGGTCAACACAACATGGCAAGTATCCGAAAACGGGGCAGCAGCTACCTGCTGGTGGTCTCAATGGGCTATGACTACAAGGGCAACCGTATCCGTCCAAAACAGAAAACCGTTCATCCACCGGAGGGTCTGACCCCAAAACAGCGGGAAAAATGGTTGAGGGAGCAAGCGGTCCTGTTCGAGCGGGAGTGCAGGTCACTTCCCCAGGAGGAAGTGGATCGGAGCATCACACTGGCGAAATACACGGACCTGTGGCTCCAAACCATCGCCCCCAGCAAGCTGGCCAAGTCCACCCTGGCCCGTGACCGGCAGGACATTGACCGCTTCCTGCCGATTCTGGGGCACTACAAACTGACGGAACTCCGCCCCGAGCACTTCCGTAACTTCTACGCGGATCTGCGAAAGGTCATCAGCCTTGAAACTGGAAGGCCGCTCTCCGAGCATACCGTGGAGGGCGTACACGCGACGCTGTGTACGATCCTCTCCGATGCCATGGAGGGCGGCTTTCTGGATCACAACCCCGCCTGGCGGACCTACCGCTATGCGGGGAGGAAAACTGAAAAGAAGATCGCGGACCTGGAAACCCTGCAAAGGATCATCGGCGCACTGGAGGAAGAAAGTCTCAAATATGAGACCTACTTCAAGCTCATCATCGCCACCGGGATGCGCCGGGGCGAGTGCTGCGGGTTGCAGTGGGGTGACATCAACTGGGACGAGCGGTCCATCCACATTCAGCGGAATGTGGTAAAGGTCACCGGCGAGGACATTATCGTCAAGGAAACAAAGACTGTGGCCGGGGACCGATACGTGTACTTCTCACTGGAGATGGAGTCCCTGCTGAAAGAGTTCCAGCGGGAGTGTGCCTGGGAGACGGAGACGTATGATGGGCGGAAACTGGAGGATACTGACTACATCTTCCGCCGTCATGGGGAACGGCTCCCCATGACGCCCTCCACCTTCACCTGGCGGTTCAAGCTGATCCTGAAGAAGCACGGCCTGCCCCCCGCCCTGAATGTCCACTCCCTGCGGCACACCAACGCCAGCCTCCTGATCGCCGGTGGCGCCGACGTGGCCACCGTGGCGGGCCTGCTGGGCCACAGCCAGCCGTCCACCACGCTGGACATCTATACGCACGCCTTCGACAAGAACAAGAAAGCGGCCAGTCAGGTGCTGCAGGAGGGGTTGGAGATTTGATGAACAGCAGAGAGAAAAAACAGCCGCAGCTCCCCGTCACCCATTGCGCCTGGTGTGGCTCGTATGACATGGGGATCGGCTGGCAACAGAACGAGGCCATCGTGGCCTTCCGGCGGAACGGACTCCTGGGCAACCGGCTGAAATACGTGATCTGCCGGAACTGCGGAGCGGTTCTGTACCAGTGTGTGGCAGAGCCGTGGAGGTTTCCTCCGGCGGAATAAACAAGTCGTCAGAAATATCCCCCGTCCATAGGACGAGGGGATATTTTTGATTCAGTTTTCTTTTTTGAAAATAATAAAACTAGATTTTCAAACTGGCAGTTTAGTATAGCAAAATAATTGAATAACTTGTCAAATATTAGTATAATTTGATTATCTCAATAAAGGGGGGCTCCCTATAATGATAGAAGCAATTAAAATGCGTAGCTGTGCAACTTACGATTTTGAGGGAGCATCAATATCTAATTGTCAGAAAATAAATTTTATTTATGGTGCTAATGGTAGCGGCAAATCGACAATAAGTAACTTTCTACAAACCCCTACTGATCCGTATTACTCTAAATCTGAGATTGTGTGGAGTAGTGGAACGCACTCTGAAATAGTAGTATACAATCGCAGGTTCCGTGAACAAAACTTTAGTAATAGCGAAATTGCCGGAGTATTCACACTTGGACAAGCTACTATCGAAGAAATCCATGCGTTAGAGGCTCTTAAAGAAAGGAAGAAGGCTTTAGAAAAAGAATACGATAATGATAGTAATTCTCTTGCAAATAAATGTGTTGCAGAGAAAAATCATATGGATGATTTTCGAGACACAATCTGGAGTGTAATTTTAAAAAATCACGACCACGAATTTCAAGAGGCATTTTCCGGGCTTCGAAATAGTAAAGATAAATTTCGAGATGAAGTCATACGTCGATTTCATCTCGGGCACGACTCTAAAAATACCTTAGAGGAACTTCAGACCAGAGCACATACTTTATATTCTTCAAAGCCAGAATCTTGCGCCCTCATCCAAAACCCATTTTCTACTTGTAAGAGTGTCCTTACAGAAATTGAAAATGATGATATCTGGCAAAAGATAGTGGTTGGCAATAATGATATCCCTATAGGAAAGTTTATTCAGCGGTTAAATAATGCAGATTGGGTAAATCAAGGTCGCTCTTACATTTTAGAGGGGCTTTGTCCTTTTTGTCAGCAGCCAACAATTACTGATAATTTTTTAGAACAATTGTCACAATTCTTCGACGCTCAATACAAAGAGGACGTTTCAAGAATTGCCACATTAATGTCTAGATATGATGCAGAAATAAAAAGAGTAATCCCTGCTTTAAACTCTTTGCTTGAAAATACAAGGAGCATTGCAGTTGGCGGACTTGATGCAGAAATATTTAGGGTGAAAATTAGCAACCTCGACATTCAAATACGAAAAAACCTCGAATTATTCGAGCAGAAGAAAAGGGAACCAAGCCGAAAATTTGCCATAAATTGCACCCAAGGCCTGACCGCAGAATTGGATATGGTCATCCGTACAGCAAATGAAAAAATCAAAGTGCATAATCGAATCGTCGATAATTACAATGTGGAGAAGCAAAAATTAACCGATGATATTTGGGTATATTTGTTAGACGAACAGGAATCGCTGATAAAAAGTTATTTATCTGATATAGCCGGTTTTACAAAAGCAAAAAAGTCCCTCCAAGATAAACTCAAAGGATTGAGAGATAGAATCAACCGCCTCGATAACGAAATTCTGTTAGCAGAAAAAAATATTACCAGTGTTCAACCTACAGTTGATGAAATTAATAGGTTGCTAAAAGCATATGGGTTTGAAAATTTTAAGATTGCGCCCTCACCAAAACAGGAAAATTTTTATCAAATTCAGCGTCCAGATGGGACTCTTGCCTCAAATACACTAAGTGAGGGAGAAGAAACTTTTATTGCTTTTTTGTATTTTATGCAACTAGCTAAAGGGGCAACTGAACTATCCAAAGTATCTTCAAAACGCATACTAGTGTTAGATGATCCCATTTGTAGTTTGGACAGTACAATACTTTACATCGTTAGTGCAATTGTAAAAGATCTCATCAAAGAGATTCGGTCGGGTCAATCTGATGTAGAGCAAATCTTCCTTTTTACACATAATGTGTTTTTCCACAAAGAAGTGTCTTTTGAGAATGGACGAGTACAGGCTTCAGCAGACGTCAACTATTGGACAATCCATAAGGATGCACTCGTCTCAAAAGTAGAATCCTATGGACAACATAACCCCATCAGCACTTCTTATGAGTTGCTATGGAGAGAGGTTAGAGATAACCATATCTCTTCTGTTGTGACAATACAAAATACTATGCGTAGGATTATCGAGAATTATTTTGGAATGCTTGGAACTAAAAAATATGATTACATCGTAGACAAATTTGACACCGCAGAAGAAAAGATGATTTGTGACTCTCTTTTCTATTGGATAAATGATGGATCGCACAGCATCCCAGATGATCTATACATCGATAGCTATTCTGATTCGGTTGACAAATATAAGGATATATTCCGTAGAGTGTTCGTAGCTGCAGGGCATGAAGCGCACTACAATATGATGATGGGAATAGGAACAAATTCTGACTCGGAGTAACTAACATATTGCCTAAAGCCGAAAAAATATTCTCTTCCATAGAACAGGATATCTCTCCAGTTATCTCGTTTTTTTGATAACAGCGGTAACAAGTGCCATGAACATTTTCCCGCTGTCCTCATCCGTCCGTAAGGACATCTCCGGGTGCCACTGGACCGCCCAGACGAAGGTCCTGCTGGGCAGGTATACCGCCTCGATGAGATCGTCCGTACTGCGGGCCATTTCTACGAGACTGGGGGCTAAACTCCTGATTGCCTGGTGGTGGCAACTGTTCACCTCCAGCTCCGTCTTTCCCAGCAGAGAGGCCAGAGGCGTCATCGGCCATATATGCACCGTGTGGGCCGTCCGGTCGTAGGGCGGCTTCATGGAATGCCCGATCTCTGACGGGTGCTCCGTGGGCAGGTCCTGGTAGAGAGTGCCCCCCAGGGCCGCATTCAGAAACTGGATGCCCCGGCAGATGCCCAGGATGGGCTTGTCCTGCTCCAGAGCCCGGCGCAGCAGCTCCTGCTCCATCGCATCCCGGGCAGGGCACAGCTCGCCGCAGAAGGGCTCCATGGCCTCCCCATACAGCTGGGGGGCGACATCTTGCCCACCAGTAAAGAGAAAACCATCGCAGAGATCCACGAGCCGGGCAATATCCGCCCCATTGGTCGTCAGCGGCAGGATGACGGGGATGGCACCGGCTTCCTTCACTCCTTCCAGATACCCCGGCAGCATCCAGTAGGAGTTCTTCTCCTCGTCCCACAGGGGCGTTACCCCGATGATTGGTTTCTCCATGGTTCATCACCTCTGATTGATAAAAGGAAAGAGGCACTCGAAATTCGAGTGCCTCTTTGCACGTGGTACGCCCGACTGGATTCGAACCAGCGGCCTTCAGAGTCGGAGTCTGACGCGCTATCCAACTGCGCCACGGGCGCATACCAAAACTGTGTTCTATTATAACACGAGATTTTCAAAATTGGTAGTCAAATAGTAGTCAACGGAAACAGAAATTTTTCTCTTTGCCCGTTAAAACCAAGGACTCCCAACGCTTTGCGCTATCTCCCAACTGAACGAGCCTGAAACGTCGGAGTCTGTCACTCTATCCAACTGAGCTACGGGCGCATTTATGGATTCACAGTGCGAGCACCGAAAATCGTTTTTTTGAAATAGTGGTCAAATAGTAGTCAACGGCGATGTCTCGTTTCCGCTTCGCAGCCGCGATCCCAGTGACCACAGGGCTTTGCCGCATATCTCAACTGGATCGACCTGAAATGTCGGAGTCTGACGCGCTATCCAACTGCGCTACAGGCGCATACATCAACATCTTCTTCAAACAGCTTATTTAGTATATCAACATTTTTCCGCTTTGTAAAGCTTTTCTTGAAAAAATTTTTCTTAAAAAGATTGTTAAAAAAATTGACAAGTCCCTGATTTTGGTCTAAACTTAATTGAGAATGATTTAACAAATAGCAAGGAGTGACTTATATGCGAAAGGAAAACATCTCCGACGCCGTGATACGGCGTCTGCCCAGATATTACCGCCAGCTCACAGACCTCTGCAACCGCGGCGTCGTGCGCATCTCCTCACACTCCCTGGGGCAGGAGATGAACATCACCGCCTCTCAGATCCGCCAGGATTTCAGCTGTTTCGGTGAGTTCGGCCAGCAGGGCTACGGCTACAATGTAGAAGAACTGCGGGCCGAGATCGGTCATATCCTGGGCGTGGACAACAACCACCACCTCATCATGATCGGCGTTGGCAATCTGGGCCACGCACTGCTGCAGAACTTCCCATTCTCCCAGAGTGGGTTTACGGTGGACGCAGCCTTTGATGTCTCCCCCGCCGTGATCGGGACTGTGGTGAATAATGTGCCGGTATACGCCATGTCCGAGCTAGATCACTTCCTACAGGACCACCCGGTGGACGTGGTGGTGCTGACCATTCCCCAGTCCGTGGCCCAGGACACCGCCAGCCACCTCATCAATCTGGGCGTCAAGGGCTTTTGGAACTTTACCAACATTGAGCTCAGCAGTCAGCTCCCGGATGTGCAGTTTGAGAACATTCACTTCGCAGACAGCCTCCTGACCCTCAGTTACCGCATCGCCAACCGCTGACGCTCCAGCGTGGAAGGGAATCATCTATGACAAGGAAGACCAAGACTGCCCTCATCACCGTTTGCCTCTTACTTACCGTCACCGTTGTGTACGCCTTGGCCGCGGCCGGCGGGGCCTCCGATCCGCTGGCCTCCCTCTCCTATCTCACCGGCACTTTCACCGATGCGGTAGACCAGCGGGTGGAGGAAAAACTGGACGCCTCTGACCAAGCGCTGCTGAACGGAGACGCGGCTCCTTCCGACGGCGGGGCCGCCACGTGGATGGAAACCCGTCTGAAGGCAGGCGACGCCCTGACCGGCTCCACCGGCACGGGCGTCCTGTTGCTGGCGGGCGGTATGCAGGTCACGTTCAACTCCGGCGCTGTGGTGGATGTCACCACAGGGACCACCGTTACCAGTGGCAGTGCCCTTACAGCCAGCCACCGGTATCTGGTGGCTGAGGAAACCACCGCCGTGTTTACCGTCACCTCCAAGACGGCGGTTGTGGATTATCAGGGCCCCTACGCCTTCAGCTACTCCACCAACACGGACTACAACGCCATTGCTGCCGCGCTCAAGACCATGCACCTGTTTCAAGGCAGCTTCACCGGCTACGGAGAGGGATATGACCTGGAGGTCGCCCCTACCCGCCTGCAAGCCCTCATCATGTTCATCCGCGTCCTGGGCGAGGAGAATGATGCGCTGGCCTACACCGGCTCCACTCCCTTCACGGACATCACCTCCGGGACCCAGAGCGAGAAATACGTGGGCTACGCATACAGCAAGGGCTACACCAACGGATACTCCGCCACCACCTTCCGGCCCAGCCAGACGGTGACAGCCAGCCAATACATGGAGTTCATCCTCCGGGCACTGGGATACAGCTCCGCGGACAACAAGGACCTCTCCGGCACACTGACCAATGCCTTGACCAATGGCGTCATCACGGAGGGCGAGCTGGCCGC
>OHKJ01001149.1_pt1 | contig 10369 bp, 9 predicted proteins | sample 1568791 | NCBI WGS metagenome assembly OHKJ01 (sample SAMEA3879584, study PRJEB24766) | human gut metagenome | biome: human-associated habitat; feature: feces | place: USA | collected 1985/1987 | reverse complement strand
AGGGTGAATAGGGCTTGTGTACATAATATTGATTGGTGTCGCACCATAGTGAGTAAGCAGAAGGAAGAAATGAGATTAGCGAGAGGGTTTTAATATGGCAAAGAAAGATTTAATAGGAATGCGTTTTGGAAAGCTTGTCGTTTTATCTGATAGTGGACAAAGAGGGAAAGGAGGAAATGTTAAGCAATTGAAAATATTGATATTAGTTCTTAAAAGTGTTTAAATATACTCGTGGAGGGCATTATTTATGAACACTTCTAATATCACTAATTACAAACCAAAAGATTTTGCTGGATTATTAGGTGTCTCTGATATTGTCAATATTGGTTTACACTTTTTTCTCAAGAATGTTCGACCTTATGCTGCCTCCTGTAGCGAAGCATAGTATTGTTGTCGCTTAACCATTGGAGGTAGTCCACCATTAGCAGAGCAGATCCTCCGATTATTCCAGTAGCTGATGAAGTATCTCCAGATGAGCGTCTTTAACTGCTCTACGGTCATTGAGGTAGGATCGTAACGACCATAAAGTAATTCCTCTTTGAAGCGTGCCCACATGCTTTCGCATCTGGCATTATCATGGCATCTGCCACCGGCACTGTTCATGCTTTGAACAATGCCATATCTGTTGATAGCTTTACGATATAGCTCACTGGTATACTGGGTTCCCCTGTCACTGTGAAGAATAGCTCCACGGAGCATCGGGTAAGCTTTGCAAGCATTCTCTAAGGTTTGTTCGCATAGGGTAGCTCTCATATTTGTATCCATAGCAAGTCCCAATACTGCTAAATCATAGCAGTCAAAGATAGCTGAAACATAGAGCTTCCCGTCAGAAGCCTTTATTTCAGTCATATCGGTCATGCACTTTTCAAGAGGCTTTTCAGCAGCGAAGTCACGCTTGATTAAATCGTCGGATTTACTGGCTTCTCTATCAGCTTTGGTAATAGCATTCGGCTTACGTTTTGGTTTATGATTAAGACCAATTTCTGCCATGACACGATAAACAGTTCTCTCACCGGGAATATGTACTCCCTCAGGCTGTTTGAGCTGTAAGGCCTGATACATACGGATTCTTCCATAAGTGTCATTGCATTCATCTTCGCTGCAAATATCAAGCATTGCATCTGCCAGTGCCTGATATTTCCAAGGGGTATCTTTTGCTTTTAGGAATTTGTTGAATGCCTGCCTTGAAACATGAAGCACTTTGCAATAAAAAGAAATTTTACCCTTAATCCGGCCGTCATCCGTTTTGATTGCAATAAACATTAATCTCTGTTTTTTGCTGACTTCCGACGGCTGGCTGCGAAAAAAGCACTTGCTTCCTCAAGGAATTCGTTTTCTTCTTTTAAGCGACGAATTTCCTTATCCTGCTCTTTTACACGCTTTCTGAGTTCAATAAGCTCATCGTTGAGGGATAAAGCATTCTTGGGCGTATGAACTGCTTCATTTGCACTGAGACGCCCCTCTTTGAAGGCTTTTATCCAAGTGTACATAGTACCCTTTGGAATCCCTAATTCCTGAGCAGCTTTATGACCGCCGATTTCCTGGGCAAGCTTTACCGCCTGTGCTTTAAATTCATTGTCATAAGATTTTTGATTCTGTGCCATAGGTTTTTCTCCTGTTCTCGTATTGATTATGATTATATATCAAAATCCTTGAGAATAGGGTGTCAACTTTTATGATACAACACCAGATACCATTTCAAGCATTATACGTTTACTTGTCAGAATATTATTCTGGAAAACGAGTTTCTCATAAACGAGTTTTGGAACTTTCCTATGAGGACGTGAAATCTGCAAAAAATGGATTGATTGTCATCACTCCGGATTTTGATAATTTTACTGCAAAGCTTATTGCAGCAGATGAATATTCAAAATATATGACAGAAACGCCAATCTTGGAAGGTGTTGCAAACAGAGAATATTATGGAAGATCTGCGACCTCTATAGAGAACAAAAGCACGATAGAGTACGGAACAGAGCAAGGATTGGCAACACTGATCTATGGCGAACAAGGAGAGAGTTCGTTGCCGATACAGGACATTACAGGAGAATACATAGATACAGATAATGAGTATATGTATTATTATTCGGTTGAGTTTGTAAAATAAGAATAGCAAAAGTGAAAAGAGGATATTACAAATCATTGTTTTGATAATTCGGTGGTATCCTCTTTGTGGATTTCAGAATTTGTTTCTCAGCTTTCGGTATTCTCTCGGCGAATATCCTTTCAACTTGTGAAAAAGCCGGCTGAAATAAAGCTGGTTATCATATCCGACAATCTTAGAAATCTCATTGATGGAATAAGTTGTTGTTTCAAGTAACATCTGAGCATTGTTGATGCGGATTCCCACAATGAATTGCATTGGTGTAGAACCGGTATATTTTTTGAAATTTCGGATAAACCAGCTGACACTCATCCCTCGTGAGGCAGCATAATCGTCAATATTAATATTCTGATGGTAGTTTTCACTGAAAAAGGTAACAGCGATATCCATCTCATGATCAAGATATTCATTTTTTGATATGTGCTCTCTTGTCAGTTCCCGGTGGAAACTGATCAGAAGATGACGTAGCAAAAGGACAAGCATTTCCTCATAATTGTCTTGACAGCGTTGGAGCTCGATAATGATACGTTTGAAAATTTGTTCATATTCATTAGATGTACCCACTTGAAAGACACGTTCTTTATCCGGAAACCCATATTGACGTAAGATATTTTTCACATTGCTTCCTGTGAAGTGAATCCAGTATACTTCTGTCTTATCTTCTCCGTAATATTCATATTTTTGGAGTTCTTTCGGTCTGTACAGTACAATGTTGCCGGCTGGAACAATCGTTTCATTATTTACATTATCAAAATGAAAATGCCCACAACCAGCAGTGATATATATAATCTGATAATCCAGACGACCCCTTGGACGGTAGGTTGGAAGTTTGGGATGTCTGGAAAGACGGTAAGTACCACAGCTACCGACAATCAGCGGATGACTTTTGTCTTTGAAATCCATATGTGAGTGGTTCAAATAACCGGTGTTCAAATACATAGGACAGCACCTCTTTTCGTACTTTTTATCATTGTATCATTTAGTGCATATTTTGTCTAATCCAATTCATAGATATATTTTGCGAATTAGGATAAGCTATATATAGCATAACTAAGGAACGTAAACAAAAAGTAAAATATAAGGCTTGCTTTAGGAAAACAAAGAACAAAAAAGTATATGTATTGGAGGAGAGCTATTTATGATCGTACCACGTTATTATGAAAATCTAAGCGTACTGCACGAAAACACAATGCCAGCCAGAGCCTATTATATTCCGGCATCCAGAAGAATGGATAACTTGGTGGAACACAGAGAAGAGTCAGATCGTATGCAGTTATTGAATGGAACTTGGAAATTCCAGTATTTTAACAGCATCTATGACATTCAGGATTCTTTCTTTGAGAAGAATTATGATACAGAAAATTTTGATGAGATTCAGGTTCCGAGTGTATGGCAGATGGCAGGATATGACACACATCAGTATACAAACATCCGGTATCCATTTCCGTTTGATCCACCATATGTGCCACAGGACATTCCGTGTGGAGCCTATGTACATACTTTTGAGTACAGTAGAGATGAGAAAGCACCAAAATCTTTTTTGAACTTTGAAGGAGTAGACAGTTGCTTTTACGTATGGATCAATGGCTCTTACATAGGATACAGCCAGGTTTCGCATATGACCAGTGAGTTTGATGTTACCGATGTACTTCAGGATGGAACGAATACGGTGGCAGTGTTGGTAATGAAGTGGTGTGATGGTTCCTATTTGGAAGATCAGGACAAATTCCGTATGAGTGGTATTTTCCGGGATGTGTACATTTTGAAACGCCCAAAACAGGCAATCAGTGATTATCATATTAAAACAAGAATTGAGGATATGCTTGCGAAAGTAGAAATTGAAATGAAATTCTACTCTCCGTTAAATGTAAAAATTTCGATTGAAGATAGAAACGGAGCAGTTGTAGCACTAGGAAGTATTGCTGAAGAAGGAACAGCTGTATTAGAAATCGCAAGTCCGGAACTTTGGAATACAGAAAATCCATATCTATATAAACTGATTCTTGAAACAGAGAATGAAGTAATTGTAGATCACATTGCATTAAGAAAGATAGAGATTAAAGACCAGGTTATTTATTTAAATGGACAGAAGATTAAATTCCGTGGTGTCAATCGACATGATTCTGATCCGGTTACTGGATTTACAATCAATCCGGAACAGATTACAACCGATCTTACGTTAATGAAGCAGCATAATTTTAATGCGATCCGTTCCAGCCACTATCCGAACGCACCATTTTTCTATGAAATGTGTGACAAGTATGGATTCATGGTAATAGATGAAGCAGATATTGAAGCTCATGGTCCATTTATGATCTACAGAAAAGAAGACACCGATTACAATCGGTTCAAACGATGGAATGAGAAGATTGCAGATGATCCGGTATGGGAAGAGGCAATCGTTGATCGCGTAAAACTCATGGTGGAACGTGACAAAAACCGTTTCTGTATTGTTATGTGGTCAATGGGAAATGAGAGTGCTTATGGCTGCAACTTTGAAAAAGCACTGGAATGGACAAAGAATTTTGATCCAGACCGTATCACACAATATGAGAGTGCAAGATACCGTAATTATGATGAAACATATGATTACAGCAATCTGGATGTGTACAGCCGGATGTACCCGGCGCTTTCCGAAATTCAGGAATATCTGGATAAAGATGGAAGCAAACCCTTCCTTTTGGTAGAGTACTGTCACAGCATGGGAAACGGACCTGGAGATTTTGAAGATTACTTCCAGATGATTCAGGATAATGATAAAATGTGCGGTGGCTTTGTCTGGGAATGGTGTGACCATGCGATTGCTCATGGAACTGCTGAGAATGGAAAGACTATATATGCTTATGGGGGCGACCATGGCGAAGAAATTCATGATGGCAACTTCTGTATGGATGGATTAGTATATCCGGACAGAACGGTACATACAGGACTTTTGGAATACAAGAATGTTTATCGCCCGGCAAGAGTTATTTCCTATAACAAAGAAAGCGGAGAACTGGTGCTTCATAACTACATGGATTTTGATAACTTGAAAGATTATGTGAAGATCAATTATGAACTGACACAGGACGGGCTTGTAATCAGCAAAGGTAAACTTCCAGAAGTTTCAGCAGCACCACACAGTGAAGGAAAAATAGACCTTAAAATCAATGTGCCAGAGAGTGGAAAATGTTATTTAAAATTTATTTACCATCTGAAAAAGAAATTGCCACTGCTGGATGAAAACTATATTCTTGGATTTGATGAAATTGAGGTAAGCAAAGATGATGCAAAATGTAAACTTGCAGAGAAATGGCTACAAAAAACAGCAGTGGACTCTGAACTACAGGTAAATGAAAATGATACACAGATTCATATCAAGGGGCGTGAATTTGCTTATACCATAGACAAACGTACTGCACTCTTTACTGAGATGAAATTCGCAGGGCGGGAATACTTGAACCATCCGATGGAATTAAATATTTGGAGAGCTCCAACAGATAACGATATGTACATCAAGTCTGAATGGAAGAAAGCCCATTATGATAAAGCTTATACAAGAGCTTACACGACAGAGGTCGTGCAGGGAAAGCATGGTGTGAAAATTACAAGCCATGCATCCGTTGTGGCAGAGACAGTACAGAAGATTCTTGATGTGACGATTACATGGAAAATAGAAGCTGCTGGAAAGATTGATGCAGATATTGCAGTAACAAAAGACGATGAATTCCCGGATCTTCCGAGATTTGGTGTGAGGATGTTCCTGGATAAAAAACTTTCAGCTGCACGATACTTTGGAATGGGACCACAGGAAAGCTATTGTGACAAACATCAGGCTGCGAGCCACGGTTTGTATCAGGCAAATGTAGATGATTTGCATGAGGATTATATTCGCCCACAGGAAAATGGAAGCCATTATGATTGTGAATATGTAGAGCTTAACAACAGCCGATATGGAATTGTGGCATCCGCAGAAAAGGCATTTTCATTCAATGCTTCTTATTATACACAGGAAGAACTTGAGAAGAAAACGCATAATTATGAACTGACAGAATCAGATAGTGTAGTATTTTGTGTTGACTATGCACTAAATGGCATTGGTTCTAACAGTTGTGGTCCAGTTGTATTGGAGCAGTACCGATTTGATGATGTATTATTCCGGTTCCAGTTTACACTGATACCGTATATAAAGGGATAATAAAGTTTCATGTAACCCGTAAACAAGGAAAGAGAGTCTGATTGTTATGTAAAGTCCAGATATACAGAGCAATCAGACAAAAACAGAGAAAAAACTAGAATTAGACATCATACTCTGTTAGACATCTTGAAATTCTAAGTGCGATGAAGATGAGGAGCAAAGAAATTCGATGGAAGAAAAAAAGTATTTGAAATGGTATAACAAAATTGGATATGGATCAGGCGATATTGCAGGTAATGTAGTCTATGCGTTCCTGACATCTTTTATGATGGTCTATTTGACGGACTCGGTAGGGCTTGCTGCAGGTGTCGTAGGTACCCTGATTGCCGTATCAAAACTATTTGATGGTTTTACGGATATATTTTTTGGATCAATGATTGACAAAACACACAGTAAAATGGGAAAAGCGAAGCCATGGATGCTATACGGATATATTGGTTGTGCCATTACGCTGGTCTGCTGCTTTACAGTACCGGTCAGTTTGGGAACAACGGCTAAATATGCATGGTTCTTTATCTCTTACACACTGTTAAATGGTGTGTTTTATACAGCAAACAATATTGCTTATTCAGCACTTACGTCACTGATTACAAAGAACAGCAAAGAGCGTGTACAGATGGGATCTTACCGTTTTATTTTTGCATTTTCAACAAGTCTTCTGATTCAGGCGATTACAGTTGGATTTGTAGATAAATGCGGTGGAGATGCTGCGGCATGGAGAACGGTTGCTATTATCTATGCAATCATTGGTCTGGTCGTAAATACGATTTCAGCACTTTCTGTTAAGGAACTTCCGGAGGAGGAACTTAATGAAGGAGAAGTAAAGAATGATAATGAAAAGTATGGAATGGTACAGGCATTCAAGCTTCTTGTCAAAAACAAATATTACATGATGATTTGTGGAACATATATTTTACAGCAGTTATATGGTGCCATGATTGGAGCTGGCATTTATTACATGACATGGGTACTGAAAAATAAGAATTTGTTTGGACAATTTGCATGGGCAGTAAATATTCCACTGATCATTGCCCTGATTTTCACACCGACATTAGTTGGTAAGTGGAAAGGTATGTATAAACTGAACTTAAGAGGTTATGTCTTAGCAGTCATCGGTAGAGCACTTGTTGTTGTTGCCGGATATATGGGTAGTGTTCCGCTGATGATGGCATTTACAGCTCTTGCAGCCTTAGGTCAGGGACCATGGCAGGGAGATATGAATGCAGTTATCGCATCCTGCTCTGAGTACACTTATCTTACACAGGGAAAGAGAATTGATGGAACGATGTACTCTTGTACTTCTCTTGGTGTAAAAATCGGTGGAGGTATTGGAACCGCTGTTGTTGGATGGATGCTTGAGCTCAGTGGATATGTCGGAAAAAATGCAACTCAGCCACAGTCTGCACTTGATATGATGCAGTTTATGTATCTTTGGCTTCCGTTAATCTTTGATGTATTGATTATGTTTGTACTTTCAAGAATGAATGTAGAAGATGCAAATAAAAAACTGAAAGCAGAAAAAGGAATTGCTGCAGATGAAGTAACAGATGCATCAGACATAAATTAGAATTGACAGGAGAAAGCGTTGTCTGGTCGTTGTTCGATGAGACAATGCTTTATATATATAAAGTGATAGAACTGTATTTTGAAAATAAAAAAGGACCACTTCATTTTTGTGAAATGGCCTTAAGAAAATATTCAGTTTTCACAAAATAGTCCTTTTAGTATTTATACATGGTAAGGATGCTCAAAATATTCAGCGTAGAATACTAAAAGGTCATTCAGATATTTTTTTAGGTTGCTCATTTGCAATTCCTCCTTTCCTTATTTACAAGTTGATTATAAGATAGGTGTAAAAGGATTGCTTGCCAAATCGAAAGAAGATATAGACAAATGTTGCAAAGGGGAGTATTTCATGCAGTTAAAATATGTTGACACAAAAGAGGAGATTATAGCAATAAATAGGAAGTCAAAACATATTGAACCACATCTTCATAATGCACTGGAGATCGTTTGTGTAACAAGTGGATCATTAGAACTTGGTGTCGGACAGGAACTATACCATATGGAAAAAGGAGATATAGGCTTTGTATTTCCAGATGTTATTCATCACTATCAGGTACTGACACCCGGTGTAAATAAAGCGACTTATCTGATTGCATCGCCATTTACGATAGCCAAATTTGCAGATATCATGCAATCCATGGCTCCTGAATACCCAATCATCAAAGCGGAAAAGGTTGAACCGGAGGTATATAGGGTTATAAATGCAATTTTAGAGACAGAACAGTCGGATATTACTGTTGCACAGGCATATCTTCAAATTGTGTTGGCACGCTGCATAGGAAAATTAAATTTGGTAGAAAAGAGCAGTGTGGGGAGCAACGATCTTATTTACCAGACAGTTTCCTATATATCAGCAAATTTCAAGAAGAAGTTTTCGTTGGAAGAGATGGCAAAAGACCTGGGCGTGAGCAAATATGTTTTATCCAGACTCTTTTCCAAGACATTCCATAGAAACTTTAATCAATATCTTAACGATGCAAGGCTGAACTATGCATGCCATCGTTTGGAAAATACGAGTGATTCTATTACAAATATTTGTCTGGATAGTGGATTTGAAAGTCAGAGAACGTTTAACCGAGTATTTAAAGAAAGATATAAAATATCACCGAGTGATTATCGAAGTACTTGTGTGAAAGAGATGTTGTCATAAAAGGTTCTGTTGATCGAAATATTTACTTTGATTTTACAGTGCTATGTATTTGATTTCATGTGTAGATGATATAATATAAAAATATTTGTAGAAAAAAGAGTTTTATTCTATTATGAAAAGAGTAAGGTGTATTCTAAAGAAACAAGAAAGGCAGGGCGCATATGAACATGATAAAATCCATAATCGATTTTAATGAAAAAAAAGGATTCATCTGTGATATGGATGGTGTGATCTATCATGGCAATCAGATATTGCCAGGTGTTCCGGAATTCATCCAGTGGTTGCATGATGAAAAGAAAGAATATTTATTTTTGACAAATAATAGTGGATATACACCACGAGAATTAAATCAGAAACTGGCTAGGATGGGACTTGATGTGCCAGAAGAACATTTTTATACCAGTGCATTGGCAACAGCCGCATTTTTAAAAGAACAGGCGGCAGGCTGTTCGGCATTTGTGATAGGAGAAGCCGGCCTGTTAAATGCACTTTATGATGTAGGTATCACAATGAATGATGTAAATCCGGATTATGTTGTTGTGGGAGAGGGACGCTCCTATTCATTGGATACATTAACAAAAGCAACGAATTTAGTTCTGAAAGGTGCAAAGCTGATCGGAGCAAACTCAGATGTTTCCGGACCGATTGAGAACGGCATTGCTCCTGCTTGTCGTGCATTGATTGCACCTATAGAAATGGCAACAGGTACACAGGCATATTTCTGTGGGAAACCGAATCCACTGATGATGAGAACAGGATTGAATATGCTTGGATGTCATTCAGCAGAAGCTGTAATGGTTGGGGATCGTATGGATACAGATGTGATTTCAGGAATGGAAAGTGGTATGTCTACTGTATTGGTTCTCTCTGGATGTTCAACGAAGGATACACTCAAAACTTATGCGTATCGTCCAACTATGGTTTTAAATGGTGTGGGGGATATTGGTATGTTAGCAAAGTCAAAGGCAGAGTAATAATGAATAATCTGAAGTACTAAGAGACAAACAGAGCTTGATAGACAATCGAAAATGTGGTTGTCTCTCAAGCTTTGTTTGATTATGAAATTGCTTGCATTCGTATGAATATTTATTTGACAGATTTTATAATTGTTATTTTCGGTATCATATTTGTTTTGTTCTTAATCATCAGTCCTGGAATGGATGCCGTGTATCTTAATCCTGAAAAACTCCAAAAGGACCAGACGTTTCTTTCTGTAATGCGGGATTATTATGATGTTACAAGACCGTATATTGAGATCAATGACATTCAGGTGGAGAAAAAAGGCTTTGGAAGATATACACTGTGGATTTCTGCAACGAATAATATAAAAAGCCGTAATATTGGCATAGAAAATGTGTGGGTGGATTTGGAG
>OHKJ01001143.1_pt1 | contig 10441 bp, 8 predicted proteins | sample 1568791 | NCBI WGS metagenome assembly OHKJ01 (sample SAMEA3879584, study PRJEB24766) | human gut metagenome | biome: human-associated habitat; feature: feces | place: USA | collected 1985/1987 | reverse complement strand
GGTCAGCATGGTGTAAATATCGTTGAATTTACAAAACAGTTCAACGCAAGAACAGCAGATCAGGGTGACTTAATCATTCCTGTTGTAATCACAGTTTACAGTGACAGAAGCTTCAGCTTCGTTACAAAGACACCACCAGCAGCAGTTCTTATCAAAAAGGCTTGCAAGATTAAATCTGGTTCAGGTGTTCCGAACAAGAACAAAGTTGCTACAATCACAAAAGAGCAGGTAAAAGAAATCGCTGAAATGAAAATGCCTGACTTAAATGCTGCAAGCATTGAAGCAGCTATGAGTATGATCGAAGGAACATGCAGAAGTATGGGTGTTAAAGTAGCAGAGTAGTCATTGGAAACATTTAACGTGGGAGGGCTCGCTCCCGATATTACCACTAGGAGGTTATTGAAATGAAAAGAGGAAAGAAATACGTAGAAGCTGCGAAATCAATTGATAAAGGAAACCTTTATGATAAAGCAGAAGCTATCGAATTAGTTAAGAAAACTGCAGTAGCAAAATTCGATGAGACAGTAGAAGCACATATTCGTTTGGGCGTTGACAGCAGACATGCTGATCAGCAGGTTCGTGGTGCAGTAGTTCTTCCCCACGGCACAGGTAAAACAGTTCGTGTATTGGTATTCGCAAAAGGCGACAAAGCTGAAGAAGCTCTGGCAGCTGGTGCGGATTTCGTAGGAGCAGAGGATCTGATCCCCAAAATCCAGAATGAAAACTGGTTCGGTTTTGACGTTGCAGTAGCAACACCTGACATGATGGGCGTTGTTGGTCGTCTGGGTCGTGTACTGGGTCCCAAAGGCTTGATGCCTAACCCCAAAGCTGGTACAGTTACAATGGACGTAACAAAAGCAATCAACGACATCAAAGCTGGTAAAATCGAATACCGTCTGGATAAAACAAACATCATCCATGTTCCCGTAGGTAAGGTATCTTTCGGTTCCGAGAAGTTGACAGAAAACTTCCAGACTCTGATGAGTGCAATTATAAAAGCAAAACCCGCTGCTGCTAAAGGTCAGTACCTGAAGAGCGTTGTACTGACAACAACAATGGGTCCCGGCGTGAAAGTAAACGCTGCAAAAATTTCTGAATAATCTCTAAGAGGTTATTGACAACAGCTTGACTTTGGTGTATACTAAACAAGTTGAAACGAGAAAAATCTCATATTGCCCGTAGACAGCAGGTGCCTCGTGCGTAAATCCTGCCGAGGAATTTGCTTGTTTTTAGAGCGTATATTAAGCCTCTTTGTCTATGTGCAAAGAGGCTTTTTCATCATATTGATTACTTCGAGGAGGTGTAAACATGGCAAAGATTGAACAGAAACAAGTTATTGTTAATGAAATCAAAGAAAAACTGGAAAAGGCTACTTCCGTTGTTATGGTTGACGCAAGAGGCCTGACAGTAGAACAGGATACTGCTCTGAGAAAACAGCTGAGAGAAGCTGGCGTGGATTACAAAGTATACAAAAACACAATGGTTCACTTCGCAATCCAGGGTACACAGTTCGAAGGTCTGGACGCATATCTGTCCGGCCCCAGCACATTCGCATTCTCTTATGAAGATGCAGCTGCTGGTGCAAGCATCATCAACAAAGTTGCAAAAGATGTTAAAGAACTGGAATTCAAAGCAGGTGTAGTTGAAGGCGTTCTGTATGACGCAGTCGGCATGAAAGTAATCGCTGACATCCCTTCCAGAGATGTACTGCTTTCCAAACTGCTGGGCAGCTTCAAATCCCCTATGTCTTCCTTCGCTCGCGTTATCGATCAGATCGCGAAAAAAGGCGAAAGCGCAGCAGAATAATTCTGTGGGCGGCTGCTTAAGGGCAGCATAAATCAAAAAAGAAATTTACGAAAATTATACGAAAAATAATCGGAGGTGCTTTAAAATGGCAAAATTGACAATCGAAGAAATCATTGCAGCTGTAAAAGAACTGACAGTAATCGAACTGAACGATCTGGTTAAAGCAGCAGAAGAAGAATTTGGTGTATCCGCAGCAGCTGGTGTTGCAGTAGTAGCTGGTCCCGCAGCAGGCGGCGCAGCTGAAGAAAAAACAGAATTCGACGTAGAACTGACAGAAGTTGGTTCCGAAAAAATCAAAGTTATCAAAGTTGTTCGTGAAGTAACAGGTCTGGGCCTGAAAGAAGCGAAAGAACTGGTTGACGGCGCTCCTAAGATGCTGAAAGAACAGGCTTCCAAAGAAGAAGCTGACGGCATCAAAGCTAAACTGGAAGAAGTAGGCGCTAAAGTTACTCTGAAGTAATTTAAAACCGAATTTCCAAAAGGACATTCTCAAAAGAGGATGTCCTTTTTTTATGTCTTAAAATGTGAATGGTGCGCTATTTTTTTGCGGAATCGTTGAAGAAGGCTCCGTTGTGAGGTGGACGGTTTTCTGGTATGCTGGTTGCAGCAGGGATCTTTGCAATTGAGAAAAAGGAGATGACAGGATGATGTTGGGAAAAGTCATTCGGAAATATAGAAAAGAACGGAATTTCACACAGGAAGAAATGGCAGAACGGCTGGGCGTGACGGCATCCGCGGTGAATAAATGGGAAAGGGAGGTCACTTGCCCTGATATCGCCCTACTTGCACCTATTGCCAGATTGCTGGAGATTTCCACAGATACCCTTTTGTCTTATCGAGAAAATTTGACGCCCAAGGAAATCAAGGAACTGATGGAAAAGACGCAGAAAATGCTGAAAGAAACAGGTTATGGAGAGGCTTTTGGGTGGGCAAGAAAACAAATGGAACAGTATCCCAATTGTGAAGAATTAGTCTTGAATATGGCGGCCTGTTTTGAAGCATACGCTATCACCCATGAGGTGCCAGAGGCGGAAAAACGAGAGAGGGAAATTTGCGCCTTATATCAGCGGCTGCTGGAGAGTTCAGAAGAAAGTATTCGTATGCAGGCAGCCAGTGGATTGGTGGGATATTACAGACGAAAAGGACAATTTAAAGAAGCAGGAACTTATTTGCAGTATTTCTCCATACAGAATCCAGAACGGAAGCGTATGCAGGCACAGATTTATGGAGAAACGGGACGCATCAAGGAGGCGTTCAAAGCTTATGAAGAATTGCTCTTTGCGGATTATCAGCGGATCAGTGCCATCCTCCATGGGATGTATCAGCTGGCACGGAAAGAAAATGACAGGAAACAGGCACGAAAACTGGTGGAAAAACAGGGAGAGCTGGCACGGTGTTTTGAAATGGGAAAATTTTATGAGATAGTCCCGCAATTGGATTTGGCGGTGTTGGAACAAAACCAAGAACTGGCGCTGGACACCATGGAAAAGGTACTGTCCAGTGTGGAGGAAATAGGTGGTTTTCGGCAGGCGTGGCTATACAAGCACATGACATTTCAGGAAATGCAGCCTGAGTTATTGGAAAATATGAAAAAACAACTTTTACAGTCTTTTGCCAATGAGGAAACTTATGGTTTTTTGAAAGAGGCGCCTCGATGGCAGGCTTTATGTGGGAAACAGGCTGAAAACTGTGGAACAAGTGGAAAAGCAGGGGAAAAATAAAAAAATCTGTGGATAATATGTATGAAATTAAAAACATGATGTGGATAAGTATCAATAGATAAACATAGAAAAACTGTCAGATTCCAGACAAGATGGAACTGGCAGTTTTTTAGTCGAAATAAAACAAATCTTCAAATTTTTTGTCTAATGCAATACAGAGAATCAAAGCCAGTTTTGCCGTAGGGTTAAACTGCCCCGTTTCGATGGAACTGATGGTGTTTCGGGAAACGCCAACCATTTCTGCTAACTGGCTTTGAGATAAGTTTTGCTCCGTGCGGGTTTCTTTTAAGCGGTTGCGAAGGATGAGTTCATTTTTTGGTTCTTTTTCTTTTGGCATATCAAATGATCTCCATTCCATGATTTAAGATATTGACAAATGTGATGATGGCAATACAAAGGGCGATCAGCACAAAGAGGATGTCTTTCGCTTTTCTATGGCTGCGGAATTTCTGGAAAGAACGACCGCAAAAGGTAATGGCAAAACAAAACAGAAAGGCGCGGTAATCGCTGTAAGCTTTGCCTGTGAAATGAAATTGGAGGAAAAAGACCAATGCGGCAATGCCGCTGTAAATGAGAATGGCAAGGTAGGCATTGGCATAGGCTTTTTTGTCCACATAATAGGAAAATTCATCAAAGATGTAGTTTTCTTTTTGACTGCGGCATAAGATTTCTTTTTTATCCATGGGACGATCTCCTTTCTAGGCAACGAAAATTTGCAGCATGGGACGGATGAAGATGGTTCCCAATACGCTCATAAGGCAGCCTGCAATTCCCAGTACCAGATACAGCTTCTTTTTCAGATAATAGCCTTGGGTGAGAAGGACAGTACTATGACCCAGAAACCAGCAGGAGATGAGAGCCAAGAAGAATTCTCCATTCAAATCCTGTTTCGTTATTTCGAAAATAAAAAAGATCAGAAAGTAGGACAGCCATAAACAGCGAAAACCAAAGATTCTGCTTTTTTGTACAAGGCTTTGTTCCCGTTCGTCACCGGCAGCGTTTTCCGCGCGGCTGCGTGCAAGGATTTCCTTTTTATCCATTTAGATTCCCCCTAAATATTCCATGATGTTTGCGACACAAAGTACGGCGGCAGCCAAAGACATGATGCCATGATAGGCTTTGTGATGACGATAGAAGAGAAGGAAGTATCTTCCCACGATGCTTGCCCAGAATATTGCCAGAAATCCATCAGCTGACAGACCTTTTACATAATTGACAGTTGTCAGAATCAGTGTGACAGCCAGCATGAAAATCAGACTGAAAGTATCGCTTTCTAATCGAATTTGCTTTTCTCGTTCATCCCCCAAAATATTTTCTGTTTGACTGCGTTTCAAAATTTCGTTTTTGTCCATAAACAGTGCCTCTCCTTTTTTTGATAAAATTCCCCCCGATTTTATAAGTATCTTATTTGCCAAGTTTACTTGGTATTTACAGCATAGCATTGCCAAGTTTTCTTGTCAATACTTTTTGCCAAGTTTTCTTTGCAGTGTGTTTTTTATACAAAATACATCACATTGTCTATGGTATTTTTCCGGCACAGCCATTATATTTTTTTTATAGATAAAATCAGGAAAGTACGTGCTGCCATTGATGAGATATGGTGCAGCAGATAGAAACGGGTGGAACCATGAAAAAAGAAAAAGACGAGCGTTCCTTTTGGGAAAAACTGGCGACGCTGATTGTAGATAAGCGAAATTTATTCTTTCTGTTATACGGGGCGGCAATGCTCTTTTCCGTATTTGCCAGCGGATGGGTATCGGTCAATGACGACTTGACGTCCTATCTGCCGGAAGAAACGGAAACGAGGCGTGGGTTGGACTTGATGGATGAGGAATTTACCACATTTGCCACAGCCCGCGTCATGGTCAACAACATTACATATGACCAAGCGCTGACCCTATCAGAGGAATTGGAAAAAATAGAAGGCATCACAGAAGTGGAATTTGATGAAACAGAAGACCACTACCGAGGTGCGGCGGCGCTGTTCGATGTGACCTTTGACGGCGAAGTGGATGATGAAATCTCTTTGACAGCACTGAATGCGCTGAAAGAAGAGTTGGCGCCCTATGATTTGTATGTATCTTCAGAAGTAGGCAACAATCGTTCCGACTTACTGGCGGAAGAAATGAAAATGATCATGGTTGTGGCAGCGGTAATCATTGTCAGTGTGCTGCTGCTTACATCTAAGACCTATATGGAAATTCCTGTATTGCTGCTGACATTCATTGCGGCGGCGGTGCTGAATATGGGAACAAACTTCTTTTTTGGAGAGATTTCCTTTATTTCCAACTCCGTAACGGTGGTGCTCCAATTGGCCCTCGCCATTGACTATGCCATTATCCTTTGTCACCGTTACAGCGAAGAACGGGTGCATATGGAGCCTAGAGAGGCGACCATTACGGCACTGAGCAAAGCTATTCCCGAAATTTCAGCCAGCAGCTTGACCACCATTTCCGGTTTGGGAGCGCTGATGTTCATGCAGTTCGGCATTGGGTTTGATATGGGGCGTGTGCTCATCAAAGCTATCTTTTGCAGTTTGCTGTCTGTATTTACATTGATGCCCGGTTTGCTGATGCTGTTCAGCAAGGGCATAGACAAGACACATCATAAAAACTTTGTACCAAGCATTGATGGATTGGGACGGATTGTTATCAAAATGCAGTATATCGTCCCGCCTATTTTCCTGATTTTGCTGATTGTGACGTTCAAGTTTTCTTCTATGTGCCCTTATGCTTATGGGTATACACAGATTACTTCTTTCCAGAAGAGCGAGAATACCATTGCAGATGATAAGATCAAAGAAACCTTTGGGGGACAGAATACACTGGCAATTGTCATTCCCAAAGGGGATTATGACAGCGAGCGGGCGCTGCTGGCAGATATACAGAAACATTCCGAGGTCAATTCGGCTTTGGGTATTGCCAACGCGGAAGCGGAAGACGACTATATGCTGGCAGACGCTTTGACACCCAGAAAATTTGCGGAAATGATGGACCTGGATGTGGAAGTGGCGAAACTCCTTTATGGTGCTTACGGCATCAAGAATGAGGAATATGGTTATGTCATTGGGAATCTGGATAATTACGAAGTGCCCCTCATTGATATGTTTTTGTTTGTTCATGAAGAAGCGGACAAAGGATATGTGGAACTGGATGATGAAATGCAGAGGGATCTGGACGACGCATATGAAAAAATCGACGACGCCAGAAAACAGCTGCAAGGGGAAAATTACTCCCGTTTGGTACTGGATTTGAATCTGCCGGAAGAAGGCGAGGAAACTTTCGCATTCCTGGATGTGCTTCGAGAAGATGTGGGAAGATATTACGACGATTTTCTGCTGGTAGGCAATAGCACCAGTGACTTCGACCTTTCCAGCTCCTTCAGTCGGGATAATGTGATGATCAGTGTCCTTTCCATCGTATTTGTTATTCTGGTACTGCTCTTTACATTCCAGTCCGTTGGGCTGCCGATTTTGCTGATACTTGTGATTCAGGGGAGTGTATGGATTAACTTCTCCTTCCCTTACTTGATGCACAGCAATCTGTTTTTCCTCAGTTATCTGGTGGTCAGCTCCATACAGATGGGTGCAAACATCGACTATGCTATTGTTATCTCCAACCGATACATGGAACTGAAAAAACAGATGCCGCCTCACAAAGCAATCATTCTGGCATTGAATCAGGCGTTTCCGACCATCATTACATCCGGTTCCATGCTGGCGGCAGCAGGGCTTTTGATTGGGTTCATGTCTTCTGACCCTACCGTTGCATCCATCGGTATTTGTCTGGGACGTGGTACCATCTTATCCATTTTCCTGGTTATGTTTGTACTGCCGGAAATCTTGCTGCTGGGAGACAAAGTCATCGAACGGACGATGTTTGCCATCAAACCACCGGAACTCAGTCAGGAACTGGAAGGTTCTGTACGGGTCAATGGCCATATCCGGGGCTATGTTTCCGGTACCATTGACGCGAAAGTACAAGGTGTGATCCATGGGGAAGTACATGCCATTGTAGATACGGAAGGCAAAAAAGAAAAGCCCAAAGAGGAGCCAACTGAGGAACAAACGGAAGAAACCGAAAGAGAGGAGGGGCAGACCCATGAAAATCAGTAAAAGAATCATATCATTACTCATGGCAGCACTGCTGGTTTTTGGTCTGCCTTTGAGCGCCTTTGCTTCTGATGGAGGAGAAATCCGCATCTCAACAGCAGAGGATTGGAAATCATTTGTGAAAAACTGCAAGCTGGATACTTGGTCCGTAGGTAAGACCGTTGTGTTGGATACAGATTTGGATTTGGGCGGCAATTTTACGCCGGTGCCTGTGTTCAGCGGTACTTTTGACGGTAATGGACACAGCATCCATATGGGGTCTTATACGTCAGCGGCTTCTGATACAGGGGTATTTCGTTATGTGAGCGAAGGCGCAGTGGTGAAAAACCTGACAGTTACAGGCACATGGGAGCCATCTGGCGGGAAAAGCACCATTGGCGGTATTGTAGGACACAACAGCGGCACCATTGAAAATTGTATGTTCAACGGTGTGGTAGACGGCAAAAACAATATTGGCGGCATTGCCGGCATCAATGAAAATACAGGGGTTATCACAGGATGTACCGTTCGCGGGGAAATTCGCGGGGAACACTATACCGGCGGTGTTGCTGGGCAGAACCTTGGCAGCATCATCCGCTGTACCAATGAAAGCAGCGTCAATACAGACGGAGCGGAGATTGCGCCCACACTGGATGATATTGATGTGAGCCATATCAACAATACGGAAAATCTTTCCGTATATACAGATACGGGCGGTATTACGGGATTTTCCTCTGGGCTTTTGCAGGGATGCCAGAATACAGGGGAAATTGGTTATCCCCATGTGGGGTATAACGTAGGCGGTATTGCCGGCAGACAGTCTGGTTATCTCCATGACTGCGAAAACCGTGGCAGTGTTTACGGCAGAAAAGACGTAGGCGGTATCGTTGGGCAGATGGAACCTTATCTGATTTTGAAATTCGGTAAGGACGACTTGGAACGGCTTTCTGATGCTTTTTCTGGTTTGCAGGACATTATGGACGGTATGCTGGATCATACGGAAACCACCATGGATGACGTTTCTTTCCGTTTGGACAACATTTCTGCTATGTCCGATGAAGCCAGAGAAAGTACGGATTATCTGGTACACCGAACAGAGGATTATGTGGATGATACCATTATGACCATCAATGACCTGAGTGTACGGGCAGACCGTTTCCTGGGTGATCTGGAAGACATTCTGGGAACTGGGGAAGATGTGGCCGATGATATTACGGACGCATTGGAACAGCTCCATAAATCCGTAGACCGTTTGCAGGATGCGGCACAGGCTGGGCAGGATGCCATTGACAGCGCCAACAGCGGTTTGACGAAATTAGATCGTGCGGTGCAGAATTACAAAAACGCATGGAAAGATGTGAACCAGAGCGTACAGAATGTTATTGGTTCTGTGGGCAACTGGGAAGCTATGGAACAGGCACTGGCTGATTTACAGGGTGATGTTACTTATCTGAAGTCTGCCGGTGATGGTGTCATTCGTGCCATCAACAACACGAAAAATGAAATGGGGGATGCCCTGGACAGCGGCAGTGATATGGCTTCTGATCTGAACAGCGCTTTATCCAGACTGGAACGTTCTGTGGAAAAAATGCAGGACATTCAGGATGGATTATCCGATATGGTAACGGACATGCGTTGGGCAATTCGGGATTTCCGGGAAGGCGGCGCGCCGCAGTTTGCTGTGCCCGATGCGGAATACAAAGAGCAGGTGGATAATCTGTTGGATCAGACTGGCTCCATTTTTGATGAAGTGGAACAGATGACAGATGAAATGGGGGACAACGGCGACATCCTCATTTCTGACCTGCGGGCAATGAATGACCAGATGCGAAGCATTATGGATATCATGCGGGATATTTATGAAAAACTGCTGGATGATGGCGAAGAAGAAGAGATTTATGAAGATATATCAGAAGAAGTGACTTCTTCCACAGAAGGTGTCACGGAAAACTGCCGCAACTACGCGAAGGTGGAAGGCGACGTGGATACCGGGGGGATCTGCGGCGCCATTGCGGTGGAATACGACTTTGACCCGGAAGACGACCTGACAAGACAGGGAGATACTTCCCTGAATCAGCATTTCCAGACAAAAGCTGTCCTGCGGGGTTCTGTGAACTACGGAGCAGTGACAGGGAAAAAAGATTATGTAGGCGGTATTGCAGGTTATATGAAGCTGGGCAGCATCTACAAATGTGAGGCTTATGGCAAAGTGACCAGCAGTGACGGCGATTATATCGGCGGTATCGTTGGCAGCTCTGATTCTGTGGTACGAAACAGTGATGCCAAAGTTTCCCTGAGCGGCGGCAGCTATACCGGCGGCATTGCCGGATATGGTACCGACATTTTTGACTGCCGTGCCATGGTGGAACTGGCAGATGCGGAAGAAGCAGCCGGTGCCATTGCCGGAAAAGCAGAAGGCAATGTGAAAGGCAATTACTTTGTAGACGGCGACTGGGGCGGCGTGGACGACATCAGTTTTGCCGGAGAAGCAGAGCCTATGGTGTATGAAGATTTCATTGCCATGGAAGGTCTGCCGGAGCGGTTCCGTTCCTTCTATCTGACTTACATGGCAAATGGTGCTGTGGTGGATGATGTGGCATACACTTACGGCGAAAAAACAGACAGCAAGCCCATTCCAGAAGTGCCCAAGCAAGAAGGAACTTCCGGAAAATGGGAGGAATTGCCGGAAACCGTTACATTTGACAGAGTCATTGAAGCTGTTTATACCCAGCGCAGTTCTTCCATTGCGTCGCCGCAGACCAGAGGAGAAGCCACGCTTTCCATTCTGCTGGCAGAAGGCAGTTTTGAGGACGGCGCGGAAATC
>OHKJ01001132.1_pt1 | contig 10528 bp, 8 predicted proteins | sample 1568791 | NCBI WGS metagenome assembly OHKJ01 (sample SAMEA3879584, study PRJEB24766) | human gut metagenome | biome: human-associated habitat; feature: feces | place: USA | collected 1985/1987 | reverse complement strand
AACGTCAGCGGATACATACAGTACGCCGTCTGTCAGTTCAGCAGCAGCGGAGGATGTCATTGCCATGTCGCCTTCTACTACATATGTTGTGCTGCCCAGTGTGATCTGTGCGGTCATACCGTCTTTTTCCAGTACAACGGGAGCAGTTTTGCCCTGCCATTTTACACTGTAACCTTTTGCTTCCGCAGCGTCACGCAGTGCTACCATTTCAGGTGCTTCTACGGATTTTGTATCAACAGCAGCTTCTTCTGTACCTTCTGTTACAGCTTCTCTTTCTTCCAGCAGCAGTACCAGAGAAGGTGTTGTCTGAGCGGGGATGCTTCTTGTGGTGATGTCGTAGAATACAACAGCGTCTTTGCCTTTTACATCGTCAGCGCTCAGGATGCTTTTTGTACCCAGAGTTGTCAGGATAGTTGTTTTTTCGGAGATGTTCAGCTGAAGCAGGTCTTTTTCGTTGAGCAGGTCGTCGTTGAAGTGACCAACGGAGATGGAACCTTTGTCAGCGTTTGCAACAACTGCTGTTACCTGACCCATGTAAGGAGGCATGCTCATGCCCATGGGAGCGTTTGCGCCATAGATCACTGCAACTTCCATACCTTCTGTCAGTTTGTCAGCTGTGATCACGCTGCCTGTTTCTCTGTCAACGATGGTTGTTGTGGGCGCTACCACAAAACGCAGACCGCCGTTTTCGTTGTCCATGGTGAATACTTTGTTGCCATCTTCTGTGTCAGCTACTTCTGTGATCTTGCCTGTGTTGCTGATATAAGCGGATGCTTCTGCCTGATCGTCAGCGTCTGCGCTGATGGGAACGGGTGTTGCTGTTGTTTCGCCTTTCATAACTTCTGCGTATGCAGCTGTGCTGCCTACAACAGTGAATGCCAGTGTCAGTGCCAGTACTTTGTTCAGATTCTTTTTCATAGTGAATTCCTCCTGTAATCAAAAAAAATTATGTTTCGTTTTTTGCGTTGTTTTTTGTTTATTGTTTGTTACGCTTATTCAGACGGAGGCATTTTTTGAAAAGTTCCAAAGTTTTTGAAAAAATTTTTGAAAAATCGAAAAAATAGAGCGGACAATACGGAAAAAGCTTGTAAATTCAGGGTTTTTGCAAAAGAAAAAAATATGATTTTCATGGCAGAAAAATTTATTTTACGCATATTTCGTGCCATGCGGACGAAGATTTGCGGTTGTTTCCTGTGACTTAGTTACGGAAGGGATGGTGGAAAAAGAACTATACTCAATACAAGAAAACGACAGACAAATGGGATTGGAGGAATGGATTATGATGCGTGTTTTGATTTTAGGCGGTGTGGCAGCAGGTACAAAGGTAGCGGCGAAACTGAAACGTCTGCGCTTTGACGCGGAAGTGCTGATCCTCACCAAAGATGCGGATATTTCTTATGCTGGCTGTGGCCTTCCTTATTATGTAGGGGATGTCATCACAGATCGGGAAAAGATCATTGTCAATACACCGGAAAAATTCGCAGCTCTCACAGGCGCAAAGGTTTTGACAGGCAGAGAAGCGGTGAAACTGGATGCAGCAGGAAAAACCGTGACAGCGAAAAATTTGGCAACAGGCGAAGAAGAAGTTTATCCTTATGACGCATGTGTCATTTCCACAGGGGCTTCCTCCATCGTTCCGCCTTTGCAGGGGGTCAATCTGAAAGGCGTATTCACCATGCGCACCCCTGATGATGCGGAAGGTCTGAAAAATTATGTGAAAGCCAGCGGCGCAAAAACTGCTGTGATTGCCGGCGGCGGCTTTATTGGTCTGGAAGTGGCGGAAAACCTGCTGGAACAGGGCTTAGATGTAACTGTTATGGATATGGCACCTCAGGTGATGCCCGGTTTTGATCCGGAATTTGCCGCTTATGGCACAAGACATCTGGAAAAGGTCGGCATCCATGTTTCCACTTCCACAAAAATGGAAGGTATCACAGGCAGTGAAAAAGCAGAAGGCGTACAGACAGACAAGGGGATGATCCCTGCGGATGTGGTAGTGCTTTCTCTGGGCATCCGTCCCAACACTGCGTTCTTGAAAGAAACTGGTCTGGAATTTGCCAAAAACGGTGCAATCATGGTAGATAAATCTCTGCGGACAAGCCTGCCGGATGTTTACGCCGCTGGGGACTGTGCGGTAGTAACCAACCGTTTGACAGGAGAAAGTGCATGGGCGCCTATGGGTTCCGCGGCAAACATGGAAGGTCGTGTGCTGGCAGAAGTGCTGGCTGGCAGAGAAAAAGAATTTGCCGGTGTGCTGGGTACAGCCGTTGTGAAACTGCCCGGACTCAATGCAGCCAGAACAGGGCTCAACGAAGCAGCAGCCAGAGCGGCAGGATATGACGTGGAAACCGTTGTGGCAGTCAATGACGATAAAGCTCATTACTATCCCGGTGCGGATAACTTCATCACAAAACTCATTGTGGACAAAAATACGAAGAAACTGCTGGGCGTTCAGGTTCTGGGCCCCGGTGCCGTAGATAAAATGGTGGATATCGGTGTTACAGCCATCTCATTGGGCGCAACACTGGATCAGCTGGAAAATATGGATTTGGCTTATGCGCCTCCCTTCTCCACAGCGATCCATCCTTTTGTAGCAGCAGTAAATATCCTGCTGAACAAAATGAATGGCGATCTGGAATCTATGACCCCTGCGGAATATATGGAAAACAGAGGGGAAGGATACCGTGTGTTGGATGCGGCGCAGGCGCCATCTATTCCCAATGCAAAATTTGTGGATGTGGCAAAGGTACATGGGCCTTTGGAAGATGTAGATAAAGATGAAAAACTGATGATCATCTGCACAAAGAGCAAACGTGCTTATATGCTTCAGCAGAGATTGAAATATTTCGGCTATACCGATACCACTGTGGTAGAAGGCGGCCTGTGGTTCAATGAACCTCCTGTGAAAGGAAAATAATGAGCCTATCTTTTATAGAAAAGAAGGGCAGTTGGAACAGAAGGGTTCTGACTGCCCTGTTTTTATGAGGATTTTAACAGATACGCTTTTTTCTTGCCTTTTCATAGGAAAAGCCGTATCATAAAGCAAAAGTAAGCAAAGGAGGATTTTTCCATGGAACCCATCACTGTACAGCATACCTTTCCGCCTATTTTCGACAAAAACAGCCGTCTGCTCATTCTGGGCACAGTGCCTTCTGTGAAATCCAGAGAAAACGACTTTTATTATGGACATCCCCAGAATCGTTTCTGGAAACTCATGGCCATCCTTTGCGGCGAGGAAATCCCTGTGACAAAGGAAGAAAAAACAGAAATGCTCCTTCGTCACGGAATTGCTCTTTATGATGTGGTGGAAAAATGCACCATTGTAGGCAGCAGTGACAGCTCCATCAAAGATGTGGTGCCTGTGGATTTGACACCTATTTTGGAGCAAACAGGGAATATCCCTATTTTTGCCAATGGGGCAACAGCGGAAAAACTGTACAGGAAATATCTTTTTCCAAAGACAGGCATCTCTGCTGTGAAACTGCCTTCCACCAGTCCAGCCAATGCGGCATGGTCTTTGAGCCGCTTGGAAGAAGCCTGGCGGGAAGCCATAGAGCCATATCTGGGATAATCCTATGGGCGTTTTGCATGGAAAAGACGCGGAATTTCGGAAAAAGTTATACAATATCGGGAAAGTGTATGATTTTACTGGGGATTTTACGTCCAGACATTGACATACAGGGCAGAACCTGCTACAATACCACAGAAGTCAATAAGGAAACTTATCAAGAGTGGTTGAGGGACAGGGCCCTGTGACACCCGGCAACCGGCGGAAACGCATCGGTGCCAATTCCCCCGCATATTTTGCGGAAGATGAGTAAGAATGAGAAAGCCCTGCGGCTTTTTTTTTATGCCTTTTACAGTGTCCCAAAGAACGACTGAAACTTGATAATACAAAAAAACAAACTGGAGGAAATTATGAGCAGAAGATTATTCACATCTGAGTCCGTAACAGAAGGACATCCCGACAAGATCTGTGACCAGATCTCCGACGCCATTCTGGACACAATCCTGGCAAAAGACCCGAAAGCAAGAGTTGCCTGCGAAACATGCACCACAACAGGTATTATTTTCGTTATGGGTGAAATCACCACAAGCGCTTATGTTGATGTAGAAGGCATCGTTCGCGATACCCTGCGTCAGATCGGTTACGATCGTGCAAAATATGGTTTCGACTGCGAAACATGCTCCGTTATCACATCCATCCACGGTCAGTCCCCTGACATCGCTCTGGGTGTAGACAAAGCTCTGGAAAACAAAACAGGCGAAGACGACAGCGAATTTGATACAGGCGCTGGCGACCAGGGTATGATGTTCGGTTTTGCTTGTGACTAAACAGAAGAACTGATGCCCCTGCCCATCTCTCTGAGCCACAGACTGACAAAGAGACTGGCAGAAGTACGTAAAAACGGCACACTGTCTTACCTGCGTCCCGACGGCAAAGCACAGGTAACCGTAGAATATGTAGACGACAAACCCGTTCGTGTTGACACTGTTGTTGTTTCCACACAGCATGACCCTGAAGCAACACAGGAACAGATCCGTGCGGACATTATCGAACACGTTGTAAAGAAAGTCATCGATGCAAACCTGCTGGATGAAAACACAAAATACTACATCAACCCCACAGGCAGATTCGTTATCGGCGGCCCTCAGGGCGACAGCGGCCTGACAGGCAGAAAGATCATCGTTGACACCTACGGCGGTTACGCTGCCCACGGCGGCGGCGCATTCAGCGGCAAAGACCCTACAAAGGTAGACCGTTCCGCATGCTACGCAGCAAGATACGTTGCAAAGAACATTGTTGCAAGCGGCATTGCAAGCAAATGTGAAGTACAGCTGGCTTACGCTATCGGCGTTGCAAAACCCGTTTCCATTCTGGTAAATACATTCGGTACAGGCAAAATCTCCGATGATAAGATCACAGAACTGGTACAGCGCAACTTCGACCTGCGTCCCGCTGCCATCATCAAAAACTTCGACCTGCTGAGACCTATCTACAAACAGGTTGCAGCTTATGGTCACTTCGGCAGAACAGACCTAGATCTGCCTTGGGAAAAGACAGACAAAACAGATGTATTCCAGATCTGATTTTGAAAAATATGTAAAGAAAAAAAGCCTGTGTTAGGGGCATCTTCATAAGAAAACAAAGCAAGCTGAAATCCTTATGATATAGAGGATTCCAGCTTGCTTATTTTTATAAGCTTTTATTTGATATGTTTTCTTCTGAAGATAGCCGTTGCAATGCCCCTTAAGGAAACACAATGTTTCCTTAAGGGGCATTTGCTTTTTTGCGCAGGTTTTTTCTATTTATGAACTTTTGTAATAAAAAGTTAAAAGAAATGTCAATATATTTCATGGGATTTGCCTTGTTTTTTTCGCTTGAAAAAGAGAAAATGATACTAGGATATTGTGCGAAAATACAAGGAAAGGAGGATGCCCCATGAAAAAGAAAAGATGCTTTGCGGCTTTATTGTCCTGTATCATGCTTTGGCAGACTCCTGTTTTTGGAGCGGAGCAGGAAGAACTTTCTCCGCCGGAATATAGATGCACCATAGACAATACGGATGAAGAGTACGCATCCGGCGACTGGAACTATGGCTTTACGGTAGAAGAAGAACCCCTCTTTTATTTGAAAGAAGAGGAGAAACATGTTTTCCTTTTGTGTGATGGAAAATATGTGGATGCGCCTGTACTGATCGCAAAGGATACGGCTTATGTACCTCTGTGGGTGCTTATCAATGATATGGGCTTTGAACTGCGGGAAGAAGGCAACGGACTTTTGCTGGTCAGAGGCAGCCAGAAGCTGACAGTCAGCAGTAAGGACAGCACATTGAATACCAGTAAAATGCTGCCCCTCAGAGATGTTTCCGAGGCACTTGGCGCAGAAGTGACATATATGCGAAAAGGTGTTGTGCCTTTAGATAATCCTCTCATCAGTGTGGATTTTCGGGAAACGGAGCTGACAGAGGAAGAAGCGCTGGAAAAAGCGAAAGAAGTCCTTACATCCTGTCTGGAAGCCCAGCAGGAACAGGGTTATGTCCATGAGGATACACCCATTGACCCGAAAATCACAGAGAAACTGGCGGCAGAGATTGACGCACTGTATGTGTCAGAAGACGTCATTGCGGGATATTACCTGTTCGAAGGCATGGAATATCTGCCTTATATTCTGGTGGAAAAAAGCACCGGAGATGTCTATTGCAAAACGGGCAGTGGGAATGCTGGAAATGGTTCCTATGTGGAGGCAATCCAGAAAGTGGAAGCAGATGATGCAGATCTCCTTGCCATTGGATATTATTTTGGATAAAGAACAGACGGAAACTCCTGATTTCAGAGTTTCCGTTTTTTATGGCAAAATACTTGATAAAGTCAGATAAATAACATATACTTGACAAAGTCAAGTAAATGAAAGGAGTGTTTATATGTTTGATACATTTGCATATCTTATCACTTCTCTGCGGAAAGATTTCACGGAATTCTGCAACGAAAAATTGCAGGAAATGGGTCTGACACAGGGATTGTTGTTTTTTATTCTGTATGCGGGAAAACATCCCCAGTGTTCGCCCAAAGAGCTGACGGAAGCCCTTCACATGGATACGGGTTATTGCGCCAGATCATTGGCAAAACTGGAGGAAAAAGGTTTTCTGGTGCAGGAAAGAAATCCTGCTGACCGCAGAGCCAGAATGGTAACCCTGACGGAAGAAGGGGAAAAGGTATTCCGTGCCAGCTATGACCTTTTTGCCCAGTGGGACGAAGAAGTACTGAAAGATTTGACACCGTCCCAGAAAGCAGAACTCATGGGCACCATGAAAAAAATTGCTGCCGAAAGGAGGCAGACACGTCATGTATGAAACCATTGGAAGCCCTGTAACATTAGGGAATGTAACTTTGAAAAACCGCATTGTTTTCGCCCCTACCACATTGGGGGTGCCTAACGATGCTTATTTGGAGAGAATCGAAAAGATTGCTGCCGGCGGCTGCGGCATGATCATCATCGGTGATGTGCCGGTTCTGTCCATGCCCTTTGGCAATAACCTTTATACAGAAAGCGGCTTTGCTTTTTATGAGAAATTGGCAGAAACAGCCCATAAGTATGGCTGTAAAATCTGTGCCCAGCTCCATCAGGATGATACAGATTTTGGGGTATTGCGGCAGTACGCGCCCCAGGTGAAGGAAGGGAAACTTTCTCAGGATGATCTGCGGCAGATGATCAATGACCTTGTGGGGCCGTATGTTACCAATATGCCAGTGGAAAAGGTACGCCGCATCACCAGTGCTTTTGGGGATGCGGCGGCACTGGCGAAAAAGGCTGGCTTTGATGTGATGCAGGTTCATGGGGACAGAATGTGCGGCAGTTTTGCTTCTCCCCTGTTTAACCAACGGACAGACAACTATGGCGGCTCTCTGGAAAATCGGGCAAGATTTCTGCTGGAAGCTGTGGAAGCGGTGCGGAAAGCTGTGCCGGATATGCCCATTGATGTGAAATTGGCAGTTCGTATGGAACAGCCTAGATATGGCAAAGCAGGATTTACGGAGGATGAATTGAAAACAGTCGTACCTATGCTGGAGAAGGCAGGGGCAGACAGCTTCCATGTATCACTGGCAAACCATGCGGCTCTGTCTGATACCATCCCTCCCGCGAACCATCCTTATTTTCATGAAGAAGGCTGTTTCCTGCGGTTCTGCGATATAGTGAAACAGTATACAAACCTGCCTGTCTGTGGTGTGGGCGGATTGACCAGTCCGGCTTTTGTGGAAGAACAGCTGAAAACAGGAAGAATCGACTGTGCCGCCATGAGCCGTCAGCTCCTTGCAGACCCTCAGTGGCCGGAGAAAGTTTTGACAGGACGAGAAAAAGAAATCAGACGGTGTGTCCGCTGCAATAAAGATTGCTTAAGCGGCATGATGCGCCATGAAGGCACCCATTGTATTTATGAGAAAGGCGGAAAATGATATGAAATATGCCATTTGTTACAGCAGCAGAACAGGAAATACAGGAAAATTGGCAGAAGCTATTCGTCAGACACTGCCTACATTGGATTGCGTCTACTGCGGCGCACCTCATGTTGCCGCAAACTCTGGAGATGTGATTTTTGCGGGTTTCTGGACAGATAAAGGTACCTGTGACAGCCAGATGGGAGAATTTTTGCAGACACTGGAAAACAAAAAGGTATTCCTCTTCGGTACCGCTGGCTTCGGCGGCAGTGAAGCATACTTTACACAGATTTTGGAACGGGTACAGGCAAATGTGCCTGATTCTTGTGAAATTGTGGGTACATTTATGTGTCAGGGGAAAATGCCTGATGTGGTGCGGGAACGCTACGCCGCTATGGAACCCTCTCCCAAACGGGATATGATGCTGGAAAATTTCCAGAAAGCATTGGCACACCCCAATGAGGATGATTTAACAGCATTGACAAAGCTGGTACAGGATTTGGCATGATACATAAACAAAAAAAGGCTTGTTGTCTGTGTGTACAGTCAACAAGCCTTTTTGGCTTTCTATATGATTTTATTATTTGATATCTTGACGTTTCAAACGCTGGAACTCAATCAGGAAAGAAAAAACCAGATAACCGCCTGCTACAAGGAAGCAGGGCAGAAATGTGGATAATTGATTGGATGCGTCATAAACAGAAGGCATGTGTGTAGAAATCTTGATAAAGTCAAGACTGATATGGATCTTGAAGAATCCAAGCACCATTTCCAAAGCCTGCGGGATATATGGCACAAGAAAACCGAAAATTGCACCGGTGATAACATTTTGTGTCAGAACGGCCATGGTAACGGCAAAACTGATATGTGCCATGACAAAAAGAATTCTTGCCACCATGGACAGGGTAAAATAAGCAGGATATTCCAGAGTTCCCATACCGTATTTGCTCATTGCGAACACACCCATAAAAATGGACAGCACCAGCATCACCAGTATGTATGCGCCAGAGATGGTAAAGACCATAGATAAATAGTAGTTCTTCTTTGAAATGCTGCGTCCGACGATGTTCTTCATTGCGCCAGAACGATAAACCTCTGCAATGATATTGGCTGCCAGCACCATAAATGCGTAAAGAACCATGTCGCCGCCGAGAAATGTCTGTATCATACTGGTCATTCCTGTGTCAGACGTAAAGCCCAACAGGAAAATCCGGATGGAGATAGCCAGGAAAATCAGCCCGACCCCAAGGCATCCTAAAAAGAAGCGATCTTTTTTTAATTGATAAATATGTCCGCGAATTAGATTTCTCATACAGCTTTCCCCCTTGAAAGTTTTTCTACAAAGAATTTTTCCATATCTTCATCGTTTGCGCCCAAACCGCACACACGCACTTTATTTTCCACCAGATACTGATTCAGGTCAGCCAGATTCACTTTTTCATGCAGACGCAGGCTGTGGTTGGAAAGAACTTCACAGCGTACATCAGGATAACGGGACGCGATCAATGTTTTTGCGTTCTGCATACTAGCAGGTTCCACGGAAATCTGGACACTGTTGCTGCATGCGTCTTCCAGCGTTTCTTTGCTGAATTCATCAATGAGACGTCCGCCGTCAATGATGGCATAGTCCGTTGCCAGTTTATACAGTTCACTTAAAATGTGGTTGGCGATGAGAATGGTGATCCCGTGCTCACGATTTAATTCCTCCAGCATTTTACGCATTTCGTATACGCCTTCCGGATCAAGGCCGTTGATGGGCTCGTCCAGAATCAGAAAGTCAGGATTGCCTAACAGAGCAATGGCAATGCCCAATCGCTGCTTCATCCCAAGAGAAAATTGACGGGCTTTCTTTTTTCCTGCATTTTGCAAGCCGACCATTTTCAATATTTTGTCATAGTCAGGAGAGGGGATACCAAAGAGCAGAGAAAAGTAACGCAGATTTTCCAGTGCTGTCATGTGTTCGTAGATACCTGGTTTTTCAATGAGTATCCCCATGCGGTTTCATGCAGAATCATCATTTGATTTTCCCATGAGTGCGTAATTTCCTGCGCTTTGCTGTGTCAGACCACAGATGATACGCATCAGCGTTGTTTTCCCTGCGCCGTTTTTTCCCACCAGACCGTAAATAGAGCCCTTTGGTACGTGAATGCTGACATCATTCAGAACAGTTTTTGTTCCGTACACTTTTGATAGATTATTTGTTTGTAAAATATATTCCATGATATTCCCACCTTTGCTATTTCTTGTTCGAGTAATGGCAGATATTAACAGGACATTAGTATAATATAGTTTTTCTACTTTTCCTATTTATGAAGTCGTAATTTTTGTTTAAGATTCTTTAAAGGTGTATATTTTTGATTGCAAAGGAGCATAAAAGAAAGGAAAAAGTCTTTGATTTTCAAGGATAAGAAAGATGTGTGCAGAAAAAGGTTGTATATTGGATGCATAATGTCATAAAAACAGAATACTGTGACCATTCTTATGAAATGAAAACAGCTGGAATTCATGCAAAGTACAAGGATTCCAGCTGTTTTGTTGGGTGCTTTAGCTTAACAAAACCCCTAGTTCTACTAGGGGTAAATAGAATACT
>OHKJ01001128.1_pt1 | contig 10539 bp, 9 predicted proteins | sample 1568791 | NCBI WGS metagenome assembly OHKJ01 (sample SAMEA3879584, study PRJEB24766) | human gut metagenome | biome: human-associated habitat; feature: feces | place: USA | collected 1985/1987 | reverse complement strand
GCCGGATCCCCTTTGTCTCGATCCCGGCCTCCTTAAGGGTATTTATGAGCAGCCCGCCAAAGGCGTCCGTTCCCACCTTGCCCAGAAATGCCGTCCGGAGCCCGTATTTACTTAGAGCCGCCAGGAAATTTCCCGGCGCTCCGCCCGGATTTGCCTTCATGGTGGGATACCCGGCCGCATCCGTATCCCTGGCTGCAAAATCGATCAGAAGCTCTCCGATGGCTGTCACGTCGTACATGGTGAATTCCCCCTTGTGTGGTAGATTTTAAAGAAATTATAGCAGTGGACGGGATCAGATTCAAGAACGAATGATGGGGGGATGGATAACCTAAGCGTAAAAAATAAGGTGTACAGCCTCATTTATCTGTACACCTTATCTTTACCTTGTTTTATCTGGCCAATACCAGATATACCATCAGTTAATCTTCATATACAACAGCATTCGTGAATACATGGGCTCCAATGCGGCTTAACTGGAAACCCTCCAGATTTTTTGTGGCACCCAGGATCTTTACTTCATTATAAAGTGGAATCACAGGAGTTTCTTCATTCTGGATTTCATACATCTTTGTAAGGAGTTCATCCCGCTTCTTTTCATCAACAGTAACCAGCCATTCTTCATATGCAGCATCATATTCCGGATTGCTGAATCGTGAGTCATTCCTTAGTGTACCAGTTGGAAGGATATTCGACAGTGTGTATTCAGCATGTCCACTGTTGCAGGAATAGAAATGTAAAGATAAACCATATTCATCACCAGCGTCTACTCTGGTATCAATAGTGTTGGCATCCTGTACCAGGATTTCTGCATCAATATTGATCGCAGCTAACTGTTCCTGTACCACCTGGCAGATTTCTGTATTGGTCTGCACAGAGCTTGTCCAGATTTCCATAGAAAAGCCATCTTCATATCCAGCTTCCTTCATCAGTTCTTTTGCCTTATCAAGATTGTATACATGCGGTTCTTTTACTTCTTTATATTCAGTTACAGAATCCGGCACAATTGCATAGGCCACTGAGCCATATCCATAACAGACTGCCTGAACAATCCCCTCTTTATCAATCGCATACTCAATTGCCTGGCGAACACGCTTATCTTTAAGCGGTGCATCTGATTTCGTATCAAGATAGAACATCACAACCTTCATTGATGGAGTTGATAAGAACTGCAGATCCTCGTTCTCCTCAATTTTGGCTGCATCTACATAAGGAATTTCATATGCTACGTCAATTTCTCCCGTTTCCAGCATTATTGTCCTCTGTCCTGCTTCAGGCACGATTTTCATTGTCAGATACTGTGTCTTTGCCTTCTCTCCCCAGTAGTCATCAAAACGCTCCAGTGAATAATCACCCGTTACATAATCTTTTAATTTATAAGGTCCGCTTCCAACCGGTGCCTTTGCAAATCCCTCTTCTCCCACAGACTCAAAATATGCCTTCGGTACAATTCCAAACGCCGGATCCGTCAGCTGATACACAAAAGATGGATGTGGAGACGTAAACGGGATAATTACTGTATAGTCATCCTTTGCCTGCATGTTCGGGATATCAATATAGCTTTTAAATGCACTCCCGCGCTCTGCTCTTTTTTCAAAGGTGAATATTACATCTTCAGCTGTAAGAGGATCTCCATTATGAAACTTTACATCGTGCTGAAGGTTGATCTGCAAGGTTACATCATCTACCCATTCATAGCTCTCCGCCAGGCTGCAGCTCATGTTCATCTCGCTGTCATATACCAGTAATGTATCATACATATGATTGGTTAAGGAATACGCGCGCTCCTGGGTTCCAATATATGGATTCATGGTCGTCAGATCTGAACTCTGTGCAAAAACAATCTCATCTTTAATCTTCCTGTCTGTCCCTGCATTCTCTGCTCCTGCTGCTGAGTTTTCGGATCCAGCTGCTGCATCAGAGGCTGGTTCTTTGGAAGAACATCCTGCCATCGAGAAAGCCATTGCTGCTGCCAGTAATAATGCGGTAACTTTTTTCATACAATAATCCTCCTGTTTTGATTATTTATTTACAAAGGTGGCATGAAACAAAGTGGCCTGGGCTGATCTCCTTCATCTCCACCTTCTTCGACTCACATTCCGGAGTCGCGTAAATACATCGTTTGGCAAATCTGCATCCTTCTGGAACATTGATCGGAGAGGACAGCTCTCCCTTTAAAACGACGCAGTCCATCTTTTGATCTGGATCCGGAATCGGAATCGCTGATAAAAGTGCTTTTGTATAGGGATGCTGTGGATTTGAAAACAATTCTTTGGGCTCCGCCAGCTCTACCATCTGTCCCAGATACATAACCATGATCCTGTTTGAAAGATGTTTTACCACACTCAGGTTATGGGTAATAAACAGATATGTTAATCCAAGTTTTTCCTGAAGATCCTGCATCAGGTTCAGAACCTGGGCCTGAATCGAAACATCCAGTGCTGAAACTGGTTCGTCACAGACAATAAACTTTGGATTCAGAGATAGCGCCCTTGCAATTCCAATCCTCTGTCTTCTTCCTCCGTCCAGCTCATGTGGATAGGAATTGGCAAACCGCTTGGCAAGCCCTACAAGGTCCATCATTTCATCTACTTTTTTCTGTATTTTATCTTTTTCATTGGCCTTATAAACGCCCTGGATCAAAAGGGGGGCTGCAATGGACTGGCTGACTGTCATCCTTGGATTCAGCGATGAATATGGATCCTGGAATATGATCTGCATATCTGACCGTTTTTGCTTCATCTTCTGTTTATCGTACTCCAGAATATTCTCTCCGTCGAAAATGACCTTTCCCCCTGTTGGCTCATGAAGCCTTAGGATCGCGCGCCCTAAAGTTGACTTTCCGCAGCCGGATTCTCCAACGACTCCCAGTGTCTCTCCAGCATTTAAACAGAAACTGATATCATCCACAGCCAAAAGCATTCCACGGGGAGTCGGAAAATACTTTTTCAGATGCTCAACCCGTAAAAGTTCTTTTTTCTCATTCATCCCCATATCCTCCCTTTAAATTTTCGTCAGCTCGAAAACACCTTACAGAATGTTCCCCACCCAGCTTCATCATTTCCGGATTTTCTTTTTTACATTTTTCAATGGCAAACCGACAGCGGTCACAGAATTTACACCCCTCTGGCAGCGACATCGGATCTGGCATCAATCCCTCAATCGGATGTAATCTGCGTTCGTCCACATGGATCTTCGGGATTGAATTCATAAGGCCAATGGTATATGGATGCCGCATATCCTTGAACACCTCATGAACTGTACCATATTCTACAATTTCTCCCGCATAGATCACTGCCGCCTTCTCACAAGTCTGGGCTACTACTCCTAAATCGTGAGTGATCAGAATCGTGGCAGTATTAAACTTTCTCTTCAGATTCTGCATCATTTCAAGCACCTGGGCCTGGATCGTTACATCCAAAGCTGTGGTCGGCTCATCTGCAATTAAAATTTTAGGATTACATGCCAGGGCAATAGCAATAACTACTCTCTGCTTCATACCTCCCGAAAACTGGTGAGGATAATCTCCTGCCCTGTCTGCTTTAATTCCAACCAGTTCCAGCATTTCGCATGCTTTTTTTGTCGCCTCTACCGCCGATATTTTTTCATGGGTTTTTATTGTTTCTGCAATCTGGTCCCCCACTGTCATGACTGGATTCAGAGACGTCATAGGATCCTGGAAAATCATAGAAATATGCTGCCCTCTGATCTTCCGGATCTCATTTTTATCCATCTTTAAAATATCGTTTCCATCATATAGGATCTCGCCCGAAACAATCTTCCCTGGTGGCTGTGGAACAATCCGCATAATACTTTTGGCAAGAGTTGTTTTTCCAGCTCCTGTCTCTCCTACCAGTCCCAAAGTCATTCCCTCATCCAGACTGATATCAATCCCATTCAATGCCTTAACAATACCGTCACTTGTCTCAAACTGAACTTTCAGATTTTTTACTTCCAGCAATTTTCCCATCTGCGTTACCTCCATTATCTCTTCAGTTTCGGGTCCAGCGCGTCCCGCAGACCGTCGCCAAACAGGTTAAAAGCAACCACAGTGATCACAAGAAACAGACCTGGAAATACGGAAATATGCCATGCATCCCGCATATACACTTTTGCAGCCGTAAGAATTGCTCCCCATTCTGGAATTGGCGGCTGTACGCCAAGCCCTATGTAAGAAAGTCCCGCCACATGAAGAATCGACGAGCCAATTCTTAAGGTCAGCTGTACCAGGATTGGAGCCATAGAATTGGGCAGTATATATTTCATGAGGATCACAAAATCATTTGCCCCCACTGCCCTGGCAGATTCCACAAATTCTTTATCTTTTACCGACATCACTGCTGCCCTGGTTATTCTGGAAAAAGACGCCATACCTGAAATTCCAAGAGCGATCAGAAGATTCACTGTGCTCGCCCCTAACGCTGCAACGATAGCCATAGCTAAAAGGATAAATGGACACGCCATGAATACATCCATGATACGCATTATGATATTATCAACTTTCCCTCCGTAAAATCCCGCGATCATTCCCAGAGGGCCTCCGATTAAAAGAGCCAGCGTTACTGCACAGAACCCCAGCAGCAGCGAATACTTGGTTCCCCACAGAATCCGGAACAGCATATCTCTTCCAAACTCATCGCATCCCAAAGGATGAGCCAGACTCGGTCCTTTTAGTTTTAAGTACAGATTCTGCTTTACTACATAGTTATCATAGATGCCGTTCTGAGTGACCAGATCAATAACCACTGTACACAGCACTATGAATAGTAAAAGACCGATAACCACAAGACCAAACATCGCGCGCTTATTATATTTAAACTGGATCCACGCCTGCTCAAACAGCGTTCTGTCTCGATTAACCGCCTCTGCTGCCTCCGCTTCTGCCTTTCGTGTCCTTATGGTTTGGAACATATGCATCACCTCCGTTTTGACTGATACTGGGACTTAATTCTGGGATCTACAAACGCGTATAAAAGATCCACAAATAAATTGACGAATGTAGAGAAAATAGAAAGCATAACCACTGATGCCAGGACTGATGGTGTGTCTTTAAAGTTGATTGAATCTACCACAAACCTGCCGACTCCAGGCCAGGCAAAAATAGATTCTGTTACTACTGATCCTCCCAAAAGGCCCCCAAAACTCAGTCCGATCATCGTTACAATGGGAATCAATGCGTTTTTCAGCATATGGCGAACTGTGATCGTCGATTCCTTTAATCCTTTTGATCTGGCTGTATCAATATAATCCTGGCGTACAACCTCCAGCATGGAGGCCCTTGTGGTTCTGGCAATGGTTGCCATCGTGTTACTGGACAGGGTAAATGCCGGAAGCACCAGGCATATAAGCATATCCGGAAATCCTGTTTTCATTCCCGCTGCCGGAAACCATCCCAGATTCAAGGCAAAAATAATAACCAGCATTAGCCCTAACCAGAATACCGGAGACGCAGCCAGAAACAATGTCACCATCATTACAATATTGTCAAAAGCCGTATATTGTTTAATGGCTGATATGATTCCTACTGGGATACCGATCACCACCGCGATCAGCACAGCTGCGCCTGCCAGAATCATTGTATTTTTTAATCTTTGGATTATCTGATCCGAAACATCCAGATTATTTCTATAAGAGATACCCAGATCCCCTTTCAGCATGTTCGTAACAAAGCGGACATATCGGACTACAAAAGGATCATTTAACCCCATTTCTTCCCGAAGGTTAGTAATATCTTCTTCTGTTGCCTCATTTCCAAGAATAAGTTTTGCCGGATCTCCTGGAGTAAACTCCATGATCGTAAATACAAGAAGAGTAGCACCAAGAAGAACTGGTATTACAAGAAGGAAACGTTTCAGTATGTATCTAATCATAGAAGGCTCCTTTCCTTAAAAAGTGTGCTCATCCATTTTCCAACGGTACATTATATTTTCACAGCTTTCCATAATTTGTTTCATTTGTCCGATCAGACGATTTCTCTGACGGACAAATCTGGTCTGAACTGCCAGATAATAGTCCTCCGATGTATTTTCCCGTGTCAGTCCCATAGCCATTGAAAGTCCTGGAAACATAGGTTCTTCTATCGCAGGATCCTGATGATACTGGCTGCCAGACGTATATGTGATTCTAACCAACTCCCCTGCTGTTTTCAGCACATAATCATCCAGATTTTCGTCATCATCCCGTCTCAGTTCCAATTCTTTTACAAACTTCTCTATAACCTTACGAAGTTTTTCAAATACTGGCCAGATTGAGGACAGTTTAAAATCTCCATTAAGGTCCTTTTCAATCTTCTGAAGACGTTCCTCCATGATATTCAGGAACCCTTCCATATCCGCTGGAAGCCTTTTACACCCTGCAAAAATTACCATAAGCTTTGCAATAACATTCGTATCCCTCAAAACGATCTCCGGATCTGCCTTATCAAACGAGTCTTCTTTCGTATGCCACCAGTAAAATGCCTCCTTATTTTTTTTACTAAACTTTGGCATGATTGCAAATGGTACATCTGCTCCCCAGAAGGTCTGATCTGCAAATCTTGCCATTGGAACCGGAGGAATCGGTTCTTCATCATTAAATTCCTCTAAAAATTCCTTATCAAACGCTTCACCCTCTAACATAGAAGTATTGAAGCCAACCAGATCCGATCCTTTGCACCCACAAATATCCAAATTTATATGCGCAACACAATCTTCTTTCAATTCTTCCCAATGCTGATCATAATACCATGTAGAACCAGAATATCGTCCATCCGAGTGTCCTGACCACCAGGAAAATACAAGTGAACGATTCAGATTATCCTGATTTTCCTGGAATATCCTGGCCAGCTCCATCATCATTGCGTTTGCCACTCCATTATCTGTTACTCCTTCATACCAGGAATCATAATGACCTGACACCAGAACAAATTTTTTACTTTTTCCTTCTATTCTGGCTATTGGCATCATACTGGAAACGATTCTGTCATCCATTTCTACCCGCAGACATGCATGTACCATTCCAGGATTTTTTTTCAGAAGCTCTCGTATCTCCTCTCCATCGCTTTTACAAACTTCTGCAAATGGAATTCTGGGATAATGACAAACCAGATCCTCTGGCTCAGGTGTTCCCCATACTCCCCCAAGAGTTCCATGATGAGCCAGATCTGCTCTCCATATGGTAAGAACTCCTAGGGCTCCGGCTCGTTTGGCCTCACACGCAAAAGAAAAACTGCTCTCATAAGTTAGCACGATTTTGTTTTTGAAAGCCTTCATCCGTTTTTCCATTTCTCTTTGTTCACATTTACAAAGGCTTTTTTCATCAAAAATCAGCTCAGCCTCCAGTCCTCGAACTGCTCCGCTGTAAACATACGGTGTCAGCGCAAAAGTTCTTGCAGTACCTTGAATTGTAACTGTCACAGAAGCCTCTCCAGGAAGGCTGCGATAAATCCTATATTTTTCCCTCATTACCGGAATACCGAGCTCTTCCATTCTCTGAGCGATCATTTCAGCCGCACGTTCCCCTTCATCCGACCCAGTGTAACGATTTAAATGGCTAAAGGCTTCAATATCCTTCATCATTCTTTCTGTACTGAGTCCAGCCGAAATTTTTTCAGAAAATTTCTGAAATTCTTTTTGGTCACCCATATTGTCATCTCCTTTTCCTTTGTTATTTTCAAACTGTATCTCCATTATATCGAATTCTTTTCTATTAGTCAATTAATATTTTACTGTTAGAAATGTTTTCTATATTTTAGAATGATATGATTTCCATATATTTCCATTTTATTATGTAATATAAGATATTTAGAAAAAAGGAGGCCACCATTGGATACATATACGGTTGATCTGGAATCAATGGGAAAGCGGATCCGGGAACTCAGAAATACCCAGAACAAAACCCAGGAAGTGTTTGCTGATATGATACATATTTCATCGTCTTATCTCGCACTGATTGAACAGGGAAAACGTACCGCCAGTCTGGATGTAGTTGCCCAGATTGCGTATACCTGCCATGTCTCTGTTGATTATCTTTTATTCGGAAAACAGGAATCCCCTTCATCAGAAAATTATAAATTTTTCAATATACTCTGCCGCCAGTATTCTGATACAGAAATCAAGCGTGCCTTGAAACTCTTCGCCTTCTATCTTCAGCTTGATAAAGAAAAAGAATACCCATAGACCAGACAGCCGCATCTTCTCTCCCATACGCAGCTGCCCCTTATTTTTACAAGCACAGTAATCCTAAGATTAGATATGGCTAAACACCGGAAAATGTTTGTATTTAATTCATGGATTATGCTATACTGTATTTTAGAAAGGGGCAGCAATTATGAATATACGAAAAATTACTTTTGGGAACTTTAAGTCCCTGTATAACGCATCCTTCGAACCTGGTAAAGTCAATGTATTTATCGGTGCCAACGGTTCTGGAAAAACTACGATCCTGGAAGCGATCGGTTTATTAAGTGCGGCTATGACCGACCGTGTCGATTCTTCCAGCCTCCAGCGCAAAGGCGTGCGCCTCAGTATTCCCTCGCTTTACAAATCCAGTTTCAAGGATCTTAAGAGACAACGATCCATGATCGATCTTTCCCTGGAATGGGAAGATGACTGCTGTACAGATAAATTCCGTTACGATGTACATCTGACAACTCCTACTGATACCGACTATTGGAAATACCACTCTGAGGCATTTCTTCAGAACGGAGAAAAAATATGGGGACGCAGCAATGCCTCCCAGCAGCAGTCCAACAGTTATATCGGCTTCTTTCTCATTGATAATGACCCAGAACTGACAACCGGCCGCAAAATCGCGGAGGATTTTTCATCTTACGGTATTTTCCAGCCAAACACCTTGACTTTGAGAGGCACGATCCCAGATCCCAATCAGGTTTCTCCTGTCGGATTGAATGGCGGACGTCTGGCCGAGGCGATCCGGACACTGATCCATGAAAACGACGGGGATCTGTTTTTCGGAAATTTATATATGGATGACATCCTTGACATGATCGACTGGGCCTCCGATATATCTGTGGATACGCCAAAAAAAACAACGATCAACGCCAATATCCCCACAACACGCCAGGTCATTGAATTTACAGACCGCTATATGAAGGATACCGCTCGTTTTACCGGTTATGATGCCAGCGAGGGAGCCTTATATGTCCTGTTCATGCTGACGCTTGCCATGCATCCCATGGGTCCATCTATTTTCTCAGTAGACAGCTTTGACCACGCGTTAAATCCCCGCCTGGCAAAAAAAATGATCCAGGTGTTCTGTGAACAGATTATCCAGAATAATAAGCATGTTTTTCTGACCACCCATAATCCGCTGGTACTGGATGGACTGGACCTGCAGAATGACGATATACGGCTGTTTGCCGTAGACCGTGACAGTAACGGATATGCCCAGATCCGGCGGATTTCTGTTTCCCAGGAGCTGATCGATGAAGGTCTTCCTTTATCCAGGCTCTGGATCAGCGGAAGACTGGGAGGTGTTCCATCACTGCTATGAAAAATATAGGGATTATTTGTGAAGGTCCAACCGACTACATCATCCTTAAAAATGTTATTAATCTTATAACCGGAGATACCAACTATTTTGTACTGCTTCAGCCTGAGCCTGATCTGCGCGGACAATACGGGAACGGATGGAAAGGCGTCTGGAAATGGTGTCATGATTACGCCAGTATCCGGATGCAGCTTATGGATAAAATTCAGCCCGCGTTGGACTTTCTGGTCATTCAGATGGATGGTGACGTATCCAGAAAGGAGAAAGTCTCCCATTGCGGGTGTGGCTCAGTGGAATGCCCCCTCCAAAATATCCGGAATCCTTTGGAGTGTGACATTAAACCAGAATACCGGAACAACTGCCCTGTCTTGCTTCCCTGCCCTGAGCACAACGCACCCGTTTCCGGTTATATGGAACACCTGAAGTCTTTGATCCGTTCATGGTTAAAAGAAACAGACCGTACCTGCATCGCTATCCCCTGCGACAGCACCGAAGCCTGGATCGCTGCCGCCTACGATAACCTGCCCGAAATTGAATTTATGGAAAACCCCTGGGAAAATGTCATCGCTAAGAAGAAGATATATCATGGTATACGAATTTCCGGAAAAAACAAACGAGCCCGGATTTTTGAACAGTTTGCCCCAGTTGTCTGTAAAAACTGGGACCGGGTAACAGAACTCTGTCTGAGCGCCCGGGAATTTGAACGAGATATCTCTCTTCTTGGCAGATAAACAAAAATAGCAGCCGCACCGGATTTCTCCGATGCGGCTGTCCTCTCCTACTTCTCAAAATAACAGTCTCCCAGATAATGGAGGGCTGTATTTTTATTAAACTGGAATCCCTTAAGATCTGCCCTTCTTCCCACCATATTGCTCTTATAATACAGCGGCACCCATGGGCAGAGCTCATTTAAGCGGACCTGGAGGTCCCTATATGTCTGGAGCCTCTTCTCCCGGTCTGTTTCCATGCTGGCGGCGTCGATCATTTCATCCACCTTTTCATCCCTGAGATATGCCCGGTTTCCGTTCATGCCGCAGTTTTTTGAATGGAACA
>OHKJ01001124.1_pt1 | contig 10549 bp, 5 predicted proteins | sample 1568791 | NCBI WGS metagenome assembly OHKJ01 (sample SAMEA3879584, study PRJEB24766) | human gut metagenome | biome: human-associated habitat; feature: feces | place: USA | collected 1985/1987 | reverse complement strand
TTCGCAACAAAAATAAGATAAGGTTCCGTACGGTTGCTTGGAACAGCATCAATGGCATCCTGAATATTGGTATAGTCACCTTTTCCATTAGGATCGACTATAACGTCGAACAGTTTTGGGGTGATCGCTTCTTCCATGATCTTGAAATTCAGAGTCAGTCCCTGATACGGGTTTCCGCTATAATCGAGCAATGCTCCGGAAGGTATTTTAAAGGTACAGTCTGTATTGTCTGATGTGCTGTATTTATAGCGCACCACATTATTAAGAATGATAATTCGTATATCGGCATCATTGAATGTGATGGATGTATTGGGGGCTTGGCGAACTTTCTTGTTGAAAGTCAGTTCTACATAGCCACTGTTACTTTCCAGTGTGGCACCTTCTGTAATGTTGGAAGATACGAGCGTCAATGCGCTCGTGTCTTCTGAATTATCATCGTCTTTGCATGCGAAAACAGCTAATGCCAGCATACAAATGAATAGGTAATTGCTTATTTTATAAATATATTTTGTATTCATAAGTTTTCTTTTTATTGTTATTTATTCCAACGTTGGTCACCGTAAGTTTTATAGGTGTCTATTTTTACGGTGAAGTCACCGTTCGCCGCAGCTGGTGCATTGAATAACTCTGCGCTTGTTATTGTTAAACATTCTCCTAATGCATTACTGTGAAAAGGTGAGTCGGAAGCTGTGTATACATTTTCAGAAGAGTTAACCGTAGTTCCTTCTTCGTATCCTTTTACTGTTTGTCCGGACTGGAATCCGCCAAACAATGTATTTGAAATATTCAAAGTCAATGGCTTACTACCAGAATTGATTATTGTATATGCCAATCCATATATTGTGCATTGGTTTATTTCAAATGAGATAGAGTGGTCTTGTTGCGTTTTTAATAATGGACCTTTTTGTGATAAATCAATGCCGGATTCATTGATTGTGGAATTAGTAAGTACGACATTATCGAACGTCCACGTTCCCTTTGCCTCTGCTGTGGCAAAAAGACCATAACTGCCAATGTTCTCAATCAGACAGTTATTGATGATACAATTGCTACAAGAACCTGTTGCATTTTTGAATCTGAAAATACCACGAATCTTGTCGACTTTACATGACTCTAATATTAAATTTTGGATGGTTGCATTATTGTTTTGGTGGTATACAACAAAATTGTTTTCATTATTATCATGATGGAGATATAAATTGTAGAATTCGATTGTTTCATATCCTCCTCCATCAGCGAAGCTGAGTCCTTTAAGTCTGATATCCGGCTGGATTGCTGCCTTCTCTTCACTTTCGTCAGCTCCCCAAATCAATAATGATGTGATTGTATTGGGGATAATTGCTGTTGCACTAGTTATATCTAGTGTTGTTCCACTAGGTATTAACATGGCTACTTTCCCGGTGTTACTGCTTATAGCTGTATTCCATTCTTCTTTGTTAGTTACAACAACTCTGGTATATCCACTTGGAATACCTTTTGCTGTTGTAAAGGTGGTCAGTGCACGAACGTACGTTCCTCTCATTAAAGCTACTGTATAAGTTGTGCTAGGCTCAAGTCCATCAAAATTCAATTGTCCTTGACTGATTTGTTCAACTGTTAATGCAGTATAATGATCACTGACGCTTGGTGTTCTGTCTCCTTCGCACCATGCATAATGAGAAACTGTCGTGGAACCGGTTTGGATAGCTTCGGGATCCCAAACAAGGCTGACAGATGTTTTGGTAGGCGTAACACTTGTGAAATCTACCATTTCGGGCATTACTGTCATCGCTGTAGTTTCGCCACGCTTAATTTCTCCATTATAGATGGAGAATGTATATTCTGTTCCCGGCAGTAATCCTTCAATCAGTTTCTGTCCGGCAGCGACTTCTTCCGAAGTTATTTCTTTTGTTATAGGAGCATCTATTCCTGCTTTGATGATGAAATGCGTTACTTCCAGACCGGCTTCCCAAGTAATTAAAATGGTTTCTTCCGTAATGTTTTCGCTTGGAATGGTACCTAATATTTCTTCTTTCGAAGTTTCGAATGTTCCGTCTTCCAAATATATCCAACGGGATTCTTTTCCACTTGCTACGGATTTGATGCGTAGATAATAGGTCGTTTCACCTAACAGACCGGTCAGGGTATAAGGCGATTTTTTGATTGATTGGTCTTCACCGTATACGATACTACCTGAAGCACTGCCCATTGGCATATTATCATCCATTTGTTCCCTGCTTGCTTCGATGATGTAATATTCGGTATTGGGGGTTGCGTCCCATTTAGCTTCAGCTGTTATTGCAGCCGGTTCCACAGAGAAGCTTGTAGTACCGAACAGTCGGTTGCCACTAATGGTTTCCCAGTCGTTACCGTCTATACAAGCGGCAACACTTAGAGAAGTGAGGAGTGCGAAGGCTCCTGTTTTTATAATATGTGTTAATTTTTTCATGATTACTTATTGATTAGGTATTAGTCTGAAAATCCGTATGAATTATGTAACATTCCGTTAGAAGCGGAGATCGTAGTAGATGCGATTGGCAGTAAGTAACGGTTGATAACTGCTACATTATCTCCTACTAGTCCACTGGAAATGGAAGGTAAATTGACTGTCAACTGAGCTTGTCCTTTGGTATCTGTCCGTTCCTTTCCCCAAAAATTGTTGTTGTCATCATAATCGCTGCTACTTTTTCCACTAGGAATACCATGCCAAGTGACGCTGCTGATGTCTATGCTCGTCTTGTCGTCATTGGAATAGTTGAAATAAATTTTTTCCGGATATGAGTTCTTACTAGAAAACAGTTGGCTTTCATAATCGCTTTTAAACTGTTTGATTTTATCAATCAATAAATTCCAGCGAATCAGGTCATATTTGCGGAAACCTTCTCCAGCCAATTCCCAAGCATTCTCGTCTACAATTGCTTCAAAAAAGTCTTCCTTTCCATTGATAGCAGCAATATAATTTTCGGCTTCAGATTTGTTTGCATCTGCAAATGCACGTGTATGTACCAATTCCAATGCTTTTCTAGCGGTACTAATACGGGTGGAGGCTCCGTTGTAAGTTCCGTCAGGACCACTGGCCAATTCGTTTAGGGTTTCGGCATACATTAATAATACTTGGGAATAGCGCATCCGGACGCAGTTAATACCGGACATCCATTTGGCTTTACCTGTAGCGATGGCAACTTGACGCCATTCTTCATTCATTTGGCGAATGTCCCATTTTCCACAGTAAATGGCGAATGGTGTATTACCGAGCATTTTTTCTTTTAGAACATTGTTCTCTGTTTTTAATTGCAGGTTACAGCAAGTAATGTCACGACGTTGGTCGCCATCCTGGAAAGACCAGAAGTATGGAGCTGTCATCTTAAGTTTACCGGAGGAGTTTCCTTGTTCACCGTATAAAGTACTAAAACCGTTCATTCGTACGCCGACTGTGTAGCCTAGTTCGCCACTGACTCCTAATCCCATCGGTATTTCGAAGATGTTTTCACGATAAGTTTCATCCAATTGGCGTTGGTTGATCAAATACCATTCATTGGCGAATGATGGATTTAACTGGTGGGTGCCATTATCTATGACAGTTGCCAGATGTTTCAGTGCCAATTCATACATCTTGGTGCGGGTAGCGTCATCGCAACGTTGGGTAGGATAGACCGGATCCGAGTTTTTGTCTGCGGTAACATAGCCGTTCTTCTGTTCTTCACGAATACTCCATCCGGCTCTTGACAAAGCGATATTTGCCAATAAGGAATGGGCATATCCTTTAGTCACCCGTTCTGTAGTGTATGCAGAAACTTCTCCTGCCCATGGTAATAGGGTAATTGCTGTTTCCAAATCTTTAATCAGCTCATCCATGATAACATCCCGATCACTTTTCCCTAAGTAAACATTGCTCAAATCCGGGTTGGAAGACTCGCTTTTATAAGGTATATCGCCAAAAAGGCGGATTAAGTCAAAGTAGACCATAGCACGTATTGTCAACGCTTCACCTTTGAAACGTTCCATCGCCCGTTGGTCACTGTCCCCTGACGTTAATAAGGAGCTCTTATTAATTCCTTCAACAATCAGATTTGCATTTTCGATAATTGAATACATAGCATCCCATACGTTGGACAGTTTTGACCATCCCGGACTTACATTGTAATTCATTGCACCACGTTCGTGAGTTGTATTGTTGGCATCAGTTCCTAGACCATCAACCAGTTCACAATCTGAATTTGTACTCAGAACGATAGGTATGTCACGAGAGTATGTGGCATCTTGTGTCATAAGTCCATAAAGCTTATTGACTGCCAGTTCTGTGAAGAAAGTAGATTCAAATACATTTTCTCCGGGTTGTTCGGATGGTGCTGTCTGGTCTAGGAAGTCCGAACAAGCCGTAGTACAGAAAAGGCTGGCGGACAGAAATAATATCTTTGCTATCTTTTTCATAAAATAATCTCCTTTGTGTTAGAATTAGAATGTTACGTTAATACCACCGACAAATGAACGGCTTTTCGGATAAGCAGCATAGTCAATACCTGGAGTCATCGGATTTCGTTTGCTGCTGGTATCAACTTCCGGATCGGTGCCGGAGTAGTTAGTCAGGCAGAAAAGATTATACCCGGTTACGTAGATTCGTACGTTTTGCATATAACATTTGCGAATCCATGACTTAGGAAGTGAATAACCGATGGTAATGTTGTTCACACGTAAAAAAGAGGCATTTTCAACAGCATAGTCTGTCAACTGCATTTGAGTGACGGCTACCGGATTGTAAATGCTGGCATTTGCATTGATTTGATTCAAACGTGATATGATTCCTGCTTCACCACCATAGTAAGCAAGTGCGTCTGAACTTATAGATTTGCCTAAATTATAGCCGGTTGTCGGATCAATCCAAGTGTAGCGTTTTCCAGAACAGAAGTCTTCATTCAGGTTGTAACCGTATGAAGTTCCGGCAAAGAATGAGGTAGCTAGTTTGGTGGCATTAACAATCTTATTTCCAATAGAGAAATTGAAGAAGAGAGTGAAATCAAAGTTACCGGCGCGACCATTGAAGCCAAAACCACCATAAACCGGAGCTACTGTGTTACCTAGCTTTTGTTTGATCGGTTCTCCATTCTCATCACATTCTACTTTTAATCCTCCGGGGAAATAACTTCCGCCTGTAATGTTTACGCTATTGTCTTTCAGACCGTCCTTCAATACCCAGTTTGTTCCGTTTAGGACTAGTTCGCCTTCCGGATTTGTTACAGGGTCATAGGCTGTATAGAACCCGTTGGTTTTGTATCCCCAAATTTCTCCAAGTCGTCCGCCTTCTTCTACACGGAAATCCTCATATTTTGCGATGGTACTTCCGCCCCAACCGCTACTTTGCCACGGATTGTCCGTATTTAGTTTCTCAATCCTGTTACGGTTGTAGGAAATATTGAAATTAAAATTCAGTCCAAACTTCTTCTTGTCAGCAATGATCGCATTCATAGATAGTTCTACACCTTTATTGGAGGTACTTCCGAAATTTTGGTATTGGTAGTTATAGCCGGCATTAGCCGGTATTTCCGTTTTCATGAGCAAGTCGTTGGTTGTATTCCAATAAAGGTCAATAGAACCGGATAAACGATTATTCCAGAATCCGTAGTCGATACCAAAGTTTCTTGTAACGGTTGTTTCCCATTTTAATTTCGGATTGTATAGATAACTGCCCAATTCCATCATGCTGGTGCGATCACCATTGAAGAAAGGAGCACGGGCAGTATTGCTTGACAGTGAATATGCTGTATATGTCAGTCCTGAATTGATACGGTTATTACCTGCAGTACCATAGCTTAAACGTAATTTCAGACTAGAAAGCCAATTGCGCGTGTTTTGCATGAATTGTTCATCAGATATACGCCATGCCAATGCAGCTGATGGGAATACTCCCCATTGATTGCCTTTGGCGAATTTACTGGAACCATCTGCACGAACGGTTACGGTGAGAAGGTATTTGTCCATTAATGTATAGTTGGCTCGACCGAAAAAAGAAAGCAGATTTTCTTTGGCAGCAAGTGTTGTTTGATTGGGTAATGCTGTTCCTGCACCGGCAGTAGACAAAACTTCTTCAATGCTCATGCTGGTAGGAAATGCGACAGAAGTATTCTCCAATGTCTTTTTTTCGTTACTACTTACTTCGTGTCCTAAAAGTACATTGATTCTATCACGTCCTCCAAACAGCTTTTTGTTATCGTATGTCAATGTATTTGCATTACGCCAGTTTTTAGTAGTAACTCTAGTGAATACAGCTTGCGGTTGTCCGTTATAGCCTAACTTTGAATTTTGTGCACCATCGGCATTCCAAACCTGATCAGTATCTTCATACTTCCATCCGTAACCGAATTCAGAACGGAATGTGAAGTTTTTGAATGGTTTCCAGTTGACGCCTGCATTATAATTCTGATTGAAAGTAGTCTTTTTCTTATATACTCCTAATAGGCGTTCTAATGGATTCTTTGTGGTATAGGCATTATTTGCTTCATCATCACTTGCGTCATACGCCATTGGATTGACCGGGCGGAAACGGGTGGCATTGGCTACAATGGAATTAGCCGCATTTGATTCGTTCGTGTCAGCACCTCCACTCAGACCATCTAGTGTACTGTAGCTCATACGTACGTTGAAATCTAAAGAAAGCCACTTGTTTAATTCTGAATTGATCTTAGCATTCACATTGTCTTTATTGAAACCTGACCCTAACATTATACTCTTTTCGTCATTGTGAGCATAGCTGATGTTATATTTTAATTGCTTGCTGCCGCCACTGACATTCAGGTTATATTGGGCTTGGTTGCCGGTACGTCCGAATATCTCATCCTGATAATCAGTACCTTCCATTGTTTTCCAAATATCCATATCTTCAAAAAGACCGTATTCTTCCGTTCTTCCGGTTTCATATTGATAAGCCACATAGTCGTACGGGCTCATAACTTTATTGAGTTTAGTAACCTTTTTGAAACCATAGGAGGCACCGAAATCAACTTGTACTTTCCCTTCTTTGCCACTTTTTGTAGTAATGATAATAACACCGTTTGCACCACGGGCACCATAAATAGCAGTGGATGATGCATCTTTTAAAACATCAATACTTTGTATTTCGGATGGGGCAATGTCACTGATACTTGAAACCGGAAAACCGTCTACAATATATAAAGGTGAATTATCTTGGGATAAAGAACCACCACCGCGAACACGAATTTTTACGTCTGCATCAGGAGCTCCTTCGGTTGTTGTAATACTTACACCTGCAAGTTTTCCAGTAAGGGCTTCGGTGGCACTGGATACCGGAACAACTGCCAGGTCCTTGGAATTGACAGAAGCTACCGATCCTGTTAAATCTCTTTTGTTAACTGTTCCATAACCGATTACGACTACTTCATCCAATGCTTTAGAATCATCGGTCATCTGTACGTTAATTACTTTTTTACCTTGAATTGCAATTTCTTGAGTTTTCATACCTATGTATGAAATAACCAATGTTTTCTTCCCATCAATCTTGATGGAAAAGTTGCCATCCAGATCTGTAATCGTACCGTTGGTCGTATTACCTTTTTCAACAACGGAAGCGCCAATAACAGGCTCTCCACTGGTATCTTTCACATTACCTTTTACAGTAATTGTTTGTGCAGATACGCTGAGCGATATTGCTGCAAATAGCATTAACAGCAAGGTACGCATGTTTTCCACTTTGTTAGACATTCTTTGCATGTTTATAAATAGTTATTAATTTGATTTGGCTGTATCACTTTCTTTTTCTGTGTTTATTTATCGCTACAAAAGTATATGAATGTAAATATAGCTATGTGTAATATTTGTTTTTCGCTTCGTATTTTTTGTTATTTAGTACTTTGAGAGTAGTATCTCTGGAAAAAACAATATTTCAACATCTTCTTTCCATTACTCTTTTACCTTTGTGCCGTCTGAAAGAAAACATTAATCTAATAATATGTAATTTGAATGATGAAAAAGTATTTTTATTTTTTATGTATTACCATTCTACCTCTTTGTGGCGTTTGGGCTTGTTCTAATGAAAACACGGAGTCTCATAATGAATTTGGTAATCAAGGAGAGAATATTCCTACTGCAATAAAGAAGTTGGATTATGGACAATTATTAGCTTTTCCCGGTGCAGAAGGACATGGACGAAGTACTACAGGGGGGCGAGGAGGGAGTGTGTACCATGTTACTACATTGGAGGATAATCCTACTAATCCTCAAAAAGGTTCTTTCCGTTGGGCGCTTATTCAAAAAGGAGCAAGGACAATCGTTTTTGATGTGGCAGGTACAATTAAACTAAAAGCTCAGTTAAAAACAACAAATGATAATTTGACAATAGCTGGACAAACTTCTCCTGGTGGTATTTGCATTGCTGATTATGACTTTGTAATCAATTCTAATAATGTAATTATTCGTTTTATGCGTTTTCGTCCTGGAAATGTAAATTTAGACTCGGATGGATTAGGTGGGATGGATAAAAAGAATATTATAGTAGACCATTGTTCTATCAGTTGGTGCACGGATGAATGCCTATCTGTATATGGAATGGAAAACTCGACAGTGCAATGGTGTTTGGCTGCTCAGGCGTTACGTGATACTCCTTCGAAAGATAAACCGCATGGGTTTGGAGGAAACTGGGGTGGTCATTATGCTTCCTATCATCATAATATGATTGCACATTGCGAGAGCCGTGTCCCACGTTTGGGACCTCGTCCTACTACGTTAGCTCTGACAGAATGTGTGGATATTCGTAATAACGTTTTTTATAATTGGGCAGGTGAAGGTTGCTATGGAGGGGAAGACCAACATGTCAATCTCGTGAATAATTATTATAAACCAGGACCTGCTACGGACAAGGCTTCTTCTAAAGTACAATACCGTATTGCTAAAATAGGAATCTATACACAGGAATATGTTCAGAAGAACCCTTCTTTTGCACCGTATGCACAAAAATGGGGAACCTTTTACATTGATGGAAATGTGATGGAGGGTAATAGTGGAGTGACTGTAGATAATTGGACGAATGGAGTGTATGCCCAACAAACGAATGATGACAAAGTGGATAATATGTGGACAACGGCTGCTCAAGCTGGGTTGAAATTATCTAAGCCATTGGATTACGGGACAGTGACTACTCATACGGCAGAAGTTGCTTATAATAAAGTAATGAAATATGTTGGGTGTTGTGATTATAGGGATAAAGTAGATAATCTGGTTATAAAGGATGTGAAAAATCGGGGGGCATCTTACACTGCTTCCGGCAATTTAGATGGGTATATCAATACGCCGAACGATATAATAGAATTAGGAAGTAATTCATGGCCGGAATTATCATTGGATACTAAACGTTGTGTGATAGACTCTGATGGTGATGGTATACCGGATGAATGGGAAATAGAGTATGGCTTAGATCCCAATGATAGCTCGGATGGAAATAAGAAAATGATTGATGTAAATGGCAAATATACTAATTTGGAAATGTACATGAATAGTTTGGTGCATGGTATCATTCAAGGCCAAAATGCAGATTAGTAATTTTCTTCTTTCTATTCTTTGTTCCTTTGCCCATTTGTTTTCTATTGATGAATTAAAAAATCCTCTCCATATTCTTATTTGGAATATAGAGAGGATAATTTTATTGACGAGAGTTGCATGGGGTATGGTGAGATGAAATCATAATTGGGGAATAAATTGCACAAGACTTTCACAAGTATCCTCCCGTCAATGCCTAAAATCATGGCAAAATTAATTAAATACTTTTTTGAATCGCAATATTTATTAATTTATCTTATGGTAATTATGAAATATTTAATATATTGAAGATATTTTGCACTAACTTTCTGTAACTCACTGATTTTTCTTATGTTTGCCGATTAAATACTAAAAGAAAGGAGTAAATATGTCCACACCTATATTATATAATGACTTTCCAACGTTTTTGAGGAAATACTTTTCTTATAAAGTACAAAAGATATCATTAAATGCCTGGTTCACGTGTCCTAACCGGGATGGAACGAAAGGGTGGGGAGGCTGTACATATTGTAACAATCAAACTTTTAATCCCGATTACTGTCGGACGGAGAAGTCCATTACTACTCAGTTACAGGAAGGAAAATACTTTTTTGCACACAAATATCCGGAGATGAAGTATTTAGCCTATTTTCAAGCATACACAAATACGTATGCGGAGTTGGAGGGGCTAAAACGCAAATATGAAGAAGCTTTAAAGGTTGACGGTGTTGTAGGGCTAGTGATTGGAACTCGGCCGGATTGCATGCCGGAAGGACTGTTGTGGGGCAGCCGCAACGAAGCGATTCATTATATAAAAAAAAGCCCCAAAGGGGAATGACTTTGGGGCGGTCATGGAAAAATTCATAAAATCGGCACCCGCAGGGGCCGTATGCTGTCTAGGAAAGCAGCATGTCCTCCAGACTGCGCAGGCTTTCGTGGTCCGTGAACTCGAAACGCAGGGGCGTCACGGTGATATAGCCGCGATTGAGCAGGTCCTTGTCCGAACCGGCGTTGATGGTGTGCGGCGGGATCTCGCCTTCCAGCCACC
>OHKJ01001121.1_pt1 | contig 10570 bp, 9 predicted proteins | sample 1568791 | NCBI WGS metagenome assembly OHKJ01 (sample SAMEA3879584, study PRJEB24766) | human gut metagenome | biome: human-associated habitat; feature: feces | place: USA | collected 1985/1987 | reverse complement strand
AAGCCTGGCCGCTTGCGAAGGGGCCCTGCTCATCGTCGACGCTACCCAGGGCGTCGAAGCCCAGACTTTGGCCAACGTGTACCTTGCCTTGGAACATGACTTAGAGATCATCCCCATCATCAATAAGGTCGACCTGCCCAGTGCCGACCCGGACCGAGTCTGCAAGGAAATCGAAGACGTCATCGGCCTCGATGCCTCCGACGCTATCATGATCAGCGCCAAGACGGGCCTTGGCGTCGACCAGGTCCTGGAAGCCATTGTCCAGCGCATTCCCGCACCGGCCGATGAAGAAGATAAGCCCTTGCGGGCCCTCATCTTCGACTCTCACTTCGATGCCTATAAGGGGGCTATCGCCAACATCCGCATCATGGAAGGCAGCTTAAAGCCCGGCCAGCGGATCCGCATGATGGCTTCGGGAAAAGAATTTGAAGTCATCGAAACGGGTGTCTTCCTGCCTCAGATGCATCCCGTGCCGTCTCTCGGCTGCGGCAGCGTCGGTTATTTGGCAGCCAGCATGAAGAACGTCCGCGACTGCCGCGTCGGCGACACGGTTACCTTGGCCGAACGGCCGGCGTCGGAAGCATTGCCGGGCTATCGACGGGCCGTGCCCATGGTCTACTGCGGACTCTACCCGGTCGAAACGAATGATTACGATAATTTGCGCGACGCCTTGGAAAAACTCCATCTCAACGACGCGGCCCTGCTCTTTGAACCGGAAACGTCGTCGGCCTTAGGCTTCGGCTTCCGCTGCGGCTTCTTGGGCCTCCTCCATATGGACGTCGTCCGCGAACGGTTGGAACGGGAATACGACCTGTCCCTGATTACGACGGCGCCGTCGGTTATTTACCGCGTCTACTGCACGGACGGGACGATGGTCGAAGTCGACAACCCGTCGCAGATGCCCGATATGACCAAGGTCGATCACATCGAAGAACCCTTGGTCAAGACGACGATCATCATCCCCAAGGATATGGTCGGTACGGTCATGGAAATTTCCCAGAGCCGCCGCGGCCAGTACGTCACCATGGACTACCTCGACGACACGCGCGTCTCCTTGGTCTACAACCTGCCTCTGTGCGAAATCCTTTACGACTACTTCGACGTCTTGAAGTCGGCGACCCGCGGCTATGCCTCCCTCGACTATGAGCTCAACGGCTACCAGTCGTCGCCTATGGTCAAGATGGACATTCTCATCAACGGCGACGTCGTCGACGCCTTGAGTGTCATCGTCCACCGCGACTTTGCCGCCCGCCGCGGCCGGGCCCTGGTCGAAAAGCTGCGCAGCCTCATTCCGCGCCAGCTCTTCCAGATCCCCGTCCAGGCAGCCGTCGGCAATAAGATCATCGCCCGCGAAAACGTAGCGGCCTTGCGTAAAGACGTTTTGGCCAAATGCTACGGCGGCGATATTTCCCGTAAGCGCAAGCTCCTTGAAAAACAGAAGGAAGGCAAGAAGCGGATGAAACAGTTCGGCACCGTCGAAATTCCTCAGGAAGCCTTCATGGCCGTCCTCAAAGTCGACGAATCGTAATGCTCGGCATCTACGTTCACATTCCCTTTTGCCGGCATAAATGTTTGTACTGCGATTTTCCTTCGTACAGCGGCCTCGAACGCTATCTGGAAGGTTATGTTCCGGCCCTCTGCCGGGAAATTGCGGCCACGCCCTATGCCGGGAAGTCCGTCGATACGATTTATATCGGCGGCGGTACGCCGTCCATTCTTTCAGCAAAGGCCGTGGGGGATATCCTTCGGCAGCTGCGGCAGACCTTCGTCGTAACCGATGATGCAGAAATCACAGTCGAAGCCAATCCCGAGAGCCTCGACGGGGAAAAAGCAGCGGCCTATGTCTCTTACGGCATAAACCGCCTGAGTCTCGGCATCCAATCTTTTTCCGATGAGATGCTGTCCTTTTTGGGCCGCATCCACACGGCAAAGGAAGGGGAACGGGCTCTTCGCGCCGCCTGGGACGCCGGCATTCATAACCTGTCTTTGGACTTGATGTACGGCCTGCCGGGCCAAACCGTCGAGGACGTCCGGCGCGATGTTCAGCGATTGGGAGGCCTTCCCGTGGACCACGCCTCGATTTACAGCCTCATCGTCGAAGACGGGACGCCTTTGAAACACGGCCTTTCTAAGGGCCTTTGGACACTTCCCGATGACGAGGTTGTCGAAGCCATGGGCAGGGCCGTCCACGATCAGATGCACGACCTGGGATTCCACCACTATGAAATTTCAAGTTATGCGAAAGGCCCTTTTGAATCGAAACACAACAGCAAGTACTGGACCTATGAGCCCTACATCGGCTTTGGCGTGTCAGCCCACTCCTTTGACGGTACGGCCCGCTGGGCCAACATGGCCAATATCCCTCAGTATATCGAAAGGGCCGGAAAGGGGAGCGTCGAAGGCGAACGCGTCCTTATCGATGCCAAGCGAGCCGTCGAGGATTACTGCTTCTTAGCCCTGCGTCGTCGCGTCGGCATCGATAAAGAGGACTATGACCGCCGTTTCGGGCAGCCCATCGAAGCCGATTTCGGTCCGGTCATCGATTCGCTCGTCGCTCAGGGCCTTTTGGAAAATACGAAAGAATGGGTCCGCCTAAGCGATAGGGGACTTTCTTACGGCAACTACGTCTTTGGCAAGTTCATCCGCTGAACTTTTTACGCGGATACTCCCCCAATCCGTGATAGGCAAAAATAAACCGTCGGGAATCGATGTTCCTGACGGTTTTTCTGTATCTTCTCTGAGGTCGGTTCAGCGCTCATTCGCTTCGGCCCGGATTTGTGCTTCGGCTTTCGCCGTGTTTTTTTCGGTATTCTCGAGGCGTATGGGCATAAAAGCGCTTAAAGGTCTTGGCAAAGTGGCTCTGACTGTCGAAGCCGCAGGCAGAAGCAATATCGGCAATGCTCTTTGTGGGCTCACTCAAGAGCTGTTCAGCACCCTGCATGATCCGGTATTTTAAGACGTATTGGATGGGCGACAGCTGAATCGTCTTTTGGAAGCATCGCAGGCATTCTCGCTGGCTGATATCGGCGGCCCGGGCAATGTCGGAGGCGGTGAGGGGTTCTTCGAAATGATCGTGGATATAGGTCAGCATCTTCTTGAGGCGCTCTTGATCAAGACCCTGAACGCCGACATCGGTGTCGGGCTTTACTTTTTCGTACAGGAAGAGGCAGATTTGGGAGAGCTCTTCCCGGATCGTGAATTCAAAGCCGAAGGGTTCACCGGCAAGGGCCTTAAAAGCTGTTCGGAAGTGGCGGGCCATGGTATCATCCTCGCCTACGTCCTCGTAGAAGGCCGAAAAGGACGGGCAGGTGAGGATGGGTCGAATGTACTTTGATGCCAAGGCCGAATCATCACTACCGGTGACGAGGGTCGGGCTGAAGACAAAGGACCTGAGGTCGCATTCCGGATCGGCTATGGCGTAATGAAGGGTATTGCCGTTGATGATTAAGAGGTCGCCTTCTTTCAAATGGAAGGTTTGTGACGGCACTTTGGCCGTCATCCGTCCTTTTTCGATGTAGATGATTTCCAGTTCGTCGTGCCAGTGCCAGAGGACGTTGTCGCCTTGGTCTTGCCGGTAATGGTAGGCATAACCGGCGCAGGGAAAGGCGGCGTTTCCGTGGGGTTTTAATTCTTGGGATCGGTCGTTGACCGGTATCGGACAGTTTTCGAGTATCATGAGCGTACCTCCTGATATTTGGCCATTTTATTATAGTATACGGCCAAATTTTTATTGTATCAATACTTCTATGACGGTATTCTTATAATAGAGAAGGGCGGAACAGACATTACCGCCTATTGCGGGCGGCGAAGGAGGTCTTGATGATGGTACTGAAATTTTACTTCATCCCCAATATGGAAAAGTTTGCGGCTTTGGTGGCGGCCAGCTGTGGAAGGGTCCTGGTCCGGCGAGACGAGGCCTTCCAAAGCCTCAAGGGCGATGACGATGCGCTGGCCTTTGTAAAACGGGAGACCGGGAAGGGCCACAGTGTCGAAGTCCATGTGTCTGACACGGGGGATTACCTTTCGTTCGTACAATTCATGGTCGGTGCCTGCCTGTAAGCTGACAGAATATACGCGCTGCAACGGATAAATGTACGGCGATACAAAACACTTTCCATAGCTCATCGTTTTATGAGAGAAGAGACTGACTCCGGTGAAAGCCGACTCCAAGGGCGTTGACAAAGTTATGATAAATCGTATCAGAACCTCATAAGTTATTGACAAACAGCCATAATCTGAGTATAATTTCATTGTGTGCAGTAACAGCACTCCCTATCATACCTTGGAGGGAGGGATAACAGAATGGCAGAAATCAGAGTTGGTAAAAACGAAACGTTAGACAGCGCTCTTCGCCGCTTCAAACGTTCTTGCCAAAAGGCTGGTGTTCTTTCCGAAGTTCGGAAACGTGAACACTACGAAAAACCGAGTGTACGGAGAAAGAAAAAGTCCGAAGCAGCACGGAAACGGAAGTACAGAGCATAATCGTTAATGTAAGAAGGGTGATACCATGTCTCTTAAGAACGAACTTCTTCAGGACATGAAAGAGGCAATGAAAGCCAAAGAAGCCGGTAAAACGGCTTTGTCCGTTATTCGTATGGTCCGTTCGGCTATCCGCAACGCGGAAATCGACGGCGGCCATTGCGAACTCGACGATGCCGGTGTCGGCGCCGTCATTGCCAAAGAAATGAAACAACGCAGGGAGTCATTAGCTGAATTCGAAAAAGCCGGTCGTGCCGACTTAGTCGAAGAAACGAAGGCTGAAATGGCTGTACTGGAAAAGTACATGCCGAAGCAGCTGACGGAAGATGAAGTCCGCCAAATCGTCACCGATACCATTAAAGGCCAGGAAGGCCTTCAGATGGGGGCTGTCATGAAGCTCGTCATGCCGAAAGTGCAGGGACGGACCGATGGCAAGGTTGTTTCACAAATTGTTCGAGAAATTTTACAACATCGTTGATTGCCATAGATTCCTTAAAAATCTATTGACAAATAGACTAAATGATTGTATTATTTTAACATGATTTGAAAACAAAATAAATCATGAAACAAGAGTCAAGGAAGACTCCGAATCCCGACTGCGGGATCGGAGTCTTTTTTTTCACCTAAAGGAGGAGTCATAATGACAAAAGATGAGTTGGTATACGTAATTCCGGCAGGTCAGTATGGTAAAGAAGGGGTGCTGGCTTTATTGGAACAGCATCCGGAAATCAAATTCGTATCCCTCGTAGGCGTCGATTTAGCAGGCAATGATACGGACGAAAAGATCCCTATCAGCGTCTTTTTCGATGACTATGATAAATTCTTTAATGCGACGGCCTTCCAGACCGACGGTTCGTCCGTCGTCCTGCCGGGCATCGCCATCTTGTCCAATGCCCGTGTCGACATTAAAGCCGATCCGTCGGCAAACTGGTTCGTCGACTATAACGACGACAATATCGATCCGGAAACGGGAAAACCGGTCGGCACCCTGCGTATCCCGAGCTTCCTTCGCCATGCCACGGGCTACATCGACTCCCGGTCGATCCTCCGCAATACCTGCGACTACGTCAGCGACCAGGTCTTGGCCCTCATTAAAAAATACGGTCTGCCCGGTACGTCGGTCAACGTCGATGACATCGAAAAAATCGTCCTCACGACGGCAACGGAACTCGAATTCTGGGTCAAGACGCCGAGCCAGGACGTAGCGACTCGCCTCTTGTCGGCTTCGCAGAAATTACAGGAACAGTACTGGCAGCGTACCCACGGCGTCGTCCGCACGGCTCTTGAACAGACCGTCGAACGCCTGGAAAAATACGGTCTCGAACCGGAAATGGGCCATAAGGAAGTCGGCGGCGTCAAAGCTCAGATCGATGATTCCGGGAAATTGACCTTCGTCCTCGAACAGCTCGAAGTCGACTGGAAGTTTGCCAACGACCCGGTCCAGACGGCCGATAATGAAATCGCAGCCCGTATCATCGTCCGCGAAGTCTTCCGCGAAAACGGCCTCGAAGTTACTTTCCAGGCAAAACCGATTCACGGCGTTGCCGGTTCCGGTGAACACACCCACTTCGGGCTCGGCGCCATCATGAAGAACGGCAAATTCGTCAACCTCTTCAACCCGGCTGACATGAAGAAAGATTTCTTGTCCGTCGTCGGTTACGGCGCTATCATGGGCATTCTTAAACACTACGAAGTCATGAACCCCTTCGTTTCGGCAACGACGGACTCCCTGAACCGCTTGAAACCGGGCTTTGAAGCTCCGGTCTGCATCGTAACGGCCCTCGGCGGCGAACGTCCCGACGTCCAGTAACCGTTCGGTCCTCATCGGCCTCATCCGCAACATTGCCAGCCCGGCGGCTACGCGCTTTGAACTCCGTTCACCGAACCCCTTCACCAACACCTACATTGCCATCGCCATGGGCTATTTGGCAGCCCTCGATGGCATCAAATACGCCCTTTCCAGCGGTAAGACCAGTGAAGCCCTCTTGGCTGAACTGTCCAAGAAACCGGGTGAAGAAGCCGATTACCTCGAAAAAGACCGGGCATATCGCTCGGAAGTCGACGTCTTTGAAAACTTCACCAGCGAAGAACGGGATGCCATGTTCGGCAAGGCCCCGCGTACAGTATGGGAAAACTTCAAGGCCCTCGATCTCCATCCGGAAAAAGTCGATACCCTGGCCTGCGACGCCTTTGAAAAGCGCATCATGGAATCGTTCCGCCTCGGTGCACTGAACCGCTGGGCCCTCGAACTCCAGTACCGCCTCATTCCGGAAAACCTTTCCAAGGTCATCGCAGCTAAACAGCTCCATGCCGACGGCGACAGCAACGCCCTTGAAGTCGAACGCTGGACCAAGATTAACGCCTTGCGGACGGAACTGGGCCGCGATACGGAAAAGAGCCTGTCCATTTTCTCGAAAATCAAAGAAGCCCTGGCTGCCAAAGACTACGACACGGCTTCAGATCTCATGGTCGAAATGAGCGACAAGATGGATCTTCTGACCGATATGTACTACGAATATTCTTACAACGCTTTCTAAACCCAGTTGATAAAGTTTTAGCTATATAGAAATGAGCTGCCCTGCGAATAGGGGCAGCTCATTTTTGTCATTATATACTTTATTTTAAGGTCAAGCCGACGGGGCAGTGGTCGCTGCCGAGAATGTCGGTGTAAATAGAAGCCGATTCTAAGCGGTCGTCGAGGTCGGTCGTCGTCAGGAAGTAGTCGATGCGCCATCCGGCGTTGTTCTGGCGGGCTCTAAAGCGGTAGCTCCACCACGAATAGACGCCTTCCTTATCGGGATAGAAGTGACGCCAGGTGTCGGTGAAGCCGGCAGCCAGAAGGTCGGTCATCTTCTGCCGTTCTTCATCGGAGAAGCCGGCGTTCTTGCGGTTCGTCTTGGGGTTCTTGAGGTCGATTTCCTGGTGGGCGACGTTGAGGTCTCCGCAGACGATGACCGGTTTTTCCTGATGGAGGGACAGGAGGTACTCCTTAAAGTCGTCTTCCCACTGCATGCGGTAGGGCAGGCGGGCCAGTTCGCTTTGCGAATTGGGGGTGTAGCAGGTGACGAAGAAGTAGTCGTCAAACTCGAGGGTAATCAAACGCCCTTCGTGATTGTGTTCGTCCTTATCCATGCCGTAACGGACGGACAGGGGCTTTATGCGGGTGAAGATGGCCGTGCCGCTGTAGCCCTTGCGGTCGGCGTAGTTCCAATACTGTTCGTAGCCCGGAAGGTCGATGTCGATCTGGCCTTCTTGGAGCTTCGTTTCCTGCAGGCAGAACAGGTCGGCGTCGAGGTCGTTAAATGTATCTAAGAATCCTTTTTTCATGACGGCCCGCAGACCGTTGACATTCCAAGAGATAAACTTTGTCATAGAAACCACCTTTCTTTTTCAGATATCCTCGATGATAAGCCATTTTTATCTAGGATAATGATGCGTTTTTTGTTATAATGAAAACAAACGAATTGCCGCGATGAGATGCTGTGATGACAGTATCCGCAAGGATATTGGCAGCACTCTTTCTTATTGTATAAAATCGTTGAATCCTTGTCAAAATAATAAAGCAGGTGATAGTATGGCAGTACATGAATTAGCAGGAACGAAAGTAAGACCGGAAGACTACATCGACTTGGACGCCATGACCAAGGCGTATCATTCGATTCATCCTGACGCCTCTGATCCCCATCAACAGGTGCGCTTCGGAACGTCAGGCCATCGCGGTCAGGCCGGCAGCGGCAGTTTTACGGCAGACCACGTTGCGGCCATTACCCAGGCCGTTTGTAATTTCCGCCACGAGTTTGGTGCCGACGGACCGTTGTTCGTCGGGGCCGACACCCATTATTTATCGAAACTGGCCTTTGAAACGGTCTTGTCGGTCCTCGCGGCCAATAAGGTTACGGCCTACGTCGACGCTGACGGCGATTTTGTCCCGACGCCGTCTGTTTCAAGGGCTATCCTGCGCTTTAATGACCACCGTAAGGAAAACTTAGCCGACGGACTGATTCTCACGCCGTCCCATAATCCTCCGGAACACGGCGGCATTAAGTACAACCCGACGACGGGAGGACCTGCAGGTTCTGACATGACCAAGGCTATTGAAGCCGAAGCCAATCGCATCCTTGCAGGGCATAATCAGGATGTCAAGGCCATTTCCTATGAAGAAGCGGCTAAGAGCGATTTTGTCGTCCCTTATGATTATAAGGGCTTATATGTCGCTGAATTGGCGTCCATCCTTGACATGGAAGCTATCCGCGATGCCGGACTTCCCATTTTGGTCAATGCCCTCGGCGGTTCGGGCATGAATTACTGGCACCGTATTTCCGAACGCTACCATTTGAACCTGTCTTTTGTTAACGATACGTACGATCCGCAGTTCACCTTTATGAATTACGACCACGACGGCAAGGTCCGTATGGACTGCTCGTCGGCCTACGTCATGTCGGCCGTTACCGGTCAGGCAGCCGATTATCGCCTCATTTTGGCCAATGACCCCGACTATGACCGTTTCGGCATCGTCTGCGGCACGGACGGCATGATTACGGCCAACGCCTTTTTGACCGTCGCTGCGCACTACCTCATGACCCATCGCCATTTCGACGGTCTGGGCATCGCTAAAACCGTCGTTACGACGGATATGCTGGCTCGGGCGGCGAAAAAACTCGACGTACCTCTCTATGAAGTCCCCGTCGGCTTTAAGTATTTCGGCCCCCTCTATGAGGACGGGAAAATCGCCTTTTCTGGCGAAGAAAGTGCCGGTGCTTCCTTTATCGCTAAAGACGGCAGCGTCTGGACGACGGACAAGGACGGCATCATTCTCTGCCTCTTGGCAGCGGAAATCTACGCCGTTACGGGAAAATCGCCGGCGGCTTACTATGAAGGACTCTGTGAAGAACTGGGCCGGCCCTACACCGTGCGCAGCGATGCGCCGGCGACGCTGGAAGAAAAGGATAAGATCAGCTCGCTTACGGAAAAGGATGTAACCGAAAAGAATCTCTGCGGCAGTCCCATTACGGCCGTCCTGTCCCGTTCGCCTTACGGCAATTCGGCTATCGGCGGCGTCAAGATTACGACCGATGACGGCTGGGTCGCAGCCCGCCCGTCGGGAACGGAAGACATGTATAAGCTCTATGCCGAAAGCTTCGTCTCCCAGGAACAGGCCGGAAAGCTTCTTGAAGAAGGGAAGTCCCTCATCAGTAAGGCTTTGGATGCATAAGAAAGTTTCTTTCAAATCGAAATGATTTACTCGATTTTCGTATCATAAGGCCTTTTCATGGGCCGAAAGTGGCATTTACTGCGTTACCTGTGCTATAATGGGGAGCGTAGAATCTAACTCAAAGGGGTGGGCAGCTGTGAAAGTTGTAATCACGGTAGTCGGCGTGGACCGTACGGGTATCATCGCCGCCGTCAGTCAGATCATGGCGGAACATAAGGTAAATATACTGACCATTAATCAGGTTATTTTAGATGGCATTTTCAACATGGCCATGATTGTTGATATGGACCCTGCAGATATTGATTTAGATACTCTTCAGGATTTGCTCAAGCAGAAGGGTGAAACCCTCGGTGTCGAAATTAGAGCCCAGAACCAGGCTATTTTTGATGCCATGCATCGTGTGGGCTAAGGAGAGGGAATATGCTGACAATCCATGACGTACTTGAAACGAATCAAATGATTCAAAAGAACAACCTTGACGTCCGGACGATTACCATGGGCATCAGTCTCCTCGACTGCTGTGCCAGTGACGGCAAGACGTTGTGCAGCAACATTTACGATAAGATTACGCGCTACGGCGAGCACCTGGTAGAGACGGGGGAAGCCATTTCCCGCGAATACGGCGTGCCCATCATCAATAAGCGCGTGTCTGTGACGCCCATCAGCCTCGTCGCCGGGGCCAGCGATATGACGAGTTATGTCGATATCGCCCGGACCCTTGATAAGGCGGCCAAGACGATCGGCATCAACTTCATCGGCGGCTTTTCGGCCCTCGTCGAACGGGGCATGAGCAAGGGCGACCGGATCCTCATCGATTCCATCGCCGAAAGCCTGGCTGTGACCGATCTCGTTTGCAGCTCTGTCGCCGTCGGCTCGACC
>OHKJ01001110.1_pt1 | contig 10638 bp, 9 predicted proteins | sample 1568791 | NCBI WGS metagenome assembly OHKJ01 (sample SAMEA3879584, study PRJEB24766) | human gut metagenome | biome: human-associated habitat; feature: feces | place: USA | collected 1985/1987 | reverse complement strand
GTCCTGTCCAAGGCCGTATCTCTGGTGCAGTGTCTTGGTGATTGCTGCTGTCAGAGTTGTCTTGCCGTGGTCTACGTGGCCTATTGTTCCGATGTTGATATGCGGTTTTGTTCTTTCAAACTTCTGTTTTGCCATTTTTTCTGTTCCTCCTAAAAAGGTTATTTAAAAATTTGTTTACTTATTGATTTTTTCAAGCAGGCTTTCAGGCAGCTTCTCGAAGTGGTCCATCTGCATTACGTACACGCCTCTTCCCTGAGTCTTGGATCTCAGGTCTGTAGCGTATCCGAACATCTCTGACAGAGGTACCATTCCTCTTACTGCTACTGCTCCCAGATTTATGTCGGTTCCTTCGATTCTTCCTCTTCTTGAAGAAATATCTCCGATAACGTCTCCCATGTATTCTTCCGGAACTGTTACTTCTACCTTGAAGATAGGTTCCAGCAGAACAGGTTTGGCCTTCTTAACGGCTTCTCTGAACGCCATGGAAGCGGCGATCTTGAATGCCATTTCCGAAGAGTCGACTTCGTGATATGAACCGTCGTAAAGCTCTACGCCTACGTCTACTACCTGGTATCCGGCCAGAGGACCTGTTTCCATAGCCTCCTTGATACCTTCCTCGATCTTAGGGATATATTCCTTAGGAATAGCTCCTCCCACGATGGCGTTCTTGAATTCGAAGCCTTCGCCCGGGTCTCTCGGATAAATTCTAATCTTAACGTGACCGTACTGTCCGCGTCCGCCGGACTGCTTAGCATACTTGTGGTCGACGTCGGCAGTGGTAGTGATGGTTTCTTTGTAGGAAACCTGAGGCTTACCTACGTTGGCTTCTACCTTGAATTCACGCAGAAGTCTGTCTACGATAATTTCCAGATGAAGCTCTCCCATACCGGCTATGATAGTCTGTCCCGTATCGGCGTTGGTGTAAGTCTTGAAAGTAGGGTCTTCTTCTGCCAGCTTGGCAAGAGCTATACCCATCTTTTCCTGACCGGCCTTGGTCTTAGGCTCGATGGCTATCTCGATTACAGGTTCCGGGAATTCCATGGATTCAAGGATAATCTCGTGTTTCTCGTCGCACAGTGTGTCGCCGGTGGTAGTGTCCTTGAGACCTACGGCAGCAGCGATGTCTCCTGCATAAACTTCCTGTATCTCTTCTCTCTTGTTGGCGTGCATTTGCAGAATTCTTCCGATTCTTTCTTTCTTGCCCTTTACTGAGTTATACACGTAAGAGCCGGAAGAAAGGGTTCCGGAATAAACTCTAAAGAAGGCCAGCTTTCCTACGAACGGGTCTGCCATGATCTTGAATGCCAGCGCGGAGAAAGGCTCCTTGTCGCTGGTATGTCTTACGTCCTCTGCTCCCGTATCAGGGTCTACGCCCTTAATCGGAGGAATGTCCAGCGGAGACGGCATGTAATCGAGTACGGCGTCCAGCATCATCTGTACGCCTTTGTTTCTGTATGCGCTTCCGCAGAGCATAGGGATCATGTTACCTGCTATGGTTTCTTTTCTTATAGCTGTCTTAATCTCTTCGATGGTGAGGTCCTCTCCCTCGAGGAATTTCATCATCAGCTCTTCGTCGGTTTCTGCAACCGATTCGATAAGCTTTTCTCTCCATTCGTCTGCAAGGCCCTGCATGTCGGCAGGAATATCGGTAACATCGAATTCCTTACCAAGCTCATCCTTGTAGATCTCTGCTTTCATTTCTACTAAGTCGATAATTCCCACGAAACTATCTTCAGCACCGATAGGCAGCTGGACAGGAACTGCGTTCGCTTTGAGTCTGTCTTTTACCATTCCGACTACTCTGAAGAAATCAGCTCCCATGATGTCCATCTTGTTGACAAAGATCATTCTCGGTACTCCGTACTTTTCGGCCTGTCTCCAAACGGTTTCAGACTGAGGCTCTACGCCGCCCTTGGCGCACAGTACCGTTACTGCGCCGTCGAGGACTCTGAGGGATCTCTCTACCTCAACGGTAAAGTCCACGTGGCCCGGAGTATCTATTATATTGATTCTCGTATCTTTCCATTGTGCTGTAGTAGCAGCAGAGGTTATAGTTATACCACGCTCCTGTTCCTGCTCCATCCAGTCCATCGTTGCTGCACCTTCGTGAGTCTCGCCCAGTTTGTGAGTTCTGCCTGTGTAGAACAGAATTCTCTCGGTGGTAGTTGTCTTGCCCGCGTCTATGTGGGCCATGATACCAATATTTCTTGTCTTTTCCAATGGGAAACTTCTTGGCATATCATATCCTCCCTTCTACTGTGATTTGTATTTTCTCATAAAATTGCGATTTGCATCGCGCCGGAAAAATCGTTTGCGGCTAAGCGAGCGCTTCCATCTACGATTTCAAAATGCGCCGAATTTTTCGTTCATCGCAAAGAATTAAGGCTTGTGAGGCACGGAGCGTACTCATGCGTACGCGAGTACCGAGCAACCGCCAATTCTGCGGCGATGGGCGAAAAAGGCAAGCATTTTACCAGCGGAAGTGCGCAAACGCCCTATTGGCCTCCGCCATCTTATGAGTATCTTCTTTCTTCTTAACGGAAGAACCGGTGTTGTTGGCGGCGTCGACCAGCTCTTTGGCAAGTCTTTCGGCCATGGTTCTTTCGCCTCTGGCTCTGGTGTACTTGGTGAGCCATCTTAAGCCTAAGGTCTGTCTTCTTTCAGGCCTTACTTCTACAGGAACCTGATAGTTGGCTCCTCCGATTCTCTTGGCTTTTACTTCTAATACAGGCATGATGTTGTTCAATGCCTTTTCAAATACTTCCAGCGGCTCTTCGCCTGTCTGCTCCTTAATCTTATCGAAGGCTCCGTAAACGATGGCCTGGGCGGTGCCCTTCTTACCGTCTAACATGATGCTGTTGATAAGCTTAGCTACGGCAACGCTGCCGTAAACAGGATCCGGAAGTACATCTCTCTTTGGTATATTACCTTTTCTTGACACTTCTCTTCCCTCCTCGCAAAGGACGCTTTGATTCTGTCTTATCTAGTACAAAGCAACCTTGCGCAACATAATATTTAATTGCACATCTTCTTCACCCCTAAACATAAGGGATTACTCTCGGAAAGACCCTGCAATTATACGGTCTTTTCGAGTCATTGGACGGGGTACTCGACGAAACGCATTTGATGAGGCGGGACCTCGTACAAGCTGTTCGCCGCGAGCGCTTCTCTTGTATTTTGTAAAAAAGAATACGCTACCCTATTTGCTCGCCGTCTTAAGGCTGCGCCGTCAGACCGCGATGTCTGACTTCGGCAGGGCCGGGTCAGAACAAGAGGCCTGTTTTATTTTTTCTTAGGTCTCTTTGCGCCGTATTTGGAACGAGCCTGCAGTCTGTTGGCAACGCCAGCAGTGTCAAGAGTTCCTCTAACGATATGGTATCTTACGCCGGGAAGGTCTCTTACTCTTCCGCCTCTGATAAGCACAACGCTGTGTTCTTGCAGGTTGTGGCCTATGCCGGGGATGTAAGCGGTTACTTCAATACCGTTAGTAAGACGTACTCTGGCGACTTTTCTGAGAGCTGAATTAGGCTTCTTAGGAGTAACTGTCTTTACCGATGTGCATACGCCTCTCTTCTGAGGTGAATGAGTATCGGTAGCTACTCTTCTGAGTGAGTTCATGCCTTTGTTCAGCGCAGGAGCAGTCGACTTCTTGACTGAGCTTGTTCTTCCTTCGCGTACTAATTGATTGATAGTAGGCATTCTTTTTCTCCTTTCTTCTTAAGGTTTAAAATGATCTATTTTACGCAAGCAATCGGGCCCGGACATTTCGTCCGGCCCGATTTTGCACAAAACCAAATATTATTTTATCATGGAACCGTTTTATCTGTCAATTCAAATTCTACGACTAATCCAATTCGATGATCTCAGGAGTTTCCGGCATCTCTACTTCTGCGTATTCTTCCTCGGAAATTTCAACCTCAGGGACAATATCTTCCTGGGCCGGAATCTCATAGGCCTCCGGATCCTTCATGGCTGCCAGAGCGGCCAGCTCCTGTTCTCTCTCGTAATTCTCCATGATTTCGGCGTTGACGCCGTAATCGAGGTCGATGTTCTTGTACCTCTTCATGCCTGTTCCGGCAGGAATCAGCTTACCTATCATGATGTTTTCTTTAAGACCCAGCAGCCTGTCGTTCTTTCCTTTGATGGCAGCGTCGGTAAGGACTCTGGTGGTCTCCTGGAAAGAAGCCGCCGACAGGAAGGAGCTTGTGGCAAGGGAAGCCTTGGTGATACCAAGCAGTATCCTGTTGGCTACGCAAGGTTCGCCGTCTTCCTCTGCTGCGCGCATGTTGGCCTCTTCTATCTCGAATTTGCCGTAAAGTCCGCCCGGAAGCAGATCTGTATCTCCGGCATCTTCAATCTTATATTTTGAAAGCATCTGGCTTACGATAACCTCGATATGCTTATCGTTGATGTCTACACCCTGCTGTTTGTACACTCTCTGTACTTCCTTGAGCAGGTACTGGTATACGCCTTCGACGCCGTTGAGTCTCAGTATGTCGTGAGGATTGAGCGGTCCACGAGTAATCTGTCCTCCCGCAAATACCTTGTCTCCCTCTCTGACGTTGAGTCTGGCTCCGTAAGGAATGACGTAGGTTCTGTCTTCTTCCTCGCCGCGGACTCTGACCTCGGTCTTGTTGTCCTTACGGCCTTCGATGGAGATGACTTCTCCGTCGGCCTCGCAGATTTCTGCGATACCCTTAGGCTTTCTCGCCTCGAAGAGCTCCTCTACTCTCGGAAGACCCTGTGTGATGTCTCCTCCGGCTACTCCTCCGGTATGGAAGGTTCTCATGGTCAGCTGAGTTCCCGGTTCTCCGATGGACTGAGCGGCGGTGATTCCCACGGCCTCGCCGATGTTGACCTCTTCTCCCGTAGCTAAGTTTCTGCCGTAGCACTTGGCGCAGATTCCCGTTCTGGAGTGGCAGGTCATTACGGAACGGATAGCTACGCTTTCTATTCCGCTGTTTTCTATTTGCCATTCACCGTTATGGTTTATGCGTTGTGGCAATGGACGGATTTTATCCAGTCTGCACCTATATACATCGATAAACAGCTCGAATCTGTTTTCTTCTTTGAGTTCTCTCTGAGCCATTGTAGCAGCTTCTTCAAATGAAATATTTTGAGAAGATGCCAGTGCGGTTGTCTCTACTAATACAATGTCGCTGATGCCATTTGCACTCCCTTTGAGTAGAAAGGAAGCATCATCGCCTACGGTTTGATGATAAATATCTTCTGTAAGCCATGCACCTACCAATATATGTCCTTTCAACAAGACTAAAAGAGGATGAATGCCATTGGCTTCCAGACAGGAAGCATAGAGTAAAGTCAGGTCTATACATGTACCTAGTTTGCTGGTGAGTACATTATCTACCAAGCGGATACGCTGCCCCGAAGTTTCAAAGCTGGCTGGAACTGTAGAATATATTAAAGACTCAGACCGGAGAGCTTCATAAATAGCAGCTACCTGTGCACGTACTCGGTTGGGGTCCTGTGTCTGATACTCGTCTAAGGCAGAGTTTCCGGTCCACTTTTCGAGGAATTGTGAGGCTTTTACGCTTATTCTTGAAAGTATGGGATGATTGGGAGTAACAAATGTAGCTAAGAGTTCGGGCATAATCCTGGAACCGGTCCACTGATCGTATGCCATCAGTTTGATGGGAAATGTTTGCTGATGGGCTATCTCACCGGAAATCGTAATAACCAGATGAAAGATAGTATCGATGCCTTCTGTCAATTCGATTAATTTTCCACTTTCAGGTGATATTTCCAGGTTATTGATTTGAATGTTCTGTCCGTGCGGAATGACTTCGAGAATACTCTCTGAGTACTTAATTAGTTCTCCATCTATCGAAACTTTGATATTGTTCCAATCGACTTCATCACTGTTCATTAGTTCGCAGAAATTGCATGAAGGTACATGGTTGTGTATCATTGCATAATTGATGCATGGCAGGTATTCCAGGTGGATTGTTCCATTGAAGGTGCCTGTAATTGTGTTGTCGTTTCCCATTGTTGTTATAGAATTTAACTGATAAAAGAAGTGATCCCATAATATCATTCCCGGATTCAAAGTTATAAATATAATGCTAATAATCTATACTTTATTTATAATTTAGTGAGATATTTGTCGCCTATTTAGTTCAAAAAGGATTCACCCTATTGTCCATTGTGCTGATTTTTGTGATATTTGCAATGCTTTAGAACAAAAAACACTGTTGAATTGTTTAATAACAGACAAATTTTATATCTATATGTATATTACTCTCATTGTTTTATTCCTTTCTGCGATATTCTTTATGAGTGGCAAAGTGCGTTCGGATTTGGTGGCGCTTTGTGCTTTGGTGTTACTAATTATATTCGGTATTCTAACTCCGGAGGAAGCATTGACCGGTTTCTCCAATTCCGTCGTGATCATGATGATAGGATTGTTCGTTGTGGGCGGTGCTATTTTTCAGACGGGTTTGGCGAAGATGATCAGTAGTCGTATCCTAAAATTAGCCGGTGACAGCGAATTAAAGCTTTTTATTCTTATTGTACTGGTGACTGCCTTCATCGGCGCTTTTGTCAGCAATACCGGAACGGTAGCTTTGATGCTTCCTATTGTTGTCAGTATGGCTATGGGGACACAGATTAATGTCAGTCGCCTGCTGATGCCGCTTGCATTTGCCAGTAGTATGGGAGGTATGATGACACTTATCGGTACACCACCGAACCTTGTAATTCAGGAAGCACTGACTTCTGCTGGATATGCGCCCCTTACTTTTTTCTCATTTACTCCTGTCGGACTGGTTTGTGTAGCTGTCGGATTGGTGATACTGATTCCATTGAGCAAAATTTTCCTGACTAAGAAAGGCGATAAGGATCGTAAGGGTAAAAAGAATAAGTCACTGAAAGAGCTGGCAGGAGAGTACCAACTGTTCCAGAACTTATGTCGGGTACGAGTGGAGAGTAGATCCCCTTTGACTGGAAAGACCATACAGGAACTGGGTATTCCACAACGTTATAATGTGGGTATAATGGAGGTTCGCCGTCAGTCATCTTCTTCGCGTCGTCATTTCTTTAAGACGATGAGTCAGGAAATGGCTGCTGCTGATACCATTATTCAGGAGAATGATATTCTGTATGTACTGGGAGATTTTACGAATGTGGAGCGCTTTGCAGAAGAAAATACATTGAAGTTACTGGATACGCATGATGCAGAAGGTACCGTAGAATCAAAGAGTGATGAACTTGAATTCACAGAAATCGGTATTGCTGAAATTGTATTGATGCCTGCTTCTAACCTTGTCAATAAGCCGGTAAAGGATTCTGGTTTCAGAGAGAAATATGGGGTGAATATTCTGGGTATCCAACGCAAACGTCAGTATATCCTGAAGAATTTGAAGGATGAAAAGATGCATTCGGGAGATGTGCTGTTGGTGCAAGGAACATGGGAGAATATAGCGCGTTTGAGTGAAGATCCCTCTGATTGGGTAGTACTCGGACAACCGCTTGCTGAGGCTGCCAAAGTAACCCTGAATCATAAAGCACCTGTTGCCGCTATTATCATGTTGGGAATGGTGGTAATGATGATGTTCGATTTCATCCCTGTCGCTCCGGTAACGGCAGTAATGATTGCAGGTTTGCTGATGGTGCTTACCGGCTGTTTCCGAAATGTGGAAGCGGCATATAAAACTATTAACTGGGAAAGTATTGTTCTGATTGCCGCTATGTTGCCTATGTCGCTGGCGCTGGAAAAGACCGGAGCTTCCGAATTGGTGTCCCAATCGCTGGTAAACGGGCTAGGTAGTTATGGACCTTATGTGTTATTAGCAGGTATTTATTTCACCACTTCGCTGATGACTATGTTTATCAGTAATACGGCTACGGCAGTACTTCTTGCACCGATTGCGCTTCAGTCTGCCATACAGTTGGATTTGAGTCCGTATCCATTCCTATTTGCCGTAACCGTGGCAGCCAGTATGTGTTTTGCTTCTCCGTTCTCGACTCCGCCCAATGCATTGGTGATGCCTGCAGGACGTTATACATTCATGGATTATGTTAAAGTAGGTTTGCCTTTACAGATAATTATGGGAATTGTGATGATCTTTGTGCTCCCGTTATTGTTCCCGTTTTAAAATAACTAAAGTATAAGATCGATGAAAGTAGTAAAGAGTTTGATTTTTATCTTGTTTGCCCTTTGTAGTTTATCGGGCAAAGCACAGGAAGTAGCTGCCGATAGCACCGGCTACATTGTAAGAGTAGGGGAGATGGCTCCTAACTTTACCATTACCCTGACAGACGGTAAGAAAGTTACCCTTTCCGAACTTCGTGGAAAGGTAGTGATGTTGCAGTTCACTGCTAGTTGGTGTGGGGTATGCCGTAAAGAGATGCCTTTCATAGAAAAAGATATCTGGCTGAAACACAAAGATAATTCAGCATTTGCTCTTATTGGTATAGACCGTGATGAGCCGTTGGACAAAGTGATTGCATTCGGCAAATCAACCGGTGTCACTTATCCTTTGGGATTAGATCCCGGTGCAGATATCTTTGCCAAATATGCGCTTCGTAATGCCGGCATTACCCGCAATGTACTGATTGATAAAGACGGACGCATTGTGATGCTGACCCGCTTGTACAATGAGAAGGAATTTGCTGCATTAACGAAGAAGATAGACGAAATGCTGGCAAAGAAATAATAAACAGAAAGTCCGGGTTGGCCTTATTTCAAGGTCAACTTGGCTAAATAATCGTAGTGCTTTCCCTCTTTTACCAACTCCGCTTGGAAACCATTTTCGGCTGCATAAAGACTGAGTGTCTGGAAATCAATGTAAAGCCAGTCGAATGACTCTCCCAGAATATCCTTATATTGCATCTGGAAGTCTATTTCTCCATAATAGTCACCTGCCAGATCGATCACAAAACTTCCGTCTTCTTCCTCAAACAGATAGCGCAGATCACTGGAGTCCATAAAGATGCAGCCGCTGGGTTGTAGCAGTTGCTTCATTCTTTTGAAGAAGGCAGGCAGGTTCTCCAACTTACCGATGATTCCAGAACCGTTCATCAACATTAATATTGTGTCGTATGTCTCTTGGAAATGTTCATCGAACAGATTGAGTAATGTGGCATGCCGTACACCGCGTTGTTGCATTACTTCTACTGAAAGCGGTGAAATATCAATGGCATGTACATCTTTGCCTGCTTCCTGCAAGGCAAGACTATGACAACCGCTTCCGGCTCCCACATCCAGAATCTTTCCCGTAGCCAGTTGCAGAGCGGTACGTTCCAGAAGAGGCATCTGCTTTTCCATGCGAAAAAGTTCCTTTACCGGAATTTCATCCTCATCGAACTGTGAGGAGAAAACCCGTAGTCGTTCGGCCTTGTGTCGTTTATAATAATCTGCAATAGCAGTACCCATCGGATCCTTGTCAACAGAAAGCAGCGTAGTGTTCATTCTATTCAATCTTTAAAAGTTGTCCGCAAAGATACGAAAAATGCAGTCTGTTAGTAGAAAAAAGCTATCTTTGTGGTCAATATATGGATAAAGCCATACTTCGCACTGGCTTATAAATGTAATAGTAATAGAAACCGAATATGAGTATAGAAGATGCAATAATGGGCGGTATCGTCTTTAGAGGAAAGAAAGACAAACCTAAGGAAGATGGAAAGGTGAAAACTAAAGCCAAGAAGAAATCGTATATTACCGGGAAACATGGTTCCGGTGCTGCCAAGATGAAGGCGGATATACGAAAGAAAAGGGCAGGTCGTCATAAATAAGATGATAAGATGGTAAAATGATAAATGGTAAGATGAGGAAATGTAATCCTATCATCTTACCATTTATCATTTTACCATTCTTTCATCATTTTGCCGGAAGCACCTCTATCCAGTAATCATCCGGATCATGGATGAAGTACAATCCCATAGTTGTATTTTCAAAGCATACCCAACCCATTTCTTTATGGTATTGGTGAATAGCTTCATAATCACCGGCAACACGGAAGCATAAATGGCTTTCGTTCTCTCCAAGTTCATAAGCTTGCGGATGATCTTTCAGACAAGTCAGTTCCAAGAGGAAACCTGTGCTGTTATCTGTCAGGTAAACCAATGTGAAGGAGCCATTTGAGGCTTCTTTACGATGATGTTCTTTCAATCCTAATGCCTTTTCATAGAAAGCAATACTACGTTCCAGATTGGTAACGTTGATATTAAAATGATCGAATTTAGCTTTTATTTCCACGTAATTAGTGATTAGTAATTAGTAATTATTTAACGAATGCTTTCAGAATTTCACCCACATACATGCGTGGCTGACCTTCCATCGGAGTCTGTGAAGGCATCTTCTTACATTCCAAAACAACTGACGGTTCGGTTTGGTTTGCCGGATAGAAACGAACGGTGTAAGTTTCTGCCGTCTCCATCTGTTCGTAAGGCTGGTCGGGAGAAAGGAAGCTGAAAATAACAGGCTTGCCTGATGATTTGCCCAATGAACCACCTGCGTTTGCTGTCATCATGGTCATGTTGAAAGCATCCGAGCCGATTACAAGCACTAACTTGCCCGCACCCATTTGGATGGCATTTGCCGGCAATTGATCCGGAGCTACTTCTTTGTAACCGGGCACTGTACCTGACGTTGCAGGAGTAGCCGGGGTGAGCGGAGTG
>OHKJ01001100.1_pt1 | contig 10715 bp, 12 predicted proteins | sample 1568791 | NCBI WGS metagenome assembly OHKJ01 (sample SAMEA3879584, study PRJEB24766) | human gut metagenome | biome: human-associated habitat; feature: feces | place: USA | collected 1985/1987 | reverse complement strand
AGACATCTGCAAACCATGTCTCTTTGTCTTTTTGCGAAACTTATTCTACCTGACCAGATATATAATAGCAGTCCTTGCTGTTTTCCTACAAATTGCGGTGTTAGTAGGATGTTCAGGGAGAGAAAGTAATAGTATAGAGATAGCAAGCGTAAATGGAGAAAAAATTTTGGCCAGTGATTTTGACTTAGCAAAGGCGCAATATGAAAGCAAAAACATGTTAGACGCTGAACTACTCGACGGTCTTATAAAGGAAAGAATAGTGTTGCAATATGGGGAGAAAATAGAAGATATAATAACAGAAGAAGATGTTGAAAAAAAACTTCAAGCATTAAAAGCAGAACAGAATGGGAATATATTCTATCAAAAGGCGATGAAAGAGTATGGGTCAGAAGAGGCCATAAAAATTGCACTAAAAAATCGGTTAATATATAACTTTGTGAAAGATGATTTAATGAATCAGTTTTTATCTGTACTTCGAATAGATGAGGATAAGCTATATTTTAGGGCAGAAGAGTTTGCTGAACAATATGATATAGATAGGCTAGATAATAAAGAAAGAGAAGATTATTTAGAAACTGTTTTTATGCAATATAGAGACTCTTTAACAAATGAATTATTTGATTTATATTTCCAAGTCTGGTTGAATGAGCAATTTAGAAATAGTGATATTAAGTATGTATCTGATATTGAACCATTATCAACATGCAAGAGGATACAACTGAGAGGGGATAGTGTGCTGATAGACCAAGAGGAAGATACATTGAGAAATATAACGTTTACTGAAGCACAGGAAGTTTATGGTAACTTCTTATATATTCCTAATGAAATGGAACAGTATGACAGCATTGAAATTTTGGGGTATCATAATGTAAGGGAACAAATAAAGGTACTGAGGATAGATTATATTGACGAAAAGCAGAAGATGCCTATTAGTATTTCACTAATAGTTTCACCGGATTTAGAGATGGGAGAAGAAAAAGTGATATCTGAAAATAGTGGAGTAAATATAGTGGAATATAATATAGCACAGATAGGAGTTAAGTATTCAATATGCTCATCCCTTGAAGTAGAAACAATAGAAGAAGTACTAGATAGAATAATACCGTATGTACTGCAATAAGTCAGGGGCCAATATATAACAGGAGAGATTGAGTAGCCACATGGTACTCAATCTCTCCTGTTATATATTGGCGTAGCGGTTTACCCGTTTATATAATGAACGGGTAAACCGTTATACGGTTATTTTTCGGAATAAGTTGACAGCTTGGATTATCTATGGTAACATGACACTGGAGGAAAACGTGTATTTGCAGGGGTTACGGATCAGCGGCCCCAGCAGGAAGGAGACAAGAACAAGCGGCTGCGGCCGGTGTTGGCCGGGAGCTACAACAGAGATTTCATGCTCGTCTGGGCGAGGGTAAATAGTAATTAGGCCCAGAGCGTCTTGGCCGGGAGCTGCCGGTCAGGGGTTTAGCAGTTTGCTAATATAGGAGCCGAGATAGGTTTGATACCCCTATGTGGTGCGTGGGCTCGCCGCAGTAACCTTTGTGAAATGGTAAGCGCACCATTGACCCCGTATGAGTAATCCTTTTGAAAGTACGGGTAAGTACAACGTATCTGTCCCTATAAACCATTCGGATAGTAGCTGGCATACTGTAAATCTGCCGGAGAGTAGCTCCCTCTAAAAAGGAGACGACAGATCCCGAACTGCCGTAGATCTCAATAAACCGGGGCTGCACACATAAGCAGATCAAAAAAGTGTAGGGGAGAGATCCCCAAACCGTCATACATAAGACGTTAAAAAGTGTATTTGCCAAATGCCGGGCCCCATGGGCAGGCAGGCGGCGGCCTTAGCTTTAACTTATATCAAGTATATAATTGAAATATATTAAATAGCTTATATAACTTAAATAAATTATTTAAGTTATATAAGCGACACAAAAGAATGGAGGTAACGGTGGGGCGCAGGAATAAGGCGTACTATAAAGACCTCCATCAGCAAGCATATGACAAGCTGGTGGGGATGCAAGCCTTCGGGGAGAGCAAGCGGGCGGCCGTGGCCGCAGGCACGGATAAGGAGAAGATTTTCTCTTTCAACACCTACAAGAGCTACTGGAAGCACACCAAGTATTTTATCCAGTACATCAAGGAGCATCACCCGGAATGTACCACGCTGAAAAGCGCCAGGAAGTACGTCAACGAGTGGCTGCAGGCCAGGGCCGACCAGGGGCTTTCCGCCTGGACGATACAGTTGGAGGCCAAGACCATGGGCAAGCTGTACGGCATTTCTCCCGACGATGAAAACTACTTCAAGCCCCCAAAGCGGAACCGGGAGGATATCAAGCGGAGCCGCGGTGACCGGGTGCGCGACCGGCACTTTTCCAAGACCAACAACGACGAGCTGATTAAGTTCTGCAAGGGGACGGGGCTGCGCCGGAGCGAGCTGGCGGAGCTGCGGGGGAAAGATCTGGTGACCAGGGCGCAGATTGAAGCGGAGATCTCCAGCCTGGAGAGCCGCCCGACGGCGGAGCTGACGCCAGCAGACGTGAAGCGCCTGGGGATGCTCCAGGACGCCCGGATGTTCCAGGGGGAGTATTTTACCCACGTGAGGAACGGAAAAGGCGGCAGAGAGCGCCTGAGCCCCATTATTGGCCCAAATGCGGCGCAGATCATCCAGAGGATACAGGAGACGCCGGGCGAGGAAAAGGTGTGGCAGCACGTCCACCAGAGCGCCGATATTCACGGCTACCGGGCGGAGTATGCAACGGCCATTTACAAGGCCCACGCCAGGGCAATCCAGGACATCCCCTACGACCGGATAAACCGTGGGACGGGACGCCGATATCAGAGCCAGGTTTACACCTGCAGGAAGGACGAGGCCGGGCGGAAGCTGGACAAGGCGGCCATGCTGGTGTGCAGCAAGGCCCTGGGACATAACCGGATCAGTGTGGTGGCCGACAACTATATCCGGGGGCTGTAAGGGGGAGTATGATGGCCGAGTTTGGGAAAAAGGGTGTCATGGGCTATAAAGTACTCCCTGGCGGCCGGAACGACAGCGAGAGCACCCATGCGATTCTTTCTCTGGAGGAGTACGACGAGCTGCTGCGCCGGATTGCTGTGGCGGAGCGTGATAAGCATGAGGCGATCGAGCAGGCAAAGAGGATAATAAGAAGAGAACGGGCGGCCGCCGAGCAGCGGGGCAGGGAGGCCGAGGAGGCCGCGCAGGAACAGGTGACGGCCATGGAGGAGAAGCTGGCCAGCGCCGAGGAAGAGATCAGCTATCAGAAGGGGCTTAACGCAAATCTGCTGCGGGTTTCACGGGAGCGGGCTAATGGGGATCGGAGACTCCGGCCTAAGAAGGAACACACCGGGTATGTGGTGGAGTTCTCCATGGAGAAGGATTATCGCTATAAGGTAAGTCGCTATGCCTGGGAAACGGTAACGCTGTGGGAAACTGTGATACAGAGCCCCTATTCGATGGAATTTACGGACGAGCAGGCAAGAAAGCAGATTAAACGAGAGCTCCTTCGGGACGAGACAGGCGGAGAGTGGCTGATCGGAAAGCTTGGGATTCGAGCGTATTATGATGTTGAGTATGAAGAAATGATCCAGGATACCGAATGGTGGGAGAGGCATCAAGGCCAAAATATCATGCTAAGGCGAAAACTGAGAATAAACGGTCGTAGTGGCTATTGGGAGCTTGTGTTTTCTCATACCCTTCCCCTGGGGCCTGTACCGGAGGAAATGAGGCCCTGCGTGCGTTAAACTTCCTCCTGCAGCACAAAAGAAAATAGCTCGGCTGGAGGACTTGAAAAGGTCTATCCAGTCGAGCTATAATAAAGTCGAAAATAGGGAAAAAATATATTGATAATATATGCCATATAAAGAGGCCTTTAGGCCCCCAAAAATGGGGCTGAAAACGGGCGTCGGAAAAATAGGGAAAAAATATATTGATAATATATGCCCACCTAGAGAGCCTTTAGGCCCTCTAGAATAGTCTTCAAAAAAGTCCATAAAAAGTCTCTTTTGGAAGGAGAGAAAGTCGGAGGGGAAAAGGGGGGTGGGCGGAGGCCGTGGGAATGTGGTAAACCCGATAGGGTTTTCCATCATTTCCATGGCCGGAGCCAGGGGGGAAAGGGGGAGGTGACTTTCTCTTTAAGGCCCCGGAGGGGCCGCTCTTGGCTCCCCCTTTCCCCTCTTCCCGCCCGCAGGCGTTTCCCCGCCGCAGCGGTTTTTCTTTTTGCTACTTTTTCTTTTGGAGGTGGTTGTTTTGTTTATTCGGAGAAAGAGAGGAAAGCCAGAAGAGAGTAAGACTGTACGGCAATGGGCGCTTTTGGGACGAATACCTATAGATGCGCTGAAGCCAAGCTACGTATGGGAGACGCAGACTGATGGGCCGGTAACGGTTTATTATCATGAAGAAAACACCCGAGAGATGACAGAAGATGAAAAGGCTGATTTTTTGGCGGATCAGAAAGGCTATGGTCAGCGGTATTTGCAGATGTTCAAGAGAGAATGTGATGGAAAAGAATGAAGAATGAACAGGACAACATGGAACGATTACAGGATTTGTATCGGGAAAAGAATGAGCATCTGGAAAAGTTCCTGGAGTTGGTCACGCCCTTTGAGTTTTACCGGGAGATCTTTCCGGTGGGGAGCTTTGAGAGAAAGGGACATTTTGAGGACGCGAAAGGTAACGGGATCGCGGTGACGGTGCCGCCAAAGGCTGCAGGGATTGCTCTGGAGATCAAGGAGGAGGGCAAGGCCAAACGCTATACCATCACCGATGAACTGTCGGAGCTGTCGGAGGTCTACGACACGGATTTTACCATCATGTCCCCTATCTCCTATTTCGGGCGTCAGCGGTGCGGCAAAAATGCGAGGTATCTCTATGCCCTGGTCTTTGACCTGGATGGGGTGGGGATGCCTCAGCTCCGGGACACGCTCCACCAGATGAACAATGATATTCTTCCCCAGGCAACCTTTGTCGTAAACAGCGGAACGGGACTTCACCTGTATTATGTCCTGAAAGAGCCGATCCCTATGTACCCGCATAATCAGAAATGCTTGAAGGAATTGAAGTATTCCCTCACCCGGCAGATCTGGAACAGGTACACCTCCACCATCAAGGAACCGCAGGTTCAGGGTATTTTGCAGGGCTTCCGTGTGGTCGGTTCTGGTTCCAAATTGGGCCGGGAGTATCCAGTGACGGCCTATCGGCTCGGCGGGCGGGTGACGCTGGAGGAGCTGCTGGAGTTTATACCGGACAGTAACGGGGAGCAGCAGCGGCTCCTGGTCCTTATGCGGAAGGGGCGGCTCTCGCTGGCCGAGGCGAAGGAGAAGTACCCGGACTGGTATGAGCGGCGGATCGTCAAAAAGGAGCGCCGGGGCCGTTGGACGGTCAAGCGGGATCTCTATGACTGGTGGCTACACCGTATTTCTGACGAGATCCGGGTCGGCCATCGTTTCTACGGCATTATGACGTTGGCGATTTACGCGAAGAAGTGCGGGATCAGCGAGGAGGAGCTGCGCCATGACGCTTTCTCCCTGTTGAAACCATATGACGATATGAGCTTGGAGGATATCAACCGTTTTACGAAGGACGATGTAGTGTGCGCTCTGGAGATGTTCAACGAGGACTATGTGACATTCCCCAGGGACGATATAGCGAAGATCTCCGGCCTGACTATGCCCGTCAACAAGCGGAACTGGCGCAAACAGGAGCAGCATTTGAGAATAGCAAGGGCAACGAGGGACATAATTCATGATAATTGGCGTGAAGGTAATGGCCGGCCATCGGCCCAAGACCGGGTGTATAAGTGGCGTCAAGAGCACCCGGAGGGACGCAAGGCCGACTGCCACCGGGATACGGGTCTTGATCCAAAGACGATTCGGAAGTGGTGGGATAAAATAAGTTGATATTTTAGCGCAATTATGCTAAAATGTTGGCGAGGTGATATTATGAAAATGATCCGACCTGTTTCAGACTTGCGGAATAATTTTGCTGATATCTCGAAAACAGTGCATGAGACGGCGCAGCCGGTTTTCCTCACGAAGAATGGATACGGCGATATGGTTGTATTAAGTATGGATGCGTTTGAAAATCTGCAGTTTGAGAGCGAAGTATATTTCAAGTTGCGGGAGGCAGAACGAGAAGCGAAGCTTACTGATAAGCGGTATTCTTCTAAAGAAGTATTGAAGGCCATGAGAGACGCCATAGGAGGGGAACAGGTTGTATAATCTGGAGTACCTGCCTGTTGCTCTCCAGGACATGGTTGCGATTGTCCGGTATATTAGCAGAGAATTAGGAAATCCAGCAGCAGCGGATCGACTTGCTACAGAGCTGATTGACGCCGGGGATAGTATCCCTAAATTTCCGTATATGAATCCGCCATACACCCCGATCCGGCCATTAAAGCATGAATACCGGAAGGTGCTGGTACAGAATTATTTCATATTTTATTGGGTAGACGAAGAAAAGAAACTGATAACAATTGCTCGGGTGGTATACGCAAAGAGCGATTACGACCCGTTGCTTGAATAGACGGGATCTGGGGGGATAAGGTGGAGCAGATGAGATGTGATCAAGAGAACGAGAAGCCTCTTGAAAAAACATCAATGTCCGAATGGTATGCCTTTAGAGAGAGCTTGGATTCTTTTACCAATGATATTTTCGTTGAGGGACGGAATCAGGGATCGCAAGAGCAACGAGACAATCTAGACTAATCAGCAATATATTACATAATTTATATAAATTAAATAAGTGAAATAAGAATAATCGGGGATGTGATCATAATGGGAGTGAAGGTGCTGCAGATCGGCTATGAGCCGGAGCGGGATCGTCTGACCTAGGACGGTTGGGACATTCACTGCGGGCAGGGCCTGGAAGTGTTGCTCCCAGATCGGCTCGGCGGAGGAACTTGGAGGCCAGTGTCCTTTGAGTACAACGCCAGCGGGTGGTATATCCCTGGGCAGCCTAGGGTGTCTCCGATTGGCCTATGGGCCAGAGAAAGTAATGGATGAAATTGAGATGCAACGCAACCGTTGCGTTGCATCTTTGGGGTTTACGAAGGAAAGAACGAAAAAAGGTCGCGGCACGCCGCGACCTTTTTTACTTGATATAACAGGAATAAATGATATACTTGAAATAAAGTATATAACTTAAATAAATGACATAAGAAATGAAGGAGTGAACATGGTGAAGGTAATTGCAATCGCAAACCAGAAGGGCGGCGTGGCCAAGACCACCACGACGCACAACCTGGGGGCGGCCATGGCGGCCGCCGGGAAAAGGGTACTGCTCATTGACCTGGACAGCCAGGCCAGCCTGACGATCAGCGTGGGCCTGGAGCCGCTGGAGGTGGAGCGGACGATCGTGGACGTGCTGCGGAAGGATGGGACGCCGCTCATGGAGTGCGTGCAGCAGCTTAGTGACCGGCTGCACATTGTCACCTCGATCATCGACCTGGCGCCCATGGAGATGGAGCTGCTCTCCAGAGCCAGCCGGGAGAAGATCTTAGACCGGGCGCTCCGGGAGGCCAGGGGGCAGTATGACTATATTTTGATTGACTGTCCGCCGCAGCTTTCTATCTTGACCATCAATGCCCTGTCTTGCGCCGACGGGGTGGTGATCCCAGTCAAGACGGATTACCTGGCCTACCGTGGGCTGACGCAGCTCCAGGACAGCATCCAGGAGATCCAGGAGCTGATTAACCCGGAGCTGAAGGTGTTGGGGGTGATCGCCACGCTGTACGATACCAGGGTGGGCGATGACCATGATATCCTGGTTCTGCTCCGTAAGGAGTACAATCTTTTAGGCGTGATCAAACGGCTGGCCGTAGCGAAAAAAGGGGTTTATGACGGCCTGGCGGCTGTGGAGCAGGCCCCCAATAGTGAGCTTGCGAAGGAATACGTGGCCATAGCAGACATGATTATGTCTGGCAGGGAGAAGAGGGAGGAGCAGGAGCATGAGTAAGCTGGAGGAGCGGGAGAGCCGCAGGAGATCCGCCGTTGGGAAATTCGTGGAGCAGACGCCCATGGCGGCCGCCAGCTCCGGCCGGCGGGGCCGGCCGAAGGAGAACCGGGAGCTGAAGAAGCGGATTAGTCTCTCTGTGCTTCCCAGCTTGTATGAGGATATCCAGAAGATTGCTTATATGCAGCGGAAAAGCACAAGCGAAGCGGTTCAAGAAATGATGGAGGAATATCGGAAAAGGAATATCAGAAAATTGAGAGAATATGACCAGCTACAGGGCGAATCCTAATTTTTGAAGTGACTTGAGACAAAAGAAAAATATGGTTGACAACAAGGCAATCATTGCTTGCCTTGTCGTCAACCACATTCAATTTATAAAAATTATAAACAAAGAATTTGACATATGGAAATGAATATTGTATTATTTGCAATAGAAACAGGCGCGCGAGGAGATAAAGAATGATTTTGAGGATAGGAGGAATTATTGAAATGAAAAGAACCCTGTCGCTTTTATTAGCGGGAACATTGGCAACGTCGTTATCTGTACCAGCATTAGCAGTAACAGGTGATACATTGGATGAATCTAAGTATTACATTCAATGCGGAACATGGACGGAAGAAGACCAAATGAGAAGCAGCGGGATTGTGTTGAATGATACCTTTGAAGAAAGTGACTTTTGTATTCAGACAGGTACTTGGGATGAAAACAATGCAAGTCCTAAACTTGGGCTGCCGAATACAGAACCCAGGTATGAAGATTCCTTTGTTACCAGTAAGGCTTTAACAATCAATGTAGATGTTAATAGTCCTCTTGAAAAAGAATGGCGTAGTACGTATAGCAATTATTACTATGAAGCAGATAGAATCATTGAAAAGATAGATGATTATCTATACGATGAATTTGGCATTGACTTATATACAAAGAGCCAGCCACATTGGTCTTTTAGTACATCTGCTACAGGAAAGACTGCTGCTATACAAGCAATAGAAGACGCAATTGCTGCATTTGGAGAAGGAGACGCGGATATAATGATTGCGTTTGCAGGTCCAATTGGAGATGTCGGAAGAAAAGCAGTTTTTGGTATCACACAAGAAGACAGTGCGTACTGTCTGTTGCTGGATCATGAATATTATCAGAATTGCAAATCGACACAGCATGAAGTTGGCCATGTATATGGGTTAGGAGAGTGCAAAAGCAGCTCGGCATGTGTCATGCGTCAGGGTGAGGATACAGAATGGAATTTGTTTAATCACCTTTGCTCAAGACATCACTCGCAATGGGATGATGCGAAGGATCTCTATGGTGGATAATAAATAATATTTAATATGGAGAGACATGGGGGACTTTCTCCATGTCTCTTTTTTAGGGTGAATATGATATGAAAGATAGATATATGGTCGTGTCAAGATTTTTTCGCACTTTAGTTTGCAAGCTCTGGCATGAATGGAGTCAGCCGGCAATGGAGGCATCCTCAATGGCGGCCTCCAGGTGCTTCATATTCATGTACTTTTTGTTGCCCCACTGGGAGCCAGCTACATGGCGTAGCCGGGCACAGACCAGCATAAGGGCAGAGTTGCCGTCCGGGAAGCTGCCCACTACACGAGTACGGCGGCGGATCTCCCGGTTCAGCCTCTCAATGACATTGTTGGTGCGGATACGGGTCCAATGCTCACTGGGAAAATCACAATAGGTCAGAGTCTCCTCGATGCTGTCCTCCACCTTCTTAGCAGCCTCTTTCAGCTTCATGGAACACAGCTCCTCCACTACGGCCCTGGCCTTTTCACGAGCGGCTTTTTTGCTCTCCTGGGCGTGGATCGCCTTGAGCATTTTGGCTACCAGTTTCACCTTGGAGCGAGGTGTGACAGAGAACACATTACGGTAAAAGTGGACGGTGCAGCGTTGGTATTTGGCTTCAGGGAACACTTCGCCCACGGCCTCCAGCATACCAAGGCACTTATCTCCAACGATGAGTTTCACGCCGTCCAGGCCACGGCCACGCAGCCACTGGAAGAAGTTGATCCAACTGGCCTTGTCCTCTTTCATGCCCTCGGCGGCACCTAAAACCTCACGATATCCGTCCTCATTGACCGCGATTGCCACCAGGATGGCCACATTTTCAAACTCTCCACCCCAGTTGCGGCGCAGATAGATCCCATCCACATAGACATACGGATACCGCCCGCCTTGCAGAGGACGGTTACGCCAATCCTCGATGTGGACATACGCTTTCTTGTTCAGCTCACTGATGGTGGAGGGAGAGACCTTACTGCCCCAGAGAGTCTCGGTAATATCCTCTACACGCCGGACGGATACGCCAGCCAGGTACATCTCAATGAGAGCCTCTTCCACGCTACTCTCCCGGCGGCGATACCGCTCAATGATGGCAGTCTCAAAGGAGATCCCCTTGAGCTTGGGCATCTTGAGTGTGACATCCCCAGAAGTGGTGGTAAGGTTGCGGTTGTAGTGGCCGCTGCGGTAGCCCTGGCGTTGCTCATTGCGCTCGTACCGGGCCGCCTGGGTCAGCTTCTCCGCTTCGGCCTCCAGCAGCTCGTTGAGGGTTTCCTCTACGCTTCCGCGCACAAGTTCCTTGAGCTGCCCCTTGATAACTTCTTCGTTTAGCTGTACAATCTTTTCGGACATGGTTTGCTGTCTCCTTTCGAATGGTGGTGTCGCAACTTCATTCTACCAGACATCTGCAAACCATGTCTCTTTGTCTTTTTGCGAAACTTATTCTACCTGACC
>OHKJ01001095.1_pt1 | contig 10766 bp, 10 predicted proteins | sample 1568791 | NCBI WGS metagenome assembly OHKJ01 (sample SAMEA3879584, study PRJEB24766) | human gut metagenome | biome: human-associated habitat; feature: feces | place: USA | collected 1985/1987 | reverse complement strand
TTCAGCAGTTTTTCCAAAGCTGTCACTGTCTGCTCTGTCAGCTGTACTTCCTGAATGACCCCCACAGAGCCTACATCTTCTCCGCCATGACCTGCGTCCAGCGCCACAGTATAGGGCTTGCCATAGCGGTAATACAGAAAGAATCCCCCATAGCCCAGCACAAACAGAATCAGTATAACCAGCAGGCGACGGAAGATACCGCCTTTTCTCCGGCGTTTTTTCCGTTTTGGCGGCTGGTACACATCCTCATATCTTCTGGGTGGTTCCTCGTATCTTCTGGGCTTTCGCCGCCGTTTTTCCGGCGGTTCAAAATCTCTCCAGTTTCTCCCCTTCATGCCTTAAATGATGAAAGTATCTCCTTCTCTGCGGATCAAAGCCACATGGGCGCCGTAAGGCTTTTGACGCAGTTTTTCGCAGATATCAAAATGTTTCCAGAAGTGCATGGGCAGCAGCACCTTTGCCCCAACTCTTTCCATGAAATAATCCACTGCCCAGTCATATTTGTCCTGCAAACGAGGGTCAGCAGGCACACATGCCACGTCGATTTCTCTGCCTTTGAGCAGGTCGATTTCCCGACGATAGCTGTCAGCGATGTCGTTGTTGAATTCGTCACTTTCGCCGTTCCAATGCCACCAGTTCAAATCCCCTGCGTGGAATACGGTGCGTTTGCCGGCTACTTTCACCACAAAAGCAACGCCCTGATCATTGGAAGCCAGTGTTTCGATTTCCAGATCATCCACTGTGAGTTTCTGGTGGGGTTTCACCCATGTCACTTCCCCTTTGAAATCCTTGGGCAGTTCCACATCATCGGACAGGATATAATGTGCTCGATCTGCCCACCGCAGGATAGCAGGGTCATAGTGATCCCCATGGCCGTGGGTTACGAAAATATAAAACTTCTTATGAGGGAAATCCCCTTCATTCACTCTGTCAAACATCCCGTTCTGGGTGTAGTAATCAAAAAGCAGTACAGACTGCTTTGTTTCGATCTGAAATCCGCTGTGATGCAGATAAGTCATATTCATAAAGTTTCTCCTTCCATCTTCTTCCGTTTGAGCAGTACCCGTTCTTTGGCTTCTTCCAGAAACTGCCGCGCCTGTGTTTCGTCATAGAGCCATTGCCGCAGGTTTTCACCAGACAATATAAGGGGTGTGCGGTGATGAATCTCGCCCACACATCCCGAGGCGTGCTCCGTTACAACGGTGGCTTCCCAGCCTTCCGTCTTTTTCCGGCAGACACCAGCCAGATACAGCATTTCTTCCTCTTGGGGCAGAAAATCCCAACCTGTCCCATCTCCGTCCCACTCGCAAAAACCTGTCACCGGAATGACACAGCGGTTCTGGACAAAGTCCTTTCCGAAAAGGGGTTTTTCCAGCAAAGTTTCGCTTCTGGCATTATAAACCCGCTTGCCTTTCTGGGTCAGATATCCCCAGTCTGCCACATCCGCCGTTGTTTTGCCGCCGGACACCCGCAGTATGGGAATGGGATTGCCAGGAAACAGTTCCCTGCCAAATTCACACTTGGGGTATTTTCGCAGAATTTCCCTCATGATAGCCGCCATAGGCTTACTGGAGGGGGAAAATTCCCATATCATTTGTCTGCACATTTCATTTCACTTCACGCATGGCACCTGTATGAGGGTCCATGACAAAACCGTAAACTTCCACATCTTTATAGATCAGTGGATGGTTGCGGATAGTATCCACGGTGTTCTGGACAGAGGCGCAAATATCGCCAAAGCCTGTGAGCCACTGTTCCAGATTTTTATGGTTGGCATCTACATGGTCGATGACATCTCTGGAAATGCCCTTTTCTTCCATTTTGGCGATCATCTTTTTGGCATCCAGCGCTCTGCCGCCGCAGTCATCATGGCCGATGACCAGAATGGTATCCACGCCCAGTTCATAAACAGCCACCAGCAGGGAGAAAATCACACTGCCATAGGGGTGAGTGATCTGACCGCCGGCGTTTTTGATGAGCTTTACATCGCCGTTTTTGATGCCCAGCGCCGCAGGCAGCAGTTCTGTCATACGGGTATCCATACAGGACAAAATGGCGATCTTCCGGTCAGGATATTTTGTGGTTTCATATCGTTGGTACATTTCATGGTCTACAAAAATACGATTATATTCCAGCATTTTTCTCACGCTGTCGTTCATTGGAAATCCCTCCTTTGTATTCTCTCACTTCTTTCTGCTCTGCCATTTCAGTGTGGCAAAGATCAGCACAAACCAAAGTACGATCAAAATCAATGCCAAAGGCAGGATAGCGTTCAGCAGACTTTCCGCCGGCAGCACTTTTGCCGCAATATACAGCCCGATGCCCACCAGCACCAGATACAGCAGTGTGACCACCTGCATGATTTTTCTTGTTTCCTTCATATCGCACCTTCCTTTCTGCCGCTCTGTACTGATTCTATCATTCCAGAGGAAAGAAATCAAATTTCCGAAATAAAAAAATCCGACATTTTTCCAAAAAACATCGGATTTTCCTGCTTTTAAAAAAGTGAGCAGACCTGTAAGCCGGGTTCTGTCGTGGACAGCCATCTATCTTGGTCTGTTGTTGCCAACAGCATCATGCGACTTTTCATCGAGGAGAGACGAGCAGCCTCTCTGCCCTCTTTCGTCTTGCTTCAGGTGGGGTTTACATAGCCTCCTGCGTTACCGTAGGAGCGGTGGGCTCTTACCCCACCTTTCCATCCTTACCTGCCAAAAGACAGGCGGTTTATTTCTGTTGCACTTTCCTTAGAGTCGCCTCCACCGGCCGTTAGCCGGCACCCTGCTCTATGAAGCCCGGACTTTCCTCACTGGAGCGAATCCAGCGCGACTGTCCAGTCTACTCAATGGATAATTATACTCCAAAAAGGAGCTGTTTGTCAAACCTTAAAGCAGCTACCGCCCACAAATTCCTTAATCAAAGAGTTGTTGGGGATTTCTGTACCCGGTGCCGCAAGGAAATAGCCCAAGAACTTGATGAGCCGTTTTGCGGTGATATACTCGGGCTGGTCTTCCCCAATGGCAAAGAGCTGGGGCTCTGCATACTGCTTCAGCACGCTCAGTTCGTAGATAGTTGCGGAGTTGAAAATGGCGTCTGCGTTTTCCTGATAAGGGAAAATGTTTTCCGCTTCCCCATCGGTGACGTCGTTCCATGTGCGGATGGTTTCTGCCGCGTCACGTCCACGGAACTGATAATCTCGTACAATACGGCGAATCAAACGGCTGTCAGATGTGGAAATGCGGTTATGGTCGTCCACATTCAGCTGTGTCATGGCGCTAATGAAAATCTTGAATTTCTGTTCCGCAGGGATTTCCGATGTGAGCATATCGTTCAAGCCGTGGATGCCTTCCAGTACCAGAATTTCGCCTTTCTTCGCCTGAATACGGTTGCCGTTGTATTCCCGTTTGCCTGTAACAAAGTTATACGTAGGCAGGTCTACCAGTTCCCCTGCAATCATTTTCTTCAAGTCGTCGTTGAGCAAAGGCAGGTCAAGGGCCTGAATATGTTCATAATTCCGTTTGCCGTTTTCATCCACCGGTGTTTTATCCCGTTCCACGAAATAGTCATCCAGAGAGATTTTATGAGGCTGAATGCCCAATACTTGCAGCTGAATGCACAGGCGGTTGGCAAAAGAAGTCTTACCGGAAGAAGAAGGCCCGGCAATGAGTACCACACGAACTTTATCCAAACGCTGGTGAATCATATCAGCAATTTCCGCAATCTTCTTTTCGTGAAGGGCTTCATTGATGCGAATCAGGTCTCCAAATCTGCCCTGGGTCAGTGTATGGTTCAGTTCTGCCACATTTTTCACGCCCATGAGCTGGCACCAGTGCATCTGTTCCAGAAATACACTGCTGATCTTTTTGGGATTGGAAAATTCCCGCAGCACTTCCGGCTGTTTCTGGTCAGGGAAACGGATGAGAAAACCGTTTTCATAAGCCATGAGGGAAAAGACCTTCAAATCCCCTGTGGAAGCAGGCATATATCCATAGAAATAATCATAGAAGCCATCCAGTTCATAGAGATTCACATTGGACGCCCGGCGATAACGGAACAGCTCATCCTTATCGGGCATGCCCTGTCGTCTGGCGATTTCTCTGGCATCTTCTTTCCGCATGGTGCGTTTGCAGATAGGCAGGTCTGCCGCCACGTATTCCCGCATTTTACCTTCGATTTTTGCCAGCACTTCTTCTGTGATTTCCATTTTCGGTTTGCGGATTTCGCAGTAGAGATTTTTCTGCAAAGAGTGTTCCACTACCACCAGAGATTCATTGCCCCAGAGTTCGTAAACAGCTTTTGTCATCAGAATCAGCACCCCACGGCGATAGACGCGCATGGCTTCATCATTTTCGATGCCGTAAAATGTCACATCGTCACAGGTGCGGATTTCCTGATTTAGTTCCCGCAGTTTATTTTTCTGTCTTGCCAGCATAATAGGCCCATCTACCATGCCGGAAAAATCTTTTGCCACGTCGGCAAAGGTTGCCCCCTCTGCAATCTCCACCATTTTTCCCATGACGTTGATCTGCCTTGTTTCCATGACTTTTCTCCTCCTTTTCTCCTCTTACAGTGCCCAGAATGTCTGCCCGTTGACTTTGGAGCAAACCACTTCCAGGCCCCAGCCCTTTTCTGCCGCCGTCTGTTCCAGCGCTTTCTGGAGCACAGGCACAATAAGCACTTCACTGGCATAATGGGTCACATCTGCCACACAAATGCCTGTTTCCACTGCCTTCTGGGCTTCGTGGAATTTGATGTCCGCTGTTAGATAAGCGTCCGCACCGGCGTAATAAGCAGGCATGATAAATTCCGCGCCGCTGCCTGTGCAAAGGGCTACCTTCTGAATCATTTTATGTGCATCACCTGTCAGGCGAATACTATCCAGACCTAATTTTTCTTTCAGCATTCTGGCAAAGTCCGCGAAAGCCACAGGCGCAGGCAATACGCCCATGCGTCCAATGCCTTCTTTTTTGTATCTCTGTTCCACAGCATATACGTCATAAGTCACTTCTTCATAAGGATGGGCTGCCTTCATAGCGGCGATGACATTTGCCGCCTGAGATGCAGGTACCAAAGCTTCCAGACGGACTTCTTCCACCCGTTCCAGCTTGCCCTGTTCTCCCAGGAAAGGATTGCTGCCTTCCATAGGCAGGAAGGTGCTTTCTCCCGGTGCCGCAAAGGTACAGCAGGTATAATTGCCGATTTCTCCTGCACCAGCATCGCACATGGCTTTCCGTACCCCTTCGGCATGGGTCACAGGAACAAATACCGCAATTTTCTTCAAGTCCTCCGCCCATGTTTCTTCTAAGTATGTCAAATCCTGCAAACCGATGAGCTCTGCCAACACGTCATTGGTGCCGCCTTTGGCGATATCCAGATTGGTATGAGCGGAAAAAGCCGCAATGTTGTTTTGAATCAAAGAAATAATTTTACTGCCCACAGAGGTTTCTGTGGTGATGCTGTCAAATTTCTGGAACAGCAGCATGGGGTGATGGGTGATAATCATATCCGCGCCCACTTCCGCCGCTTCTGCAATGACTTCTTTTGTCACATCCAATGCAACCAGTATTTTTTTCACTTCATGGTTGGGGTCGCCCACTGCCAGACCGGGTTTATCCCAACTTTCTGCCAATTTTCTGGGGGCAATGCCCTCCATGACTGCCATAATATCTTTTACTTGTACCATGCTTTCGCCTCCTTAATGACTGCCAGTTTTTCCTCGATTTCCGCCAAGCGTTCCGCCGCCTTCTGGGTGCCGCTTTGGCGCAGACCTTCTGCCACTTTTTCATACTGGGCTTCTTCTCTAGTCAGTTCTTCCCACAAAATGGGGTCTTGTTTCTCCAATAATCTGCCGCCGTAAAAAAGGGAGGCAGGTGTTTTCTCTCTTTCCTCGCCGGGGATACAGCGGAAAATATGATAATACTTCCCGTCCTCTTTCACCATGATTTCCTCATCAATGGCAAAACCAAAATCCCACACAGTCTGGCGCACAGCGTCTAAATCATGCTGGGGAGAAAGAATCCATTCTTTCAGGCTTTTTGCCACGTCTTCGCTTTCTTTGAGGATACGGCAAATGAGCATACCGCCCATGCCTGCAATAACGGCACTTTCCACTTCCCCTGTATGTACAGGCAAAAGTCCGCTTCCCAGACGGGTTTCGATGGCGTTCCCTGCGCCCATGGCGGCGATGTTTTCCTTTGCCTTTTCCAGAGGGCCTTTGTTCAGGTCACAAGCCAGTGCGCGGTCGATTTTCCCCTGTTCATATAAGTACAAAGGCACATAGCCATGGTCAGTGCCGATGTCTGCCATACTGCGGCGTGTCACCAGTCCTGCCACTGCCTGCAATCGTTTTGAAATATCCATAACCTGTTTCCTTTCTATGCAAAACAGGCGGCAAGCATACCCCTTTTGGGTACGCCTGCCGCCTGCCACTTGTGTTTCTTATTCCAGATAATCTTTCAGTTTTTTGCTGCGGCTGGGATGACGCAGTTTACGCAGGGCTTTTGCCTCGATCTGACGGATTCTTTCTCGTGTGACATTGAATTCTTTGCCCACTTCTTCCAGTGTTCTGGCACGTCCGTCGTCCAGACCAAAGCGCAGGCGCAATACCTTTTCTTCCCTTTCGGTGAGGGTATCCAGCACTTCGATAAGCTGTTCTTTCAGCAGGGTAAATGCTGCCGCTTCCGCAGGGGCGGGAATATCGTCATCGGGGATAAAGTCACCCAGATGGCTGTCTTCTTCTTCGCCGATGGGAGTTTCCAGAGAAACAGGTTCCTGTGCGATCTTCATGATTTCACGAACCTTTTCTTCGGGCATCTGCATTTCCACTGCCAGTTCTTCTGCGGTCGGTTCACGGCCTAATTCCTGAAGCAGCTGTCTGGAGATACGAATGAGTTTATTGATGGTTTCCACCATGTGTACGGGAATACGGATGGTTCTTGCCTGATCGGCAATGGCTCTGGTGATTGCCTGGCGAATCCACCATGTAGCATAGGTGGAGAATTTATAGCCCTTGTGGTAATCGAATTTTTCCACGGCTTTAATCAGCCCCAGATTGCCTTCCTGAATCAGGTCAAGGAACAGCATCCCACGACCTACATATCTTTTTGCGATGCTGACAACCAGACGCAGGTTGGCTTCTGCCAGTTTCTTTTTGGCAGCTTCGTCGCCGTCTTCCATACGCTGTGCCAGTTCCACTTCTTCCTCTGCGGAAAGCAGAGGCACTTTACCGATTTCCTTCAGATACATTCTGACAGGGTCGTCGATATTGATGCCTTCGGGCAGTGTCAAGTCAAGGTCTTTTTCAACTTCTTCTTCTGCGTCCAGGTTGCCCAGGATATCAATGCCCTGTGTTTCCAGATATTCATAAATCCGATCGATGCGGTCGGGGTCCAAGTCCAAATCCGCCAGATGGTCCATGACCTCTTTATACTCTAATACGCTTTTCTTCTTTTTGCCCATGGCAACCAGTTCTTCCAGTCTGGTCAACAATGTGGTTTCTTCGACGGATTTCAAAGCAATCCTCCCTTTCTGTGTTCCTTATAGTCTAACCATATCAGATGGTAATATGCAGTGCCTCCAGCTTTCTTTTTTCCTCCACCAGCTGTTGGATTTCCTCCACGGTGGATGCCTGTGCCGTTTTTCGGTCGATCTTTGCCCGCTTCAATACTTTTGCGGCTTCATTGACGGCTTTTTGCAGGTCAAACCCATCGTCTGCCGGCGGTTGTGCCGCGAAAATCTCCGTGACACGCCGTTGCGCTTCGCCTTCCTCAAAAAAACTGATCAGTTCCGCAGGGAACACATTCCCCGCTTCTTCCCATAAAGTGCCCATGGCTTCAAATGCCTTGCCGTAGACCTCTGTGGGAAAATCGTCCTTATCCAACACCTTCTGTAAAATTTCATATATATGCCGATGGCTGGCAGAAAAATACAATAAACTTTTCTGGGCGTCCAACAGCCCCTTGTCTTCCTTTTCTCTGCCGCCGTACTGCCTTTGCATCTGTACCTGCCGCTTCTGGGCTTCCTGCTGGAATGCCTCATCTTCTTTGCGGCGAAGTTTCCGTATTTCATTCTGGATGGCGCTTTCCTCCACCCCTGTCATACGGCTGACCTCGGCGGTATACACATCCCGCTCGATGTCGCTTTCCAATTTTGTCAAAATCTGCGCCGCCTTTGTGGCAAAGCGCACCCGATGTTCCGGGTTGTCCAGGGCGTATTTCCTGCGGATGCAGGCGATCTGGAACGATATATAATGAACGGCATTGACCAGCAACTTGGAAAACTCTGCTGAGCCGTTTTGTTTGATAAATTCGTCGGGGTCTTTGCCGTCAGGCACCTGTGTCACCCGCACATGGAATCCATTTTCCACCAATACGAGAATGGCACGGAGAGCGGCGTTTGTGCCTGCTTCGTCGCTGTCGTAAAGCAGGATCACGTCCTCGGCGTATTTCTTCAATGTCATGGCGTGTTCCCGGTTGAATGCCGTTCCCAAAGACGCCACCACATTATGGAATCCTGCCTGATAGACAGAAATCATATCCATATATCCTTCCACCAGAATGAGCTCCTTCTTTCTGGCAGCTTTTGCAAAGTTCAGCCCGTATAGATTGCGGCTCTTGCTGAACAGTATGGTTTCGGGGGAGTTCAGATACTTAGGTTCCCCCTTGCTTAGGATTCTGCCGCCAAACCCTACCACGCGTCCTTGCGCGTCGAATATGGGGAACATAAGCCGCCCCCGGAAACGGTCGTGGTAGCCGCTTCCCTCCTTATCAGGAATGACTAAGCCGCTTTTGACCATATCCTCTACGGAATATCCCAATCCCTTCAAGTGGTCGAAAAGGGCATGTCTGCGATCTGGGGAATAACCGATACCGAACTTTCTGGCAAGGTTTGGCTTTAATTGCCGCCGCTCCAGATAAGCCCGTGCCGGTGCGCCTTCTTCCGACTGGAGGGTATCATAATAAAACCTTCCTGCCGCCCGATGCATCTCAAAGAGCCTTGCTTTCAGCCGCTCCATGGCGAGAGCCTGTCCCGTCATTTGAGGCTCCGGCAAAGGGATATTGGCGCGCTCCGCCAGTTTTTTCACCGCTTCGGGAAAATCACAGTTTTCCATTTCCATCAGAAAGCCGTATACATTCCCAGACGCTCCACAGCCGAAACAGTAATAAAACTGTTTTTCACTGTTGACGGAAAAAGACGGGGTCTTTTCGTGATGGAAAGGGCAAAGTCCGAAGTAAGAACTGCCCTTTTGCTTCAACGGAACGTATTGGGAAATGACATCCACAATGTCATTTTGCATACGGATTTCCTCAATCAGCTCTCTCGGATACCGCATTGTCCTTCCCCCCTTCCGCCTTTTTGGAAACAACGTTTCTGGAATTTCCGTAAACATTGGAGAAAGGAAGCTGTTACACTTCCTTTCTCCTGCTATACTCTATGATTTCGACATTTCCCCGAAAAATCCTCCCTTTTGGCGACGTTTTGTATATTTGTACAAAAACCGACCACAAAACTTCGATTTTTCGCAAAAATCCATCAATAAATCAAAGGACGCTCCATTCCGCAGGAATAAAGAGTTTCTTGAACCTTGCCACGGCAAAACGGTCTGTCATGCAGGCAACATAGTCGCAGACGGTCTGCTCCACCGTTTCTCCTTCTTCCATGAGGCGGCGGAACTCTCCCTCCATCTCCTGTGGATGTTCCAGATAGTAGGCAAAAAGGTCGCCTACAATCTTCTGGGCTTTTTCATGCTCACTGGTGGCAATGTCACTATGGTAGACCTTCCGGAACATGAATGCCCGCAGTCCCGTCAGGGTCGCCCGCATTTCCGGACTCATGCAGATGTCATTGATTCCGGTGCTATGTAATATGGTATCCCGGATCATGGCATTGATGCGTTTGCTGGACGTTCCCCCCATGACTGCCACATATTCCGCCGGAATATCCTCAGGGCGGAGCATACCTGCCCGAATGGCATCGTCAATGTCGTGGTTGGTATATGCGATTTTATCTGAAAGCTGTACGATCTTCCCTTCCAGTGTGGCAGGGTGTCCGCTGGTACGGTGGTTCAGTATACCATCCCGGACTTCCCAGGTGAGATTCAGCCCCTTGCCGTCTTTTTCCAGACGGTCTGCCACGCGAAGGCTCTGTTCATTATGGGCAAAACCTCCCCAGTCTTTGCAAAGTTCATCCAGTTTCCGCTCCCCGGCGTGGCCAAAAGGCGTATGCCCCAAGTCGTGACCCAAAGCAATGGCTTCTGTCAAATCCTCATTGAGCCGCAATGCTCTGGCAATGGTGCGGGCAATCTGGGCAACCTCCAAAGTATGGGTCAAACGGGTGCGGTAGTGATCTCCTTCGGGAGAGATGAACACCTGTGTCTTATGCTTCATGCGCCGAAAGGCCTTGCAGTGTATAATACGATCTCTGTCCCGCTGAAAATCCGTGCGGAAATCGCACTTTTCCTCTGGGCGCAGCCGCCCTTTGGATGCGGCGCTTTTTGCCGCCAGAGGACTCAGTATTTTTTCCTCCAATTCTTCTTGAAACAAACGATATTCCATTCTCATCCCTCCTTATTTTCGAGATTTTTTCTTTGTCATATATATTTTTCTTTGTCCGACAAAATCCAATGACCATCTCTATTTTCAAACTCCAACAACATGGTTTCGTCGTATTCCTCAAAAAGCAGATAGTCCACAGTAACATAATATCGATCATTTTTCTGTTCTACAAAATTCAGACTATCCAAATCAATGGTCACAGCGCCGTAACCTCTG
>OHKJ01001091.1_pt1 | contig 10789 bp, 6 predicted proteins | sample 1568791 | NCBI WGS metagenome assembly OHKJ01 (sample SAMEA3879584, study PRJEB24766) | human gut metagenome | biome: human-associated habitat; feature: feces | place: USA | collected 1985/1987 | reverse complement strand
AGCATTCACTGAGTATGCTTTTTCAAGACTTGCGTATCTTCACCGAACTTACAGCGATAGAAAACGTACAACTGAAGAATAACCTTACCGGACACAAGAAGAAAAAAGAGATTCTTTCATTATTCGAGAAGCTGGGTATCTCAGATAAACTGAACGTGAAAGCCGGAAAACTTTCTTTCGGCCAACAACAACGGGTCGCTTTTATCCGTGCATTCTGCCAGCCGTTCGACTTCCTGTTTCTGGATGAGCCTATCAGCCATTTGGATGATGAGAACAGCCGCATCATGGGAGAAATCATCATTGACGAAGCCGGAAAACAAGGTGCCGGAGTCATCGCCACGTCTATTGGCAAACATATCGAACTGCCATACAAGAAGGTGCTTCAACTATAATAGAATCTGCGTCATTCGCGCCTAAAAATATAAAAATACAAAATAATGAATACCCTTGTCTGGAAACTTCTCCGCCAACATATCAGTATCGGTCAGTTAGCCGGTTTCTTTTTAGCCAACTTGTTCGGCATGATGATTGTATTGCTCAGCGTACAGTTTTACAAAGATGTCATTCCCGTATTCACCGAAGGAGACAGCTTTATGAAAAAAGACTTCATCATAGCAACCAAGAAAATCAGTACGCTCGGGTCTTTTGCCGGAAAAAGCAATACGTTCTCTCCCGAAGATATCGCCGATCTGAAAAAACAGTCGTTTACCAAAACGATAGGAGCTTTCACTCCTTCTCAATTCAAAGTTTCGGCGGGATTGGGGATGCAGAAAGCGGGTATTCATCTCTCTACGGATATGTTCTTCGAGTCAGTTCCCGATGAATTTGTAGATATCAAACTCGACAAATGGCACTTTGACGAAGAAACACATACCATTCCCATCATTATCCCACGCAATTATCTGAATCTGTATAACTTCGGTTTCGCTCAAAGCCGCAGTCTGCCTAAGTTGTCAGAAGGATTGATGGGACTTATTCAGATGGACATCATGATGCGGGGCAACGGACGGGTAGAACAATACAAAGGAAACATTGTCGGCTTTTCCAATCGTCTGAACACCATTCTCGTGCCGCAATCATTTATGAAATGGGCTAATGAAAACTTCGCTCCGGGTGCAGAAGCACAACCTTCGCGACTAATCATAGAAGTCAACAACCCTGCCGACTCTTCCATTGCCGGTTACTTCCAGAAAAAGGGATATGAAACAGAAGACGGAAAACTAGATGCAGGAAAGACCACTTATTTTCTCCGCCTCATTGTAGGAATAGTATTGGGAGTAGGTTTATTTATCAGCATTCTCTCATTCTATATATTAATGCTAAGTATCTTCTTGTTATTACAGAAAAACACCACAAAATTGGAAAGCTTATTATTAATCGGTTATAGTCCCAACAGAGTGGCATTGCCTTATCAATTACTCACGGTAGGTTTAAATATTGTCGTACTTGTCCTATCCATCGGACTAGTCTACTGGTTACGTGGCTATTACCTCAACAGTATCCAATTACTTTTCCCGCAATTGGAAACAGGTTCATTATGGGTAGCCGTCAGTATGGGAATTCTGTTATTCCTCGTTGTATCTGTAATCAATATACTCACAGTCAGAAAGAAGATTTTTTCCATTTGGACACATAAGTCGTAAATGTAAAGCACACAGTATGAAAAGCAAGACTACGTTTTCTATCAATCAAAGTTCAATGGCATTCCTCATCGGAATGCTGTTGTGTATTTCCTCAGTATCGATAACCGTATCTGCACAAAACATGCAAGATACCATCATAGCCCATTTTAATCTGCTGGAAAAAGTACCTCAGGAGAAACTATATCTGCACCTGGATAAACCTTTCTATGGAGCAGGGGAGAAAATATGGTTTAAAGGGTATTTGGTAAATGCAGTCACACATCAGGATAATACACAAAGTAACTTTATCATTACAGAACTTGTCAATCGTTCCGACTCGATCATAGAACGGAGAAAGATCCGCAGAGATTCCTTAGGATTCCATAATGCCTTCTCACTTCCTCCCACGCTCCCTGCAGGCGATTATTACCTGCGAGGATACAGTAATTGGATGCTTAACCAAGAACCGGAATTCTTTTATTCTCACAATCTGAAGATCGGTAATTCGATTGATAATACAATCGTTTCCACCATTGAATATCAACAGGAAGATGAAACACATTACACCGCTAAAATAAAATTTACCAGCAATACTCAGGAAACGTTCAACAATACAACGATTCGTTACCGTTATATCGAAAATGGCAAAGTGGAAGACAAAGGAAAAAGGAAGACAGACGAAAATGGTCTTATTTCTATTTCCCTGCCGGATTTGAAACCTGCCGCCACCCGACAGATCATAGTAGAATTTGACGATCCCCAATACATCTATAAGAAAACCTTCTACCTGCCTTCATTCACAAAAGATTTTGATATCAAATTCTTCCCGGAAGGCGGTGCATTATTAGCTGTCCCCCACCAGAATATAGCTTTCAAAGCGCAGGGAGCGGACGGTCTGTCAAAAGAAATAGAAGGTTTCCTGTTCAACTCACAAGGAGACACCTTGACCGTTTTTCGTTCCGAGCACGATGGCATGGGAGTTTTCACCTTAAATCCAAGTGATGGAAATTCCTACTATGTAATTGCCAAATCCGGTGATGGTATCAGCAAGCGATTCAATCTTCCCGCTGTCGAACAGCAAGGAATTACCCTCTCTATGACGCACTACAAAAAGGAAATACGTTATGAAATTCAGAAAACAAGTACAACCGAATGGCCTGAAAGGTTATTCTTAATAGCACATACTCGTGGCAAATTAGCTATTCTGCAACCAATCAATGCGAACAGGCCTTTCGGAAGAATGAATGACAGTCTGTTTCATGTCGGCATCACTCATTTTATGCTTATCGACCAACAGGGCAATGCGCTTAGTGAGCGGTTGGTTTTCATCCCCGACCGTAATCCACATCAGTGGCAAATCCTTCCCGACAAACCGACATACGGAAAAAGAGAAAAGGTATCTCTGCAAATCGCAGCTAAAGATCATAACGGCAGTCCTATAGAAGGAAGTTTTTCTATCAGCATTACCGATCGGAGAAGTATCCGGCCGGATTCCCTTGCAGATAATATCGTATCAAACCTTCTTCTGACTTCCGATCTGAAAGGTTATGTGGAAAATCCCGGATATTATTTTCTCCACCAAGATCTCAGAACTCTACGTACCCTGGACTTCTTAATGATGACACACGGGTGGCGCAGGCATCATATCAAAAATGTAGTAACTCCACCTTCTTTGAATCTAGCCAACTACATAGAAAAGGGGCAAACGATCAGTGGACGAATCAAAGGGTTCTTTGGAGGTAATGTGAAAAAAGGTCCTATCTGCGTCTTAGCTCCCAAACAAAAGATTGTTGCTACCACTACTACGGACGAAAAAGGAGAATTTATCGTGAATACATCATTCAAAGATAGTACAACTTTCCTCGTACAGGCACGTACCAAAAGGGGATTTGCCGGAGTAGACATAGAAATCGATACTCCTAAATATCCGGCAGCCTCCCCAAAGTCACCTTTCCGTAATGAAGCAGCAACCTTTATGGAAGACTATTTGCTCAACACACGTGACCAATACTATATGGAAGGAGGTATGAGGGTGTATAACCTGAAAGAAGTACTTGTCACGGGAAGTCGTAAAAAGCCCGGTTCGGAGAGTATATACACAGGAGGTATCAACACTTACACTATCGAAGGGGATAAATTGGAGAATTATGGTGCACAGACAGCCTTCGATGCAGTCAGCAGACTTCCGGGAGTCAGTGTGACAAACGGCAATGAGATACATATCCGGAACAATCCCGAGCAACCCGTCATTGTTATTGATGACGTTGTGTATGAAGACGACAATGATATCCTGACTATGATACAGACTAGCGATATGTCCAGTCTGAGCCTTCTTCGTGGAGCGGACGCTGCCATATTAGGTTCTCGTGGTGCAGCAGGCGCCATTGTCATCACACTGAAAGAGGGCAAAGATCTTCCTGCAAGACCCGCGCGAGGCATTATTACATGCACTCCGCTGGGATACAGCGATTCTGTCGAATTCTATCAACCCACTTACGATACCCCCGAAAAGAAGAATGCGCGACGTTCGGATTTAAGAAGTACGATTTATTGGACCCCCGCACTTCAACTGAATGCAGAAGGAAAAGCAACCATAGAATATTATACTCCGGACAGTACCGCACCGGAGGATATAATCATAGAGGGAGTGGATAAAAACGGAAAGGTATGCCGGATAGTTCAAACAATCAACAATTGATAGCAGTTCAAGCTCCTCAATAGCTTTTATATTAGGGTATCCTTGTCCTATCAAGCAAGCACTACTGTGTTAAGGTGCCTTTATCTTTGCTCTACCATACCGGTATTGTTCCATTAAAACACCGACATTGTTAATTCACCACGGCCGTGGAGAGATCTTCTCACGGCTGTGAAGAGAAGCTACCACGGCTGTGGAGAGAAGTCGTCACGGTCGTGGAGAGTTAAAGATAAAGGCACCCTAACTGAATAATACCGGCATTTCAGCACCACTTTACCGTCAGCTTAGCCTTATTCTTCCAGTATCTCAAAAGCGCATAACCACGTATTTATCAAACAATTCACCTGGGAAAGAGACAAAAAGCAGGCTGACAATAAAAGTCTCATCTCCTATTGTCAGCCTATTATCAGTTTCTATTGTCAGCTATATTTTTACTGATAATCAGCGGATTAATTGTTATCCTGACAGATTGACAATAAAAACTGAATAAAAAAATATAGTAGCAGAGAAATAAAAAAAGACAAGAAGTATAGTTTTATCATATAATCAGATTTAAATTCCTGTTCAAACGCTATATAGTTCGCTTTAAAGTAAAATACGTATTCCTCCCTTTTCTGCAAATTTCCCAAGCTCTAATCTTCATAAAAAAGTAAATGTATACAGGATAGGTTAAATTTATTTCGTAATTTTGCGGATATATAAAGAATGAAGCTATGCCGGACTATGATTTAATCACCATACTCGGACCTACCGCATCAGGCAAGACTCCTTTTGCTGCTGCTTTGGCCTATGAACTCAACACAGAAATTATCAGTGCCGACTCCCGCCAGATATACAAGGGAATGGATCTTGGCACAGGGAAAGACCTTGCCGACTATACAATAAACGGATATACGATTCCCTATCATCTGATTGATATTGCCGAGCCCGGATATAAATATAATGTATTTGAATATCAACGCGATTTCCTTATTTCTTACGAATCAATTAAACAAAAAGGCCGTCTCCCCGTTTTATGTGGAGGAACAGGTATGTATCTGGAATCCATACTGAAAGGATACAAACTAATGCCCGTACCGGAAAATCCGGAACTGCGTACCCGCTTGGCGAATCATTCCCTTGAGGAACTGACAGAAATATTAAGCCGCTACAAAATATTGCATAACTCTACCGATGTGGATACAGTAAAGCGTGCCATTCGCGCCATAGAAATCGAGGAATATTACGCCACCCATCCGGTTCCCGAACGCGAGTTTCCGGCACTGAACAGCCTTATCATCGGAGTAGATATCGACCGGGAGCTACGTCGCGAGAAGATTACCCGCCGATTGAAACAACGGTTGGAAGAAGGAATGGTAGATGAAGTACGACGTTTGATTGAGCAAGGCATTTCACCGGATGATTTGATCTATTACGGGTTGGAATACAAATACCTGACATTGTACGTCATAGGCAAGTTGAGCTATGAAGAGATGTTCAACGGTTTGGAAATAGCCATCCACCAGTTTGCCAAGCGGCAAATGACTTGGTTCAGAGGCATGGAAAGAAGAGGATTTAACATTCATTGGGTGAATGCGACACTTCCAATGGAAGAAAAGATAGCTTTTGTAAAAGAAAAACTGAAAGAGATTTAGTATCTTTGTCGGTTATTAAAGTGAGATTTTAATACAGTAGGATAGGAATACGAATATGAGTGTAGAACCGAACAAATGGGGTGTGATTTACAACCCGAAAGCTGGTACCCGAAAGGTAAAAAAGCGCTGGAAAGAGATCAAGGAGTACATGGACAACAAAGGTGTTGATTATGACTATGTACAATCCGAAGGTTTCGGTTCAGTAGAACGTCTCGCAAAGATTCTAGCCAACAATGGTTATCGTACTATTGTCGTTGTAGGCGGTGATGGAGCATTGAATGACGCCATCAACGGTATTATGCTATCCGACGCCGAAGACAAAGAAAATATCGCACTTGGCCTGATTCCGAACGGAATCGGAAACGACTTCGCTAAATATTGGGGACTCAGCACTGAATACAAACCGGCAGTGGATTGCATCATCAATCATCGGCTGAAGAAAATAGACGTAGGCTACTGCAACTTCTATGACGGCAAAGAACACCATCGCCGTTATTTCCTCAATGCCGTCAATATCGGATTGGGTGCACGAATCGTAAAGATCACCGACCAGACCAAACGTTTCTGGGGAGTAAAGTTCCTGTCATACGTTGCAGCCCTGTTTTCTTTGATATTCGAACGAAAACTATACAGAATGCATTTACGCATCAACGACGAGCATATCCGCGGACGTATCATGACCGTATGTGTGGGTAGTGCATGGGGATGGGGACAAACGCCAAGTGCCGTACCCTACAATGGATGGTTGGACGTTTCCGTAATCTATCGTCCGGAATTTCTACAGATTATTTCCGGACTATGGATGTTGATTCAAGGAAGAATCTTAAATCATAAGGTAGTGAAAAGCTACCGTACCAAAAAGGTAAAAGTACTTCGGGCACAAAACGCATCCGTAGATTTAGATGGCCGTCTGCTTCCCAAGCACTTTCCTTTAGAGGTGGGAGTACTTCCGGAAAAAACAACGCTTATTATTCCGAACTAATATTGATTGACAACCTGTAATTCATTAAATAACAAAATGATAGAACTTAAGAACAATCCTGCCGGTAACTTTTTCCTATTGGCCGGTCCGTGTGTGATAGAAGGAGAAGAGATGGCAATGCGCATTGCCGAACGAGTAGTAAAAATCACCGAAGCTCTACAAATTCCATACGTATTCAAAGGCTCTTACCGCAAAGCCAACCGTTCGCGGCTTGACTCATTCATGGGTATCGGTGACGAGAAGGCACTAAAAATACTACAAAAGGTACACGACACGTTCGGGGTTCCTACCGTAACGGATATCCATAGTGCAGACGAGGCCGAAATGGCAGCCGAATATGTGGATATTCTCCAAATACCGGCTTTTCTCTGCCGTCAGACAGACTTATTGGTCGCAGCAGCTAAAACAGGAAAGACAATTAACATCAAAAAAGGGCAGTTCCTTTCTCCTTTGGCTATGCAGTTTGCCGCCGACAAAGTGGTGGAAGTTGGCAACAAAAACGTGATGTTGACCGAGCGCGGTACGACTTTCGGTTATCAGGATTTAGTAGTAGACTATCGTGGTATCCCTGAAATGCAGTCATTCGGATATCCAGTCATTCTGGATGTCACCCACTCTTTGCAACAACCCAATCAGACCAGTGGCGTTACCGGTGGTATGCCGCAACTGATAGAAACCGTTGCCAAAGCAGGTATAGCCGTGGGAGCGGACGGACTATTTATCGAGACACACGAGAATCCTGCCGTAGCCAAAAGTGATGGTGCCAATATGCTCAGACTGGACCTTTTGGAAGGTCTGTTGACCAAGCTGGTCCGCATAAGAGAAGCTATAAAATAACTATTTTGCTGCCAATTTGTGATTTAACGTCAAACACTACGACAAATTACTCAGAAACATTTATTTAAATTAAATAGAACATGAAACATTTATTACGTGGATTATTTATTGCAGTCCTTCTGATATGCTGCAATTTCCAGTCCGTACTTGCACAACCGATGCAACAACTGCCTGTGGACAAAAATGTCCGTATTGGCAAGTTAGACAACGGACTGACTTATTACATTCGCCATAACGCACTTCCGGAGAAGCGTGTAGAATTCTACATCGCACAGAAAGTGGGTTCAATACTTGAAGAGCCGCAACAACGTGGTCTTGCCCATTTCCTGGAACACATGGCATTCAACGGAACAAAGAATTTTCCCGGCGATGAAACCGGATTGGGCATTGTGCCTTGGTGCGAAACAAAAGGTATCAAATTCGGAACAAACCTGAACGCATATACCAGTGTGGACCAGACAGTTTACAATATCAGTAACGTTCCTACAGAAAACCCCAATGTAGTAGACTCTTGTCTGCTCATTCTTCATGACTGGTCAAATGCCATCAACCTTGCCGACAAGGAAATCGACAAAGAGCGTGGTGTGATCCGTGAAGAATGGAGAAGCCGTAACAGTGGTATACTCCGCATCATGACAGATGCACAGCCCACGCTATATCCGGATTCCAAATATGCTGACTGTATGCCCATCGGAAGCATTGACGTAATCAATAACTTCCCTTATCAGGCCATCCGCGATTATTATGCCAAATGGTATCGTCCGGACCTACAGGGAATCGTCATTGTCGGTGATATCAATGCGGAAGAGATGGAAGCCAAATTGAAAAAAGTATTCGAAGATGTGAAGGCTCCCGTAAATCCTGCCGAACGTATCTACTATCCGGTATCAGACAATCAGGAACCGCTTATTTATATCGGAACTGATAAAGAGGTGAAGAATCCTTCTGTAAACATCTTCTTCAAACATGAAGCTACCCCGGATTCTTTAAAAAATACAATTAGCTATTACGCCAGCCAATATATGCTCAGCATGGCTATGACTATGTTGAACAACCGTTTGAATGAACTTCGCCAGACAGCCAACCCTCCTTTCACCAACGCAAGCGCAGGATATGGAGAATTTTTCCTTGCCAAAACAAAAGAAGCATTCAGTCTGGATGCGAGAAGCAAGGTAGACGGTATCGACCTGGCAATGAAAACCGTATTGGAAGAAGCTGAACGCGCACGCCGTTTCGGATTCACCGCTACTGAATACGAACGCGCACGTGCCAATTATATGCAAGGCGTAGAATCTGCTTACAATGAACGTGAAAAAACAAAAAGCGGTTCATATGTTAACGAATATGTAAACAACTTCCTTGATAAGGAACCGATTCCGGGAATTGAATTCGAGTATATGCTCACCAAGCAAATGGCTCCGAATATTCCGGTAGAAGCCATCAATAAAATGATGCAACAACTTATCACAGACAACAATCAAGTGGTTCTGTTGGCCGGTCCGGAAAAAGAAGGAGTAAAATATCCTACTAAAGACGAAATCACCGCTTTATTGAAACAAATGAAGTCATTCGACTTGAAGCCGTATGAAGACAAAGTTTCTAATGAACCGTTAATCTCCGAAGATCTTAAAGGTGGAAAAATCGTATCCGAAAAAGCCGGAGAGATTTATGGATCTACCAAGTTAGTACTTTCCAACGGTGTGACCGTATATGTGAAACCGACTGACTTCAAAGCTGATCAGATTGTAATGAAAGGTGTAAGCCTCGGTGGAACCAGTGTATTCCCGAACGATGAAATCATCGATATTGCCCAATTGAACGGAGTAGCTTTAGTAGGCGGTATCGGAAACTTCAGCAAAGTAGATTTAGGCAAGGCTCTTGCCGGTAAACGCGCATCCGTAGGAGCCGGTATCGGTAATACGACAGAAACGATTTCAGGTAGCTGTTCTCCGAAAGATTTCGAAACAATGATGCAGCTTACTTACCTGACATTCACTTCTCCACGCAAGGATAATGAAGCTTTTGAATCTTATAAGAACCGACTGAAAGCTGAACTTCAGAATGCGGACGCCAATCCGATGAGTGCTTTCAGCGACACGATTACAAGCGCATTATACAACAATCATCCGCGTGCTATCAAGATGAAAGAAAACATGGTAGACAAAATCAACTATGACCGCATTATTGATATGTACAAAGACCGTTACAAAGATGCCAGCGACTTTACTTTCTACCTGGTAGGAAATGTGGATTTGGAAAAAGTAAAACCAATGATTGCCAAGTATCTGGGAAGCCTGCCGGCTATCAACCGCAAAGAGACTTTCAAAGATAACAAGATGTATATCCGCAAGGGAAAATACAAGAATGAGTTTGCCAAGAAACAGGAAACTCCGATGGCTACCATCATGTTCTTATATAGCGGCACTTGCAAATACGATCTACGCAACAATATCCTGCTCAGCTTCCTTGACCAGGCTCTAGATATGGTTTATACAGCAGAGATCCGCGAAAAAGAGGGTGGAACTTATGGAGTAAGCTGTAACGGAAGTCTCGGAAAATATCCGAAAGAAGAACTCATTCTTCAGATTATATTCCAAACAGACCCTGCCAAGAAAGATAAATTGTCCGCTGTTGTCGTAGAACAATTGAACAAGATGGCAAAAGAAGGTCCGTCTGCCGAACATATGCAGAAGATCAAAGAGTATATGTTGAAGAAATATAAAGATGCACAGAAAGAAAACGGCTACTGGCTTAATAATCTGGACGAATACTTCTATACAGGTATCGACAATACAAAAGATTACGAAAAGATAGTCAACAGCATTACAGCAAAAGAAGTACAAGACTTCCTCGCTAAGCTGCTGAAACAGAACAACGAAATTCAAGTTGTAATGACTATGCCGGAAGAAGCCAAATAAAATTCTCTAGCATATCAACAGAATGATGATATTCAACGAATTACGCAAACATGGAAGGCTCGCCGCCAAACGGCATCCGATGTATGAAAAGAACAAAGTTG